>Ga0208793_1000199_pt1 | contig 41524 bp, 59 predicted proteins | sample 17_taG_FD_184092 | JGI IMG/M metagenome (GOLD analysis project Ga0208793, IMG submission 184092) | Marine viral communities from the Subarctic Pacific Ocean - 17_ETSP_OMZ_AT15314 metaG (SPAdes) (version 2) | ecosystem: Environmental > Aquatic > Marine > Oceanic | place: Pacific Ocean | collected... | reverse complement strand
CCCTCGTTATATGTTTTCCATACAGATTCAGGGCAGTCTTTCATAATTAAGTATTCGATAGCCTCTTCCTCTGTCATTGCGCCTACAGGCTCTGTCTGATGAAGAAGGTATCCACGTGTATGTTTCTTAAAATCAGGTTGTGCCTCATCTTTAGCCAACTCATGGTACACCCACACAGGCGGCAGAATACCGCCCTGTAGCGCACACGCCATCCAATTAGGGTCAGGCACAAGTATCTTGGCGCAATCATCAATGCTGTCCTCAAAGACAACACGATAGTCTGACTGCACACCGTCTAGGTTTTCCTTTGCCCAGCATAGTCGGTCAAACAAATGTGTGCCTTGAAACTCTGGTGTTTTAATCATGCCAACACCCCACCGGAAATGGAGAAGTGATTGTTTACGCCATCAACATGGGTTGCATTTTCAACGGTAAAAACAAGAGTGTTGCTTGATGTCTCAGATTCTGTGTAATTCACATTATGATTAAAATTGGCAACTGCTTGTCTTGTAACAGAGGTCGCAAAATCTGTTGATGAACTCATGTTATTGGTAAAAGCAGGTGTATATTTGCCAGTAGCCGTATCAGCGACTGAGCTTGTGGCAAAACTGCCCAGTACTGACGCTGTGCTTTGATTGTAACGCAACCAACACTTTGTACCTTCTTTAAGATAATTTGTGCCAATAGAACCAGAGGTGCTGTGTTCCAGCGTATCTGCTATAATTTTACCAGCCATTATGCTAGGTCTCCTAAAACATTATAAGCAACATAGTCACTATCTGTACTAGCACCGGCACTACTTCTAAAATCTGTATGGAAATCAGAAGTAGTCATTTGCCGACTGCTAGTTGTGCTATATCCCCAAATGGTAAAAATAGTTCCGGCTGTGCCTTGTGACTGAGTACACCCGCTTACACCATACGTTGCGTTGCTAAAACTGTTTGTAAAAGAAATCTTTGTAACACCAGCCCCCACATCTAAGGTTGATGCGGTGTTAAGTGAAGAATTAGAATAAATAGGATGGTCAGTTGAATGTTGGTCAAAAGATGCCCACGCTTTTATAATTGCGTCATGCAGAGACTGCGTGGCAGTAGCACCAACAGTCACTGTGATGTCGTTGGCGGTGGTCTTGCCTGTGAGGGTATCTACTTTTATCTCACTCATGCTAAATCTCCGTGTGCTACTGCCCACCACTTAGACGGGTCATAATAACTAGCAGAGTAGTATACCCATCTAAAAGTATACCCACTGGCAGTCGGTGAGCCTTTTATTACTTCCATAAAACCATAATCAAAGCTATCACTATCATCACGATACTGACCTTGCTGTGTTATGGCATAGAGTGCGTTATCGAAACTGTTAACCCACGCCATTGTAAAATCGCCGGTGCCATTATCTGTGATACTGCTGACGTTGAAACTATTTTGCACAGTTACACCATTTGTTTGCCCAGCATTTGGGTTTGTGCCTGTGTAATCATTATCTAAATGATACCACGCCTTCGCCGCACTCTGCTTCGTCAGCGTAACTGGACTGGTGCCATCACTGCCTGTGATTGTGTCTGCTCTTAACTCGCTCATGCTATCACCATATTACCGTTTACAGTCACAGTAACCCCAGTCGCTACAGTTAGTGGGCCAGCACACAGAGCGTTGGTATTAGCTGCCACAGTAATGTCTGTGTTCAACTCATCCTCATGCACACGAAAGATGTCTGCGGTTCCACCACCACTGTCTCCAAGAAAGCTACCGCCACCTAGTACAAGGTTAGGGTCTAGCTTGGCTGATGTGACAGAACCATCAGGGGGTACAGATGTCTGCAATGCTAGTGCATTATATACCACGTAAATATCATCAGTTGCTGCTACAGTGTAACCATTGAGGGTAACTGTAGTACCTGCTGCACCGTATGATTCAGTAGGCTCCTGACGGACGTTATTGATGTACAGGTCAATAGCCTCTGGGCTAGATACAGCGTGGGTCAGTGTTAGTGTCCCACCTGTCGCACCTGTTAAGTCTTGTTTAGCAGGGATGCTGCTGTAGCCTTGTACAGCCTGATTACCAATGTAACCCATGTCTCTCTCCCTTACGTGCTAATTGCGTCAACAGCAGATACCCACACATCCAATGAGGATGCCGTATCAGATTCTACCCACAGTCTGTCACCACTAGCTACAACTACTTTTGCACCACCATCAAGAAGCTGCAAAGCACCGCCAGCAGCGATTGGTGCGCCTTTAATGAGGTAGTGGTTAGTGCCACCGTTAGAAAGGTAGCAGTCCACAGTGATTGCATTAGATGTTGTGTTAGTCATATGGATACCAACAATCGTATCGTAACTGTCAAAGTCTGTGCCATTAGGTATATCAGCAGCCGAAGTGCCTACGCCCTGTAGCTTATATCGTCTAAAATTCTGTGCCATAGTTTATCCTCTATAGGGCGATTGCCATTGCGATTGCGAAGCCGTTAGTGGCAAGACTACTAGTATCTGTAGCTACATCCTGCCATCCTGAGAACGTGCGTACACGCATCACATTGTCTGTGCTGTTGAAGTAAAGGTCACCGACATTCACTGTGCCTTCGTTAGTGTTTAGCTGGTAATCTTCTGCGTTTGAATCTGAAGTAAATGAACCGTAGTACACATCTACAAAGTCTTTAGCAGAGTTAGCTGCTTGGTTAGCCCAATACTTAGCTGAGTATTCAGCAGCCGCACCTGCACCCTTAACGGCTGTGTCACGGTCAAAACCACTACCACCACCTAATGCCCACTGTTTAGCGGAGCCTTCTAGATTTGTTACTTGTGTACCAATAGCGTATTCTTTAGATGAGAACTCAGTGCCATCCACTAATCCTGTGGTTTCTACTGCCCAATCTTTAGCGGGGCCAGCACCAGCAGTATCTGTGATACCTGTACCACCTACAGACCAAGCCTTCGCTGAGTAACCTTGACCTGTTACTGCTTCACCGTCTGTCTTAACAGCCCAATTCTGTGCGTTAGTCTCAGAAGTTGCAGCATTAGTCTCACTGGTAGCTGCATTAGTACCAGAGGTAGCTGCTGCATCCTGATAATGCTTGGCTGAATAGTCAGTCGTTGTACCGTCTGACAGTGTGTACTGTGAACCAATGGGATGAATAGCCAGCTTAGTAGCATCTGGAATGATGTTACCTGTAGCTGTACTAACTTCAGCTTGTGCTGCCGCAATAGCTGCTGCTTCTGCTGCTGTAACAATGCTATCTGCATAGGCTTTCGTAGCAGCGTCTGTGCTTGCTGTAGGAGAGCCTACGTTAATGATTCTGTTGTTACCTGCATCCCAGCGATTAGTTGTGTCCAGACCAATAGTGTCCCCAACCCTGTCTACTGCCTCTTGTGCAGAATGAAAGAGTTGGATAGCACTATTGTCTAAGTCTTCTTCTGTGAGAACTGAGCCTGATGCAAAGTCAACTGCACGTGTAGCCAAGTCAGTTGTACGGCGAACCTGTACAATAGCACTAGAAGCTGGTGCAGAAGTTAGCTGTACACTTGCAGCAGAAGGAAAGGTCAGGCCTGTCTCAGCCACACCATCTACCGTGACGCTAATCTCACTGGTATCTTGATATGTAAAGTTGATGGCAAACGTATCTGTTGTACCATCCCCTGTGTAATTAGTATATGAAAGAGCCATCTCTTATCCTTGTGTTTTGTCTAATGATGTAACTTTAGGTTAGTTGCCAAAGTAATTAGCTACAGCGTTAAGTCCTTGACGTGCGCCATATAAAGATTGGTACGGAGCAAGCCGTAGGAAAGTTCTCCAATCGGATTCTGACCAATCATTTTGTGCAATGGAATCTACTGTCTGAAAAGCAGACTGTGCCAGAGAAAACGCTGGTGGTGTAATGGCGTAAGTATTGCCAGACATAGCACCACTAGAAAGTTGATAGATATACATTAACATGGAAGATGCACCAATCTGATTTAATGCACCTAGTATAATCTTATCACCTTCCATCATGTCCCTTACGTACTCATCTGCGTCACTACGTCCAGCAGCATTAAGATTAACACGTGCTATATACATTAGTGAACCCATCATAGCAGCAGAAAGAAGTACTTTACTAACAGCCATGTCTCCTCTACGCATACGTACACCTAAACGCATGGTTTGTTGCTCTAGGGATGCTACCGTAAAGTTCATAAACTGGAAAAAAGTTTTACCTACTTCACCACGGAGCCACGGATTGGTAGAAGAAATGTTACTTTCTTGTACGTTGTTCCTAGCTTCCTTAAAACCTGAGGCTTGAAACGCATCACGTACATCATCAGGCCAATCTTTTAGATTTAACTTTTTTACTGCACCATTAGCCTCTTTTTCTACAGTATTACTACGCATAATAGCAGAAATACGCCCAGCCATTTCTTCATTTAGGCCTAGTTGTTGACGCTTGGTTACAGAGAAAGGTAGGTTACCTTTTTGAGCAGCAAGTACCCACTCATTCGTATAATTTAGCATTGACAATCTACGAAGAGTTTGTGTTACACCTGTCAAGCCAGACCAGTAGGCTACATTCTTCTGAGCAGTAAAACCAAACTGCTCTGTACCCCTAGCTAACCTAGCACTCCAACCTTTTTTATCTACCCAAGCACGTTCAGGTGATATAGTATCTCCTACATCTTCTGTATCGTACCGTGTAACATTAGTCCAGTTACCAAGAGCAACCTCTTCACCTAAACCAAAGGCCTCAACTAACTCACGCATAATATCGTCAGGTAATCTACCCTGCTTTGCTTTTCCTATTAGGCTTCTATAAGCAGGTGAGGATTTAAGGATAGTTCTGAAAGAATACTCAAACATAGCGTTTGATAATTCCATCAAGGCTGACATGCCTGACATACCCATGTTTATAGCAAAGCTAAAAGCACGTGTGGCAATAAAGAAATCACGTGTTCTGTTTGACACCTCTTGTCGGTGTGCTAGTCTACCAGTGATACCGTCATACATAAACTCAGCAGCATTTATGGCTTCGTCTATTTCATCCTTAGATGCGTTCTTTCTCTTACCTTCTATTCTAATGTTTTCTAGTAAGTTATCAAAATTTGAGTTTACTTGATTAGTGTTGATACCATTACGTGCTAAACCAATAGCACCTGACATTTGAAACACATAACTGTTAAACAACTGTTCTGCATCTTCTTCCAATAAGTCAGCAAACTTTAGTTCAAAGACATTACCATCAGAATCTTGTGCTTTTATCACAGCATCTTCAGACAGTACTAAACGATGTCTTGCTCTTTTATGAGCCTTAGGTATATTAGTACGTGTAAGAAAGTCTGTTACTATGTCTATATCTTCTGCATCAAACCCACCTGCTTTAAGAATATCAGCAAGGTCTTCTAGGTTCATTTCGTTAGCACCAGCATGACCTAACTTACCCAACTTAGGGTCAGTAATTGATTTAGTATATGCTGTAGCTATCTTTCTAATATAGTCCTTTACCATTTTATCGGTAACTTTTTTCTTACCCTTAGATGCAAGATGTTTTCTAACATTAGCTACAATGTCAGGTTGACCTTTTCTAATAGCTGTATCTACTAATTCAGCGATTTGTAGGTCTGCCTCATCACCTAGTCGCATACGTAATGCTCTAATCTTTTCATCGTTAAAGATACGTGTCATGTAGTTAGAGTGGTTATTAAGCATATCCATGCTAAACCCTGCTACATCATGCTTGACAGCTTCTTCGGCTAATTCTCTTTGTAGCTTGTTTACTAAGTCTCCTACCTCTTTTACTTCATTAGGGACTTCAGTATCAATACCACGTACATAGCGTGATACTAAGGTATTAAAGTCTGAAATAGTGCCACCAGTACGTTGCTTCCAACGAGACTGTGCATTAGGCATAACATTAGACATAGTGCTACGGAACCTAGCCTGATACATTTCTGACCACTCAGAAGCAGACATACCTGTTTCTAGTTTACCGCCTTTATACCCTGATGAGTTAAGACCTAAAACACGTGCAGCATACCTAGCGTAACCAAGCTTATGGCTTGCTAGTCTATAACCAGTAGATAATAGCTTACGCAGCCCAAGCATATTCCAACCAGCTTGTTCTGGAATAGCTTCTGCTACTTCTTTAGTTACTTCACCTACAGGAATAGATTTCTGTTGGGTAGGTAAACCATCAGCAGCTTCAATAAACTTTTCTCCATCTAATTCTTCACGTAGTATTTTTTCTGCTAGAGCATCTACGTTGTATTCATCGTGAAATCTTTGCTCTGCTGGTGTTAGTGTTTCCCCACGCAAAACCTTTTGTGCAACCCTAGCACGATGCCCAGCACGAACAAAAGCTGTAGCACCTGCGTTCAAACCGCCAGCTAGGGTAGCCCCTAAACCACCTGCTATAACAACATCACTAGCAGTTACATCATACTTTAAGTTTGCACGGATGGCTTCAAATGCTGCTGTTTCTGCACCACCAATTACTGCTCCATACTTAAACGCACGTCCTACATTGTAAGCTTTTTTAGCTGTACCTGCTACTAATGCAGCACCACCCCCTACAGGGCCAGCAACGGCTGTTGCGGCTGCTGTTGTACCAAAGATAGCTGTCCACTCTACAGGGTCAAACATAGCAGCTAGGGCGGTTGCTGTAACACCAGACCAACCGTCCTCTGCTATTTGTCTTCTGTTTGCTTGTGTGCGTAAGTAAGATTCACGTGTTTTCATGGCTGAATTAACGCCACGTAATTGTGCATCTTCTAACACCTCACGTGCTGCCAGAGTTTCTTCTAGGCCTTCAGTTAGTTGTTTGACCAACTCAGGTGTAAACTTAGTCACAGGTACGCCTGATGACTGAAACCTATCTAGATTATTATAGACGGAAGTAGCAATCCATTCCTCTTCCACCGCACTTCCTAAACTATTAAGAAATGTAGAACTTCTGCTGTCAGCCAGCACCTGCTGCTTAGTTAGGGCAGCTTCGTCCACAGTCGTGACTAAGGGTAATGCGTCAGGATTGACACCCTTTATGCCAAGGTCTTGGAGAAGTTGTTCGTTTTCAGTAGCCATAGTTTGACCTTCCGTCTATAATATTATCCAAATATGTTGTCATACATACTAGTAAACAAGTTCTTTGCTTTCTTCACTGCTTTTCTAGTGTACACGCCAGCTTTTAATTCAAGCATAGAAGGTAAGCTTTCAGTAGGGATGTCAGAAGCATTTTGGATTCTTCTGAAATCAACCTGCTTTTCGTTCATGTTGTAAGAAGACATGGTTACCCTATCACCAGTGTTACCACCAATAAAGAATACCTCATCACCTTCTACTTTTACAACAATGCCCACGTGACCATAGCCTAGCTTAAACTTTTTACGCTCTTCTGCCGTGTGTTGTTTAACCATCACATCACCAGCTTTAACTTGTGTAGGTTCTACTTGAGTACCAACATTAGTGTAAGCTTTAGCACGTATCTGGTCAAACTTGTCTGTACCAAATAGAGCCTTAGTGTCGATACCTGAATCACGCAAGACCTGTGTTAAGAAAGCAGCACACCACGCTTTATTTGTGGCAAACTCTTCTACTGTTTCTTGGTCTGGGTTCCAATCACCCACAGATGTTTTAAAGAAACCTTTAACAGCAGCAGCACCCTCATCTGTGTTCTCATCAATACCGTAGTATTTATAAGCAGCATCAGCAGGGTTTTGCGCTAGGGCAATATCTACAACAGCAGAAGCTGTTGGGACATCACCCACCTTTAACTGTTCTTTCTGTGGAATAAGGTCTGTATCAGCGTGTGCCTTAGGTATAACAGCTTCAAAGATAGATGCGGCTGCATCACCTGCACTACTCGCAAGTTCATTAGCTACTTTTATAGCCCTGTTCTTAGTCTGTGTAGCCCACCTAGTAGCGGTAGCAGTACCATCCTCTGCAACATTGTAAAGCATATTAAACTTAGCCTTGGCAAGAGCAGTAGCCTGTTCTGCGGAACCTTCTGCATACTGTGCAGCTTCCTTAATTGATTCCATAAATTTAGGCCACTCTTTGGTGACATTAAATCTACCTAGCTGATAACCCATTTGAATCATACCAGACTTTGCTGTTTCTGGTAGGTTCTCAAAGCCTTCTACTGCGTCAGAAAAGTAGTTAGTTATTTTATCTACTTTCAAAGCAACTACAGCAGCAGATTCCTCAGGCTGTACGTTGTTGATGTCAGCAATAAGAGCCTTCTCATCATCCTCTAGTGATTCAATCTGTAGACCATGACCTACTGACTGCTTACCCATATCATCATAAGGAGTGTATTCAAAACCCTCATCATTCATAATGGTTGCAGTAGCATTAGCTGTTGTTACAAAGTTTAAGTTAGAAGATAGCTTATCTACGACTTCCTTAACTTCTGGTGTAGCATCCTTGAACATATCAGTAAAGGCGTTCATTGGTGTTACATCACCAATACTAAGACCAAGGTCTTCTCTTCTTGCAGCGGCATCCTCAGGTGTTACAGTTTCCCTGACTTGTCCTGTACCCTTAAACAAACTTTTTACATATTCAGCTTCTTTTGCCAGACCTTCTGCTGTAGGTACTAAATTAAAGCCATGTGTAATACCTCTGGTTAAGATACCATAATTTGGGTTTATAAGTTTGTCTAAGTCTTTTGCAGCAGGGGAATTTAATAAGTCTTCAAATGTTCCTGCTTGTCCTGCTTCACCTGTACCACCAAAGTATGTAAGGTTCTGGTTAATGGTATCTTCTATGACTTGCTGGGAATCAGACAACAAAGCATCTGGTACTGTGCTTGTATAACCAGTAGTAAACTCGTTATCCTGTGTCATCACAGTGGCTTCAAGATTATATAACTGCTGCTTGTCATTAAGCAGTGTTATTCTATCTATCTGCCCACCCGCTACACCTAAGTATAGAGGAGTATCTTCTCTAGTATCCCATACATGTATTGAAGTAGCTTTAGGATTAACAGTATTTGGCTGTAAAGCTACAACATACTCACCTTTTTTTAATCTATGAGTATCCGCCATATACTTAGCAAGCTTGTCTGAGTTAGCTAGGGCTGCGTTGTAGTCTGCTATTACATCAGAGGCATTTAGACTTTCATCAATACCTGTGTTTAACTGTTTATAAGCATAAGCAGTCCCATCACTAGATTTAGTTATGGGATAATCCCTAGCCATTTGTGCAGCTACTTGTTTTAACGCATCTTTATACGAAACCTGACCTAGCTGTACTAAATGATGTACACGGTCAGCAGCTTCTGCCATTATATGTGCTGAATTATAAGATTCACTTAGGTCTGTACCAAAAGCATCCGCATACCAACTAGCATCCATAGAGGCAGCTACATCCTCTGTTAATTTAGTTGGTCTGGGTATAGTAAAGTCCATACGTTGAACCATAGCAACAGCATTACTATAGTTCTGTACTGTTTTACCTTCTTGTGACACTTCTCCTACTCTAGCTTGTTCTTGTACTAAGTACTCCAAAGCATCAAATCTTTCAATATCATCCTCATTGATATCTAAGACACTTTCAACGACAGCCCCAGAGTTCCTTATCATCTGATAAGTCTGAAAACCAAGCATTAATTTTTCATTAGATTCTGATGACGATACATCTTGACCTGCATTAAATAAAGGAAGAATATCTGTAACTCTGTTTTTGAATACTTTAGGAACGTACCCCCACTTCCCAAACAAACGAGATTGTTGACCAGTCAATTCACCATTAGGGCCACCTAGTGCTTTAAAATCTTCATTAGCAAAGATAGCTGCATCTAATTCTGCATCAGTATATGTACCTTCTGTGCCATCAATCTTTGTATATTTTTTAGTAATAGAGGAAGCATTACCAGTATTAACAGCATCAGTAACCTGCTTATTTATTGAGGTAGCTTTAGCAGTAGCGTTATAGGTAGTTTTTCTTTCTGTCTCCCTAGCTGCTAAGATAGCAGAGTTTCTTGCAGCATACTTGCCTACACCTAATTGGTTCTTAGATAATTTAGCATCATCTAACCATGCTACTGTAGGTGTATCTGCACGATACTTAATTTCATCAAAAGCAAAGTTTCTTACTACATTATTTAATTCTTCAAAGCTAGAATAAAGGTCTGAGTTAGCTGCATAATGGTTGTTAATTTGTGCATTAACTTGTAATGCAGCGTTTTCCATAGCATTAGGCACACCGTTAGCTATGTCCCTAGCAGCTTGGTCATTGATAGCTGTTAGAGTTGTAGTAAGTGCATTATTTAACTTACCTTTGTTGTGCGCTTCTTTAGCAGTCCTATATGTAGTATTTCCCCATATCATTGAGACAGCTAGTTGGTCTTCCTTAAAGCCCTCAATGTACATAGGGTCTATAACACCCTCTAGTTGCTTAGTATACTCATCTACGGATTTTTCTCGTAAAGCTAATACATCAGCAGTATCCATGTCTAGATATTCTGGTTTGAATACTAGTTTACCAGCTTCATTGGTAGTATAGTACTCTGCATCCATATTAGCTTCTAGAATTTTACCAGCTTGTTGTAATTGATTTAACTGCCTTCTGGTCTTATTAGTTTCTAATTCTCTTTCACGCTTTAATCTGTCAGCTTTTCTTATTTGAGCGTCTGCTTCGATAGCAGGACTAATTGCTGACATGAACTGAGATAAAGGACTAGCTTGAACCTGTGATTCAACTGGTCTTACATAAGTCTCTACAGGAGCAGCTTGTGGACGTAAATCAGACTGTGTGGGTGCGTTTAATCTACCCACTTGTACTCTAGATTGTGCCATAATAACTCCTCATTAAATCTTAGGCATACCAGTAATATAGGCGTATGTAGAAGCTGGTGTCATACCTGCTTGTACTGTACTTATGCTTGCGGTCTTACTAACTGGCATAGCTATAGTTGAACCCTTACTTGCCACGCTACTAGAGAATGGTGATTTACCTGTCATAGCTGCTTCAGTACCATACATATTAGCAGCAGTGTTGAGTGCGTGCATTAACATGTTAGGTTTTTGCCCACGTGGTAGTGAGTTAATCCTGTTCATCATCTCAGTACTGAAGCCTTCTTTTTCATCTTCAATTTGGTCTAGCGTCATACGCAGATTATCATTTAGTACTGTTTCACCACGTAACTGTCTAGCCGTAACCATGTTTGCTTGAGCATCAATACTCTTACCACCTAGACCTGATTCACCAGCAGCAACAGTACGTGCTTCCCTAGATTCCATAGATGCAATAGCTAAGTCAAACTTTTGACCTGCTGTAGCTTCTGCTTCTTGTATTGCTCTACGGTTTAAGCTTTGTATTTTTAAGTCACGTGCTACAGCAGCATTAACTCTATTTTGTAGAAAGTCATACTCAGTCCATGCTGCTTTGTTTTCTGCATCAAAGTAATTGGCTACACCCTGTACACCGACAGCAATAGTCATTGGGTCCATTATCGTATCCTCACAAATTCTAGAAATGGTTTATTACCTACGCCCCATTTCTCATGTTTCTTGATAAACGTGAAACCAACAAAACGTAGCCAGTTGATAGCTACAGTATAGTCTGCATCTACTGCATTAGTAAGTAGGGGGTATTTTTGATTAGCTTCTTCTACCCATTTACGTGAGCCACGTAGGAATGGTAGCCATACCTTTTTAATAGCAGGTGTGGTCAGTAACCACGGCACTGCTGCGTCATCATCATACCTAGCTAGTCCATATATACCAGCTATCTCACCTGTGTCTTTCACAGTGATAGTCCAACATTCTTCTGATTCATCAAAGCCTACCTGTAAGGCCTCTCTAGTGCTACCATGTGAGGCAAGTACCTCTTCCCTATCCTCAGGGCGTAAGTTGTCACAAAGATATTCAACATCATCTTGGGTACTCTGTCTCACATGGACTTTCATTACATTCTCCTAGAACGTAGAACATAGAAGCCTTCCCATTCTGCCGATTGGAATACACATGGCAGGTGGCTATCACTTTTTAGTACGATACTAACTTTGTCTGACTTAGCCAGAATACCAAACTCATATGTACCTGAATCAATGGCGGCTCTATTAAGTATGTTTGCTGCACCACTCACAATACGTCCTGTAAACTTACGATTGTATGTGGCACGTCTAGAAGGTGTTACATCTACCTCAAAGAAACCTGTGTTGTTATACACAACTGCATAGTTTCTAAGGTTCAGTACACCTGTGGTTACTGGTTGGTTGGCTTGCTTTACTACAGGCTCAGAGAACTGGTACTTAAATATGTACGGAATACCAGCATAGACTATTTCACTGTCAGCTAACTTACCTGCTACATCTGCTAGGTTTATTACATTACCTGTTTGGTCAATGTAGATTGTGGCTGCGTCAACGTATGGTACTGTAGTAAGACCAGCAGTTTCTAATTGTACACGTCTATCTAGATGGATGGAGAACTGACCTGTGGTGTAGTTCGTTGCATCATCTACTGATAAGTTAATACGCTCAAGGTATAGATTAGTGTCTCTCTTGATTAGCAGTGTAATATCTGCACGGTTAAATGAGCATCCTATTACATCACCATCAAACACCCAGCGTGACCATGACGACTGTAACTTCTCTCTACCTGACCAATAGTACCTGTATACATACAAGGCCTCTGGGTCATTGTCAGTCTGTACCAGTAGCATATCCTCATTGGATGATGCTTGGATATTAGTTACATCACCATTGAGGTACTCAGGTACGTGTGCTGTAGATTCTGTAGCATCGTTAGTATCTGTGTCTGTATCTACATAGTACTCCCACATGCCAGACCATGCACCACGCTTAGATGCGAAGTACACAAACTTACCTGCTTGTGCTGGCTTGGCTCTAAGGGATGCCTCAAACTCTGTGGTGTTAGCAATGTTTACAGTCTCAGGGGTAAGTACAGGGTCAGCAGTTAGCTTGAACTGTGTAAGGTCTGAGAATAGTAGTAAGGCCTCGTTGAAGGGTACAGCATGTTTAAGAATACTAACCTTATTAGAGGATACTGCAACATCAATGGGGTCACTATCAACAATAGTAAGTGTAGATTTACGGAAGAAATCAAAGTCAACATATTCTCCTGCACGTGCAAAGATAACATTCTCATCAGCTAGAACACCTAGCCTATCACGATGGAAGAAGATGTCAGCAAGGGTATAACCTATGAATGATGGGAAGTCGTTAGTACCGTCATCACCCACCCTACGGTCAGCGTAGCTAACCTCATCAAAGATAAAGCTACCGTCTGGTTGCTTGGCTAGTTTGTGTGGTAGTGTGGTGGCATCAAGGTCTATAATAATATTAGGCTCAATGGTTTCTTTCCAAACACCGTCTGCTGTAAACTTGACGTAGTAATCGTCCTGCGCCTTTTGGTTGTCGCCAGATACTTTAATGTTAAAGTCTACTGGCCCTTCTGTGGGCAGCTTCTTAAAGTCAGCAGTCTCAGTCTTAAACAACAGTAAGTGGTCACCACCGTGTGAATCACCTACCTCTACTGTAAAGTTAGTCGTATCATCTGATTGGATGTGTATAACAGAACCGTAGCGTGTTAGTGTCAAACCTGTGACAGCAGTACCGTCAGTAATGTTATCATAGTAGGTAGTGTTAACTGCTGTGCCTGAGAACGTATCTAAGTTCTCTGCAATCAAGTCTGTTGATGCACCACGTTCTGCGTTCTGTGTTAGTGACGTACTACTTTGTGTTGATGACTTAGTAGCAAACTCAACAGTGCTTGTGCTTGCACCCTTTGTTAGTTTTAATCGGTATGTTGAAGAGTAGTCAGCTTGCTTGACATACACCAATGCCTCAGGATTACGTGAGGGTGATGTGTTAGTACCTTTAGCTACTACTGTGTTCTTGTTTAGAATAAAAGTTGTATCAGCAATAGAGACAGCAGCCAACTCTTGGCTTGGGTCAGTCAATCCAGATAGGTATGAGGCTGCATTATTAGTTACAGTCTTTGATACACCATCCTTGTCAAACACGTTGATTGTGCCAGCAGTATCAACAACCATAGAGTAGAACTCGTTCTCATCTCTACGGATAGTGTGGATAAAAGCCTTGTCTATGTTGTTAATAACTCCTAAGTCAGCAATGTGCTGAGAACTAGGACGCTTAGATAAGCCTGTTACAACATTAGATAAACCGTTTTCCTGTAACTCTGCCTGTGTGTTAAGACGTAGAGATGGTGGTTGTTGTGATACACCGTTAATCAGATTGGGGATAGATTGACTGATGAGTGCCATTAGAGTGTTCTCCGTCCCTGCCTGTCGATAATACTAAAGGTGTCATAGTTGTCAAAGATGTTGTGGTCATCAGCAGCCTTGTCAAACTCTTTAAGTTCTGTTAGTGCTTGTGCCTCATCTCGTATTTGGAAATCATGTAATGTGTTGGAACCTACAACTCTATCTTGGAAGATACGTGTGGCTCTCATTACTATGTAGCGTTTAGCCACCTCTGGTAAATCTGCAAAGTTTAGCTGTACGACAACATCAAGTGCTGCCTCTGCATTGATTGTAAATGTATGGTTCTTTCTATCATACATCTTCAGACCACGTTGTACTAGGTCTGGACTGTCTGGTTTTTGTGTTGCATCTGCACGTAGGATGTCAGTGCCTAATATAATCTCACCGTTAGTGTCCTGTGCGTATGACTTATTTAATTCTGTATTAAAGTGCCAGCCCATAGACTGCACTTCACGGTCAACTGTATCTACAATAGTTTCTGCTACCTCTGCCTCAAGCAAGCCAGATGATAGACTACTAACTGGTGCTTCGCCAATGGCAGAGAGCATTATGTTGACCGCATCTAATTTAGTTGTTCCTGCCATGTCGTTTACCTATGCTTTCCACTTAACCTTATTAGCCCAATAAGCTGCGCTTGATGGCCCTTTGGCTATGTTCTTAGCGTGTCTGCTTTTGAAAGCTTTACGTTGTGCGGCTGACTGGTTTGTTTTAGCACCTAGTTCACCAAACCTAATAATTTCTGGTTTTTCTTTTGTGCCTACCAGTACAGCATGTGATTTGTTACCCTTAGGAGAACGCTTTGGTATACGTAGTCCTTGGAAGGTTTCACCTGCGTGTTTAATAGCCATATCACTTCTTCTTATATTTATCTGTTTTAGATTTCATAGGCATACCAGTCTTCTTAGCCGCAGCTTTAGCCTGTGCCATACCTTTTTTAGTGTACTTGTATTCTTTACCTGCTACATTTGGCATATCTTACTCCAAATAAAAAAGGAGAGAGGCTCTAGAAACCTCTCCCCTCGTTAGATTACTGTTCAATCAAGCCGATGCAGCAAGCAGGACGCAGGACGTTATGTCCCATTGCATACTTGGCTACCATCAGTGTGCCTTGACGATTAATCTGATACTCTGATTCCATACCCAAGTCAAGCAACTTGACAGTAGCAACGGCATCAGGAGTAAAGACGAATCCACGGAACTGCTTGGCTTCTGCAACCATGTCACGAGTATCAACAGCAGCAGTTGGCAGGTCATAATGAGTTGTACGGCCTGAACCAGCAGTGTTTGCTAGTGGTGCGTTGTCAGAAGTCTCACCTTCCGCAGCATTACCTGTTACCAGTGAAGTATACAGGTTGTTTACGTTAGCATGATTTGACATGATAACTGGCATACCAGCGATTGATGGTACTGTAGCACCTGCTACTGAACCTGTGCCACCAAAGTCACGGTTCATGTAAACAAGCTTACTACCGTCAGTAACGTCAAGCAATGCGTAGTACTGGTCAGGAGCCAGAACAACGGTTGCACCTTCAGTTGGTACGTTCTTGACTTCCATCTCTTTACGAGCATCAAAGATAGCTTTAGCAATCTTAGCTGGGTCAAGTGAATCAGCAGTAGCTGTACCGATGTCTACGTTGTCTGTAAAGTCTTCCTCAGTAAACGCTTTGTAGTCTTGGATAAGACCAGCAGCAGCAGTTGCGTTGGTTGCCAGAGCAGCCTTAACGAGCATACGTGCTACGTTACGGTCAGCTTCGTTAGCCAATGCGATACCAGCTTCTTTAGAGTAGATGCTACGGACATCGTAATGGTTGATTGCTTCGTCAATGTTAGCAATGAACTGGCTTGAGATAAGCAAGTCATCAATCGTGACAATACGCTCACCTGCACGAATAGAACCACCAGTAATTTCGTTTCCGGGGGTCAGGTATTCAGCAGTTGCACGGCCTGTCATTGGGAATGATGCAGACTTACCTTTGGAAATTGTGCGAGTACGCACCTTATCCATAATTACTTTCTTTTCCTCAAAGGCGGTAAGGACTTCCCCAGCATACAGCTTTAGGAATAGGTCACGTACGTCACCTGAGAGGTTATTCTGACCCTGAAAGCTTACGCTGTAAGCAGGGTTTGAAGCAGCTTGTGCCATTTTAAATTACCTCTTAGTAATGTTAATGTTGAGTTGTAGTTACACTCTGCATTACATTACATCCTTTCTCCAAGATTGTCCCTCGCAAGGGGTCAGGGGTAATCGTTTGTATGTGTGCTTTCGTGTATAGGGCGTCCCCTATTAAATACACCCACGTTAGGTGTACTTAAAAGGAGAGGGGAGCAAGCCCCCCAATCCCATGCAACAATTTAGAACAGACTAGACTTAGCCAACTTATCAGCTATGCTTTGCCTGTAGGCAGGGTCTTTAGCGTATCTAGGGTCACCCATAGCAGCAGTAAGTTCCGCAGTACTTTCAAAACGCCCACCTGAGGATACAGCACCTGTGCCACCTTGCATAAGTGTCGGCTCTGCCTCAGAACGATAACGTGCATTAAGACCTTGTACAGCTAACCTAATCATATTAGGGTCACCGCTTTCCATTGTTACATTGTAGGCATTAACCTCATTATCTGGAAGGTTATCTGCTGCCCACTGAACCATTTGTGCGTACTGTTCTCCACCACCAGCAACGTCATACATTTCTGAGGTCATCTGTGCAGCTAGTGCATCCTGACCTGCAACCCATGAATCAACCATACTACGTGGGAACCCAGCCTCTTGCAAGGCCTCATACGCATCTTCAGATAATCCACCATTCTCTGCGTACTCCTGCTGGAATACGTCAAAGTCTAGTCCTTTATCATCTAGTAGTTGTGCCACATCTGAGGCACTCTCTTCACCAGAGACTTCTACTTCTTCTGTAGTCTCTTCTTCTTGCTGTGGTTGACCAAGCTTGCTCTCTAATGCTGAGTAAGCTTTAGCCATATCTTCCACAGACTTAAACTTTTCAGGCAACCAGTCAGGACGTTCTTCAGTCTCTGTACGCTCTTTGTCGAGCATAGCCTGAACATGTTCCTGTGATTCTGGTGTTTCTTCTTGATAAGTATTTAAGGCATCTGCCATCTGTTACTCCGATTCTACTACGCCTTTAGCTACTTGTGGTGCTGCTGCTTGCATTGCACCCATAGCTGCTTGCTGTTCCATCTGTTGTTGCATCATCATTTGTTGTTGCATCATCTCTTGTTGTTTCTGCTCTGGCGATTTAATCAGGCCAGATGTATCAATACCAAGTGATGCAGCCAAACGGTCTATGTAGTCACCTAGATTCATCTCACTAGCAATAACTTCTTGACCCAAGGGCTGTAAGTATTGCAGAAATGCTGCTAGTTTATTCAAGTCTTGTCCACGTCCAAGTGCTTCGATACCTGTAACGACAGTGGGTTTAACACTATCCTTAGGCATACGAGGCATCTTGCCCTGCTTAGTCAATGATTCAAGTAGCAGGTTGATGAGTGGTAGTTGGAACTCTTGGGACAGGATGGAGTATACACCACCCAAGGCAGTCTCAAGTTCCTGTGCCATGTACCTAATCTCTTCGGCAGTCACACGTTCTGCTGGACGCTGAATAGAAGAGTTAAGTAGAAACGCAGCAGCCAGTCGCTCGTTAATCATACGCATAGTCTCAAGGGCTACACGGAAATCGCTGGACTTCTGCACTTGTAGTGTTGATACATCGTTAGCATCACCTGTTAGGAACGCACCGTTTGCTGCTTTCGCAAGGTTCGCTGACTTAGTGCTACCGTTAGGACGTACCAAGAATAATACCTTAGATGATGCAGCACTACCCTGCACAATAGCTTGGGTCAATGCCTCTAGTGAACGCAAGTCACCGATGTATTCTTCGATGAAACCACGCCCATAATCTTCACCATCAATACGGATAAAACGTAATGGGATAAATGGGTTCTGGTCTTCTTTGAATGTACCACGTGAATTAGGTACTTCGATACCAGCTACCTCTTGATGCACCTCAAAGCCTTTTTCTGTACGCTTGAGACATGTGTACAGGTCATAGTTTTTCTTTGGTGAATCTGATGGGGGTATCATATCCTTGACTGCATCAGGCAGCATCATAGCTGCAACACTTTCCTTGGTGATAATCTCTAGGATATTACCCATAGCATCACGCTTGGTAGTGTAGCGGTCAGGTCTATATACTTTCATACCGCCCTGTTTAGGCATGTATACCAAAGCATTGCCTGTCACAATAAGCAACTTTAGTGCCTCAAAGACAGGCACACGTATGGCTTTGCTTTCAATCTCTTGCATAGCTGCACGTTCAATACGTGCTAGACCTTCTTCTACTTGACCACGATTATCACCAGCAATAGTTTGCAAGTCAAAGTCGTCAATGGTCAGGCGAAAGAAAGGGCTGTTGGGTGGCAAGAGTGCCATCAATAATTTGGATGCAAGGTTATTTACACCCCTTGCCCCAATGCCTTGATACGGTGTAGCATACACAGATGAACTGCTATGCCCTTCGTCTGGCAAAAGAGTAGGGATAGTCAGCCTTGCTGCTTCACGTCCACGTTCTAGGAACGTATCACGCTCACTTTCTAATTGACTGTAGCGTTTAGCTACTGTTCCTACTTCTTGTTCCATTAGTTATTCCTTACGAAGTTGGAATGTTAAGGCCACTAGAACCCCCACCGCCTACGTTAGCAGCAGCAGGGCTGAGTGTCAGGGCTTTCTTGCCCTTCTTTTTCTTCTGCATCATACCTGAATCAGTTTCGATTTCTGAAACTTCTGTATCTTCTGTACCTTTGGCTGCGGCTGTAGTAGTCACATCAGCAGGTTCAGATGCTTTATATGTTTTAGGTTTACTGCCGCCTGTAACTTTTCTAATTGCGCCGCCCATTACATACCCCCTGTATTAGCTTTAGGAATCTGTAGACCAGCACCAGTGCTACCTGTCTGTGTAGCAGTGTCGGTGAGTGGTGTCTTCAGTGCTTTCTTACCCTTCTTCTTCTTGGTAAGCTGCTCTGATTCCAAATCTGTTTCATTTAACTCAATGTCTGGTGTCTTGGTTACTGCTGTCACAGGACGTGCAGGTGTTGGCATAACTGGTGGGGGTTTTGGCCCACTAAAAATTCCACCCATGGTATCATTCCTCAAAATCTGTGTGTTGTAATTCTATTAACTTGTCGATGACTGATTGTTGCCCCTGAAGAAAGCTTAGTTCCTCAGGGGTAACGTGTCCAAGCGGCAGTTTGTTAGGATACAACTCTCTAAGGTGGTTAAGTAATCCATCTGTGATGTTAAAATCGTTGCCTAATACTTTCATGGAAAACAAACTTTCGCTAATGTTGTAACTTTAGATGTCTACCAACTCACATGCACCTGCTGTACAGGCTAATGTTTGGCTACCAGAAGTAGTATCTTCCTTTTCATACAGGGATAAAGCAGTCCAGTCAATAGCTTCAGGCATCTGCTTTTTAAATTCCTCGTACTGTTCCTTGTCAATCTCTTGATAGGGGGCTTGAGCATACGTGTGGTCACTGTGTGGTAAGAACGATATACCTGAACATATGTCAAAGTTCTCGTAGACCCACGCACCTACTGCCATCCACTCTGCATCCTTAACTGTAATAGTTACTGATGGTTTGTGTTCACACCAGTTGAGTGCATAGTTCTTCCACAGTTCTAGCTGTTGTAGTGCAGTCATATCGTTACGAGTAACAGCACCAGATGGTGACTTAGTAGGAAAGCTAAACACTGTAGTAGAATCAGGCTTCATTACACACGGTTCAGCAGGGATACCACTGTCCTTCATAAACTGTGTTAGTGGGTCTTTGTTATCGCCACGTACAGTGCGGATGTAGTACTCGCTGTGTCGTGCATGAATACCTGAGGCTGTATCCGTTAACTGTGATACAGTACCTGATGGTTTGACACAAGTAATAGCAGCAGAAGTAGGTACACCTAGTTTGTCAGCATAGATACGGTTGACATCAACGGCATGTTCTTTTAATTTTTTCAACCATATTGAACTGTCGGTAGTCTTAGATAGTAAGTAGTTATCCATGATACCTGTTAGTGACACACCAAGCAGACGCTCTTCTTCTGTATTCTTCTGCCATATCTTACGTAAGTAAGGCATCTTAGTAAAGGTAGACTGTGCTGTACCAAGGATAGTAGCTAGTCGTACCTTACGGCGTAGGCTTTCTAGGTCATCACCGTGCCTAACAACCACCTCTGTTAGATTACAGAATTGATAAGGGCGAAGGATAATCTCAGAACAAGGGTTAGTTCCCCACTCATGTCCTGTCTCTCTACGTCCATTCATCTTAACGTGATTGTCTGCTGCTACACGTGAGAAGATACCACGTTCACCAGACTTAGATTCTACAAGAGACAACCACTCACGCATGAACCCTTCCATATCAGGCTTATCTGTGTAGGCTACAGAGTTATTAGCCAACGCACGTTGACCCTCGTTCTCCCACCATTGACCTGACTTAGCGTGTGCCATACGTCCGTCACTAAGGTTAGACAGGCTAATCATAGCTGAACGGCGAACACCACCCACTACCACAACCTCACCAATCTTACACATAATGTCGTGACACTCAATGCTGGTCAGCTTACGTCCTGCTGCTGCCTTAAACTTATCTACCACAAAGTTAAACAAGTCATTCAGTGGTTCAGGGCCACTAGCCCTACCACCAAAAGTCTTGAGCCTAGCACCTGCTGGCCTAATCTTAGACAAGTCCCACTTAGGAATGTCACCTGAGTACAGGTGTGATAGCAGCTTATGCAATGCCCTAGCCCAGCCTTCCTTGCTGTCCTTGACTGCAATGATGTCATCACTTATTTCTAGTGCATCAGGTACATCAGGAAGCTTGGCAATAGACTGACGTTCTACACTAAAGCCAACACCAGTACCACACAGTAGAATAAACATAGCCTCATCAAAGGCACGGATGTGGTCTACTGGCAGGTAGCTACAGTTGTAGATGCAGGTGTTGTCACGGTCTGCTGCTACCCCTGCTGTCATCAAGGCTCTCATGCTGGGCATAACTTCAAGGTTGAGGATAGCTTCCTCAATTTCTTTTAGGTCTTTAGTAGGTAGGCCAGTGGTAGCAATGTAATTGATGTATCGTTGTACTGTCTCAGGCCAAGTCTCTCGCCTGTTCTCATCCTCTAACCATCGTGCGTACCTACTAGTAGCAATAAATGTTTGGTAGTCTGTTGGTAAGTAGTTGCTACTCATCTATCGTCACCCTCTCCGTGTAGTGTTCCAGCTTCTTGTCGCTTCTTTAGTTTTTCTATGTTCATCTCTGCAATAGTCTGTAGTGATAGACCACAATCATGTGCTAGTGCAGCCAACATCCATAGTACGTCACCCATCTCTACTGCAATAGCTTGCTTCTGGTCTTGTAGTGGAATGTCATCTCGCATCATCTTGGCAATCTTGCCACATACCTCACCTGCCTCTTCAGCTAGACCCAAGGCAGGGTATGAGATAGCATACTTCTTAGGGTACACGGCTGTCTTTAACGCACCTATCTGGTACTCATAGAAGTTCATCATTACCAGTTCACTCCATCTGTTTTCTTCATTAGTTCTATCATCTTATCTAGATACCATCTGGCTTTTTCAGCATCCTGAATAGGATTATCCTTGTTCCACAGGCGTGAGCCTAGATACTTTAGTACCTGTGCATGTGCCACTGATATAGATTCATACTCACCAATCACATCTACAATGTAATCCCAAGTCTCAATCTTACCTGTGGTGTAATGTTCTGGACTGTTAACCATGTCATTAATACGTGGCTGTTCTGTGTTAGCTAAGTCTTTCATGTAAGCCTCATGTCTTATTGGGATACCGAAGCTGGTTTCCATAGCTTTACTTCTCCTGTATCTGTATCGTACTCACCGTTGCGTAGGATACGTGCTAGTCGTGCGTTCTCTAGGGCTACTTCTTCAGATAGACCTTTACTCTTAAACGCAGTGACCACTGTATCCCAGCCACAACCAGATGATAAAAGTTTATTAGCAGTCTTGGGGCCAACAGTTGGACAGCCGCTATAGTTATCTGTACTATCCCCAACCAGAGTTTGGTAAGCGAAATTGTAGTTAGCCTCTGCTTCAGAGATTGTAACCACTTCGCCGTTAATCCAGTGCCTTGCTGGTATAGTGAGTAGGTCTTTGTCTTCAGACCAGATAATAGTGTCAGGGTTTGATGTACCCAATATTCCAAGAACATCATCAGCTTCTAGTCTCCTATATATAACTGTATTGTACTCGCTCATCATAAACTCTCTAGCCCATGTGAGCAGCATAGGTTTACGAGTGTTCTTCCTGTTAGCCTTGTAGTATGGGGCTAACTCTTTACGAAAGTTTTCTTTATCTGACAAAGCCACGATGCAATCTTGTACAGGTGCTTCATCAACCAGCTTTTGTATCTGGTCTTTGATACGTATTGCTACATCAGATTCAAAACTATGCAGTGTCCACAGACCATCACCCCAATCAATGGATGTCTCTGCTGATGCTGCCGCTTTGTATGCTATGATGTCACCATCAATAAGCAGTAGGGTCATCGTTTATATCCTCTTCTTTCTCAGCCTTGCGTAGTATTCGTAGTCCTGTTTGCACCTGTATGTAATCTAGGTAAGCTTCCACAATCCACTTGACACTTAGACATATGCTTACACTCAGGAATGAACAGGTTAGTATTAGCTTCCATACAAAATTAAAGTCCATTTTTGAACGCCTTGAATACATCACTAGAGAATAGTTTCTGTAGATTAAGAAGGTACATCTTTGATGCCCAATTATCTCCACCCTTCACTGTCTTAACATAATCAAGCTGTTCAATAATCTTCTTTAGATTATCCGTTTTGAATACTAGTGTTGCAAAGACCTCATCTTCTACACACAAGTTATGAAACCAGTAATCTGCCTCAGTAGCAGCAATACCACTAGGCTTACCATAGCTTTCAAATTCAATAGCTATGTTACCTGTCTTCATCCACATACCACGCTCAGACTTAACCTCAATCTTTTTATCTTGCAGCATGTCAGCTACCATTTTTTCTCTGACCTTGCCATACTCTAAGTCTAAGTCAAACTTCTTACGGTTAGGTTTAGTGGGTGTCAGACCAGTTGCTTCCATACTTGTACTCACTGTCGAGTTGACATCTGAACCTGAAGTGTTGTTCGACATCTCGCATACACTGTTGAATAAGTTTGCCTGTTGCATCCTCTTGTCCCTTCTTTACTGCTAGTTGTACTTCATCGTGAATGAACGCTACAATCTGTGCGTCCAAGTTTGCTTCCTTGATAGCACGTGCAATAAACACGTACCATGTCTTACAGATTATAGCACCAGCACTTTGTAGTAAAGTGTTGAGTGCAGCATGGCTATGCCTGATTGGAATGATACGTCCATCCAATCCCTTAATCCAGCCACGCTCATCAGCAGCTTTGGACACTGCATCCTTTAGATACTTGAGGGCAGGTAGCTTAGACAAGAACTTCTTCTTGATTGCTTTGCCTTCCTTCGCACCCTTGCCTATTATCTTACCAGTCTTCTCATCACCTGAACCATACAAGAATCCATAGATGAATGTCTTTGCGTTGGCACGTGTGGGTAGACCAGCAGCTTCCTGATTCTGTGTGTGTATGTCACCACTAACTACTGTGGTAGCATAGGCACCATCGTCATAAGCTGCCATATAATGACCAAGGCACCGCAACTCAAGGCCAGAAGCATCAGCCCCCAAGAGACTGTAGCCAGCAGGTGCTTTGAATAAGGCTCTACACTCCTCACCATAAGGCGCACCAACACTAGGAACTTGAGCCATGTTGGGGTTGCTGTGTGTACACCTAGACGTGACAGCCCCCATGTGATTAACTCTACCATGTAACTTACCACCCTTCTCCATCTTCAGCCAAGCCTGTTTGCCTGTAGCTATCTGACCGATACGTTTGTTAAGTAATAAGTACTCACTAAGTAACTTAGCCTCTGGCATGTCGATACCCGACAGCACAGTCTCATCCACCTTAGGTATACCAGTGTCAGTAAATACCTTGGGCTTCCAACCCCTGCTCATTAGTCTGTCACCAATCTGCTGACGTGATGCAGGGTTGAATGGGATAGTCTTGGTCTTAGTCTTTAACTCTACTATCGTAGGCTCAAAGGTTGCAACCAACTCTGCTTCGATGTCTGCTCTGCGTTGGGCTAGTGTGCCATACAATTCTTGAGCAGCTTTGACATCAAAGTCAAACCCATGTTCCTGCTGTTGTATCAGCAGTGTGTGTATCTCAGCCTCTAGGTCTAGTGCCTGTTGACTAAAATTTTTTTCAGTAATTTTACGATGCAGTTTGCCTGTGACTGCTGTGTCTTGGATGCAGTAGTCGAGCATCTCAGGGGTGTATGCTGCAAAGCTTTCGCTACCATTATTGAAGTCACCTTTTAATTCTCCTAGTCTATATCCCCATGCCTTGAGGCTATGGCTACCAATTAGTTTCTGTGGTAGTAAACCTTTAGCATGTAGCTTGAAGTCAATCTCTTTGACATCAGGCCAGATTGTTCTAGAGTATACCAACGTATCTACAATGTTACCCTTGAAGGTGTAACCATGCAGCTTCTCAACAACACGTAAGTCATAATCAATTACGTTGTGACCTATCAAAGTCTTGGCGTTGTCCATGAACTCCAAGGCTTCTTGTGTTTGTGTTGGGTCAAAGGTGTGTACCTCATCTGTGTGTACATCCCTAAAGACATGACACCATATCTGTGTCACCTCTTCTAATAGGTTGTCTGATTCTAAGTCCCATATGTATTCCATGCTGTGTCTCCGCACTAGCTAAAATTCTATGTCGTCCTCTTCGTCAGAGAAGTATGTCTCAGTCATACGTCCTGTATCTGACATGTATTCTAGTGAACAACATAATCCAGTTTCGCCTGACCATCTGTTCTTCAACACCCTGACCTGACTAATGTGTGGGTTATCCTTGTCTTGCTGGTTCCTTTCTAATCCTATCACGATGTCACTAAGCTGACCAATAGCAGCACTACCACGTAGTTGTGACATGCTAGTCTGTGCGCCATCCTCATGTCCTCTGTCACCAGACGGACGCTTGAGGTGAGAGATGAGTATCATACCACAGTTCAACTCTTCAACCAAAGCACGAAGCTTGGTCATAGTGTTGTCAATAATTCTACGCTCATCCCCACCTTCCATACCAGATACAACGATACTAATATGGTCAAGGATAATATACTCGCAGCCGCAACCACGTACAAGATAGCGTATCTTGGATAGAAGATTATCGCTATCAGTGCTGCCCCAATGGTCATACAGGTAAACCCTGCCAGAACCAACTGTAGCATCAAAAGCATTACGCATCTCCTCTTCAGGTAGGTCATTGCTGTGTAGGTGTAAGGGCTGGTTGAGTTCAATAGACATCAGACCTAGAGCAGTACGCTTGATGTTCTCCTCTAGTGCTATGTATCCAATAGTCTCCCCATGTTTGATAAAGTTATGGGCAAACTCCCTCGCCAATTGTGACTTACCAATGCCTGACCCTGCTGTAAGTGTGACAATCTCACCCTTACGACAGCCACCAGTCTTCTCCTGTAGTCCAGCATAGGGATAGCCTACTGATGCTTTGTCGTCATTGTGTATTACAATGTCCCATACATCTGTACCTGCTACGATACCATCTGGTCTAAAGGTCTTGGCTTCCCACATACAGTTAAGCAGTTCCTTCACACGTCCAGCTACCAACATCTCGTTGGCATCCTTCAGTGGTAGGGTAGCTATCCTGCACTTGTTGGGTGGCAATACAGACGCACACTCTTTGGCTGCTCGTTGTCCTGCCTCATCGTTGTCGAACATAAGCACAACGTACTCGTAGTTAGACAACCATTCGATGGCCTTGCCTACTGCTTTCTTGGCTGACGTACAGCCAGAGGGCAGTGAAACCACAGGCCACTTGTGGTCTAGTGCTTGGCTAAGAGAGAGGGCATCTAGTTCCCCCTCTGTGATAGTAACAAACTTACCACTATCACGCCATAAGTGTTCGCCATACAGTGCCACATCCTTGATGTTACCAATGACAGAGAAGTCTTTGTTAACAAAGCGTACCTTCTGTGCCTTCAGTTCACCATCACGGCTGCGATAGTTGGCTACCTGTACTGCCTGACCCTTGTAGGTTGAGACACCATAGCCCCAAAACTTACAGGTCTTCTCAGTGATACCACGCTTGGCTAGTTCTTTGAACTGTAAGTCTAAGAACATTGTGTCTGCTGTCTCAAACATAGCTACTGCCTCATCCGTTTTATCAGCAGGGGTCAGTGTCTCACAAGCGAAGCAGAAGTGATTGCCATCTGCATACAAAGCATTGGCATCACTACTACCACAGTGAGGACAAGGCTCATGCCTAATGAACTCACTTTCCGACTGCATTAACAATCTCATTAACGATGTACTGTAAGCCTTGTACTATATCATTAACTTCATCAGCATCATAGACATCATCCCTTATATCTTCAAGGATATTCTCTGCCATCTGTTCCCATGTCACATCATCTGAGAATAATTCTTCGTCAATGTAGATACTGGTAGACAATCCTGTTGAGTACAGGTTCACCATCACATCAACATCTGACGTAATCTCAGTCGTTAGTTCATCTTTTGTTTCAATCAGGCTCATTGTAACCACTCCTCAGGTACTGTTCCTTCTGCCCACACAAAACCATTACGGTCTGCCCATTCTTTACAGGTCATCTTGCTTCCATCCTTCCGCTTCTTGGCACCCTGTACTGTAGCACTAGCGTTCTGGAATACAAACCTGATGTCCAACTCTGGATGTTGTGCCTTGACAGCCTTCATCTTTCGTTGGGCATCCTGTCTGAAGTACCCCTTTAGTTCTACAATCATTGTGCCTACTGCTAAGTCAGGGATGTAGTGACGTTCCACATAGTAGGCCAGCTTCTCTGGCTCATACTTATATGCAACGCCACGTTCATCAAGGTCACTGATGACCCTCGCCTCAAAAGTCCCCTTCGTTGGCATCGTTCACACCATCCTCAGAGTTAAAGACATCTGCTGCATCATCCCTAGTTACGGCTGATGTAACGTATCCGTCTTCCTCATCAAAGATAGATGCAGTAGACCCACCATACTCCACAAGATTGATAACCTGCACTGCCTTGAGGCGTAGTGTTACACCTACCTGCTTGGTTGCAGCCATCACGTATGGCACAGGTTCAGCAGCTACATTAACTAATGACCCATTACCAATCAACGCAGTACCCTGCATTGGTGTGCGCTTGGCATCAACAACCATGGGCTTTTGTTCCCATGACTGCCCATCCTTAGACTTAACTAACGCCTTCATCTTAGCTTTGAAGACTAAGTTACCAGTCGGATTACCTGCTTCGTCTACATCCTGTGTGTATGCTTGACGTGTGGACAGGACAGTCTTGAGTTTAGGATTGTCCTTGACAGCTTCAACATGTTTGGCATTGACCATGCTATCCAACTGTTCACATACGTGTGCTGCTTGTTCTTCTGGTACGATTACCTGAATCGAATACTCACCATCCTCGTTGAAGCGAGTGTCTGGTTCAAATACTTTCGCCCATTGTGCATTGCCTTTAATCTTCAGCATATTTGTAACTCCTGTTCTATGCTAGTTAGTACTTGGCTAGGTTGTAACTTTAGAAATCACGCAAAAAAATACTCCGATTGTAGTATCTCACGCAAATTTAATTCACCCCTAGCTGGTGGCACTGGTACATCTTCAGTACCTAGTACCTTAATAGCATGTTGTCTCAACTCTGTCAACACATCATGCTGCTCATACATATTAACAAACTCCTCACGTAATACCTCAGACAACAGCGGCATCATACTACTGTGTGTACCGTAGCTGTCGTGTACCATAGCAAAGTCTTGGATACCTAGCTTGCTTGCCTTGTTGATAGTCTTGGTCATAGCTGCTGCATCTAGACTGTGGATAAAGTTAGGGCTGCTGCCCAATCCTGTCCTCTGCCTGTTCACTGAGTGTGGTTTGTCTTTGGGAAAGGACAACGACACGATGTCCCCATTGATATGTGTCTTGATTCTTTTCTGCTGCACCTCACTGTATTGTTGTAACACTAACCATCCCGTAGGTGTGACCCACTCCATGTGCCTGTTCATCTGAGCATACACATCAGCCACATCCTTGATGTAGTCCATCACCTTACGTGCTGACACAATCACCTCACTGATTGAATCCCACACGTGACCAGCTAGGTAGCTGGATGCCTCAAACAAATCATCACCGAATGGGTTAGGCTCACCAGCATCTATCTTATCGTGCATAGCTTCCTCTATGTAGCCACGACATGCGTGACGTGTACCTGAGTAGGGTACAATCATCACTGGACGCTTGGCAAGCTTCCTGTCTACGCCAAAGGCTAAGCACTTACGTGCTAGTTCTGTGTCGTCCTGCTGCACACGTGCGATAGTCTTGTCTGCCACCTGTGTGTAGATGTCTTGAGGTATACCTGATGGTACTAAGTTAGTAGCAAGGCCACCCTGCCTGTCCCTCAGTATAGCAGAGAGGTGCTGTAGCCCATTGCAGCTACCATCTGCCGACACAGGTAGGCGTGTCTCGTACCCCCAGCTATGCTTCATCAGGCCTGACATCTCGTAGCACCACGCCAAGAACTGGAATGGTTTGTCTGCCTCAAGCCAGACCATGCACTCGTATGGGTTGGACACAATGCGGTGCGCCCACATCTCTGCATACTCCCATGCCCATGTCTCTCGCTGGTCTAGTGTAATCTTGTCGTTACCATACAGGTTAGCACCATGAATACACAACCACCGTGCATCATCCCAATTGTTGATAGCCATTGGGTAGCCAAACTCTAGTAGTGCTTTACTCCAATCGGCAGACTGAGGTGAGAGGAACGTGCTGCTTGCATACTTGCGAGAACGGAAGTCGTTCTGCCACACGTAGTAGAACCTGTCGTACCTAGCAAACTGTTCTGCTATCTGTAGTGTACGCTCTACTTGTATGCGCTTGCTCACGCTGCGGTTGTTGAGAGAGTAGATGTGATTACGCTTGCGTGACCATGCACGAAACTCATCCCTCTCATCCTCAGTCAACTGCTTGGGGTCACGGTCAAAGGGATACTCAGGTAGTGGTATATCCTCTTTGGCTGGTAGCTTACCCCATTCATGTCCGTTGTCCCATATGGTACGCATCACCTCAAGCAATGGCTTGTTGATACGCCACTCTGTTTGTTGCAGTGTGTTAAGACAGGCATACTCTTGGCTCAAGTCTTCCTGTCTTAGTCTGCGTAAGTGTGTCTTCAAACTCATTTGCGCCTCACTATAGGTAGTTCATCTATATCGTGACCATGAAACCCACCACCCTGTACATCTGTCCAGTCCTTGGGTGGCACTATGCAGGGTAAGTAGCGTGGCCTTGATACTTCCATGTATTCGTTGAACGCTTGGATAAACTCTAGCGTACCGTCAGTAGGTTTGACATAGGTAGCCCTACGTCTACGCTCAGTCTGCTGTGTGTCCAGCTTTACAATGCCTGTGTGCTGGATGATTATGTCCACCATCTTAAAGCCTACATGCACACGCTCTGACTTCAGCCATGCTAATTCTTCGTACCCATCCTTGTTCATCTTGTGCGTCAGGCCGTAGCGTCTAGCACCATAGGCTTTCTTCATAGCCTCTTTGATTGTGTTCTTGGCTACACTACCCTCTGCGTGTACCCATCTGTCTAGTCTATCCTGCATCTCAATGTTAGTACCAATGGTACGTGCCACATGCAGCAGTGTGTTCTTCCTGCTGATGCTGTCAACCAACGACACCACTGAGAGGTAGGCTACCTGCTCTGCATCCATATCCCTGACACGCTTCCATGCTATGTCTCTTGATGGATTGTTAGGGTTGGCTAGGTACTGTTCTATACCCTGTGCTACCTGCCCCACAACTGTACCCACAATGGCTCTACCATGTGGCAGGTGTGATTCCCTACCCTTTTCAATGGCCTTGTCTCTGGCCTTCCTGAAGCGATTGACACCACCTGTCAGCATGTCTGCCTCAAGTTCAAGCTGATGCTCAAATAGGTCTTGGTTAGTTTCTAAAGTTACAACCATGAGAAGACCCCCTTTAACTATATACTATAGTATGTTTAACATGTATTACATTTAGGACATGTCTTAGATGGATAGCATCCCTGCTATCCCGATGGTGAATACACCTGCTAACATGACTACAAACTGTACACCTGTCACTGATTCATAGTCACCTAGCATACCTACTACTGCTACTGCTATCATAGATACAATCCATACTGTAAGTAGTACATCCATCATGCTTCTCCATAATTCTCAAGTAACCAAGTCTCAAGTGGTGACTGGATTACTGCTTCTGGTTCTTCTGCCCACTGCATCTGACACTCAGGGCAGTAGTATTCAATCATCCCATCCACTGCGTACAAGGCTTCAGCCTCACCACTACAGTGCATACAGTTCTTATACCCCATGCTCATTGCTCTGTCCTTCCTCATTGGTACGCAACAATTCCCCAGCTACATACCCCATCTTAAACTTGATATGATACTGAGCCTGTTTGTTCTTATCATACTGGTTGTCATAAGTCAAGCCATGATAGCCATTGTGATAGCCCATAACGTAGGCATCATCATACTTGTTGCGTCCCTGATACATTGTCTGTCTCCGTCTAGTCTGCATCACTGCTCTGTGTACTGGTGTTACCTTCATTAGAACATTGGCGTAAACTCTACGCCATCCTCATGCTGTTGCTTTAGACTGCGTAGTTGCTGTCGCATAGCTGTTACATCCTCACCATCCCACTCTGCATCTTGTATCTTGATGGATAGTGCTGTCATTTTTTTGACAGTATACTCTAGCCTATCGTCAGAGTACACGTCCTTGCAGTATGTATCAATGTACATGCTCATCTTCTACTCCCTGTGCATACAGAAATTCCCCTGTGTCACGAATAGTATTCAAATTTATACCGATGGTTGCATTATGCCAAGACTTTAACTTGTGTAACACATCAAGTGCTTGTTCTTTTGTGAGCCAGTCACACTCTATCATTACATCCTCAACAGACCACACGATTGCAATCTCATCGTCTTTTAGTTCAAGCTTTGTCATTGTCAATCTCCTCTACGTCATTGTCTATGATAAGACTTAGCATAGGTTCGTTGTCATTGTCAATGTCTAACGACACCACGTACTGGTTTGTCCAGATAGACAAGTCACCACGGTACGCCTCGTATAGTAGGTCATACATCTCTTGTGCCTCGTATACTTCGATGGCCTCAACAATCACATAACCCTTACGCTGCTTGTCGTATTCCATTAGGGTCATGGTGTGTGCGCCTTCACCGTCCTGTGTTATGTCCAGCCTGTAGCTGTCGTCTAAGTGTAGCTGTAATGTTCTCATCATTTTACAAACTCCTCGCTTGGTATCTTGTCCCACTCACTGCGTCTAATCTTCCACTTGTCTCGCTGTATGGGTGTGCAAAACCTCACCCACTTCCTGCCTACTACTACCCACACTAAACGTGTGCCGCATACAGGCCAGCGTGTGTCGTATAGGTCACACCTAAACAACTTGGCATTAGCCCATGTTTTTTCTGGTGGTTTTTCTATGCAATGGTTAGTCATTAGTCCATCCTCGTCACTGTGTAACCGTCATCAGTTGGTATTGCTACCAAGGCGTACGGATAAAAGTACACTGTACCCTTGTGCGTCTGCATCTTGCCTATGTATGGCATGTCAGGGTCTTCGTCATACTCACTGCTGTATGTGCCATCATCTGCCACAGTACCATTAAACTTGTGCAATGGGTAGCCGTAGCTTTTTTCTAGATAGTCTGGCAGACTATCCACCTGTAGTAACACAGCCTCAGTCACCCAATAGGGCAGTACCCCTAACGATTCGACAAGGTGTTCTTGTGGTGCGTCATAGTCTTTGTTGTTGATTACTAGTGTCATGTCCTAATCCTTTCTTACCTCTCTGTAAGTGTCCAGCTATGGCGGCAGTTAGTCTTCCAGTTGTTCTGTGTACCATCCCAATCGCACTCGTAGACTGTGCAGATAAAGTTACCTGTATCCTCATCAGTATAGGCGTTCAGGTCAAACATCCTGTCACCTATCTGGATGCCGTACCAATCTTCATCACAGCAATTAGCCATGTCTTGAAGAATTACTGTGTCATAGTAGGCAGTCAGATATCCACGTTCATAGTCAGATAGTACTAGGTCAAACCCACTGTCATAGTTATCAGTCATTGTCTTCCTCCATGTCAAAGCCCCCTATGTAATGTTGTGTATTCTGCGCCATGCTACCCATGTGATAGCTTGCATCTCATATGCTTTGATACCACATTGTTTTGCCGCATGTCTATATAAATCTTGCAACATGGCATATTCTTTTTTGCCTATGTTAGTCTTGTCATCCGTCAAGCCTACTCGCTCACCATACGCAATGTTTCTGGCATGTCCGTCTATGGTGCATGTGTCCTCGCCCATGATGTTTTCATAGAAACATACTATCTTTTGCCCATTGAGTATAGCCTTGGTCTCTGCATAGTCTGGCATGTCTTGCAGTATGCGCCACGCCTTGGCTCGCATGGTATGGTATGTGCTAACTTTTACCGATTCGATATGGTCGCCACGCATAAACGCACCTATCAAGTCGTCTGCATTGGTCACGTTTCTGTGCCACTTGTTGTTGGGCGATAGTGCCGCCACAACACCCACTGCAATGTGCAACGATATGTCGTGTTTGTCTGCTATCTTTTGGCACTCGCACTTGGCTACATGATACCATGTCATGCCATGCTTGACCTCTTCTGGATTGGCAAGTTTATAGATTGCCAGTATGTTTGCTACAGTCATTGTCTACTCCCTAGCTATTACAAGGTACAACAATGACTAGCACTGTTGTCCCCTATATGTCAAGTGCGTGTAATGTCTGCAACACCTCCGAATGTACGGTTAGCCAATGCTGGCACATGTAAGTACCGGCTAACCCTGCCTGTATGCAGTCCCATAAACGTGTTGCCACTGCTAACACCGAAACGATACTTGCTAACACGTGGCCGCTTGCCTACTACTGCTACAGTTTTGCCGAACATCTTGATAGTTTTGGTTTTCATAATGAAGCCCTCTCTCAATATAGGCGCACCATTGCACCTTGTAATAGCTAGGCGTTTTTACGGTTGCTATCCCGCCCACGCCTAGCTTGGCACCAGACCTACGCCCCACCTTGCCAGCTACTGCTAGGATTTTATAGGGTCTGTAGCCACGCCGTTCCACGGACTTCGGTTGTCTTATCGCTATCAAGCGTATGTTTAGTCTCTATACGGTATTCTCTTTTATTCTGTTAGTCAATCCATATTCGTATTTAGTCTGCTATTCTTTTTTAGTCTATAGCCTAGCATGGTTGAGCGTATCGCTTATGCGCTTTCTTTCGGCCTATGTCGTAGGGCTGTTGTCTGCCTAGGCAGTGCGTCGTTCCCTTCGACACCACAAAGACTAACACCAAATAATTGAGAAAGTAAACGACTAATATTTGACACTTGTAGCGTCAGAATATTGACAAGTGTCAGGTTTTTGACAGGTGTTTATATATATTATAAGTATAGGAAAAAAACAGATAGAGAGAGACACAGAAGTGTGTCAAAAATGTCACACATGTTGCACATTTATCACAAGGCAATGCTAAACATGTTGGAAATGTAAGAAATGTTTAACGTGGCGCATAATGTTAGGCATGGCTAAGATGTTTTGCATGTGCTATAATTTTAAGGCATGAGGGGGTCACGCGCATCTACTAATATTATATACCCCCTCAGATTTTTTCGTCATTTTTAGGCCTGTTTAGCACCTTTAATGGTGCATACAAAGTCTATAGTTTTCCAATGACCATCTGGTGGATACTCTTCGTGTATCACTTTTAACTCAATGCAAGCAGCATAAGTATCAAACCACTGTACATCTTGTGTCAAACATTTGACATCTGTGCAAACAGTAAGCAGTAGTGTCCATATAACTTCCATGTTCTTGCCTTAATCTCATAGCCGATGCATAAGCAGCATCACTACAGTATGTAAAACATGTCCTAAATGTAATACATGTTAAACATACTATAGTATATAGTTAAAGGGGGTCTTGTCTAGGATGTAACTTTAGAAACTTATCCATCCATCCTGCTGCCTATCTACTGATGCTACGTTCATGTGTGCCATAAACTTTTCTAGTTCATTATCCAGTAGTTCTTCTTTTCTTGTTCGTATTTCTGTATCTGCATCAGCAGCCATTTGCTCTGTCCAGTACTGCACTGCCATAGCAAGTACGTCAAGTCTATCGTCATGTGCTAATGCTCCACGTTGTTTAGTTATCCTAGTCATCTGGTAGGTCAGCATGTACTTGATACCCTTTTCAGGGGGCATGTTCTGTACACTGTCGTAGTCCTTTTGTATGACCTTAGGGTCTACTACAAGTCTATGCTGGTTCATCACAGGCTCTAACGTATCAATGATACGCATTTCCTTTTGTGTATTATGCCTAACCTCTTCCAGCGTAACTGGATAAGTCTTTAACATGTACGGCTTGAGCAGCTCAGTAAACATACCGTCACCAAAGTTACTCTCTATGAGTACCGTGTTTACCTGATGTATCTTGGCGAGGTCTGTAAGATGCTGTAGTGTAGTGTCAGAGTAACCACCCTCAACACCACCACAGTCCACCACGTACAGATAACCATTCAACATCTTCACAATCGAGTAGGCAGTCTCGTCACTACCTCTACCTGATGGGTCAATAGCCATCACTGAGCCTGTGTATTTAGCCCTACCTACTGTATCTTCTGGCGCATAGTACTTATCGCCACTTAAACCCACGTTAGGAATCTCTGACATGGGCTTCATTATTCCGTACACCATCTTTTCTGGTGCTGTATCCTTGTCACAGGAGTATATAATAAGGTCACTCAGTTTAAGCGGATATTTGTTTGCGTCACTGAGACTAGTATCCAACATAAATTGCAGAGCAAAACCGCTTCTACCATAACTAAGTTCTCTTTCTAGTAAGTCTTCATCATCAAATCGTTTAGCGTCCGTAGGATGACCGTACACGGCCTCTAACTTTTCCTGTAGGGTTTCATACAAGAAGGGTGCTAGACGCCCCCCATAGGCCTTCTCTGCGCGTTCTAGGCTAGGATAACGAGCAGGCCATACCCTCATGGCGTATCCACGCCCCAACAGTACGTTATACAGGCTCATTTCATTCTGAGGTGTACCAAGATAAATAATCTTACCGTCAGGCTTCAAGACAGCATCAAATTCCTTGACAGTCTCCCCCAGCTTCTCACGCATCATGTGTGTCATGGAGTTGTTAGGAACTTCTACGTCATCAGCAATGATAATATCAGCACGTGAACCTGTAAGCTGCCCTGTGACCCCTACAGACTTCACTGAGGGGCTACCAGATGCTTTAGCAGGTGCTACATCAAACGCTATCTTAGACCATCTCTGCCCCTCTTTAGCCACCAGATGCTGGCATATGGGCAGTTCCATAATAATACGTTGCGTAAACGTAGAGAAATCGTCAGCACGTGCCTTAGACGCAGACACCACCATAAACTTTAACTGTGGGTCTAGGAGTAATTGGTGTACCACGTAGGCAGCAGTGATGTAAGACTTACCTACACCACGGAAAGCTTCGATAATACAACGCTTGGGACTGTGCTGCAAGTAATGTGCAATGTCGTACTGTACTGGCGTAGGTTCTGGTAGACCCAGATGTTGCCATACTAAGTACGTAAAGTTCCTAAAGTCTCTCAGAGCCTCAGGGACGGCGTTTGGTTGTTGCATAGTGGGTACATACCTCTCAAGGCTCTAAGGCCTGTCAGTGGGCTTCTATGAGCGATTAAACACTATTTTATTTGTACATATATAGCATAGTAGTTTTACATTCTCAAATAGCTTCGGAATGTACTGGACAGTCTTACAATGTTTACACACATGTTTAGTCATCGTATATCACTTCGATGTCGTGTGCATGTGCATCGTTTACCTTTGCCCATATAGCGTTTATAGGTGCTACTGAGAACTCCCACGTAGCTGCCTTGTCCCCTACGGTAGCAGAGCCATCAAGATTAAGACCGCTTGTAGGTGCTGTGGTGTTATTACTAAAGCCTATAGTAATAGCGTGGTTGTCGTGGTCATTTTGAATACACAGGTACATACGAGATGGGTTGTCATCTAATATCTTTACCCAAGACTGGTCAGCAGGTAGCGTGACGTTCTTAGATGCTAGACTTGCGTTGTGGCCTCTCATTGCACACTCTCCGCTACGTCAAACGGTAAGTCGTTAAGAAGGTTAGCCATAGGGCTTTCAGCAGTGATGACATCCAGTGATGCACCATTGTCTTTCAAAAATTTGACAGCTACTGACAGTTCACTTGCAGTTGCCTCACCGCTACGTACACGTGCTAGTAAATCAGTAGTAACAGCAGCATGTAAATCGTCCATCTGTTGTTTTTGGCTCATTGCCACTCTCCTGTGCGTATCTGCTCCGCAACTTCTACCGCACGTTGGCCTACTTGTTTAGCCCACCTGCTGTTCAGAAATTCGTCTGCTGCCATATCGTAGCTTCCGTCCTTTAGCAGAGCCATTGCGTTTACGAACTTGCCCACTGTCCCTATCCCTACGTTGAAGGTGAAGTTGATAAGGGCTTGAAAACGTGCCGTGTCTAGGTCTTCTGTCCACGGAAAGGTCAACACCAACTGGTTTGTTGCCCTCTCTATGTCGTTTATCAGCAACATCTCTGCTTCTTCTTCTGAGATGCCTACATCTTCCAAGTTTCTTCCAACACCGATAGTAAGCTTGTCTGCTGTGCATTTGTAGGGCTTTAACCTCAATCCTTCGTGACGTTTAAGTTGTTGAATTAACTGTGAATAGTTCATGCTTTCTTCTTATACTTATTTGTCTTCTTAGGAAAACCAGCCTTCATGTTGGCATAGGACTTGTCACTGATAGTAGACTTACTCTTAGGTCTGCTAGTACCAGCTTTTTTACGCTTGTTAATGTTTTCGTATAGGCTCATAGTTACCTCTATTTTTTGAACATCTTAGTAAGTTGTTGAACACCAAAGCTTGCAGCAAATACAACGCCTACAGCAGTCTTATAGAAGTCTGGCATACTGTCTAGGGCTTGGAAGCCACGCTGTACGATGTCTTCGTGTCCTGTGAAGGCTAGTATCAGGGGTATGCTCACCAAAATTGTTAGCCACTCATCCTTCCAGCTTGACGCAGAAGCCTGTGCCATGGTCTGGTTCCACTCCATTTCACCAGCAGCAACCTTCTTTGCTACAGCTACTTTGGCTTTCTGTGTCTCAACCTTACCTTCCATCCATGTACTGGCTAGGCCAGCCACGGCCTGTACTACTCCTAGTATCATAGTGCCTGACCTTTTAGCTGCTTACATCTAAACTTTTGTGCCATGATAGCACCCTCATGTATTTCTGCAATCATGTTACCCATTTCGTAGGCTCTGGTTTTACATTGCTCCTGTGTCTCGTAGGGGCCACGTGTGTCGTGGTATTCCCAGCACATGTCAGGAGAAGCTATAGCACAGGCTAGTACTATTGTCTTAAACATTCATACTCTCCTTAACAACCCACAGAATAATACCTAGCGTAGCCAGACCTAATCCTATACACACAGCCCAATAAAAAACTATAATGCAGTTGTCAGTAAATTGTTGTCGTTCTTTTTCCGCTTGCTTTTGTGCAGCAATTCTTTTACTACGTGCTTCTGCCTGAAACTTAACCCAATCCTGCCACAGTCCTGCCCTACCGTAAAGCTGCATAGCCTCACGTAGTTCGTTTTCCTGCTGCTTGATTTTTTCTAAAGCCATAAACTCTTCTAGGTCATCACCAGACTTACCGCCTACCTGATTCCAGAAAGAATTTTTCTTTTTGTTGGCTCTAGATTGTAAAGTTTCTTTGGCATCTACGTACTGAGAGATAGCCGTGCCAGCGTCAACTAGTTCCTTACCATTGGCTAGAGTTTGTTTTATAATGGCAAAGGCAGCGTTAGCCGCCGCTAGTTCCGCTAACATGGCTATTCTCCTACAGTTTCATTAGTAAGGATGCTGCGAGGCCAACAACAATAATTGTTGACCCCATAATCATTGCTTCTAAACGCCACAGACGCTTATCAAGGCTTTCAAGTTTATCACCAACAGCCTTGTAGCGTACTGCACATTCTTTCTCATGGCTCTCTAAGTCGAGGGCAACACGGAGTTCGGGTGTTACTTCCTGTACTTGTTTCATCAGCCAGCAATCTCATAAATGGTCAAATTAGAAATAACTCTTTGGTCATAGTTGGTGCTTGCTCTGTCTGTATGTGTTCTGTTTACATAAACTTGGTTGTTACCAGAGCCAGTTCTTACTTGTACATTGTACGTTAACTCAGTTGCTGTATTAGGCTCGTCAATGTAATGCCAATTAGCAGGTGTCAATGCAGAACCAAGAGGGCCACTATAATCAAACGATGTTGTTGCAAAAACCCTTGCACCATCAGTATCACCAACTAAATTTGTTGTTGTGCCACCAGTGATAATTCTTTGAACCCTAGCGTATGCAAAGTCACCTGAGTCAATAACGCCAAGGTGTAATGTCCCTACTGCTAAAAACTTGCTTGATGATGAAGTTGGGGTAAAAGTAAGGGTTAAATTACTTATATCTGCAAAAGTTGTAGTAGGTATAATTTGAGTATCGGTTTTATTTGCAGAGTAAACATTCAACACCCCACCACCAACACCTGATGGCAACGCAGTGACGTTGGTCAGGGACTGATTGTTTAATCGTATAAGTGCCATATCAGTCTCCTATTTGTAAGCGGTAATTTTTAAGGTTGGCCTTTGAACGCCATTATACGTAGTACCGTCCCAATACGTTATTTTATGCAAATCGCCTTCGTAACTACTACTATGTTCTCTCGCTATCAATTTGATGGTTTTGGCGGAAGTCCAAGTTGCTTGACGACCACTATCAGTGTCAGCGGTTCCGCCTATGGCAATACCCCAGCGGAAGTTAGTAGCGTGACTATCGTATCCGGAAGAACCGCCGCCCATTGCAATACGCGCTTGGGTTACTTCATCCGAATCAATCATCATTTTTACATTAACGACATTGTTATTGTCTTTACCGAACATCACAAAGTTGAACTCGTAGACGACCAGTGTTGCACCTGTAGGTGGAGTGTATGAGATAGAAGAACCAGTCACATCAGCATAGCTTGTGCTTAATGTTTGAAAGGCAGTTACGTCATCGATTGAGTAAGTGCCACTGCTTACCGTCACTTGTTCACCATTAGCATTTAGGTGCAGTTGCTCAAGAATATTACTACCAGCAGAAATGCCTGTAAGCGCAGAACCATCAATAGCTGGCAATGCACCAGTCAGTTTAGACGCAGCCATTGACTGTATCTTGGCATCAGTAATCGTGCCATCAGACACACTGCCAACGCCCAACACATCTCCAAGAGCCACAACAAAGTCGATGCTGTCTGTGACTGTTAATGCGCTGTCGAAGATAAGGTTGCTTCCCGATACAGTGAACGAATCTTGAGGAGCCTGAATCACTCCATTAAGTGAAACCAGAAGCTGATTAGCAGTCTCTGGATAGTATGCTGCGCCACCTAGCGTAAGAGCGTAGGTAGCGGTAGCAGAGGCAGTCAGGTTGTCCAGCTTGTGGAACCCACCGCCTACAGGGGATTTTCCTATGTAGGGCATCTGCCTCTCCTTATGGTTTCGTAGGCCAGACTACAGTGTCTAGCGATTGATATGTATCGGTGATGTCACGCAAGGCTTGGCGGTAGGCAGACATCTCTGTTGATAATGTATTGTCTGACAATGCTAGATAGTCTGTCTCTGCTAGTTTAATATTTCTAACTTGACGGAGTTCTTCTAAGAGTTCTTCTGCCGATACTGTAGGGGCGGTATAGGTAACTTCAGTAACTTCACCAGTTTGAATATTATATATTTTTTCTATTGCCATATCACCGTCACCTATTTGTACCAAAGCTGGAATGTACCGCCATCGAAATTAGAGCCGCCAGCATCTACAATCCCAATTCTATCAAGAGTTCCACTCAAAGTTTTTTGACAAGCCGCCATAACCCAATATGCGCCAGAGGATTCCGTATGACTGTGCATAGTCATCATCCATACATTTCCTGATGTATTCCAACAACGACAAACAAAATTATACACGCTGTCGTATATTCCAAACTCACAAAAGTCTCTATCCTGTACGGAATTTTGATACAGGCTATTTGCGTTGGCTGTATAAACAACATTGTAAGTGTATCCCGTGGTTTCTAAACCGCCAGAATCACCTAATCTAACACCCGCTTGAGCAGTATCTGTGCCTCTACTTACAGCATTACCAATCACAACAATCTCTGTTACGTCTGATGGTATGCCTGAGATTGTAAAAGTTGCCGCACCACTTGTTGTTGTCTGTGCTGTTTTAGTCCAGTCTTTGCCAGCACCACTTACCGTACCAGTAAACGCATAGTCATCAGCTAGGTTTAGGCTTTCGGATTGTATTATACTTCGTGCCATTATAGCCTCCTATTAGTAAGGGCTTGCACCAAGTACAGATGTATCCCAAGCAGCCTTTAGTTCTTCGATGGTAGATGCTGAAGCAATAGCAGCAGCGGCTGGTGCATCACGCAGTGCGTTCTTAGCAGCAGCAATAGCTGTAGTATCAGCACCTGTTTCTAGTGCCTTCATCAGTTCTACGTCTTTGGCTTCAAGTAAAGGCGCACGTGCTTCACGTACTTTGTCTTTGAAGATTTCACGTGCAGAGTCCACATCTTCTGAGATGACTGCACCATTAAGTACCCAAGCACCACGAAAGTGACGGTCTGAGGGAACGGTTACACTAGCAGCATTTGCCTGATTACCGTCTTTATCTACGATATATGTATCAACCACTTTTAGTCTCCTATGCGGCTATGTTAAGTTCCTCAGAAATCTTCCAAGCATTACGCCATTCTCTAGTCTGAGGTAATTGTTGTTTAGTACAGATAACCATCGTAGGACGGTTACCCTCGTTATATGTTTTCCATACAGATTCAGGGCAGTCTTTCATAATTAAGTATTCGATAGCCTCTTCCTCTGTCATTGCGCCTACAGGCTCTGTCTGATGAAGAAGGTATCCACGTGTATGTTTCT
>Ga0208793_1000197_pt1 | contig 41568 bp, 56 predicted proteins | sample 17_taG_FD_184092 | JGI IMG/M metagenome (GOLD analysis project Ga0208793, IMG submission 184092) | Marine viral communities from the Subarctic Pacific Ocean - 17_ETSP_OMZ_AT15314 metaG (SPAdes) (version 2) | ecosystem: Environmental > Aquatic > Marine > Oceanic | place: Pacific Ocean | collected... | reverse complement strand
CATTTAGCTTAGAGACTGCAATAAGTATTGCTGTTACTATAGCTTTAATAGTAGGGATGTGGTATTCCTTGCAAGCTGAAATACAGTTAGCTAAAGAACTACCTGAGCCAGAAGTATCACGTATGGAGTATGATCTTAAGGATCAGATGGTTCGTGATTCGATTATGAATACAGAAGAAAAAGTAGAAAAACTTGAAGAGAAAGTAGATTCTGTTAAAGAAGATACAAGAAGTATTAATGAGACTCTTCTTAACATGAATAATAAATAAAGGTGTTTAATTATGAAGAAATACTACAAATTACTTTGTGGATTATTTGGTGCAGTATTATTACTATCGCCATTGCATTCTCAATCAATTAGTTTAGATACTTTTGAAGAAGTACAGTTAGTTAAGTTACAAGAATGTGCAGTTGTACAAGTAAATGCATCTTGGAATTACGCTAATAGAGTGGAAGTAGAAAAATTAGCACAACTTTGTTATATAGGTGAAGTAGATTTAAATAATAAAACTATTGGAGCTGTTATACAAAAGGAGTGGAATATAAAAGTAGTACCTACTATAATTATATTTAAAAATGGAACAGAAGTAATGAGATACGAACCAGGTATTAGCATGAGATTTGATGAAAAAGAAGTGTTTGATAAAATTAAAAAAGAAATTAAATAATAACGTTAATTATTTAGCTTGTAATATTATATATATATAACTATATTAACGTTAATGAAAAAAGTTTTTAATAGTCAAGTAAAATTTAAAAAAACTTGTAAAAAAACAAGACAAGGTATGTCAAATAACACAAAATATGGTACTAAAATAAGCAATAAGTACTATAAAAAACAATCCCGAGGACAGGGATAAGGAGAGTAATATGCCACAAGGTAAAGGCACATACGGTAGTAAAAGAGGAAGACCTAAGTTGGATGGTAGTAGAATCAAAAAAGCAGCTGGTAAAGTTAAAAAAGGAGCTAAGTCTCTTTTAAACAGAGGTAAAGCTGTTGTTTCTAAATATAAAGGTAAAGTAGATCGTAAATCAGTTAGAGGCGTTAAAAAAACTAAAGGCGGTAACTACCCTATTTATAAAAAAGGTTCTGCTAAAGGCAAAGGTTTTAACTCTGCTTTAAGTGCAGCCCGTAAAAAAGGACAGAAAACATTTACTTGGGATAAACGTTCATATCATACTGGAGTTAAAAAAACTACTAGAAAAGGAGCTTCTTACACTAGCGTAGTTGGAAAAGGATCTAGATTGAAGAACATGAGTTCTAAAATGAAAGCAAATGCAGCAGCTAGACGTAAAAAAAGAGCAGCTAAGAAAAAGAAATAATTAATAACCAAAATAGGAGAGCCCACATGGCTAAAGAAAAAAAAGTAGATCTAAAAGAAGTTGCTATGAAAGAAATGGAAACATTAGTAGAGCAACATAATGGATTAGTAAAATCAATTCAAGAACAACAAGGTCGCTTAAATGAAGTAAAAACAATGCTAACAGAAAAAACAGGATACTTACAAGCCCTGGAAGACTGTGATGCACAATGTGATAAAGATGCCTAATTTAAATTTAATAGGTACACTTATCGACAAAGTGTCAAGCAATGTTGATAAATTCACTTTAGACAAACAAGAGAAAGCTGAATTAATTGCAGAAATTAATAAAGCTCAACTTGAAGTTAACAAAGTAGAAGCAGGTCATACATCAATATTTGTAGCAGGCTGGAGGCCATTTACTGGCTGGGTTTGTTCAATAGCATTGGCGTATCATTTTATTCTACAACCATTACTTACTTTCGTGCTATACGCTCGTGGTGTTGAAATAGTGTTGCCTGTGTTTGACATGGGCACACTAACAACAGTACTACTTGGGATGCTAGGTCTCGGGGGAATGCGTTCGTTTGAAAAAGTAAAGAAAAAAAACTAGGAGAAACTTGTGGAAATAAAGAAGCGTGGTATTATTATACCCGATCAGCACTATCCTTTAGAGGATAAGGCTGCAGTTAATTGTGTTATTAAAGCAGTAAAAAAGATTAAACCTGATGTGTTTGTAAATTTAGGTGATGTTGGTGAGTGGGAGTCAGTATCTGCGTGGAAATATAAAGATAAAAAACTACCACCTTTAGAGTATGTACTACCAATAGTAGATGAAGATATAAGATTAGTAAATGAGGGATTAGATGTTTGGGATGAAGTACTGGAAGAAGTTGGATGTAAAGAAAAACATTTATTACAAGGTAACCACGATCTCTGGTTGGATAATTTTGTTGCTAAGTATCCCTATCTCGTTGATTATTCTTTTTTCAAAGCGTGTAAAATAAAAGAGAGAGGATATAGTTATAGTGAATATAATTTACCTATACAAATTGATAACCTCACTTTCTTTCATGGTGCCTTTGCTACTACGTATCATGCTAAAAAACATCTTGAAACTTATGGAGAGAATGTAATGTATGGACATGTACATGACGTACAAAGACATACACTAACAAAATTAAACGGAACTATTGGAGCATGGTCTATTGGATGTTTAAAAGATATGTCTCACGAAAAAAATAAATGGCTTAAGGGTAGATTACATAACTGGGCACACGCTTTTGCTATAGTAGATTGGTTTGATAATGGGGAATTTAAAATAGAAATAGTAGAAATTAAAGATGGCGTAACATCCCTTTGGGGAGAGGTAATAGACGGTAATGAGTAAAGTAATAACAACTAACAAGTTAAAAGGTAATCCTTGGAATAGTTCTGATTCTAATAAAGATAGAAGATTGAACAATACAGGTTTACCTAAAGGAAGAAACAGTGCCAAAAGAAACAATAAACGTAAATAATTTTAGCGGTGGTTTAAATAACAATACTAATCAAAGAGACTTAGAGATAAATGAATATCAAGAGTTAAAAGGATTAAGTATTGAAACGCCAGGTAAACTAAAAGTTTCTGGTTCTGTTGTTGATTTACCACACGTACAATCTGCTGATGAAGAAAAGTTTACGACTACACTAAACCATGGTAATGGATTGTTTCACTTTAATAGTGATAGAGATTCATCTAATGGTGCTTTAAGTAATACTGAAATGTTATTTATACATGACATTCCTAACACTAAAATAAAAGGGTTTGATAAAACAGATGGTGCTTATGAAACTAACTCTGATATCGATTATGGTACTACAGCATCTCGAATAGAATATTATGCAGCAGATGGTCAATTAAGAGTATGTCCACATAGTTATACAGGTACATCAAATAAAATTAAATGGTATGGATATTTAGATATTGTTAAAGATTTTGGGTTTGATGCTTCTGTTCATATTATAAAACAAGAAAGTGGATTTAAAGTAGCCGATGCTTATGCAGCACCATTAAAAAGTGGTACTCAATCTACTCCAGATGGTTATGGATATCCAGATGGAACATTACAAAATTATCAAGTTGGTGTTAATAATGATTATTATCCTGCATCGTCTAATCAATCAGAATTTTTATTTAATTTATCTGCTTCTACATTTACTGTAGCAGCAGGATCTATTACTCCTACTGGAACTAACAAATTAGATACTGTGGCAGATCTTATGAAAGGTACTACTTATACTGGTTATACAGAAGGATATGGACCGTTAGCATTTTATATGTGGTTTGACCCAGCAGGTAATGGTACTGGAGATCAAACTGGTGCTAATATAGCAGTTTATAATAACTCAAGTAATAAAAAATATAGTATTTGGGTTTCTAATATATACGACAATCAAGAATCTAGCCCTACTCATGTAGGTTATATAGATCAACCTACTTTAAATGCTGATAAAAAAAGAACTTTATACTGGTCTGCAATAGGTAGAATACCAAATAAAACAAGACAAACAGGATTTAAGGTTTATTGGGCTATAGATGAAGATGATTCTGTTGGAATACAATATCTATTTATGGAATTAGATTTTAGTAAAGGTTGGAGAAAAGCTGGATCTGATATATGGGTTAAAATGTCACAAGTAACTCATAATAATTCTGGATTAATTAGCTCAGATCATGAAAGAATGTATTGTACGGGAGCAACTTTTACACAACTTAATCAATTTATAGCAGGTTTAAATAATATACAGTCTTTAGATGTAAGAGAGCCTTACACAAAACGTGGTTATAATCCTATTGGTAGAGCAGGAACTTCTTTTAAAACATCAACAATGTTAAATAGAAGAACTTATGTTGGTAATATTACTTACTATGATGAAAACAATATGCTGCAAACAGCTAATGATACTGTAATTAAATCAGAAGTAGGTGAATTTGATACGTTTGATTTTAAGAAAAGAATAGATGTAGAAATAAATGACGGTGATGATATTGTAAAATTAGCATCTGTTGGTAATAAACTATTAGAATTTAAAAAGAATACTTTATTTATTATTAATTGTAGTAGAGATATAGAACAATTAGAAGCTACATTAAAATATAAAGGATGTCGAAACGATTATCAGGTTGTTAAAGCAGAAGGGTTTGTAGCGTGGTTTAACGAATACGGTGCTTTTTTGTACGATGGAGAGCAACTAAGAGACTTGTTAATAGGTTCAAATGGACAAAAAAGATTTAAAGATTGGAGTACTCAGTATTATAGTGACGATGCACAAATTGGATACATACCAAACAAACAAACATTGATTATTACAAATCCAGCTTTAAACGGCTTTAATAGCAATCCTAGTGGTGGAATACTAGAAATTGATTTAAAGACGTTAGGATGGGCATATAGTGCGTTAAAAGGCAATACTGTAGATGTATCTAACCTTATTAATACTAATGATGGAAAATTAGTTTGGTTTGAAAAAGATGGAAATGATATAGAATTAAAATATTGGAATCCAGAACCTTCTTTAAAGGGTGGATCAAATACAGCTGTATCTTTAAAAACACCAGCATATACATTTGATAATCCTAGTCAAGATAAAGCTATAACTACTGTATATGTAAGTTATAAAAACGGTGAAGACATAACAGTCAAAGGATTTACTGACGAAACTTCTGATGGTTCTGCTTTTACTAGTGTAACATTAGGAACTTTAGCTGGTAATAATGATGGTTCTAATAGAACAACTAAGTTTAAAGTAAGAAGCATTACTGATGCTTTTAAAAAAGTTAAAACATTTGGATTAGAAATAGCTGGTAACACAGATCAACAAGACTTTGAATTAAATGATATGCAAATAGTGTATAGAAATAAGAGCGTTAAATAATGGCTAAAGCATTACCAGGTAATAAAAGAAAGTACGGTGAAAACTTATATAGTGAATCTTATAAACCACCAGAAAGCGGTGGTGTTGGAGGTGCATTATCTAGTTCAAGGGGTAAAATAAAAGATTTAGATAGTAAAGCAAATACGCAAACTAAATTAGAAAATAAACCACGTAATGTAGATGGAGTAACTGGCGATAAAAAGTTAGTTAGAGAAGGGGATGAAACGTATTTGTACTATAAAATAGAAGGTGAATGGTTTAAAACACAATTGGAGAAAGCATAATGGCAAGTAGAGCAGATGTAGTAATGGCACAGTTTGATACAAACGCAGCAGCAGAAGAAAGAAAAATGCAAAAACGTATAGAGAATAGTAAAACAATACGTAATATAGATAATATAACTGCAACAGCTGAAGGTGCAAGAATGGGTTTAGAAATGGGTAGAACCGTATCTGACATACATAAAGGTATGAAAGGTTTTAAATTTCGTCGTGATATTAGAAGAAAAAATATTGATAGTGGAATGGAATCAGGGATGAGCAGAAGAGAAGCAAGAAAGTTTTGGCGTGAAACTGGTAAGGCTGAAGCTAAAGCATTTTATAAAAAAATTGAAGATGATGGGTTAAGTCATAACACTATGGTATCTATGTATTTAGATGGAGTTAATGACGATCCATCTGGAGATAATCCAAAAGCACCAACAAATGCTAGTAATTATCCAGATTTTGTTGGTCCAAGCCCAAGTGGACAAGGATTTGTAGGTCCAGTTCAAGGATCATCTACTACTGAAGAACCTTCATATCCTATGATGGGACCTGGAAGTGCTGCTGGAAGAGGGTATTTTTTTAGTAAAGGAATAGCTAATTCTATTGGTTACCTTAAAGATAGATTTGGAAAAAAGGATGATGAATAAATGTGGGGTTTAATACCAGATAGATTAAAGTATTATAATAATGATAAGTTTACTAAAAAGTTATTTGAACACTTAAAATTAAGAGAAGGTTATAAACAAAGTGTTTATTTAGATATATTAGGTAAACCTACTTGTGGTATTGGGCATTTATTAACTAAAGAAGAAAACAAAAAGTATCCTGTTAAGTCTTTAGTACCTAAAAGGGTTATTGATAACTGGTTTAAAGAAGATGTTAAGACAGCTTTAGATGCTTCTAAGACACAAATGAAGTTACTTAAATTAAATGATGACGATTTTAAAATAGCATTAGTATCTGTTAATTATCAATTAGGTACTAGTTGGCATAAAAAGTTTCCAGCTACATGGAAATTATTAAAAGCAAAACATTATGATGATGCAATAAAAGAATTATTATATAAAAATCCACCAGAGATGGAACCATCTACGTGGAAAGAACAAACACCAGTTAGAGTAGAAGACTTTGTAGAAGCAATAAATAAATTAAAAGGGGATGTGTAATGGCAACAGCTGAACAATTAATAAAAAAAAATAAGCAACAAGAACAAGATAGGTTGCAAGAAAAATTATTTAAAGAAGGAATGGAATCTGGTATTTACCAAGAAGGAGATGATCCAAATAGTGAGTATAAACAACTACCTCCAGAAAAGGGTTTATTTCATGAATCAGAAGAAGACGATAATGACACTATGTATAATGATGATATGGATTATCGTCCAGACGAATTGTTTGTAAGTAAACATGATAAAGCTAAAAGAGAAGCATCTAAAGCAATTGCTTCTAGCTTTGGTGGTAAATTTTGGTTAAATTCTATTAGTCCTGATTTAGAAATTAAACCTTTTAGTCCTTCTATTGTGGCTAAGAAAATGAATGAGGAGGCGTAATGGACCCAGTAAGTATAGGTTTTGCAGTAGGTGGTGCTATATTAGGTAATATAGGTATGCGTAAAAGAAGACGTGAAGAAAGAAAGCGTAGAGCAAGAGAGAAAAAACATGCTTTAACTGCACAAACATCATTAATAAACTCTATAGGTGGATTAAGAGATGATTACAGACAAAGAGCTGGTTTTGCTAGACAAGAGTTTAATGTAACTCAACAAGGAGCTTTACAAGGTTATCAAGGAGAAAGATCTGCTATGGATACATTGGTTGGTAATACAGGTATGAGTTATAGTGGTGGTGCAATGGAGCAAAGTAACAGACTAGACAGTGCATTTAAAAATCAATTGACTGCACAAAAATTAGGAGCTGATCAAACTATGTCATCTATATCAAAAGGATTTCAATCAGAGTTAAGAGACGTACAAGTAGGATTATTAAATTTAGAAAGAACGGCATCAGAAAGAGGTTATTCAATACCTAGTATGGGTGCAAACTTTCAAACAAACCCAAGCGGGTTAGGAGGAGTAGTATAATGGCAAGTTACAGTGAAGCATTTTTAAATTCTTTATCAAGAGCTAGCTCTAGCATATCAGGCTTAATGGCACAAGTTAGAGAACCAAGCTTTGAGGAGAAGACGGAAATAGAAACAAATGCATCAAAAGAATTAATGCAAACACAAGCTGAAACAACAGCAGAATTACAATCATTTATTATGGGTGAAAAACATACATATGATACAGATTTAGCTAGTATGGGTTATGAAAACAACTATAATATAGAAGCGATAAGAGCTATGAATGCTTTAAATTTACAAGGATTGCGTGGTGAACAAGCTATGGATCAAATTAGATATGAAACTGCACAAAAGTTAGAAGACGCAGGTTACGATGCTATGGTAGCTTTAGGACAAACTAATTTTGTAGGTGTATCAGATCCAAGTGAAAACCAAGGATTTACTTTTGAAACAGCTAAAAGGTTCTTAACAAAAGATAATAAACGTGCTGAAGCTTCAAAACAACAATTTGAAACTCAATACAATTTATTAAATGTAGGATTAGCTGACGTATTACAAGTAAAACAGTTGAATCCAAATGCACCTTCAGTAACTCAAGCTATTGATTTAATTAATACTGGTATAGAAACAGCAGAAAGTCTTGCAACATTTTCAGCACGTCAAAGTTTTGATGAAGACCAAGACTATTACAACAATAGACTTGAACAAATGTATCAATTAAAAGCTACTTTAGAGCAATAATATATAATGTTAAACCCTTATATTAATAGCTTAAACAGTCGTTTAAGAGCTGGTCGTTTAAATGAAGTTACATATGCTAACATTCTAAAAAACTACTATGACTCTAATGCAGCGTTCTTAGATCAAGATAGTTTAAATTATGTTGAAAGTAAACTAACTGAACTTAAAATTCCTATAGCTTCTCAAGATGCTACTGATGGAGTTATTAAACAAGCAGTATCTGGACTATTAGAAGGCTTTACCACGTTTGGTTTTGCAGATAAACCAGATACTGGTATGGAAAAAATAGTAAATAATGTTACACACTTAATAGGTTTAGCACCAGGGATTATGATGGGTGGAGCTAGAATGTTAACTAGTGCTACAGCTACTGTTGGTAATGCAATAATAAGACGTGGTGCTGCAGAAAGTAGTAAATCTTTAGCAAAACTAGGTAAAAAATTAGTAGATAAATCTAATAATTATGCAGCTAGTAGTGATAGATTGCAAAGATCTATGGGAAGATTAGCTAACACTACACTATTAAAACCCTTACGTTCTACTAATCCTGTAATGTTAGATCCTGTTAAAAACAAATCTATCTATGAATTAAAATCTATACCAGGTAAAATTGCTGAAGTAGTACAAATGCAAGGTATAGCAGCGTTAGGTGAAAACAAAGGTAAGTTGTTAGAAGGTATATCTAGTGGTTTATTATTAGGTGGAATGAGTAAAGATGCGGTAGGTAGAATACTTCACGAAGCTGGACACGTTGGATTGCTTATGGCTTTCTCTAATCATCCGTTAGCATCTAGAAATACTGGAGGTATGTCTGGTGAAGGTATTAAAGAAATGGCTATGGCTGGTATGCATGGTGGTATAGCTGGTGGTATCTTTGGTAGTATAGGTCAATATGCAAACATATCTAAACTAATGACATCTAGTAATCCAGCATTAGTAAAAGCAGGCGAAAGTATAATAAGAAAAACAGCTAGTACTTTAGCTACTAAAAATACAGCAGAAGCTACTGAGTTTATAAATACTGTGGTAAGAGGGACAGCTGGTGCAGGATATGGTGGTATAGTAGCTGCTATGAATGATTATCCAGTAGAAGAACAAATATATGAAACTTTAATGGGTGTATTTTTTAGTGTTAATGCTAGACCTACGTGGCAAACTAGAGCTACTAAGGATATAAATGTTCACGCAAATACTTTTGATAGAACTAAATCTGTAAGAGAAAATATAGACACATTAAAAAGACTTCCATGGTTTAAATCTGAAACTAAAGACTATCAACAATATTGGCTAAATCATTTTGAAGCCATACGTCAACAACAGTTAACTAGTAAAGAAGTTATTACTGATCAATTAGGGTTAGAAATTTTAAAAGTTGTACAACAATTAGAAAAAAATGGAAAGATTACTCAAGAACAAATTCAATATGCATTAAAAGGAAAAGGAAAAGAAGAAGGTAAATTAGGTTTACTACAAGAGCTTGTTAAGTTAAAAGAAAGAGTACAAAGCGATAATTATACACCAGATGTAGATATAGCACCATATAAACCTTCTAAAAATATAGATTTATCATTATTGAATGAAAGCTTCAGAAAAGAACTTACCTCTGGTAATGAAGTAGATTTTCCAGTGCATAGTTTAACACAAATAGCTAAACGTATAGCAGATACTTCTGGTTATGAAAAGTTTACACAAGAGATGTTCTTTGAAAAAATGGTTACTGCATTTAATACTACTAAAGCAAAACATTTCTACAAAGACTCAAAGGGTAAGGAACGTATTGATGTTGATGAGTTTGTTAAAAAAGTTAAAAGACAATATCCTAAAGTTAAATTTGACTCTAATGATATAAAAGAAACTAGAAGGGTAGCTTTAAGATTTGATAATTACAAACCTATATATGATGACTTTTATATTGATTTTACTAACCCATTAAAATCAGGGGATAAAAAAACAGTAGGAGATCCACAAATGGTTCCTATGGTTGATCCTCAAGGTAATCCTTTAAGCAAGCTTACTGCTGGTAAGAGAGATACTTTTATAGGTTTTAGAAATATGCGTGGTAAAACTATAAGTTATATGCAAGTTAATAAAGGGAAAAAAAATGTTATCTTTGTAAGTCCTTTTGCTAGAGAAACTGTGTATTCACCTAAAAGTAAAAACCCTATAGTAAGACCTTATGTAAGTGAAAAAGATTGGTATGCATTTGAGAAAAAATTAAATGAAAGAGATAGAGAGTTTATATATGGTGGTATATCTGACACTGGTAGGGTAGATATAAGAAGTTATCCTTGGGCTGCAAAAGGTAAACAAGGTCATTGGACTCCTACAGAAGTAGAGGGTGTGTATAAAAAAATTATTAAAGAAGCAATTAAAACGCCAGAAGGTTTAGCTTGGTACAGAGCTAATTCTAAAAAACAAATTAATAAAGAAACTAAAGAAAATACTGTTGCTACTATGATATATAGAATGCGTGAAATGGGAATGATAAAATCTGGTAAAGATGTAAACGTTAAAAAAATAACTGGGTTAGTAGAAAGATATTTAAGAAACGAAAAAAACGGAGACTATAAAACTCCTGCAAAATTTCAAAAGTATTTAAATCAAATGGATAAAGCTGAAATACCTTTTTTAGATGGACTTAAATTAGGTTTAAAAAATAATGATATGAATGGTATATTATTAGAAGATTTAAATGTAGGTACAAGATTTGAATCAGAAACAGATGGTACAATATTGTTAAATTCTAGAATATTTGATAAGTTAGTAAAGTATATGGGTAATGATTCTGCTTCGGGTATGGCTAAGGGTACATTATTTTCTAAACCTAGAACTTCAAGAGAAAAAGCTAGAAACGATCAGGGTAGTAGAAGTTTAGTAATAGGTAAATTTGCTTATGCTAGAGCAGATAAAGCTGATATGAGATATATGGATGCTAATAATTTACAGTTTATGCTTTACACTTCTGGTGCTAAACATAAATTTGGATTAGAAGTTAACATGCTTAATGAGCTGGCTTACGATAAATCAAAAGCAACTATTGATCAAAACGTATATCCTATTGATCCTAAAAAATTCAACGTAAAAACAAGTGACTTTCATTGGAATATAGATGTACGTGAAAAAATTAATGTTACTGGTAAACTAAATATTATGCAACAAATGTTTTTAAATGCTAACAACATACAGTTTGATCCTAATACTCCAGTAGGTGAGGCATTTCACCAAGGATGGAGAGGTTTACTAAGTGATGCAGTAAGAGGTGATTCTAAAGTAACTAAGGAAGCTCTAAAAAGATTAGATCAAAAAACTCACAAAGGTAAAAAACTAAAAGGTGGTAGAGATTTAGAAGGATTAGATATAGATAAAATAGATATTGCTACTATTGATACAATTATGACTACCAGAACTAAAAGTCAAGCATTCAAAAGTATATTAAAACATTTATACTTTGAAAATAAACATGGTCAGTTTCTAGATACAGAAGCTAGTGAATTTAGTAGAGTTCATGATAAGCACGTAGGTCAACATTTAGCTGATACTGGATTTTCATATTCAGCTTTACAGAGTAGAGGTACATCAGAGTTTGTACAAAAGACCTTAAGATCTTATTTGCTAGCACGTATTATAAGACCTAAAGTAAATAATAGTTATTCAGTTATTTTAGCACCATACGATTGGAAGTATTCATTAAAAAAACAAAAATATAGTTCAGCAGAAAAAGGTTTAGCAGATAACGAGTTTATGTTATGGTCTGGTGCAGAGAATATGCGTGTTAAACATCCTACAGAAGGTAAAGAAATTACTTTAAAACAATGGTGGACAGATATGCAAAACGTCTTATCTTTAAATATGAACAATGCTAAAGTGGCTAAGATGTCAGCAGAAGATTTAACTGCTTGGAGAGATTCACAATATGCAATTATTAATCGTTCACCTGTTATGACTGCTGGTAATATGAGAGCACTCAAGTTTGTAGGTTTTGCTGGAGGTAAATCAAAAAAAGGTTTTGCATTAATTACTAATTCAAGAAATGATTTAATGATGGGTGGAGCTGATAAAGATATTGACTCTGCACATTTATCTTGGGGTATGCCTAAAGGAATAAAAGACGGCTATAGACAACCACATGTTCAATATGAGTTTTCTAAAAAAGAAAATATAAAAGAAGATTATGAATTAAAAGATGATCAGTTTTTAATGGATAGAGGTATTATAGGTGACGTTGTAGCTAAACCTAACTCTTTAGGTATTTTAATGTTAGGTGAAAAGATTAAAGCAGCAGATTCAGCTACGTATGGTAAAGATTCTATTGGTATTATATTCAATGGTTTCACACAGATTAAACAAGCAGCAGAATTAGCTTTACAAAGTAGAGCTGATCTTAGTCCAAAAGAAAAATTAGAAATATGGCAAGAAATAGCTAGATTAAATTCAGCTATAGGTAATAGATATATTGACGCCGCAGAAACAGTAGGTCTTCCTGATGCGTTTACTACAATGAGAAAGGTAAGAGAGTATCTAGAAAATACTTATGAACTACCAGTAAGTGAGTTAGACGTTTCACAATTTAAAAAGTTTCATGACGCTACTATTAAAGGTAAACTAAAAAAAGATGGACCTACTTATGATAAGATATCTAAAAACATGATTGATAAACATGGAGATGTAGATTCTATAGTAAGACAAATAGCAGAATATACTAAAGATTTAAATATGACTATTGATCCATTAGTTAATATGAAGAAAGAAAACATGTTTAATATTGTAGGAATGTTAAACGAAGCATTGTCAAAAGACCCCTATGCCAAAGCATTTGGAATTGAAAATGATAAATATTTTAAAAATATATTTTTTGATCCTAAAAGTACTACTAAGTCAGAAGTAGAAGCTATACTAGATAATCCACATTTTTTGTATAACAAAATGTCTGTTGTCAGAGTAGTAAAAGCTGTACAAGAAACGTATAACTTTTTAGATAAACCACATAAAGGTTTAAATGATAGTAGTATATCAGAAACTTTAACTAAACGTTTTCGTATGACTAGACCAGAAATAGACAGTTTTGTTTATCAACTTATACATACTGCACAACAACAAAAGTTTATGTTTAGTGGTAGAGCTAATGCTAAATTACAAAAGTTTGCTGCTGGTTCAAGAAACAATCCTGATGGTATGAGCTATCCTGAGACTGTGTTGTTAAGTAAAAGATATTTAAAACAAGCTCTTACAGAATTTTATGCTAAGAAAGCTACTAGGGGTGGTAGAGGTACAATACCAAAGAGTGAAATGACTATCATTAATAAACAGGTAGAGAAACTATTTGAATATTGGCACGAAGCTAACCCTTTTATGGAATTAAATTATAATGGAATGCCACAAGAACAAAAAGCTGCATTCGAGGTAAGAAAACAAGAAGTTATACGAGTAAGAGATAAATTAAGAAATTTAGTATTATATAAAGAAGGTAAGAAAAATAAAGGTACTAGAAAAAATGAAAATGATTGGAGTGAAAAAGATAAGTCTAATTATTATAATTTAAGACAGCAATTAGGTAATTATGAGTATGAAATGAGAAACTTTCAACCAGAAGGACCTAATAATATGATGCGTAATGCTGCTATATCTCCAGAAGTTAAACGTGATATAGCTAGATTTGAAGAATCTATATTAGAATCACTTAAAGAACCTACTGAAACAAGAAGAAGATCTGCTATATTTAAAACTACAACTTTACAAGAACCTGTTAAAACAGGTGACAGAGATGGCCCTGGTACTGTAATAGATAAGGATATAAAATTTGGTGGAACTTTTGCTGCAGATTTAACAAATTGGGAAGCTTTAGCCAAAGCTGATAATTTTAAAAAAGAAATTGCTTCACAAATAAAAACAAAACAAGAGATTGTAGATAAATATCAAATGACACCAAAAGCTTTGACTTATGAAATAGATAGAATGGGTAACATTATAAAGAGAATGGCATTAAATGGACAAACTTCTCATGTTATGGACCTTACTGGTATTTATTTAAAAACATTTGAAAAGTTAGATGTTGCTGCTAAAAGCGGTATAGATACAATAGATTACAATCACTTAAGAATATTTAGTAATATATTAGAGAACAGATATTTAGATGGATGGAAAGAGTGGGGTACTAGAAAACTTTTACATAGAAAATTAATTAAAGAAATAGCAGAATTAGAAAAAAAACATGGTTCAAAACTAATGCCACCAGAGTTTGATACAGACTTATTATTTCCTTCAGAGATAGGAAAAATATTAGAAAAAGTAGATAAAGTTTATAACATCGGAACAGCACAAGTAATTAAAGATGGTATATATACTGATGTAGGTATTAAATATCCAACAAATATTGTAAGTGAGATAGGTAAAACAATAGGTTCGGCTCACACTGCTGGTAATGTTTTAGCTGATATAATGATAGCTGAATTAAATTCTAAGCTTGATACTATAAGACCTGTAAACTATAAAGAATATGCTAAAGTAAAACCTATATTAGAATCATTAGCAGCTTACGAAAGACAAATGGGATTAAAAGGTAATGAAAAACCAGGAGATAGAGGACCGAGAGAGAATGAATCTCCACAATCTATTGCAAATCTTAAAGCTAATGTAATAAAATTTAGAAAATTATTGAGTGAAATAGATCCAAAGTATAGAATAGAAGTTAAAGAAAGAGGCACAGATAAAGATTTAGAACTAACGCCTAGAGAAATGGTTGAGTATATTAAAGAAACTATACAAACAGAAACTATGACTGACGCTTACAATACTTTGCATGCAAGTAACTATAAAACGTTAGCAGAAATGTTAAGTGGTAAAAAATTAGTACAAGGTAGATTTAAAGGTGGAGTATTTAATTTTGATAAATTTTATGATGTAGATATAAAAAATAAACTAAGTGTAGATCAACCAGAATATATGCATAAAGCTATGTCAGAAACATTTATGGATGTTCATGGTATAATTATGCCAGATAGGTTATTGTTTATTGAGAGTGTAAATTTAAATGACAGGCGTTTAGCACAAGGTAAAGAAGTTGTACGTAAACATTTTCATAGTGAAGATTTAACCTGGGCAGAGTTTCAATTAGATATACGTGATATAGCTATTGAAAAGTATGGTACTGTATTGAAAGATGGAAGTGTTGGATTAGATTATTCTAAATTACAAAAAACAATATCTGAAACAAATCCTAAAATGACTAAATACCAAGAGTTGCAAAGTTTTATAAAAGAAACTAATTTAAATAAAGTAAGAGATCAGAGACTTGGTTTTATTGGAACAGAAGAAGTAGATGGTGAAAGATTTAGTAACACATATCATCCTTTACATCACCCTAATACTAAAGCACATATTAAGTTTATACAAAACGAACACATACCTAGAGAAACTTTACGTTATTTTGGTAAGTTACAAAACACTGTAACTAAAGAATACTATTATGAGTTTAAAGATATTGATATAGAGGCATTTAAAAGAGGTGAAGTAGTAGGTAGGTATGATACAAAACTTGGATTAAAAGAAGGTGAATTACTTACTGAAAACTTGGAACTACATAGAGCTTTAGAACAAAAATTTATAACATTACCAGAAGTTGCAGAACGTTTGTATAAAAATATGGTAAATAAACTGGTAAACAATCCAGAGCAATATAATAATGAGTTTTACGATCAAGTATCTTATGATAGAATTAACATGATATCAACTAGAAGAGGTTCTATAGAAGCACCTGGTGTAGGTAAATTTTCTACAATAAGAAAAAGAGCTTCAGTACCTATTGAAGGGTATGATACATCTATGGAAGCTTATAAAAGATATTTAAGAACTAGTGCGTTGGGTGTGACTACACAACGTGCTGCTCTTATGTCTAGACTACATATAAGCCATTTTAAGTATAATACTTTACCTGGTAATAAAAGAATTGATCCTGATGTAGGAAGAAGATGGTTGCATAAAATTATAGATTTAACTAAGGGTTATATGAACATGCCTAGTACTAGAAGTTTAGAACTTAATGGTGTAAATGCTAAAGATATGGATATATTAGTTAAATATGCTGAATCTGGATATAGTTTACATTTTTTAAAAGAAAATCCTATGTACGATGCAGTAGATGCAAAATTAATAAATGATTTAAGACAATATACTAGACCTTCTGAAAGTGAAATTAATAACATGCAAAAAGAATTGTATGCTAAGTATCGTTTTAAAAACATAAAAGATGCTTATGGTAATAATATAGAAAAAATTAACAAAAGTAAAGCTTCTCAAGCAGATAAAAAAACAGCTAGAATTAATTTAACGAAAAAATATGAAGATACTGTTAAAAGTAAAAGAAAAGCTATGCTTAGAGAGTTATATGGTGAATTTGTAAATGTAGATGGTAAGGTTATACAAAGAAATAATATAGATTTAATTGACTATGCTGAAAATATGGTAGTATTAAAATCTGGTAAAGGTGTTAAATTTGATAAAAGATCAAGTACTATAGGAGCAATTAGAAAAAGAACTGTAGATTATAGAAATGATTTTATATTTAAAAATAATACCAAAGAAATAAACAAAGACAATATAGACATTACAAATATTAGAAAATCATTTAGAGGATTTTATAGTGATGAAACAGTTGGTAATGTAATGGTTCGTGCAGAACAAAGAGTTAATAAAGCATTAGGTCATTTAACTGATGGTAGAATACAAATATTTAAAAGTTTACCTAAAGACCCTACTGCAAGACACAGAGCTATGGTAGATAAAATGAATTGGTTTTCAGATATGGAGGGTAAGTTTGAAATGATGGCTTTACTTGCTCACCCTAAATCAGCTGTAGCTAATATGTATGGTGGTACTACAAATTTAATTACTGATGTAGGATTTGATTTTTATCTTAAATCATTTGACGAAAATTATTTAGTTAACACTGTATTTAAAGGTAAAACAATAAATGCTTATGATCCTTCAACTCGACAATACATAAAAGATCCTATTAGAACTATAGATGACGTTCATACATATGTAGAAAGTTTTGGTTTCTTAGAATCTAATATTGTAAGAGAATTAGCTATGATGAAACCTGCTGGAGAAACTGATTGGCAGTCATTTGTAAATGTTGCTGGACCTAGAATTGCTGAAGCATTTAAAAAGTTGCCAGTATATACTAAAGATAAGTCTTTAAATAAAGAAAATATTGAAAAAAGAAAACAAACTGTTGAACAAGAATTAACTATTAGTGAAGCTTCTAAAAAGTTTGGTATAAATAAAGTAGCTTTAGATATGGGTTCTTATTTTATGAGAACTACAGAAAGACATTTACGTTTAAAATCAGCTATTGCACACTACATTAAAGCTAGAGAATTGTTTACTGATAGTAGAGGTCAAGTAGAAGTTACTGAACAATTTTTGTTAGAATATGCACAAAAAGGTATTGAATCTTCACAGTTTATATATCACGCTACAAATAGACCTAACTTTGCTAATACTGCGTTTGGTAGAGTTATGACACGTTTCCATCCTTATAGTTGGAATAGTATTAGAAGAAGAGCAAACATAATAAGTGATCGTATGCTTACAGAAGGATATGGAGACTTTGATGCTAACAAAAAATTTGAAAGACAATTAAGTGCTGATTTAATGACTGCAGCTTTAGGTAGTGTGTTTGCAGCAAGTATATTTGAATATGCTTTATCACCACCTATGAATTGGATGGTAGATTTCTCACATTTAATGTATGGAGATGAGCAAGAAAGAGAAAGAGCTTTCTATAATCAATATGGACATCCTTTGTTATCTCCATTAGCTATTGTAACTCCTCCTGCTGCAAGATTTGTATTAGGACCAACAACTAGTATAATTAACAACGACTGGGAAGCTTTTGCTAAATACACTGCAGCTACTGCATTACCTTTTGGTAGGGTGGGAAGAGATTTCTTAAGAACAGCAGAAACTCCTGAAATGGCAATGGAATGGATGTTTGGTATTCCTGTTCATGCTGTAGGAAGGCTAGGAAATAGGCCTGATAAGGAAGAAAATGAAGAAATTGTTGAAGAAGCTCCATAATGGTGCCTACACGTTAGCCGTTGTTTTTAGGGTTACTTATATACGAAAAATTTTTTTTACAACCGTCTAGGTACCATTTTGAGGGCAATCTGGGTTACAAAACATAAAAATATCTCATAACCCAGTCGGTAGGTTGCCTATAAATCATTTTCTTCTTTAATCTCTTCTTCGTTCTCAAATTCACCCCAATCTTTACATCCAGTGCATAAAGCAATGTAACATCCTGGATCACCTGTTTCTATTGGTTCCGATGCTGGTACTCCATTAGTACAAATTGTGCATTCCATTAAAGCTCCTTTACTTTTTTTACAAAATTATTATATTCTTTAAGTTTTGACACAAGTCGTTGATATTTATTAGTATGAAAAATAATATTATTACGATTCAATTTACCTTCAACATTTACATCCCACGTTGTATCTACTTTTGGTTGCTTCATATTTCTCCTTTATTATCCCCCCTTAGTTAATATATTATATACATCAGTGCCAACCAAGTGTATTTGCTCTAAAGGGTCTGAGGTGGATTTTCACCACTCGCTTCCTTCAAAGCGTGTTAATATAGGGGGGACAATTTTTAATTATCTTGATTAATTCTTTTAAGTATTTCTTCAATCATTTCTTTTTCTGTTTCACCAACAAAAGGTGCTTTTCTGTAATTTAATAACGCTGCTTTAACAATCATTAATTCTGCTGGATTATAGAAATCTAAATAATTATCTTCTTTTTTCTTAGCCAAAACTATCTCCTTCATCTTCTGATTTTCTTATTACTTGATTTATATTTTTATCATGATTTGCATCAGATGTCATGTTATCTAATTCATAATCTTTATCTTTTTCTCTTCTTACTTCATCTCTTTCATCAAGTGCAATTATAATTTTCTTTGATATAGAGACTAACAATTCTACTTCTTTTGAATTAAGGTTTACGTTTACCATCTTTCATTTCCTTTTCTATTTTAATTAATCTTATCCATTCTGTATATGGTATTACTGCTAACGCTTCTTTGCGATCCATACGTGTAACTACTAAGTCTACATCATCTGCATGATGCTTAGGATATAACCATTGTGCAATCTTCTTTTTCATTTTAGCTTGGACTGCATATCCTTCTACTAAACAATCAACTTGTTCAGACTTACCTAATGCTTTACCATTGGAGGCATAGGCCCTCTCAGCAGAGAGCCCTTCCTCTTTAGCAATGTTAACACATTCTCTTTCAAGATTGTTACCACGTATTTTATTTCTATGCGTCATATGCCTTACCTATGCTTGATGTATTGTTTTTAAGCATATTCATATTAACTGTTCCAAATTGGAATGCTAACTTTATATTAAATAAGATAAATGACATACCAAAACTATGTCCTGCAAATTGACTGTAAGTAATTAGAAATTGAAATATCCATAACTTAAATCCTAATTGCATTGTTTTAGTACTTTCATTATTACTGTTTATTAATTTAAACACATTTAACTCGTTTCATTTAATTGCTTAAAAGTAAAGTCATCTGTGTTAAAGAATACAGTCATTTCAAACCTATCTTCGTCTCTTGATTTCTCAGACACGACTTGTCTTACTTTTTCTGATCTTTCACCTTTGATGACTAACACTTTGTCAGCTTTCTGTACTAGATTAGATGAACCTTTTAATGAATGTAATGCAACTACATTACTAGCTGCACTAGCTTTATTTAAGTGTGATATAGCTATAATGATTATATTGTTTTTCTGTGCTATTTGTTTAAGCCCATCAATAACAATATTTTGTTTTTCTATTTCACCTCTGTTAAAGTCTACTTGTACTTCATCAGCAGTATCTACTACTAATACATTTGGTTGATATTCTGCAACGATTTTCTTTACTGAATCTATTCTTGGTGCTATAGTCATTAGTTTAACATGTCCTAATTTGTCTTTAAGTGTAAAGTCTGGATTAGTTTTATATTCATTGTTAATCCATTCTTGACTTTTACCTATAGCCATTTGACCAAAGCGTCTGAAAGTTAATTCTTCTTTCATTTCCAATGATAAATACAATACGTCTTTCAATGCCTTTGTTACTAAATATTGTACAAATGCTGATTTACCCATACCTGTATCACCAGAGAACACAATTAGTTCACCTGGTTTAAAAGTATATTTATATGTATTAAACAAAGCACCTACATCTATTGAACGTTTAGTAAGATCTTCACTTATATATTCTCGAAGATTCTTTTCTAATGCATCAATACTATTAATTTCTAATACATAGTCTTTATTTTTAAAGTAAATACATTTAGGGTCACAGTATTCAGCCATAATATGATCTTTACAACTATACACATAATTTCCTTCATATGTATTGTTAACAGATCTTATGACTTCATTTTCTGGTAATGTTCCGTCACTCCATGTTAGTAAGCCATTTAAAGCTACTAAATATGGAACACCAGAACGTTTGTACGAGCTTGCCATACGCATTAATTTCATATTACGAGAACCTTTTATTGGTCCTTCATTAAATATGTGTTGCATACACGATACTACATTAGATACATCACCTTTTCTACTATCACCATTAGTGACAGCAGCTATTGTTGGTGATGCAACTACCATTGATTGTAAGTATGGATCAAATTGTATATCTTCAGATTTAAACATATTATCATAAAAACCTGGATATTTCTTTGACCATTTAGTGTATGCTGTTTTACTATTAGCAAACTTTTTAATATCATTATATGAATAATCTTGTAATAAATTCATAGGAATAAAGACTTTGTATAAACCTGTTTTGGTATTCAAAGCCCATTCACTACGTATTATTCTTGTCTTATCATATATAGAATCACCAAAACTAAAATGTTTTTCTAATGTAAATTTTAATTTTGTATGTAATTCTTTACTTGGTTGTAAACCAAATACATTCTTTATTTTGATATGATAACCACTACCACTAAACCATATATTAATATCTTCTGCCATAACTCCCTTATCTAATACTTCAGATAAACAATTCATAACATAAGGATTAAATGATTTGTCGTCTATATCACCTTTATCAATGTCTAAATGTATGTAATTTAAATAAACTAATCCGTTAAATCCTTTTACAGATCCTTCCTTATCTACGTGTTTAGTAAACGATTCATCAAAATGGTAATAAGAACGATACATTTCTTTCTTAAATGCATTCTTTTCTACTATGTCATTGTAGATATTTATATTACCAGTAACATTTCTGTTATTGATAGAACCTTCTACTATTTCTACGATAGCTTCTCTATTTTCCATCCCTTTGCTTTCCCTTTCACGTCTTTAATTTCTATTAGTTTAATTCCCATTCTAGCTAAATCATCACTTGAACGGATTGTTCTAAATGCTCTAGAATATGTACTTGGCGTATGTACTTTCTGATGAGCAAGTCTTCCATAATTATTTATTTGTGTTTCAAAATCGTAACTATAGAAGACTTTAGATCTATTCTTCATTTGATTTTCTATCCAACGAAGAACTATTTTTTTAGCTGTCACTAAAACGGTAAGTCTTCAACAGCTACTGATTGACCGCCAACTTGTACAGTATCTTTTTTGTAGTTTTTAGGATAACCTTTTTCTACTTGTGCTTTAAACTTAGATTCTAAGTCTTCAACATTATCCCAACTTGACATAGTACTCCAGATTGCTCTTTTGTATTTACCTGTAGATTCATAACTTAAACATGCAACTTGTGCATCAGTTAAAGCATCTACATTAATTTCACCTACATCAGATACATTTAGATCTTTACCAGCTGCTAAATACAATGTATTTACATCATCTGGAAATTTAAGATCTGTTACAATACCATTTACATCTTTTTCAAAGTTTTGATTGATAAAACATGTATAGCTATAGCCATTTCTTTCATCAGTCAATGTAACTTTTAAAGTAGTATCATTGTATTGTGAGTCTTGTTGAGTTACTTCACTAATTTTACATTTATTAATGAAATAATTTTTATTACCATTGCTTGAGTTAGCAACTTTAGTTCCTGTAATCGCCATTATTTACTCTCCTTTTTAACGGTTTTAGGTTTACTTTTTGTTTTTTGAGCTTTTGCATTTTGAATAATCAATTGCTCTTGTTTAATTACACCCATAAAATGAGCCATTGCTTTTTTCCATTTTACTTTAGTATCATAATAATCTGCACCACGTCTTTCAATATGTGTGCTTATATGATCTTCTGGCATATGTTGTTTAGCAATATTAAACATTCCATCTAAAACATCTAACAAATCAACTGTTACTGCTGATGTTTTTTGATTTAATTGTGCATTAACTACTTCTTCTGCACTTGCAAACGCCATATCACCACCAAATCCTGCAAATGCTAATGCACGACCTACTGCTGATGTTTCACAATTTTCCATTGCTGAAGTTTTGTTAATAAAAGTTCCATTGTCTCGTTCTGCTGCTAATCCAGTAAAACAAATCTCTGGTTCTTGTAATGGATTTGGTGTTATTGTAGCTTGTATTACATACTCGTTACACATATCACCTGTTTTTGAATCTACTATACTATTTACTGATATTAATTCAGTTTTTATTGAACATCCCTCATAAGTGTTTCTATATTCTACTAAACGATCTTTGACGAATGTATATTTTGATACATCGAATCCCATTTTAATTTCTCCAATTTAAGTTAATATTTAATTTTAAAGCCCATTAATATAACTACTAACGGGCTTTAAATCAAGACCTAATTACTTAGTCTCTAACATCATTGTAGGAAAATGAAACGACAATTCCTTGTTGTATGGTTGTTCTGTAATCAATTTCCTAATGGAATTTGCTATAAAACTACCACTCATATTACTACAATATGATGTTGCTTTTGCATTACATGGTTCACTACTGCCTTCTTCATCTGAATACCATGTTTTTAGGTATTGTGATAAAGTTGGATTAGTAAACACATACTGTTGATAATGTTCTGCACCCATTCTACCATCTATAAGATACAATGGTTTCTGTTGCTTCATTATATTCTTGACTGCATCAAGTCTTGACTCCATAGAATCAAAACCTAAGATTATAATGTCATTACCGTGTGGTATGTAATGCTCAAATAAACCATCTACGCATCCAATGGTTATATCTGCATTTATTGTCTGGCATATTGTTCTTAAGGCTTTAGTTTTAGATTGTTCTAAATCAGAAATCCTAAATTGTGACACACCAAGATTTTCTTCACTTACTCTATCCATATCATATAAGTATAAGTTATTGCCACCCATTCTAACAATTTGAGTAGCTGCGGCACTACCTATAGCACCGCAACCTAATATGTGATATGTATATTCATTGAAGTTACTCACTATTGAACTATAACGCTGTTCCAACATTGTGGTATCCTCCATATTCTATTGGTTCATCTTCTTCACCTTCAATATCATATTCTATGCATTTATCTTCAAAAGACCATTTAGATCCTTTTGGATAAACCCAATCATCTGCATTAAATGTAGCCATTGCTGCAAACAAGAACTTTTCATGTTCTGGTTCTTTAACTAAACCACATCTTAACTCACTTTTACTCTTTTTCAATTCGTAATTAAGTTTGTTAACTGATATTTGGTATTCTTGAAAATCTAAAGATGTAAGATAATCCATCAATATATTATCTATTTTAGATTCAACTTGAACCATTTCTAAATCTAATGGCTTTTGTTGCCATACACTTAGCTGGTTATAGGTTTTCTTAGATAATGTATTTGTTTTAGGATATACAAATGTAGAAGGTTTATCACATAACTTATCAACATTATCTCTAATAGGTTTAGGGACAACTTTAGTTTTAGGTTTATTAATAATATCCATTTCTACATCTTCATGCATCTTATAAGGATGCCATAAATTAACTCTTAACTTGTATTCTTGTTTTAAGTTAATTACTAAAGATATAGACATTTGACCATTACTAAATTCGTCTATTGCTGTTAAGTCTGTTCCAGACCAAAACACTTCCATTGTATGATGACTATGCCACCATACAAATTGAAATGGTTTATCTTTCATTTTCATAGCAGTTTTAACATAATATTCAGATAATGCATCTTTATCTAACACTGTATTACCACTACTAATTACTTGTTTTAGTATTACAGGTTTATGCATTTTCCATTTATTATCTTTATCTTGTTCTGCTATAAGGAACCCACCAATTTCTGATGTATGCTCATCATAAGCATACCTTGCATAGTTTTGTAATGTGTTCCAGTCTTTATTACTCATGTAGAAATTAGCCATTATTAGTCCTCCTATTAGTATTAGCGTTTACCCACATTGACATTTCTCTTTCTAATCGATTTTCATCTAGATCTTCTAATGATTCAAGAGTTGTTCTTGTATTTTCATTAGTTAATGCTTCAAGTTCATCACCAAACGATGGTAACTCATCTAATTTATCTGCATCAACATAATCTAGTGTTTCTTTTGTGCTTATCCATTCTATAAAAGCCATAGTATCAGCCTCTTTTGTAACAGTAGCATATTCTAAACAGTTATATGAACTAGAATGTGTCATCATTGCATGTCTTGCATTGATAATGTGTTCTGCTAAGAACTCTTCATACCAATCAGCTGCACCAACATCATACATATCTAACCACATACATGTATATTCTTCATCATATATACTATTATTTTCTAAGTATGCTACTATTTTATCTTCTAAAGCATCCATAGTAACTAAACTTAAAAAGTTATCTTGTAATGAAATATCAGTATCCCAGTGACCTAAGTAGCATTGATACATAATAGATAATCTTTTATGTGCATCATTATCACTAAAACCTATTTGATCCCATACTGCTTGCATTTCTGGCCTTTTTTCAAGAAACATGTAACGAATTCCTTGTAATGGATTTGATCGTGTTGTGTGCCATACATTCCATGAATTAAACAATGATAACACACCTATTACATCCATATGTAAGAAACATGTGTTAAACTCACTAGTTATGTCACCATGGCATACATTTCTCCAATGATCTTTTTCATAATCTAGATATTGACCAACACCTCTAGGCATAACATGTTCTCTTGTTCCAATGTAAGGATATGCTGTTACAGTGTAACTATTGCTATATGATGATGACATGTTTAATGGATCAGAATTACCGTCATAAGCACCTTCATAACCTGCACCTGCACCCCATACACTAACAGTATTGTTTAATCCAGCCCTATGACTAAGATTATTGCAATATCTATTATGTATATTTGTAGTGCTACACAAGTTACTTGATGTTATTTTTGTAATATCACCATTGTAATATATCATTTTGTTAACTAATTCAGACACTTTAAAATAAAATGCCATATGTATAGGTTCTGGTAATTCATAACTATATACTACATTACCTTCACGATTAACAAAATCCATTACTGGTTTTTTCCATGTGTATGTTTGATAAACATAAGTATTTTCGTAAGCAACACAATCTTTTTCTGCTTGTGTTAATTCTCTACCGTTTATTCTTAGTTCATCAATTCTATCACTAGATATTCTATACATATCTATTTTGATATCTATATCACCAGAAGATGATATATTCTCTGCTATTGCTTTTTGTTCATCAAAACGATTTAAGAATTGTAGATATATTTTTTTAAATACATCTTCATTGCTATCAAATCCTATGTTATTAGCTCTTAATCTTTTGAGCTTATCATCTAGATCTAATATTTTATCTGTAAATTGTTTTTTATACCATTCAGCATTATTAGCCCTACTAAATAATGTTTGTATACTACCAGTAGGTTTATTGTATTGATGAAATCTAGTATCTATACAATCTAATATCTTTTGTTTATAACCAGCACCCCATCTAAATGTTTTAGTAACATGTAATGGTTCTAATGGTTGTAACTCTGATCTATTTCCGTAACACCAGTTAGTTAACATCCATCTATTATTAATGACATCTAAGTCATCAAGTATTTCTTTTTGAGGACCTAATCGTATCGTTTCTGATACTTCTTTGTAATTAGGTTCTCTATTTTCTATTTCTATTTTCATTATCTTTCCCTCATTAAGGTATGAAGGGTAACTTATCAATCTACAGTGAGTTATCTATTATTACTTGTGAATAATGTAGAGATTTGTTGTTACCCTTCAAGGTTTAAGTTAACTGATTATCCACCAGTTTTATCTCTTGCTACAATAGCAAGTGCAGCACCGTCTTCTAAGACTTTACTGTCGTCTGTAACTACTACACCATTATAATTAACTGATGCATTAGCTGGAACATTACCTAAATGATCTTTAAGATGTCCTATGGTAGTAACATTAGATGGTAATGTTGTATCTGCAAAAGCAGAAGTATTCCACATTAATCTAATTGTTGTTGTATCCGTATTACTCATTTGTATCCTCCTTAGGATGATTTGTATTATTAATATTAATATGATCTTTTATCGATTCTGCTTTCTTTAACAAGAAATAAGAATACTGTAAGTATCTGATCGCACTTGTTATGTTAAGAGTGTATTCATTAACATAATTTTCTTCAACACTATCTTTTTCAGCATAATGTCGTAATTCTGATGTCTGTATTTTAAGTGCTGTGCAATATACTAAACTATCTTGTATTTCTTCTATTGCTTCACTTAAATTATTTCTATCTAAGTTATCTGCTTTAAATATAGGAACTTGTTCACCATACTTTTTTGCACCAACTTTTAGTCTTTTTTCTACTTGATTTATCATTGTCATCATATAAGAACCTATATCACTCCATGTGACTATCTTATCTGCTTCTAATGATTCACCACTCATATGCATACTATTTTTAACTTCATTTAGTATGTAATCATTGTTACTGATCATATAATGTAACCTTCTTTCTGAATTTTTCAATCCATGTTGTTTTACTATTTTTTAATGGAACTCCCTGAAATATCCACCATGCACCGTATTTTTCTCTAAACTCTTTTTCCATAGCCTTACGCCATGCTGCATTATGCACTATTTTAGTTTCAGGAACTAATTTAGGGTTGTTATTTTTATCATATTTAACAATCATTGTTTCCATCCTCTTTTCCATCCATTGGCTACTGATGTTTCAGTAACTTGCTCTCTTTTAAAATGTCTATTAGACATGTAATCATAGAATGTAGGTTTATCTTTACTTTCTACATCTATATACTGTATTTGTGCTAAATTATTAATTCTTAAATACAATATCATAGAATTAATATCTTTATCACTATATTCATCGTCCATTATTTTTCACCTCCAAGTGTATCTTTTTTTAATAAATCTTTTAACTATTTCATAGAGTATTATTACTACTATTATTAAACATAATAATTCCAAATGCCTTAAGCAAGCATAATAAACTATATCTTCATCTATATCATAATACATGTGTTTCTCCAGTTATAAGCAAGGCATACACGACGATTGTATGCCCTACTCTTGTTATCAAAGGAAGATAACAACTAACGATGTGAAGCCAACTGATCGCAATAATCGTCTATTGCTTTGTCTTCAAGTCTTTTGTTTTTCCTCTTTTTTTGTAACCTTATAAGTCGTTTAGCATCTTCAGTAGCCAGGTTACGACTACGACGACTGAGACGAATATTACTATTGTCATTCATTTACTTTCCCTCCAAATAAGCATAAAAGTATCTCTTACTCTTTTTAAGTATAAGAGATTGGTTCTTTTTTTTCCTATTTATTATCTTTATCAACTCATCACTATGTATTCTTGTGTAATTGTTGTAACAAGTATATACATCATTAAAGTCTAAGAATAATGCTTCTTGTCTGTATCCATATGTTGTTCCTCTAAATGGATATACTTTAACTATGTTTTTAATAGGCACTATCATAGTATATTTATTTGCTTGTTCAGATGTAATAGTCCATGGATACAAATAGTTTTGTCTTGTTTCCCAATTATCATGGAAATGATCTTGATCGTGCATTATTTCATGTAAATACTTCATAAGTCAAATAACTCCTTAGTTAGATATTCTTCCTTATTCTTTTTTAAACATCTTACTCTCTCTTTTAATTTCTCTATCTGTATTGCTTGTATCCAACTTACTGATAAAGTCATAAATATTATAAAAGATAGAAATATTATTAAATCGTTCATGTTACTCTCCCTTTTTTTAGTTAGCTGTTTTTTTAACTTGTTAGTTGGTTTAAAAAATATATGTGTGCACTATCGCTCTACATTTTCACGATTTGTGTTCAGGACTATAAAATGCATATGCCTTTATAGTGGAACCTTTCTTCCGCCTAAATATAACTATGTGCACAATAATTATATCAGTGGGTTATTTTTGTTTTATAAGCGATAACCTTGGCTTAGCGTTTTGCTAAATTGAAATAAGGTGGATTTAGTCTTACTCTAATGAGTTTTACACATTCGTCAATGCAACCTATATCCTTTTTACAGGATAGTTTACTCCTTATTTCTATTAATTTAAAAAATCTTTCGTGACGATTAGGTGAGGTATTACCTAACCGCCACTGACAACATTGCTATGATCTAATTGATATTCTAATACATCTTCTTTCAAAGCGTGTATCTACTAATATTACAATGTCGTCTTTATTATTTGATATATCCTCTTTGGCATGAATTTCTGCTTCTAACTCCCTTAGCTTTTTAATTACTTTAGGGTTATATTTATTTAACTCTATTAAGTTTGAAATGCATTCTTTCCATGATTCTATACTCTCTTTTGTTTCTTCAATCATAAACTTACTCATGTGTTCCTCTCTTTGTTAGTTGTATATAACCGTTACGATAACCGCTTATAAAATTTACTCTTGATCTTTTACTACTGTATTGCTGTAACACTTCTGTTATAGTTTTCTTATAACCGTTGTTATTAAAAATACTTACTATCATTTTTGCTTGTTCATCACGATAGCGTGGCATATAATGTGACATGTTTAACCTCTTTCCGTTTAGTTTACACTGTTTTTGTTGTATGGTATTGATTAAAAATAAGGTGTGCCTAATGCATTCAGATGAATACACTAGACACACGATATGTTGTTTAGGACTTACTGATAAGAAACATATGATACTTCTTGTCGGTATCACATTGTTTAATGTAAGCCGTTTCTAGGCCTAATGGTTGCAATTCACTCTCTATAAAGCCGACGAGAGCCTCTTGCGAACAATCAGGACTAACTAATCCAAACACACTAGTGTTATCAAGACCAACACATTGCTGTGCCTCGTCGGCTGTGATAATACTATCTGTAGTTTCTTTCGTATTAGTTGAAGGATTAACGAATGTTACTACTTTCTTTATTAACATAGTGGACTGTTGTCTTTTCACTAAGTGTTTAGATTGTTCTAACGCTTGAATATTAAGTTTTGCCATGAGCTTAACCTACCTTTTTCAGTTTGTTTATCTTTATGTTGACGAATGTCAACGAAGGACGAGCGATGTATCACGCCGACAAATATTTGAAGAAATAACGCCTTCATTAAAAATCTCAACGAAAATGCGTTAATTCTTTAAATATTTGGGTGGGATACATTGTGTATATACCTCATACACACATTCTACTTGCATTTTTTAAATATCGGACCTAACTTACAACATGACTAAGTTACCTAAAGATATTTTGAAGAAAATTGCAGAAGCTGAGTATTTAGAAAAGTGGAATGGAACAGAATGGGAAAAGGTTCCAGTAGATGCTAAGTCACCTGCAGTACAGAGATTAAAAGAAATGATGATCGCTGAGATAGAGATTAACGTTACGAAAGAAGCGTTAGAGCTAGAAATTCTTAGAAAAGAAGATAGGGATTTAGATTAGAGTGTATGGTATTAACGTTAATAGTAACGTTAGTATAATACATTAATTATTTAAGATAATTAATTACGTAAAGGATTAACGTTAATGCAGAGTTTAAAAGAAAATATTTTATTTGATAAAATTCAGGGAAAGTACAGAGTAGTAATAACTAAGGACAAATATAATTTAATTGTATGTGCTAAGAATAAAACTACTAAAGATGGTAAGCCTACTACATTAAATAGTTTACTAACTATGAAACAAAAAGATTATTTTACATCAGTAGAAGGTTTATTGACTGGAGTATACAGAAAGAAGCTTAGGCTTACTATTAACAAGATAGACCTTGCACATATGCAAAAGATAGTCAATGATGCCTATATAGACGTATTAGAGATAGCTAAAGGTATATCAGAACAAAATACATTAATAACACGTAACGAGGATTAGTATGGCAATACCAAAGAAAAAGAAACCAACATTAAAAGAAGTACTAGGGAACATGGGAAATCTGTTAATGCAGATAGAACAGCTGAGGATGCATGTTTTCAACGGCGATAGGGCCCTAGACGAATATATGAAGATGAAGGGTGACAAAGATGAATTCCAAAAATATTTGGCAGAAAAATATAAACCAGAAGAAGATGATAAAGATAACGAAGAAACTAAAGAAAAATGACTACGTTCCTAAGGATTATCTTGTATATACAGATATAGAAGCCGATGAATTGGGCATATTATATAAATATTGGCAAGAATGTGATCCTGGGGAGTATGGCATTAGCGATGATAACTATGTTTCTGAGTGTGTTGGCCGTAATAACTACGCTACTAATACTGAAATGGTGTATCCATATGGCCGTCAATGGCTTGGTGCTAAAAGAAAATTAGAATTTGAGCCACATTATAAGTCAAATAACTTTTCTTCGGTGTCTACTAAGTCATATGGAGAGCTAGAAGCAAAAACTGGTAGGGCAAACCTAGCTATAGATATGTATTTAACGTACAAAATGGCAGGTATAAGCCCAGATCTTGATAAAATAGGGTCAACATACAGGCCTGACCAAAAAAACCCCGCTATTGCTGCAAAAAGATTACTGAAAACTAAAGAGGCAAAGAAGATGATTGAAGAAAAATTAAAAGAAATACTTACAGATAAAGGAATTGATGAAGGTTTTGTCTTAGATACCATGAAAAATGCTATAGAAGTAGCAATGACAAAGGATAATAGTGCAGATATGATACGTGCTGCTAAAGAATTGTCTGTATTTTTAGATATGGCTCCAAAAACAAAACAAGTTACAGATACTTTAGAGATTGATATGACACATCAAATACAAGATAACTACGAAAAACAACGTAAAAAGCTTAAAGCTACAAAAATACAAGAAATAGATGAAGAAGAAAGTTGAAATACAGTCTACAGATAAAGATCGTTTAGCTATTTTTATAGAAACTATGAGAGAAGTAGCTAAAGATATGGAAATCAAAGTAAAGATAGTACGTGGATAAAAATAAACTATTATTAGAAATGCAACAAGATATGTTGTTGTTTGGACGTATGGTAATGCCTAATATGTTTAGTTCTCAGTCTCCAAGGTTCCATTACGATATAACTGAAAAGTTATTAGACCCAGATGTAACACAATTGAATATCATCGCACCTCGTGGACACGCCAAGTCTTCTATTGTGGCTGGCGTGTACCCCTTGTTTCATTTAATGTTTGACAAAGGTCCTAAGGTAATAGTACTTGTGTCTAGAACACAGGGGCACGCTACTAAGTTGTTAGGTACAATTAAAGACGTATTAGACTATTCTCAGGAGTTTAGACACTTTTTTGGTTATTGGGGTATGCAATCTGCACGTAAATGGTCTAATGCAGAGATAGAACTAAAAGATGGTTCTGTTATTATATGTAAGGGTACAGGACAGCAGATACGTGGTATCAAGCACGGAAATCAACGACCTACCCTCATTATACTAGATGACCCAGAAGATGAGGTAAATACTAAAACAGCAGAGGCGATGGAGCAAAATCTCCGTTGGTTACTACAATCTGGTGTTCCTTCGTTAGATCCTTTAAAAGGTAGAATATGTGTTATTGGTACTCCCCAACATGAACGGTGTCTCGTTGAGACATTGAAAGATATGTCAGGATGGACTAACCTTACATTCTCTCCTAACCTAGAAGAAGGTATATCTTTGTGGCCAGATGTATGGCCTGTAGAAAAACTTATACAAAAGAAAAAAGAATTAGAGAGTATTAACCGTATATCCGTATTCTATAGAGAGTATTTATGTCAGATTGTAGGTGATGAAGAAAATTTATTTAGAGCAGAAGATATACAGTACTACGAAGGATATATAGAAACGGATGAACAAGGGTTGTCGAATCTCATACTGACGACCGTCAATGGGGAGGAAGTAAATGAGATTAGACCTGTAAACATCTTTACAGGAGTCGACCCTGCATCTAGTACCAAAAGAGGAGCAGATTTTAGTGTTATATTTAATTTAGCTATTGACTATGATGGTAATAGGTTTGTTATTCCTTATTACAGGAAAAGAGCAACACCGTTAGACTTAGCAGAGTCTATTATAGATAACTTCGTAAGATATAGAAGTGCTAAAACACGTATTGAGTCTGTAGGATACCAGGAAATGTTACGTCAGTATATTAAAGAACGATCAGCAGATGAAGGATTGTTTATACCTGGACTTGAAATAAAAGAAAACCCTAGAACATCTAAGTCTTATAGGTTAGAAAGTTTACAGCCTTTGTTTGCACAGGGGTATGTCTATGTAAGAAAATCTATGCAACCTCTTATAGATGAATTATTGTTATATCCACGTGGAAAGCATGACGATTTACTTGATGGGTTCTTTTATGCTAATAAAAATTGTTATAAACCCTCTCATGATGGAGCCGATATGGAGCTAGATTATGAAGAACATTACGAAATAAGACCAAGAAATTGGAAAATAGGTTAAATAATGCTTGACAAATTGAAAGAAAAGAGCGTAATTTCGGCTTAGTACTATATGCAAATAAATTTAATAAAATATATGATGACTCTTAATTCTTTTAAAAGTGAGTTAGACGGTTTATTAGATAGAAAAATACCAGAAGGGTATGTAGAGGTAGATGTCAAAAAGAAAACAAAAGTCAAGAAGTCAAAACTATAACGACCTTGTAGATATTTATGGATATATTCCTGGTCGTCTTAGAAAGCATGACGGAAATACCGATGAACAAGTAGAGTTATCTCAAGAAGTGTTAAGAGAATACTCTTCATCTCGTGAAATGTGGGCTGTTAAGTTTCAAGAAGCATTAGAGTTTAGAGCAGGAGCTCAGTGGACAAACGAAGAAAAAGATGTATTGGAAGCTCGTGGACAAGCACCTATTGTTGTAAATCGTATTCACCCTATTGTAGAGACAGCAAAGTCTTTACTTACATATAACTCACCTCAATTTAGATCTACCGCTAGAGAAGACTCCGATAGAAGTACAGCAAAAGTTTTTTCTGACTTATTTGCTTGGGTATGGGATCAATCAACAGGAAACGAAGAATTAAAAAAAGTTATAGATGATTACTATGTTGGTGGTATGGGTGTAGTTAATTGTTATCAAGACCCAATGGCTGATTTAGGTAAAGGAGAGGTTTATATAAAGTCTATAAATCCTTTAGATGTGTATATTGACCCTAATTCAAAAGATATATATGGAAGAGATGCTGCACACATACTAGTAGCAAAAAATTTAACAGATGAACAAGCAATGCAGTTATATCCTGATTTTATGGATATAATAGAAGATTCATCGTCTCATCAATCAGATAACGAAGATTATCCTACTACTGACTTAGCAGCAACAGAAGGTCAGATATTTAAAGGTGATGATGATAATACTTATCACACAAAAAGAAAGTTTATAGAAAGATATACTAAAGAACTTCATTCATACTACAACGTATTTGAACCTTTTAGTTATGAAGAGTTTTTATTTACAGAAGATGAGTACATGGATTATACATCTAAGTATTATATTAGACTTAGAAAGATTACTGGTGAAGAAGTTATTATATCAGACCCAGATGCTGTAGAGGAAATGTTTAGAGTTATTGAAGATGTTGGAGTAATGTTCCATTTTGAGTTACCTGAACCAGAAATAGACGAAGAAGGCAATATTATACCTCAAGACCCTATTAAAGTTCCTGGTATGGAAGATGAAGACGGTATACCAGGTAGTACAACTACTTTAGTCCCTACAACAGTGGGTGAATTAATTGGATTAGAAAAGATTGTATCTAATGAAATAGAAAAATGTTGTGTCTCTATGAACGTATCTGTTGGAGATAATTTACTGTATCAAAGAATATTACCAGTAGAAGAGTATCCAATTATACCATTAATGAATATACATCACAGAAACCCTTATCCAGAGTCAGATGTACGTTTATTTAGACCTTTACAAGAATATATTAATAAAATTAGATCATTAATTATCGCACATGCTTCTACTAGTACTAATGTAAAACTGTTGATACCTAGAGGTTCGGCAGATATTCGTATGATAGAAGAAGAATGGGGAAGAGCGGGGACCAGTGTTATTGAGTTTGATGCCGAATTAGGTGCACCTATTGTGGCAGGTCCAGTACCTCTTCCCAACGAATTGTATAAAAATGAAGCCGATGCTAAGTATGACTTAGAATATGGCTTTGGTATTTTTGAGTTAATGCAAGGAAGTACTGCAAATGCACCATCTACTTACAGAGGAACACTTGTTGTAGATGAATTTGGACAAAGACGTATTAAATCAAGAAGAGATGACGTAGAAAACTTTTTAAATCAAGTAGCAAAAGTTGCAATACCTTTAATGCAACAACTATATACAGAAGAAAAGGTTATTAGACTTGTACAACCTAATGGAACTGAAAAAGAAGAAAGATTTAATTTTTATAAAGAAATGGAAACTGGCACAGTGAAAAAGTTTCACGATGTAGGTGTTGGTAATTATGATGTAAAAGTAGTAGCTGGATCTACATTACCTACAAATAGAATGGCGTTATTAGCTACTTACCAAGAAATGTACCAAGCTGGATTGATTGATCAAGTTGAAGTGTTAAAGAAATCAGAATTAGTAGACGTAGAAGGTGTACTAGAGCGTTCTGGTCAAATGAAACAAATGCAACAACAAATGCAAGCTATGGAAGAAGAATTAAAGAAAGTCAAAGGAGACTTACAAACCGCTTCACGTGAAGAGTTACATGCTAAGAAACGTTTAGAGGTAGAAAAATTTAGTTCTGGTTTAGACAAAGTCAAAAACAGAGCTGAAGCGGCAACTACGATGTATCAAACACGTCTTGCCGACGTTGAAACAAATCTAATAAACTCCGCAAATCAAGTTCAAAAAGAAGGAGAGTTAGAGTTAGGAGAAAACAATGAGTGATACTCAAGATCAAGTACAGGCAGTAGAAGTAGAACAAGAACAGGTTATTGAATCGCAAGAGACTGCAGTGAATCAATCACCAGAAGATGACATTTTTGATGATATATTTGGAGATAATTCAGGGGATTTCGCATTCCAAACTGGAGAATCTAATAATGTAGCTACAAATGAAACAGCTGAAGTTCAAACTAGTACTGACCCAAAGGAAGACGCAAACCAGTTTCAGTACTGGCAAAGTCAAGCAGATAAAAAAGCAGTAGAAGTAGAGACGTTGAAAAGCCAAATGTCAGAAATGATGAAAGCTATTCAATCACCTAAGACTGCTGAAGTAAATACAGCTTCAAAGGAAACGGTTATTGAAAGACCTGTTAAACCTATTAAGCCTGCTAACTTTGATCATTCCGAGGCAATAGCCGACCCCGATAGTAAAAGTGCCAAGTATTTAGCTAAATCAACTGAATACATGGAAGAAATGACAGAGTATACTTCGTCATTAGAAGAACAACGTATTGAATCTATACGTAAAATGGAAGTACAGACTAAGAAACAAGCTCAAGAAGCTCAATTAGTTTCTGACTTACAACGTAATTATGGATACGATCAAGCTTCAGCTAATGACTTCTTAGTAAAAATGACAGCACCTGAATCAATGTCTTTGGACAATTTAGTTAAATTGCACAAGATTAATCAAGCACCTGATACAAGTAATCAAACGATTACACAGGTTAATGATGCAGCTTTGCAAAAACAAGCTAATATGATGCAGCAAAAGTCAAAACTGTCAATACCTAAACCTATAGGGATTAAGGCTGGAGTCAATATGCAGTCATCTAAAAAATCAGAAGATAAAATGATGGATTCAATGATAGGATCATTTAATAAAAAGAATCCATTTTAACTAGGAGAAGTGAAATAAGATGGCTAACATATATAGTATAAATCCAGGGGAAGCTGTTCAAGGAACATCGATAAACGTCGATAGACGAATTTTTAATTTCGGTGAAAGAGTAGCTGAATTAGCACCCCAACAATCACCTTTCTTTTCTTATTTGTCATCTGTTGCAAAAAAACCTACTGACGATCCCGTCTTTAAGTTTTTAGAACAGAGACATCAATGGCAGAGACGTAATTTCCAATTACAAGCAGCTAAAGTTATCGGCGACTACGGTACCGATGCTTTTGCAATTGTAACAGGAGATAACTTCTATGTAGATTGTTTGTATGACAAATTTGGTAGAGAGGTATCAACAGCAGTAGCACCTGAGTTCTTACTTGTGGGGCAAATTGTTGCAATAGAATGTGAATACGACGCTGACGGTTCAGACGGAAGTGACGTAGGAGCAATCGCATATTACAAGATCGACACAGTAGAAGCAGTAGATGCAGCTAAAGCTAAAATTACAGCAGCTACTTTCCTTAAGCTTATGCTTAAACCAACTAGAACCGCAGACGGTGCAACAGCAGCAACTGCAGGTATTCAAACACCTGTAAGTGCTTCTAAGCTACGTTTTGACGATAACGTCAAAGGTCAAGTAGTAGGTTCAGCATTTGCTGAAGGTGGAACTGACCCAGAAGGTTGGAGTGACGAGTTTTACAATAGAGAAGGATACTGTCAGATCTTTAAAACTGCAGTACCTCTATTCTCTGGTACAGCTCTAGCTACAAGATATCGTGGAATTTCTAACGAATACATGCGTGTGTATCAAGAAAAACTTATGGAACATAAGATGGATCTTGAACATGCAATGTTATTTGGTGTAGGAACAGATGATTCTTCAGCAACTGGTCCAGTACGTAGAACATGGGGTATCGTACCTTACACTGAAGCATACGGTAAAGTAAAAACTTTCCAATATTCTTCAGCAACATACGATCACTTTATTGATTCTATGGAAGATGTGTTCGCACCAGAATCTGGAAACAGTGGTGAGAAACTAGTATTAGCTTCAAGAAAAGTATTATCATGGTTGAATAAACTTGGTGGTTCTTCATTCTTAGGTAATACAATGGCTTTAAACAGTCAAGTTGGAAGTGGCTTAGACATTCAGAATGTACAAGGTAACTTCGGACATGCTGTAACAAGAGTATCAACTATTTACGGTAACCTTAATTTTATTATGGAACCGCTATTTAGAGGCATTCATGAAAACACAGCAATTATGATCGATTTAAATAACGTGGCATACCGTCCTTTAATGGGTAACGGCGTATCACGTGATACTCAGATCATCACTAATGTACAAAACAGAAACGTTGACGGAAGAAAAGACATGGTTCTTACAGAAGCAGGTCTAGAAATTTCTTTACCAGAAACACATACTGTATTGCAATTTAGTTAACATAAACGGGGGGATTGAAATATATCCCCCCATTATAAAGGGAGAGAGTTATGGCAATACCATTCGTAGCAGTAGCATTAAATGCGGCAAGGGTAGTAGGATCAAGAATTTTAAAAAAAGGACTTAAAAGCACTGCGAAAAAAGCTTATAAAATGGCAAAACCGCATGTAAAAAAGGGTGCAGCTAAATTAGGAGATACGTATAAAAAGGTTGATAGTGGTGTCAAAAAAGGCACTAAGCTTGCTAATAAAAAATTAAATACTATTACTAAAAAAGGTAGTACTTACTATACAAAATCATCTGTAAAAGCAAAAGATGCAGCTGAGAAGTTTAATCTAAATAGAGGACACACTAAAAAATCTATAAAAGCACAAGATGCAGCTATTAAATTTAATGATGCAATAAAAAAAGGAAGCAAAGTTAAGAAGAAAGTTGTTCCTAAGTTAGTAAAGGTTCCTAAAAGAGTTGTACCTAAAAGAAAAGTAGTTAAAAATCCTACTGCAGCACATTTAAAACGTCCAGGAGATAAGATGACTAGAGGTGCTAAAATTTCTAGATTTGTATCAAAGCCAGTAAGAGGTGACAAAAATGTAATGCAAGTTGTAGGTTCTAATTCTCAGACAGTAACACAAGCAGGTTTATATTCTTTGTATAAAACAGCTGCTAGTCCTTTAAAGGGACGTTCACAGTCTAAGAAAAATAAAGCAAGAAAAAAACGTTATCAAAAATAAGGTAAAAAGTAAATGAGTTTTAAAACAGAAATAGAAGCAATAGTTGGTGATATAGATAATCCAGATTACACATCTCAAGCTCCTTTGTATTTAGCAGAAGGAGTAAAATTTGTAACTAAGTATGTTATGATTAATGAAGATATGGCTGATAGACTTACAACAGCAACTACTTTAGACTCAAGTCCTACTACATTATCATTAGGTTCTGTATTAAAAGTAGTTAATGTAACTAGATCAGATGCAACTCGTCATAGAGAAGCATTACAAGTACCATTAGCTAAAGTGCCTGATTATACAGATGTAAATAGTTTATACTATACAAGTAAGCTAGACCCTAAATGGTATGTAAGTAATAATACTTTAAATGTTATACCTACTCCATCTGACGCACAACCTGCTATAGTTTATAATATAACACCAGATACTTCAGTAGGATTGGGTGATACAACTATTACAAACTTTCCAGAAGAGTTAGAAAGAGGTGTTATTTTATATGCTTGTAAAGAATTATTAAGATTAATGATGGCTAATGTAACTTTACCAACAGTGCCAACAGTAGTAACATTAAATGATACGACATTGGCTGACTTAACTACAGCACCAGATTACAATAAACCTACATTAACTACAAATTACGGAACGTTATCAGCTACGGATACTACATCTGGAACAGAAGCAGACTTTGGTGTAGATGATTTTATAGCAGACGAAGATCCAGAAATGGCACAAGTAGCATTAGGAAAACAACAACAGCTATTACAACAGTATGCTATAGATGTAGAAAATGAATTGAATGAATATAATAAAGAATTATCTATATACACTACAGACTTACAACAAAAAATAGAAGCAGCTAAGATGGTAAGTGAAAGTGAAGCACAAGAAATACAAGATTACATGGGTAGAGTTGAACTTTATGCAAATGAATTAAATTCTAAAATGGCTGACTATGATTGGTATTCAAAACAATTAGATGCCGTAACAGGAGATCTTAGTGCTTTTTTAAGTTTATATATAATGCAACCACAAACAGAGGAAAAAGAATATGAAACTTCAGCAGATGATAGAGTTAGTTAGGAAACATCATCCAGATTTAGGTAGTAATGAAATTATTCATTTATTGAATGAAGCTTCTGATGAGTTTTGTTCTAGAACTTTAGTACTAGATGAAGCAACACAATTTGATACCGTTGCAGATCAAAGATATTATGGATTAAAAGAAAGTATTTTAGAAATTAAAAGTGTAGACATAGTAGATGATGATGGTAATACAATTAAGATTAATAGGTTGATGGGCAGACCAGAATATAGGGACTTAACATAATGGCTAAATCACCAGCATGGCAAAGAAAAGAAGGTAAAAACCCTAGCGGGGGATTAAACGCTAAGGGTAGAGCTTCGTACAATAAAAAAACTGGGGGAAATTTAAAAGCTCCTCAACCAGAAGGTGGATCTAGAAAGAATTCTTTCTGTGCACGTATGAGAGGTATGAAGAAAAAACTTACTGGAGCTAAAAAACAGAATGACCCTAATTCAAGAATTAATAAATCATTAAGAAAGTGGAAGTGCTAATATGCCAAACTATAATACAATATACGACAGAACTACAAAACAATGGGTATGGTGGATAGAAAGAGATTCTATTGGTATTTCTTTACATGACCCTATGAATGAAGCAAAAGACCAATTTGCATCTCCTACTACAGTTAAAACTGTTACATTGTTTTATCATAAGAAAGCAGATCATTTTAATACCTTAGATGCAGGTGCTAGTGCAATGACAGAACAAAGTGAATTGCCTACACAGTTTCATCAATATTTAGTAGACAAAGCTATTCAGTTAGGTTATGAACAAACTCAAGATGGTTTAAGTCAAGCTATGTATTTTGAAAATAAATTTGAAAGAGGAATTAAAGAAGCAAAAACATTTAAGAGTAGAGGTAGAGTTTCTGGAGCTACTACAGTTAAACAACATAATTACTAGGAGGAACAATGGCAAACCCATTAGCATTAAAAGCATTAAGATTAGCAGGTAAAGGACTTAAAAGTGTAGTTAAAAAACTAAAAAGCAAGAAAAAAGATGGATTAAATTCTTTTAAGAACTTAAAACAAAAAAGAGATTATTTAAAAGAGACTTCTCCGATGGGAAGATTAGAGAAGAATTGGCCATTGAAGGTTCCAAAAGAAACTAAATATTTACATAAAAAAATGGATGCTACTGCAAAGAAATACGGAGATGGTAAACAATTTTATAGGTCTAACTCTAGTGTAGCTGGATTAGCTCCAGTAGCTGGTATGCCCGATAGATCTAATGTAAAAAATAAATCTTCTAATATGAAGATAGACTTAAAGAAGGTTAAATAATGGCTAAAACTGTAAGCTGGAAATGGGGAGGTAAGACTTATAAAGGTACTCTAATAAGAGAAACTAAAACGCATAAGTTTGCTAGAACTCATAACGGTAAAATAAAAAAGATTAAGAAATAATGGCTAATACGTGGAAAAAAGGAAATTTTGGTTTAGCTGCATTAAGTGATATTAACAGAGGTTTTAGTGAGCTATTTCAACACTTTAATGATAACACTGATGGTAATTTTGCAGATGTAAATATACCGTTAGACATTTCATTATCTAATGTTGCAATACCTACAGATAGAACTTTTACTAACATATCAGTTAGTTCAGCTAATTTTTCTAATATATCAGTACCATCTGATGCTAGTTATAGTGATGTAGGAGTAGTAAGTGAACCAACATATAATGATATAGGAGTGACAACATAATGGGTGGAACATTAACAGGACCAAACAAAATTAAAGATGTATATAAAAAATTAGTTTTTTACGATGGAAATAAATTAAAAATAGATAACGGTAC
>Ga0208793_1000195_pt1 | contig 41617 bp, 49 predicted proteins | sample 17_taG_FD_184092 | JGI IMG/M metagenome (GOLD analysis project Ga0208793, IMG submission 184092) | Marine viral communities from the Subarctic Pacific Ocean - 17_ETSP_OMZ_AT15314 metaG (SPAdes) (version 2) | ecosystem: Environmental > Aquatic > Marine > Oceanic | place: Pacific Ocean | collected... | reverse complement strand
TAAAAGGCAAAAGCATGAGCTTGAACTCGCGCGCGAAAGTCGAGCAAATGATAATTTCATTAGACTCCAAAAGCAGCTTTCTGAAAACGGTGATTCAGAGTCTGTTTCTTACACTCGCAGGTTTATTGCTTTTTGTGGTATTGGCACTTACTGCTTGTGCATCCTCCTCTGCACCGTATTCCCACAAGCGGAATTTATCTCAATCACAAATGCAACAGGGGAGGGTAGGACCGAGTGGTTATTCGGACTCCTCTCCTATCCATCTTCGCAAGATCCAATCATCCTCTCTTCTGGGCACCTCGCCTATATGGGACAAACATCCCTTTGTGCTATTCTTGGATTCTATTTCGGACCAAGTCCAAGACGATAAGTAATGGACATTAATTTTATATTCCAATTGATCACAGGTCTACTCATTGCAATGGGTGGGTTTGTTCTCAAAGGTGCATTCAATTCTTTGACCCAACATGACAAGCGGATCAATAAGCTAGAAGTTGATATGGCAAGGAACACTGCTGAAAACGAAAGTCTGTTCAAGCGATTAGATAATATAGAATCTAAACTAGACAGACTACTAGAGGGAAGACATGGCAAAATTTAGGTCATATGGACAACTGGATGATCCCTTTGTCGAGGATGGAGATCCTGCTTTTCGTGGACTAGATCAGCAGACTGAGCCTACTATGCTTCAAGCTGGATTTGTGCAGGAGGCAGAAAATGTAAGATTCAACCAAGGTGTAATTTCTTCACGCAAAGGTCTGGAGAAATTTGCAGATGTAACTGGTGGAAAGGCACTGGTAAAATTTCTAAACCCAGTAGACAATCGTGAGGATCTCATTGTTGTCACAAATGACAAACTGCTTGGAGTTGGAGAGAATGCAGTTCGCATTGATAAGTATGAACAAAACGAAAACAACTGGGATGCACTAGATATAAAATGGGAAACCCAGTCGCAAATTAACGAACAATTTTCAGATCCATATGGTGATGACGATGAAGTTTTTGGTCTGCAAGTTTTTGATCAAATCATTTTGTTTTGCAAAGACAATAGACCCAGAACATTTGATGGTGATGTCACTGGGCAAGGAGTAATAGATCTACCTTCAACATCAACAGATACCGCAGTTGATTTCGTCTGCCCTAATGCTCCATTTGGATATTATTTTTCTAATCGCTTGGTTGTTCCTTACTACGAAGACTCGCCAACTACAGTTGCTTTCTCGGATGTGTTTGAACTAAACGAGTTCGTTAACCTTAATACATATTTTTGTAACAAAGGAACTGCTGATGTAATCATGGGATTTTCTAGTTTCGTAGAAAACCAAATTTTGGTCCTATGTAAAAATTCCATCCATTTAATTAACAACACACATGCCCTTGGTGCTAGTTCAACAAACTATGAGATCACAAGGCAATATGGAGTAGCAGGGCATAGGGCATTTACCCAGAATGGATCTTATACATACTTCGTATCATCTGAGGGCAATATCCAAGTTCTAGTGCCCTCCAGTGACCCAGCCAAAGGATTGGGTATAGCAATTTCAAAAGTAACTTTAGACCAAGAACCACTAAGCAAACCAATCACTCCATTTATGGAGAGGGTGAACTTGGAATACATTCGTAAGTCTATTGTTTATTACCACAAAAATAGGGTGTACTTCTGTCTGCCTATTGATGGTTCCAGTGAATTAAATGCAATTGCGATATACGACTCGTTAATGAGTACATGGGTATCAATTGATACTTTTGAAGATGAGTTTTTTGCGATCAGAGATATTAATTCCATCGACAACCAGTTGTATTTATTAAGCGATAAAAAAGTTTACAAGTATGAGACAGGTGCAACTGATGATGGAAATTCCATCTTAGCAAAAGTTCGCACCAGAGACTACATGATGTCTACTAGAGATGTTAAGAAGTTTGTTCGTGGAACTATCAGTTATTCAGCAGAAGAGGGATCTGCCTTAACAATTAGAACTCTTACTAAATCTCCAGACTCTACAACGCTCTGTAAAGAGTCATATGCAGAAGAGGATTCATTAAATAATCTAAGCAGGTTTAGCACTCGCCAGAGGGGTTATTCGGCATCTGTAGAAGTTAATAACACTGGTGGGCATTTAAAGGTGAAGTCCGTCAGCATGGAAGCATTTGTTTCCGCAGGGAAAGCATTAGCTAATTTCAGAAATGGGTAACAAAGCAACAGTCACATCCAAGACACCTGCACTAGGAGTTGAATTTTACCCAGACCAATTTGAAGATGCAGTTACACCAGATGTCGAAATTGGAGAAATCGATTTGTCTGCGGTAGATTTTACTGGAGCAAGTTTTGAGAATGTAGCAATCAATGGTGCTAGTTTTACTGGCACAATTACAGGTCTACCAGTTCAGCAACCAGTGGCACTGGATGATGTCACAGATGTCAACGCAACATCTCCACAAGATCTTTCTACCTTACAATACCAGAGCAACATAGGTAAGTGGGTTGCAGTCGCTTCAAATAATTTTATAGATGCCATTATTGATGGTGGATTCCCTGCTTCTACATATCTTGCAGGTTTTGATATAGATGGAGGTGTAGCATGACTGTTCGCAGGATTCAGCTACGCAGAGGGACAACTAGTGAATGGAATAATGCCAATCCTGCCCTACATCAAGGTGAGGTAGGAGTTGAGTTCGATGGGAATGAAATTCGCATGAAGGTAGGTGATGGATTCACATCATGGGTAGATTTAGATTACATTGACCAAGCAGGAATGGATGAGATTCGCTCAGAGTATGGAGACGAAATAAGTTTTGAAATTTGGTTTGATGCCAACAAATAACAGGAGAAATTAAAAATGCCAGCAACAGATATCTTAGGTAAAATTGGAGAAAAAGTAGGAACTGAGTTTAGTAACTTAAAGGTCAGTTTAGGAAACATATATGCAACTCAGTCTGCACTTTCCACATTGCAAGCAAGTGTCACTTCAAACACTTCTAGTATTTCATCAAATGCCACTGGCATCTCAAATAACGCTAGTGCTATTTCTACTAATTCGTCAAATATTTCAGCAAACACATCTGCCATCCAGAGTAATGACTCTGACATTACTGCACTGCAAACCAAGACTTCTGCATTAGCAACAAATGGAACTAGTGCGACATTTAGTGGTAATGTTTCCGCACAGAATTTAACTCTTTCTGGAGACCTTACAGTTAATGGAACGACTACTACTCTTAACACTCAGACAGTTGAGATAGAGGATAATATTATTGAGGTTAATCTTGCACCTTCTACTGGCAATGAGACTGCACAGACTGGTGGACTGCAAGTAAACAGAGGGTCTGGTAATGACAAAGCACAGGTAATCTGGGATGACACCAATGATCTGTTTTCACTGAAAAAAGGAAGTGCTGATGCAAAGTTAAATGTGGGTGATGTGGATGCAGAGAAAGTTATCGTTCCAAGTGGATCTGCAATTCTTATTAACCAAGTTTCTCTGGGCAATTATGCATCCTTTGAGACTCAATTTAATGCGAATAAATAATGTCTGATATTCTTGGACAGATTGGTGCATTGGTTGGGCAGGAGTTCAGTCATGTCTCTGATCGTTTCCAAGACTTGGCTGGAGATGATAACTACTCAGAAATAACTTATGATTCCAGTGGCAATGTTTCGAGCATATCAACTTGGGTGGATGATACTAAAACGACTTTGATTAAGGTAAAGACACTGACTTACACATCTGGATCACTGACTGGCATTGTGGTCACAGATGGGAGTAATACTAAACTAACTCAGACTTTAGCTTATGATCAAAGTGGCAACCTAGAAAGCATAGAAAAGGATTACGCATGAGTGCTACGATTACTGAACCTAATACATCTCAAATAGAAGTTAGTGGTGCGTACAAGAATTTTACTAGCGGAAGCGGATCAACTACAAGTGTGATAAATTTTGCAAGTGGTGATGCTCCTGCGACTGGTGATGCAGGTAGATTTCTCATGTGGAGATCAAATACTTCTGACACAAAAACATGGGAAATTCGTTATATAGAAAGTGCAAATTCTACATCTGTAACAGTAGGAGATGGTGGATTTTCGTCTGCCCCTCCGAGTGGTTCTGAGTTCAGAATGTCGAGTAACCTTGAGGACATAAATACTGCTATTAATGACCAAGGAAAATTACGAAATAGTGGCACACATTATGAGTTTGTAAATCGTGAGTGGAAATTAATCAGTGGAGCATTCCTTGCTGATGTGGACAAGTCCATTGGGATGATGAATAAGGATACAGTTCAATGGAGTCCATCAGCATTTAAAGTGGGAACTGAATGTGCAGTCCAGTTTGGCAGATTAAGTGGTGGTGAAGCAAATGATTCTTTTGAAACCACACAGGGTTGCCGATTGGCTTTAAGTAGCACGAATCAAAACAAACTAATTTTTGGTGTAAAAGCAAATGGTGACTCCGCAGATGAATATGATGCTTTAGGAGCAATACTTAATTTCTATGGATGTCAAATTGAAGCAAGTCATGGGGCTAATCCTCTATTCATCAGAGCAGGTGGCCCACTCCGCATGATTGGTACAATTGTCGATGGTGACATTGGTGGCAGATTTTATAGCTCAGCTACCGAGCTTGTGGACTGTAGGCTCTCTGGCAATAGTAGTGGAGGTCATGCATGGTCATCAGCAACAACTCCCACTAGGGACATTGATAATGTATTCTTCTACGAGAACAATACGGCCATTAAGGCATATCAAAATTTTGATGCTACTTTTAAAAATTGTAGATTTTCAGATAGTAATACTACAATAATTCAAGCGGCCGCGTCTCCTAATTTAAATTTTAAATTTATAGATTGTACCACATTCGCAGATGGTAAAATTTCTCATAACAAAGGTAACTATAAGCAAGGTAAATCTATTAACTATGAGATTACTGATTCCAGTGGGGTTGGACTAAGCGATGCACTTGTTGCAGTGTATGATACAAACTCACTTTTGCAGACTGGCATACAAACATCTACCAGTGGATCTGTAAGTGAAATTGAGGCAATATTTTTTGATAAGCCACATGGGCAATCTGCGACTACTCTTTCCCCATTTATTATACGCATCAGAAAATATGGATATACTTACTTAGGATTTTCTAGTGCAGTTTCAGATTCTATAAAACAAGAGGTCAGACTCGTTGTAAATTCAGATCTCGTTTCCAACGAAACACAAGCACAAGCAATCACTGGAATTGATTTGGACTTTGCTAACTCCACTTTGACAATTGATGGTAGTGTGACCCCACAAGATCTTTACGATTACTACCAGTACCAGTTGGCACAGTCTGCGAATATGCAGTATGCAGAGGAGTTTACTAAAACTGGAAACCATTTTGATCTGGGCAACTGGAATCTAATTGTGGATGGAGTTACCTACAATGGTGACTTTACTACTGGTGGAACAATTACGCTTTCCAATAGTGGAGTGGTCGTAGGTACATCTATTGATCAAAATGGAACAACAGTTCTGCTCCCTTGGTCAGTGGACAATGTGGAGGCAACTGCAACGCTTCAACTTTACAATGTCACTAAAAGTCTGGAGATAGAAAATATAACTGTTGGTGGAACTGCTGGGTCTAAGGTTACTGCATCTGGTTACTATGATGAGACAGAGGTGAGTGTGGGTGATAACATTCGTTTGCGAATTACTTGCCAAGCTGGAGTCAATGCATTCTTACCATTTGAAACATTTGGTTTGGCAACCAGTGTAGGGATTACCTTCCGAGCAAACCAACTGGCAGACACTATCTACAATGATAACGCAATCAATGCAGATAACTTAACAACTCTCACTGCGGATTATCCTAATGTCCAGATTGACATTAATGATGGTGACAACATTGCAGATGCCAGAGAATTATATGCATTTTATGTAAAGCAGACTACCACTTCCACTGGTATCGAAAATTGGTTTGGTGCAATTGATGCAATTGATCACATGAACTTTCGAGTGAATACAGATCGTGCTGACATTAAATTGCAGAACACTGGTTCTAGTCCATTAATTATTTCTGGAGCAAGAATTTTCAGAGACAATGGAACAAGCATTTTACATGCAGATGTTGGTGACCAACCAATCACGCAGGACAATGGTGAATTGATTCAATACATTCAAGGACAAGTAAACGATTCCTTGAGTAACCAGTTACCAAATGCAGTCGCTAATGCTATTAACAGTAATGCTACGATCACAGGCATTGATAAAAACTCTAAACTTATCCCAGCCCTTCTATGATCGATTATTGCAGGACAGATGATGAGGTTGCCAAGAATCCAGAGGCAGAAGACTGGTGTAAGATTGTGGCTGCTGGGAATGTCGATGCATACCAATTTGCATGGAGACTCTGGTGCTTTAATCACATGTTTGATGATTTGGTCGATCAAGATAAGCAGCCAACAAAAGAACAAATATTTTACGAGTTAGTAGAATTTGTAAAAGAAATTTCATTCAATCCATTTTACAATGCTCACAAAGAATCCATCTTTCCATTGCTAGTAAGTCTGGCGAACAGAACGCTTGACGGTGATGAAATGGAAAAGAGTGAATCTGAATGGGACAGGCAAGTTGCTTGCGTTGTAAGATGTGGTGACCTCGATGTGTTTTTGCATATTGCATACCTAGCAGGCGGCTGGGACCACATGAGAAAATTAAAAAATCTAAGAACCTACGATAAGGGGGAATAAGCTATGGGAATGTACGGAGGAGATGCACCTGCACCAGTTACAAATAATTACGAAGAGACAATGCGTGAAGCATTGGAGGCCCAGCGTGATATGGCACCAGATATGTTTGCTGCTGAGTCAAACGAAGAATACGGTAGGCCAGCCTATGCTAGACTTAATCAAAGACTAATAGAGACAGGTTTATTAGGAGAAGAAGGGACTACGGGTGCAGTCGAGCTTCTTGCAGGAAATCAAGCAACAAAGTTTGCAGATGGTACAACGAGAAAAGCTGGATTTGATGAAGGTGGAAATTTCATGGGAACATCCAAGCTTGAGCAAGATATGCTTGAGCGAGCAAAGAGGCAGCAAACACAAACTGAGTTAAGTCTTGTAAGTGATTTTGGAAACCAATTGACAGACTTGTATCGTGGCCAAGGTGGAATAAAGGATGCACTCGATTCTTACAATAAACTTGGCCGTGAGACATCTGACCATGGTGGGCTAAGAAGTGGACTGGTTGGCATGGCAGCAGAAGAGCTTGCACTGGGTGGACAACTGTCTGACCGTGAGCGGAGAAGGGTCGAGCAAACATCTAGGGAAGCGATGTCAGCAAGGGGGCGAGGAAGAGACTTTATGGCAGTAGCTGATGAAGTAGCCGCAAATGAAACACTAAGCAGGCAGAGGGAGTCTGAGCGTAGACTATTTGCATCACAGGTATTAGGTCTTGCGGATTCTGGTTTAGCACAAGATCGTGCTTTCGCTGCCCAGCGTGTAGGCTTAGAGCAAGCAACATCCGCAGATCCTTTCATGGCAATCACTGGAAAAACTTCTGGTGCTGCCGTTGGTAGTGGTCAAAATTTATACGGCAATGCAGCCGCAGGAGTCAATGCTGGTCCTGCATTATTTAATCCTGCACAGGGTGCAGAGTTCATGGCAAATCAATCTGCAATGATTAATGATTATAACTCAAATGTTTACGCTGCTGACCAAGCAATGACAGGTGCAATCATGGGTGGAGTGCTTGGTGCCGCTGGGAATCTAGGTGCTGCAAAAATTAAAGCAGGGTGCTGGGTAGCAAGGGAGGTATACGGAACGCATAGTCCGAAGTGGTTACTGTTTAGGTACTGGATGTTTAATCTCAGTCCATTCTGGTTCCGTGCAGCTTACCTCAGTTTCGGTGAAAGGTTTGCCAAGTTCATCAAAAAGAAACCAAGATTGAAAGCACGGATACGAGGGTGGATGGATAAGAAAATCAAGGAGGTAATCTAATGGCACAGTCACCATTTTTTTCACCAATCAATGTAAATAGATCTGACTTCTCTGCAATAGGTAGAAGCAGTGATGCTTTTGTTGGTGCATTCCAGCAAGCAGCCGATGCCATAGGCAAGATAGGTTCTGCTTATTTTGAGGAAAAAGGTTTTGAGCAGCAGGCTGCGGATTTTATTAAGACCGATATGGGCAAGGAATACCTTAAAGCCAGAGGGGTGACACTAGGTGATGATCCGAGTGAAGCTGAGAAAATGGTCAAAGGAATGATTAAGGCAAATGGTGGATTTCAAAATTTCCAAAAGCAAATTCAGATGAATAAGCAAATGGAAATGCAGCAGCAACAAGAGAAGAGGCAAAACTATTTATTCGCACAACAGAAAAAAGAAATTAATGCCAAGCTGGATCATTTTAATAGAATTTCTGGAAAAGTAAAAAATCCAGAAGTCGCAAAATATGATGAAAAAATATCTGGTGTTAGAGGTGAAATAGCTTCTTTGACTGAGCAACTTGAGGATGGAGAGATTACAGGCGAGCAATATGAAAAGTCGTTTTACGATCTTGGTAAAAACTTATCTACATTAAAGAAAGAAAAATCAGCACTTTCAAATATGATTCCAATGAATGAACTGGACCCAGATAAATTTTCGGCTGCATATGGTCCAGTAAATTCACCCTACCAAGCAATGCTTAAGGCAGGGGCAATGAGGCAATTGCAAGAGAGGAAAGACAAAATGGATTTACAAAGCATGGACACTGTAGAACAGGCTTTGCGAATAAAAAATTTACAAGATGAAGAAGAGGCTGCTGCCATGGCACCAAATTTTAGGCCAGACACTCGCATAATTTTTGACGAAGGTGAAGCAATGCAAGGGATACAGGACTGGGCTAAAGATAACAAAGTTCAGTTAAGTTCTGAGCAAATGGAAAAAATGAAGCAGCAGTATACTATCGTTGCTCCAAAAGAAATATTGTCGGAAAAAAGAAGCTACGAAAAGGATAACAAGGTCAATGAGGCAGATATGGTTATCCGCAATGTGGATCAATTAATGACCTTAATAGATGCTAAAAAAGATGTTGGTGATGTTGCTGCCGTAGTAAAAATGGCAAGACTACTTGAGCCTGTAGGTATATTGACCGAGCCAGACATTCAAAGATTTAGTGGTGCCCAATCATTAATGAAAAAGATTGAAAAAGCAATAAGTGTTTCTGCGACTGGTAAGCTTCCAGATTCCAGCAGAAAAGACTTACGAGATGCAGCGGAAATACTTAGAGACACTGCATTCAAAATAAAAATTGCTGGCACTGAATCTGCAATAAATGAAATTTCCAATTCATATGTAAATCCAAATGACCCATATTATGGAAGCTTTAAAAAACAAATAAGGGAAAGATTTTTCAGTGAAGAATACAACAATATCCCTAAAGCTTTTCTAGATACTTACGGCAAAAAAGATTCAAGTAAATCTACTAAAGATTCTGACGATGATGGAAACATAAGTATCATGCACGAAGGCAAAAGAAAGGTAGTGAAATTAATGAGAACACTACCAACTGGCCAGAGGGTTGTTTTGATAAATGGTGAACAAAAAATAATAGATCCCAAAAAGTGATGCAGGATTTACTTGAGGCCCGTGACCCTACTCCAGAGGAGTTGGAATTAATTAAGCAAGAAGAAGCCAAGGAAAACTATGTAAATAAAATGGTAGCACTGCCTATGCCTAAGCAGGGTAGTAAGATACCATTAGAGGGTGGGGGTTATACGCAAATAGATCCTTTGCTTGCAAACAAACCTTTTGAAGCACCAATTGAAGAAGAAGCACGGGATATTACTATGGATGATATTCTAGAAGATTATGAAACATTCAAATATTTCAAACGGTCTGGTGAATTAAAATCAAAAAAGGGTGCTGGTGAAATGATCATGGATGGTGCCAAGATGATCGTTGAAGATATGGGGCAGGCCGCAAAGACTTGGCCAGAAAGATTTCTTACCAATTTTGGAATAACGATGGTGCCGCTAAATGATTATATTTCTATCCCCGTCATTGGCACTCCATCTGGAATGACCAGTGAGCAGAAAAAGAAATTTGAGGAGGCAAAGAAAAGGAAACGGGCAAAGGCAGTAGCAACTCAAAACCAGATGCTGGGTGATATTAAGTTGAACACTGAAATGCTAATAAAGGGGGGCAGTAGAGTTATAGATATGCTCACCTCAGACGATGACTCGGAAGAAGATCTTCGTAGCTCATATGAATTTTGGAAGAAATTAAATGAAGTAGAAAAACATAGGCAAACAATATACCTAGAGAACGCTGCAAGCTGGATGACCGCAGGATTAGACCCAGAGGTTAAAGAAATGATTCTTAGCGGAGAGGTCCAGCCAGATAGAAAAGCAGCCATGGGTGCTTCTATGATTGCAGATCCATGGAACTTCGTACCGTTTGGTGCAGGCTTAAAGGGCGGTAGTGCTTTTTTTAATAAAATTATGAGAGGGCCGCAGATTGCTATGGTAAATGAAACCAAGGATCTGATTTTAAAACAAGCGGTTATAAAAAAGGCTTTAGAGTTTGGTGAACATGCAGGTAAAGGTGCATTTGGTAAAGGTGCAGAAGCTGCTGAAGCACAGGTGAAAGCACTGGATGGAATGATTTTGGAGAATCTAGACAAGATTCAAACAATGGCCCGTCCCCAGCGTGAAGCAATGCTTAGAGCAGCAGAGGCTTTACCAGCAGGCAATCCACTTAAGCAACTTATTCAATCTGAGATTAAGGGAATACCAGTTAAGGGTAGAAGAACTTTTGGTGGAGTCGTTGCAGGTAGCGGAATGGTTGTCACTGGCAAGACAATAGAGGGAGTGGGCAATGCTATTTCTTTCCTTAAAGATTTGGCTCCAGAAACTGCAATTACTTTTGCCATGAAGATGGGTATCCCAGAGGAGAAAGCAGTTCAGCTTTTTCAAAACGGTATGGCATCAAAGCTTTTAAAATACGGTGCCGCAGGATCTGGTACTTATGCACTCACAGACTTTCTAACAGATGATGAAATGTTGTCTACCATGGCTACTGCCACAGTTCTTGGCTTGCCGTTTCTCGCAAGGTACGGAAGGGATGCTGCATTGCTAGGTAGAGAACTAATGGAGCCTGCCACTGAGCTTAATTACTTCCAGCGGTTAGGTGCCAATGGTAGAGAGATGATCACAGATAGAATCATTGATAGAGATACATTATTTGGCACCGTCAGAAGCACTGCCGAGAAAAGTTTTAAGGCAGGGGAAGGCAAGCTTCTTAATCGCATTTTATCACCAAAGGGGCAACTATCTGCTGGTACGCAAGGTGTAGTAGATATGCTCAATGCCACAAAGATAGGCAGGACCGTAGAGAGTGCTGGAAGGTTAGCAAATCAAACGGCAAAGGGTGCTACAATTGGTGGATCATTTGGATATGTAGCTGGGGGTGGAGAGCAAGAAGAAGCCATTTATGGAGGCATTGGTGGGGGATCTGTTTTCGGAGGAGGTGCCTACACTGCTAGTAAACCTTTTAGAATGGTTGGTGGAAAAAGTGCTGCTGAAATATCACAAAGGCGGCATGGTAGTTATCAATATTTTGTTAAGAATTTATTACCCTCTGGCATGAAGGAATCATTTTCCTCAATGTCTAAGGCCAACCAGATTGCATATGCAAATGCTGCGATGTCTTACAAAGATACCGTGTTTAATTTTAAGTCACTCGGTGCAGACGGTAAGGGTGGAAGGCAATACCGTGTAGACGGAACCGCATACATAGAGGTAAACACAGATTCTGCATGGGCAATTGAACCACTTCTACGGCATGAGGTAACTCATTACCTTGAGGAAACGGGCGGCTCAAGACATTTTACGGATCTCTTGCTAGGTAATCATCTGCTTGAGAAAAAAGGGATCTTTACGCTTGTTGATGATGCAGGAAAACCTGTAATGAGAGAAGACGGGAAGGGCTACAAGACAAACAAAAAACTGGATGACTTTAAATACGAGTACGGAAAGTTTTTCTTTGAGCCAGACAAACCAAGGCAAGAGGTTATTGATCTGATTCCAGATGATGTAATCGCCCGTGAGATTGTTGCTGAACATGGTGCTGACTTTTTCATGTCAGATAGTAGGAGATACAGGGATTTGCATGAGGGACCAACTGGTGCATTGATGCGAGCATTGGTTGAATCCCCCATGCTTAAAAATAAAACTTTGCTGCGGAGCATGATTGCCAGACTGGGCGGCACCTTTCGTGCAGATGGAACATTGCAATCACCAAACGGTGTCTTTGGACCGATGCAAAGAATACCTGCGGTCACAGAATTAATTAGGAAATACAATCGTGAGATAGAAGGACTGTCTAAAGAACAGGTCCAGAAAAAATTTCCAATAGATGAAGGTCAAAATGTAATTGATATTTCTGGTGCTGAGTTTGCAAAGAATCCAGAGTTAGTAGAGCAGCTACGGGCAGGAACTATAATGAGGGTGGATGAAAATGGAAACATTGTCCCAGACACTGCCATGACTCCTGCCCAGCAAAAGAAATACAATCAAGATTTTAGTCAAGCATTACTGGATGCAGTCAAGCGTAAGGATGAAGCAGATGGTTTACCTGCTGGTCATATTCGTGAGAAAGAAAATGAAAAGACTAAGGCGATATCATTTGAAGGTAGATTCATTGATGAAAGTATTATTGATGAGGTTGCATCACAAGGCGGCTGGAATAAAGCACAGATAGATTTGTTCAAAGAAATTAATTTGTGTCTAAAGAACGGGACAAATGCAAAGGGTGGATCTGATTGGTTAATTAGTTATTTCAAAGCTACTGGAAAAGGTGGTGGAAGATATGTAAATGCAAAGGTCCAGCATGTTCTGGAGGTTCCTTACGGAATAGAGATTACGCAAAAAGGAAACATCAATATTCGCACGGTCAATGTAGATTCTCTGTACAAAAATATCGATAAAGTTTTCCGTCAGCAGCAGGCCGAGGTCACCCGTCTATTTGGAACATCAAATCCAAAAGATGCGTTTATGGATGCTATGCATCAATACCATTTGAATCATGGTGAAGGTAAGCATGGTTGGTTTAATCTAGATGCTGATCCAGCAATTGCTAAACAGAAGATGAACTTTATCAATGCAATGTTTGGTAAATCATCTAAAGCACATGTTGATGCAAACCCATGGTTGGCTGCATTAGATTCTGGAGCGAAGAGCAAGCAGCCAAGGCCCGTGTATCGCAGTCGCAGAATTGAAAGAATAGGTAAAGCCGATCAATTGACAGGGCAGAGGCATGTGGATCCTGCAAGGATCATTAACAACCTTATGCCGCCAAAGCGTGAAATCCTATCAATGGAGGAAAAGGCATTTGCGGAAGTCATGAGTGATCCCAAATTAAAAAGTGACTCAAAAAGGCGAGCAGCAATGTTCAGTAAAGGGGTGCCAAGGGATGTAGACTTACTTGAACTAGGTGGGTCTGTAAGAAAAAAATTAGGTATTTACCCACATGAACCGATCAAAGAAGCTTACGCAAAATACACTAAAGATAAGCAAATTGACGGTGAAAACATAGGTTTGATGATGCCGCCAAAAGTTCAAGCTAGGACACAGACTGGCTTAGAAAATATATCTGCAAGGGATGCAGTCCAGCGAGGGGATGTGGAACAAATAAATATGTCCATGGCTGGGCGGCCCCAGTTCTACGGCAAAGACAAAGATGGTAAGTTTGCTTTCCTTGATGATGCATTGGCAAAAGAGGGTGTGGAGATATTAAGCAAAGCACTCAAAGACGATAAGTTCTCCTTAGCCACCATCACCAAGGGCTGGGAAGCGATAACAAATACCAGCAAAGGGTTTAAAGTTCCTGCAACTAAATCAAAAAATATTGAACGGATCACCCAGCAGGCATCTGGTGGAAAAATAAAAGTAATACCTTACAAGGATGCTGACAATACAGGTTTTCATTTAGTCTCAAAAAGCATGGCAGAAGATGTGAAAAAAGCATTAAATGACCCAAATGCAGATGATTATCATAATTCGCCAGAGTCAATATTCGCATATCATAGTCCACTAGATGTTGATCCAAATGGTCGTAGTATCCTGCATGTAGATTCTTCGCAGGCACCAGAACAGGGTAAAGGGTTTGGTTTTACTGCATATCAAATCTTACTAGATTATGCTGCTGCTAATGACTTGGTATATAAGCCAAGTGCCTTATCTTATATTAATCAATTGCGATCACTTTCTGCAATGCTTTCAAGTGCATTAAAGCATAAATCGACTAAGCACTTGAAACCAAATGTTGATAATGGATTTCTTAAAGGAGATATCGAAGCATTTGGAAAAAATTACGAAAATGATTTGGCCATGTTAGCTATATCAGAAATGAATATGGTTAAAGATAGATTTAAAGAAATTGACGATTTTAATTACAACTTTGAAACAGGCAAATTTTCTGAATTTGACAAACCAATTACAGATAAAAGATTGCAAGAGCAATTAATGGCCGATGATAGAATTAATGGAACCTACCCAGCAGAAGATGGAGTTGGCCTCACAACTGCAAAAAGAGCAATTATTACAAAGGAACTTTTTCTTGCAAAAGCTAAGAACGAAAGTTCAGTAACAAGCAAAATCTTTGATGAAGGTAATCTTGATGGCATTGCATACATGCCGCCAAAGCCTCCATTTCAGACTATCTCTACAGATGTAATAAAAAGCTTAGAGGGTGACAAGAATGCGATTCAAGCAAAGCTTACAATGGCAGACTACCCAGAGAATCCATATCAAGATTCAGTCGCTTTACCATCCCGTATGGGAGTGGTTAATAATAAAGTTTCTGGCATGTTTAAGTCATACGATGATGTTACCAATTTGATCAACAAACTCGTAGACAAGATAGAATATTATCAGAAGAAATATCCAGAGTTTGCAAAAAGGACTGCAAGCTTTTACTCGGACATGGGTAAGACTGCATTTGATATGGCAAAGTTCGTTCCAATGAAGGGTCGCAGCCAATATGATATCGCAGATTTGCAACTTAGATTCTTAGCTCTTGGTTCACCTCGTAGTGCGGTAGCTGCCAACATGACAAAGTCTGGACGGTCAATCATGGGTCATCACACTGGGATCTCTGGACACAAAATAAATCCAGTTGACCAGCAAGTGGCTGCACAAGAGACCGCACTAGATTGGAAGGCAGGAAAACATTTTGAGGTGCTAGATCCAGACCGCAAGGGTGCCAGCGACAAGGTAAGAAATTTCTATCTTAATGGATTGGCCGAGCTTATTGACTTAGCAAAAGCGGACACTAGTGAGGGTGCCGCAAAAGCTGCAAGTGAATTGATGCACAGGGCAGCAGTTACCTTGGATCTCATAAAGCCAAAGGAAAAGCTTACACCACAATTAGAAGCCAAGCTAAACAAGCTGCTTGACGGTCTGGCAACAGTTGACATGTGGGACATGGCAGCCAAGGAATATGCTCACCCAGCTTATGTGATTAAGTCTGGCCGTGACACTCCCAATGCAAAACCGTTTCTCTGGTCCATACCGAAGCACCGTGTTATTTCAACAATGGCCGAGAGTGGTACAAACTGGAAGGCAGCAAAGAAAGACATGAAGATTGATAGTGCTGCGGAAATGAATTTCCAACAGGCCAACGCATTGCAGGTTGATAACATTAATAATTGGAATGAAACCACATGGGCAGAAAGAAGTAAGAAAGGCTTTGGAGAGGAAACAAAATGGTCTTACTACAAAAAGAATGATGAAGGTGGATTGACTCCACAGGGTGGGGGACCACTGTACGATGCCCACCAGACCGTTGATGGACTCATCGCAGATATGCTTAACAAAAGAGGTCACGCATCATTCTTTGGTAAGCAAAGACTGGTTGCTAGAAATGCACAAGAGATCCTCTGGGCATTAACCAAATTTGAAAACCCATTGGAGTCGAACCAGCAGCTTGTTTTATTCGGTGATCGCTTCCAGCATTTCAAGCAGGCTATGCAGCCGCTGCTCGCTGGGAAGGGTCTAGATCCAAAAAAGATTTCTAAGGAAGCACAGGGCATCTTAGGGGCCATTCTTGATACCTACAACAAGACCGCAGACCAGAAGTTTCCATTTGAAGTGGATACATGGGGTGACTCTGCTAATGCAAAGGCAGTACAAGATCAAATTGGATCATTTGGAGATGAATTTGTCGGCCCATTACCAGAGGGGACTGATAGCAGATCTTTGGGTGTGCAAAAGATTACAGATGCGGTAGCAGATCAACTGGGTGCCGAGGTACAAAAGATTGCAGACCAGTACGGGGAAGAATTAGTGGTCCAAAATGTACAGAGAGGATTTGGAGGTTATACAGAAGACGGTGCCGCAGCAGTGACTCCTAACATATCTATGACCATGCGAGGAAACCCAGAGACCGTGCGGTCAGTAATGATGGAAATTTCCAGTGCTTTAGACCAAGCAGATGGTAATGTTTTTAGGCAGCCAACGATCATTGAATTGAATGATCCAAAGACTAAGTTTAATCAAACAGTATCATTTGAAACTAAAGGTCTAACTAAGCAGCAACAGTCTGACTTTTTCATGGACTTGAATCAACTCAAGGACCGAGACGGTGAAGCATTTATTACAGGATTCACTAACACTGACTCTGGAATGTTTATTGGTGATCAATATTATAAACCTAATCGATTGCATGATGAGATTATGGCAAATATCCAAGCGATAGATAAGGTTATGAAAAAGCATAAGGTGAAAGGATTTGAAACTCACCAACTAGTTGCAGAAACATTTGCCAGAGGTGAGAAGGCTGGGCCTAGATCATCTTTTCAAAGAGGGGTGCATAATCTTATCAAGAGTAAGATTAGGAATGCACAGGGAAGAAAGTATAACGGTTTACCAGAGGTGCCTAGTCAATTGCAGCGAGTGATTGATGGTATGCACAATTTGAAAAAACAAGAATTATCTTCTGGTGAATTAACAAAGGCCAAAGAAGGTCTGGCATCAGCATTAGATTTGCTTCACATTGAAAACATTATTGATGAAGATACGCACAAGGCTCGCAAAGATGATTTGAAGGCATTTACAGATAAAATAAAAGCCAAGAAGAAGCCAGAGGCACCAAAGATTAAAAAGAAATTATTGCAGAGATTAGATGACCCGAAGACAACCAAGTCTAAAAAGAAAAATATACTTTGGCACATGAGGTCTGGATATTTCGGTCCAACTCAATTTAAGAACAAGGCCAAGAAAATTATGGGCGAAGCTAAGTCAATGGATTTACTATCCAAAGAAGTAAGGGCATCAGCTAAGTCGCAAAATAGTTATTTTACAACTCCAGAAACTTCTGGTAAGGTGAAGAAATGACAGATGTAGAAGACAGGTTAAAAAAGTGGGCAGAAGAGAACGGTTACAATACTAATGTTCCGATCTTTAATGATAACTATAATACCATCATGTCTTTTGACATTTCTCGCACTCTTCCAGAGAATCCAGTTGAGGAGCAACAAGTACAAAACACTGAACCAGTGGAGGAAGAATCGTGAACGAGGAAGAAATAATTGAGGAAGAAATTAATGAGGAGGCACCTGCCGAGGAACAAGTTGAAGAGGTCCAGCCAAAAGCTGAAGTCCGCAACAACATTGCGATTCAAGGCAATAATCCCCTCGCTCGCTAGAGCATAAACTTTATGACATAAGTCCCCTAATCTTTTTTCTTGCATCTTGCTTATTGAGTCCCTATAAGTAAGAGCATGAACAACAAAACAACCACAAAAAAACTTTCATTATTAACAGCATTTATTAATGACTTCCGTGACTGCCCACTACAGGTCAGAGACATAGTACAAGCTCGTAAGCATCGAGTAAGTGAACTTCGGACTAAGAAAAATAATCACCTAGCAATCGCATGGGATGGTCTTAACGCATTTGTTCTTTGCAACGATGGATTTCGCAGACAACTTTTTGACAACGAAATCAACCGCAAATACTAAATAAGGAGACTAACTACATGAACAACGCATTAAAACGATTCGATTCCACAGTAGGAACTGTAACCACTAAAGAAAAAGCTCAAGAAATTGCAGACGCTTGGCGTAATCCAAAACTTGGGTATCACACCCAAGTCATCAGAAAAAACTCTGGGTATATTTGCCGAATTGTCATTAAGAAAGATCTTACCGAGTTCATCGAAAGATTATCTAAATAATTTATGACACAACCTTTTTTATTTAGTACTTGCATAATGGCTCCCAATAAATAAGATTACCAACATGAACAACGCACAAGTATTCGCACAAGGAAACAACGCCATCAATTGGGTCAGAAAAGGGTCTTACCAAATCAATGGTTATGACAAGTCTGGTGACTTGATCTACACCCTCAAAAACAAATGGGCATTAGGTTGGTGGTATTTGGAAAATGTTTGGGCAGGTCACGAAGTGGGCCAGTTCGATTACCCATCACTTAAAGCCTACGCTAGGGCAGAAGAAGATTACAAAACAATATAAGGAGACCAACAGATGCAGGTAGAAATTACAGTAATCGTGGACGGTAAAGTTGTTTTGCGTACCAGAAATAAATACAAATGCAGTGACCTACAGGCCCACCGTTTTGCTACTAAATTCGGCAAGAAATGGGCAGCCGAGTGGGGCCATTTCTATCCAACCATTAATGTAAGAACTTGTTCTTGACACTGTCTCAATCGACTCTATATATCTCAATTAACAACCAAATGAATCAGAGGAAAACACAATCTGGCACCGTGCTGGGGACTGCAAATCTCCTATTCGTCGGTTCGATTCCGACCCGCGCCTCCAAAATTTCTTGCGGAAAAAAATTCTCAAGAATATTGGATTATGTTACATCTGATGGTGTGGATACCCCTGTCACCATTCGTGACAATGGCAAATTCGTCACCCTTAAATTTACATATAAAGGCAATTCCCATACCCAGCGTTTATATGTTCCTCTTGCCCATTTGACTGGCTTAGACATTGAAACCGTTGTTAAGAAACATATTCAAAAGATTGATGGTCTCATCAGTCTTCGTACCCTGCTGGACTTTTATCTTGAGCATGGAACTGGTAGTCTTACTACCCGTAAGAAAAATGTAGCTAACTTTATAGACTACTGCAAAAGAGAGGGCCTATCTCTTGATGAGCCTATTTCTATCTTAGCAAAGACAGATGATTTAGGCCGTACCCTGCCAGAACGGTGGGAAGCACTTTACAATTTACCTCATAAGTTAAGGCAGGTTCGCAGCATATTTGGCCGCAAAAATTTGGTGTTGTTCAAACGAGAGGGCTGGGATACCAGCGTCTTTGGGAATTTTTCTAGTTTCATCCCAGAGACAACAGTGTCCCAGCCTTTCTCAACTTCTGATATTGAGGTGGACCACATTATTAATTTCTTCAATGCGGCTAAAGAAGATCATCCAATTTTTTATAAAATCTATTTACTTGCATTTGGATGCGGCTTGAGAAAGTCAGAGATCTACCAAGTAAAGCATGAAGATTTTACTACTTTCAATGGGCAGCATTTTTTACTGCTGCCTTTTGCAACTAAGAGAACAAAATTAAAGAACTTAAATGGTGTCACCGAAAAAGTGCCCGTCTCCCAGCAAGTATTTGAGTTCTTTACCTCCCAGCACTCTCAAGGACAAATCGTAGAGGGTGGAGAAAGACTCCACAAACGGTTCATTAAGTTTTTAAAGACCGAGGTAGGCATTAGGGAAAATAAAGCCTGCCATCGTCTCAGAAAAATTCTTGGTGCAAGATTGGCAACCCAACACGGGATATATCATGCAGCCAAGCAGTTAAGAAATAGCGTTCAAGTAGCGGAGAGATATTATTCTGATCTCACTGCTCATAAGAACGAATTAACGGTGTAGTGGAAAGGATGCGGTAACGATATAGGATATACTATAAACAGTCATGAGACTGTTGTTTCTCAATTGTTAACTAACAAATCAATTACGGTTAACAATTTAACAATCAGTGTCACAAATGATCACTCAATCGAGCTAGAGACCAAGGGTCCATGGCAAGGTTCAATCCCAGAACTTCTGGAAGTCTTAGGAGAATTAATTGATGACCAAGAAGATCAACAGTAAGCAAAAGGGAGCCAGATTTGAGAGGGCCATTGCTCACATTCTCAATGATGCAGGTTATACTGCAAGACGGGGCCAACAATTTTGTGGAGCCAATGGAGATGCTGATGTTATCGCCCCAGACTTTCCGTTCCATTTGGAGTGCAAGCATGTGGAGAAGCTGAACCTTTACGCTGCCATGACTCAAGCAATTACAGATGCAAAGAAGGCAGGTAAGCCGCCATGTGTGATCCACAAGAAAAATCACTCGGAAGAACTTTTTACATGCAGGTTAGATGACCTGCTAAAACTACTAACCTCATTACAAAAATGAATGAAAATCAAACTAATCAAAACGAAGTACAGAATGCCCCCATTCCACTTCATATATTCACTGGTCTGCTGGCTGCTCAATCGGAGTTGGCCAATCCTACGAAGGACACGCAGGGTTACGGTTACAAATACGCAACGCTGGATTCGCTCATTACGCTCGTAAAGCCAATATTGAGTAAGCACGGAGTGGGAATCTATCAAGCGGCAGGAAAGCTTGAAGATAACACTGTTGTTATAAAAACGGTCCTGTTTCACGAAAGTGGTCAGCACCTTATTGAGCAGGCTCAAGTGCCGATCAAATTTGGGAGCAATCCAGTACAGGATTACGGGGCATCACTGACCTATGGAAAAAGGTATGCTTTGCTTGGGTTGCTAAATATTTGCCCAGCAGATGAAGACACTGATGGAGTGGGCAGCCAACCAGTTAAGAAAAAGGCTCCTGCAAAAAAGGCTCCTGCACCAAAGAAGCAGCCAATCAGAGATGCAAAATTGGTTGATGATGTCGATGCCAGACTGGCTGAGCTTGCAATAATAGACTGGGCCGAGGCTACTGGATTTGTCCCTCATAGGACTAAGGAAGAAAATTTAAAAAGATTCTTGGACCTAAGTGATGATGAGATCTTCGCAAAGGTAGAAGCTTGGAGAAATAAGGCAGCATGAGTATTCCAGAATTAACTACAATCATAGCAGATGCCTACGGTGTGAAAGAGGGTGATGTTAAAGGCCGAAACCGCAGGCAGCCTGTAGCGATAGCAAGACAGGTGATCTATTACTATGCCTATTTGCTCGGTGACACTTACGAGTCAATTGCCGAGAAATTTGGCCGTACACATGGTGCTATATTTCATGGTGTAGAAAAGATCACAGGCTGGAGAAATGATGACTGGCAGACCAAGGAGATCTTAGACGGTATCGAAGCAGCTTATCCCTGCCTCACTGAAAGGAGGGCAGCATGACTCAAAAAATAGTTGGTCATAATATATATGATTTTGATCTTCGATATTTGACGCATTGGTCAGCTTTTAACGGTGCCAAGGGAAGTCAGTTTTTGCAGCCTGTTAACGGAAGGTATTGGCCGAATGTTTACTACGATTTAATGGCATGGCACAATGCTGGAAAATACGGTGCATCGTATATAAGTCTTTCAGATTTAGCAGTATGTTTTGGGTTAGAACCAAAGGAAGAAAACGGAAAGCATTTCTATCTTTGGGACCAAGATAAGAAAGAAGAATATCTGGCACATGATTTATATTTAACAGATGGGATCTTTAAGCAGGTCAATGAAACTTTTAATATTGCAGATGAATGGATGGTTTTCGACATCGAAACTGCACCAAGGCCAATTGAGGAATTGCAGAAGATAGTAAAACCTTTCGATAGAGACAATGTTACTGTTCCCAAAACTTATAAGAAGCAGGAGGCAATCGATAATTACATCGATAAAGCGGAAGCAGAATACTGGCCTAATATCTTAGATAAGGCTGCTCTACATGCAAAGCATAGTGACCCTATAGCCATAGGATATCGCTACTCAGATGGTAGGGTAGAAATGGATTTCGATGAGCCTGTAGCACTATGCAACAGGTTCTGGGAAAGATGCAGTGAAGTTTTGCACAACGAACTGAAAGAAAAAAACAAAATCTAATTAATAAAACTAATATGAATGCAACTATAAAAGGATATTATACCAGTGACAAAGATACTGGTAAGGAATACATCACGGGTGCTGGAAATCTTTATGTAAAGATTCTGTATGCACTGGAGAACGGTGAGTCATTATATGATTCTGTTTTCCTCACTGAAAGGGCACACTGGAGAGTCGAGGATATCTTCAAAGCTGCTGGGCTGGAGGCACCGTCTGCGGATGGAATTGAAACATCTAGTTTTGGGTCTCTTATCGGTGAAGAGGTCAAGATTAACATAGGGAAAAACAAGCAGGGATATGATACCATCAAGCGGTTCTATCCAAAAGCGTTACGGGATACGGTTGCGGCTGCGGTGGATGAGGTGCCAGATGAAATTGCTGAACAAACTGCTGATCCAGAACTGGACGAAGATGTCCCATTCTGATCAATGAGCGAGGGAGAAAAAACATCTTCCATTCGCTTACCTGCGGAACAGGAGGAGTTCGTCAAATTGATGAATGAAAAGTACGGGTTTACTCGTAACAATCTCATCAAAATGGCACTCCTCCAGTTCCAAAAGGAGTATTACCCACTTTTGCGAAATGATATCATTCTGCCTAGCGAAATGACATCAAATCGCGACAAGGGCGATATCGCGAAATGCAATCATTCTGCTAGGCGAAATGATAGCAAACCATCCACTCCCTCGCGCGCGCCTTTACTCATGTCTAATTATGTAGATATATATAAAGTAAATAATAATAATAGTATTATATTTTTGTCTGAGAAAACTCAGCAGGCATGGCAGGAGTGGAAGAAATATCGAGGGATCAAGAAGGCCCAAGAGAAGTTCCAAAAGAGATATATTGACAAGGTGCTGGCGAATGAAACGGAAGCCCAGTTAGTCGAGCGATGGGAGAGATCCATTTCCAGTGGATGGAAAGGTTTCGTTTTCGATAACGACTTCCAAGAAGAACAAACAAACACAACTTATTCGGAGGATGATTTATGACATTACAAAAGATTGGCGATGTGGTCCCAGTGGCAAATGTCCCAGATGTGGATTACGATGATATTGTCGTACCATGCAGGGAATGCGAAATTGATGTTCCCTACAAGAGCAGTGTATTGGCTGCTTTTGGAAACAATAAAAGAATAGTGGTATGCAATACTTGCTGCGATGCAGCTACCGCAGAGAAAGCAGAGATCCCAAAGCTTCCAATGATTGAGAATTTTATCTCTAAGATTTATTTGGAGACAGATTTCAAGCTTCTACCAAAACAGGCACAAAATATCTGGCGGTATGGATACACCTATGAACGAGATGATCCAAAGACCAAAAAGAAAGTAAAGTTTGAATCTAAGAAACTACAGGACTGGCAATCAGTAAATGGAAGAGGTGTTTACATTCTCGGATCAAGTAGAACAGGTAAGACAAGGACACTCTCATTGGTCCTCAAGCATGTTTACAAATGTAATATTCCATTCAAATTATTTGAGGCTGGCCAATTTCATTCAGAATTAGTCGATGCTAAAAAAGGGTATAACTTTTCCGACTGGAGAGACCAGCAGATCAATATTCCAGTATTGGCCATAGATGATCTATTTGCTGAGAAGCTGACCGAAACCATACAGTCTGGACTATTCGAGATCGTAGAGGGTCGTATGGCCCGTAAAAAGCCAATTCTGATCACCACTCAAGTGAAGAGATCCATGGCGGTACAACAGTTTAGAGATCCACAAAGAGGTGAAGCACTTCTCAATCGATTACGGGAATCATGTGATCTCTATGTTACCAACCAAGAGGTCACTCAAGATGAAATAAAGGAGGATGGAAAATGAAGTGGGAACATTTACATGGAGATTGGGGATTCATCATAATGATGATTTTAATCGCATTAGTCTGGGGATATGCAGTGAGTAGCTGTTCAACCGTAGACAAATGTGGTCAACCCCATTGCGTAGAACCAAATCATGGACCTTGCCCATGGCACCCAAATAGTCATGGCAGGTAGAGCAAAGATTACCGAAAGGAAAATCAAAAACCTTGAACTTGGTGCCCTTAACAAAATCATCAATGATAAGGTAGATATTGTTCTCGATAAGAAGCACCCACTTGCCCTCATAGAATCAGATGTAGAGGCAAGAGATGCTCTAATGGATCTTTCCCTAGAAGATTTCAAGAAGCACCTTGAAGCAAACTTGAGGCTGCTAAGTAGTAAATCATTACAACGAATGATTAATGAATTGGATAAGATTCCAACTCATCGAATACCAGCAGTTTTTCAAATTATCAATGATGCACTCTCAAGGCTGCAAGGTGAACCAACTCAACGCATCGAAGTAACTAAGCATCAATTTAACCAAGATAATTGGGATGAGTTTATTAAAACATTACCCAAAAATGCGGAGGTCATTGAAGATGAAAAAAAGGGAAGTAAATCCATTCCAAGCACTTGAGTTCTGGGAAGAGATAATACCAAAGTTTACAAGAAAGGATTATGAACAGTTTGCCAGAGCATATGATGAAGTCTGGCAGAAAGGACAGTTAAGATATGAAAACGGAAAAGTCGTTAGAACCAAAATCAAACGATACAGACCAAACAATGGATATAGCTGCGACATTTGAAGATGCACTGGAAGCACTGGACATTCTCATTGCCCAGCAAGGTAATCCACGCATCAGAGATCTACATAAGCATACCATTAGGGATTATCTGCTTAAACAAGAGGAAATGCTTAATGTGTATCGAAATGCAGCCAAAAAGCCTATGAAGGGCCTGTATGAGCCTGTAAACGGCAATTTTACGAGACTGGAGCATATTCGATTACTTGCAGTCAAGATTGAGGGGTTATCTGAAGAGATTAGACGGTTGGAAGCTGAGGTAAGTAATAGAGGATGAAAATCGGTTGCAGGTATCCCCAGCGGCCAGTGCCTCGCGCGCGTGTAGGCCTCAAATCGGTCCACGGAACGCTCCCAATCGCTCCCAATCGCTCCCTAATCAGCGGAAGCCCAGTGTTTATGCAGGTGTATAGAGGATTCTTTGTCCCCTGCCTACCTCAAATGGACCGTGGGGGGGGTAGGGGGGGAGGAGATCCCTATATTTCAGACCGTTTGGCTCAGAGAAAAATTTTAATTTAAAAAAATGAATGAATTAGAACAGAAAGATTACCTTGAATGCATATTCGATCATCTGCCCCCATGTGAGGTAGAATTGCTAAAGCTTAGATATTATGATGACCGTACCTACAAAGACATTGGTAAGAGGTTTAAGGTTACTGGTTCGGCAGCACGGGTTTCGATAGATAAGATACTTATATCATGTCGTACTATTGTAAGTGGTATTGATAAGGGTAGGGATGTAATTACAGAACCGTCTTTATCTGCAAATTCTAATTTTTCTGACGGTAAGCTTACTGATACACAGGTTGCAATAAGGAAGAAAATGGATGAGATCCGAGACAGGACTGAGAGTAAGGGAGAGAAGCGGCAACGGATAGAGAGAAAGGATGTGAAGCGAAGAAGGGCGAAGAGTAGGGCAAGGAAAGGACGAAGAAGAAGATCAATAGCAGCAAAACAAGCGGCCCGTTTTAGGAGAGAGGTTGATAGATTAGCGAAGAAAAAGAGAGAAGAGGAGTTTTTGGCTAATCTGGAGTGGCAAAAAGAGGAGGACCGTAAGTTCCGAGAGAATAATTATCCTAAAGATTTCATAGGTGCAGATGGATATAGGTACACGATCTGGGTGCCGAAAGATAAGAATATGCCATTTGATATTCCAGAACCTTACAGGAGAGGATTTATTCCACCTTCACGATCATTAAAGGGAATATCCCACAACCCAGTAAAACCAAATGGAAACTGCTAGTTTTATACCGAGAGAGAATGAAGACACTCTTCGTGCTGAGAATCAATTACGAGGGAGGATAGAAAAGTCATGGGACATAAAGATGGAAAAGCTGCCGACTACATATTCTTTAGATTATGCGATTAAGAAGGGTGAAGAGGTAAAAGGCTTTATTGAGTTGAAATGTCGGACACATGTTTACGGCACCTTTGATACTTACATGATATCCTTGAAGAAATGGAAAGCATGTCGTGAATTTCAAGCAAGTAGTCATCTAAAAGCTTTTTTAGGGGTAGGATTTACAGATGGTGATTATTGGCTGAATACGGCCAGTGTGACTGACTTTTCAGTGAAGATGGGTGGCCGTAGTGATCGAGATTGGACGGTGGATAGAGAACCGTGCGTATTTTTTAACATAGAATATTTTAAGGAGTTTAAATGAAGACAGAAAAAGAATTAGCGAATGAATTGGGTATTGATCGTAAAATGCTGGCTGGATGGAGAAAGGACGGTATTGTTGCGACTAGCAGCTGGGTAAAGGTAAGTAATCAGATTACATACCATGAGGAGGGCGAGCATGAGGTGAGAAATATTGTACAGAGGGAACTTTGTGCGGATGAATTATCTGATCCGTTGCCAGAACCAGACGGGCCGCAGGAGATGGAGATTACCAAGATCCCATTAAATCCAAAACTGGTCATGTGTGGAGATGTACGGGTACGGGTTAGGGAGAATAAGAATTTTTTAATTGGGATGAAACTTAATGCTAGGCCGCCTGCCACTGGTGAGCAGGTTTGGGTGATGGTAGGTAGATGTCCCAGATGGAGAGGAAAATACTAATGAGTAGAGAAAGTGAAAACATTGTTTCCCAGTGGGAAGAACAGAAACGCATGGGAAAAGAGAAGACTACATTGGAGCAAATTTTGATCAAAATGGTAAAGGCTCCTGCACCTAAGAAAAAGGCACCTAAGAAAAAGAAATGATGTATTGCAGGGAGCGTAAGTTTTCTAATGTGGAAAAATGGAGAATGCTTAGATTTCTTGGTTTTCATAGGAAAACTGCTGAATTGTTACATCCAACAAAAAGGCAATTACACAGGGACTTTTGGACCCATGACACTTACGGTGGGCATTTTTCTACATCTGAAGCAGTAAAATTAGTCAAGGGAATGGAAGCGAAAGAATCACAGGTAAAGCATCCAGTCCCTTTTCATAAACCAATAATAAAAAAATGATACAACCTACACCGCATCCATACTTCCGTTTACCTACGCAAAAAGAAGCTTTGGCAATGGGGCCAGAGGGATTGAGTGAAGTACTCGAGAAAAGAGAAGAGGTAATCCAGCAATCAATTAAAGACCCTTTTCATCATGGTATTGAGCCAGATCACTGGAAAATGGCAGATGAAGAGTTTTCTAAATGTGATGAACTTCTTATTTTGGGCGGAAATCGTTCGGGAAAAAGCACTTGGGCCAGTAAAAGAGTAGTAAAGTGCATAAATGACATCCCAGAGGCCAATGTGCTTTGTATGCATACTACGGCCAGCACTTCAGTCGAGCAGCAGCAGCAATTGATCTGGAATTTTATCCCCAGCGAATGGAAGGCGGCTAAAAAGGGTAAGGTAACAAACATGACTTTTTCTAAGAAGGGCGGTTTTACTGAATCATGTTGCGTTGCTCCTAACGGTAGCCGCATCTTTTTCCGTAATTATTCGCAGAACTTAGATTCTGGTATCTTGGAAGGTTCAGAATGGGACATGGTTTGGATGGATGAGCTTTGTGGTTTGGACCATGTGCAGGCTTTGCGTTTTCGATTGGTTACCCGTGCAAGAAAACCAGCACCAAATTACCCAGAAGGATATCCTTGGCGAGGAATGTTGATTACATTTACACCCGTTACTGGATATAGTCCTACCGTCAGAGAATATTTACAGGGTGCAACCATGGAAAAGTGGGATTGGGCCGATGAAGATCTTCTGGAGAAGGAAAGAGTGCCAATTATTGAGCAGCCGATCAAAGAAAACGCAAAAGTCATCTATTTTTGGTCTCAGTGGAATAAATTTAATGATTACAACCAGTTAAAGCGAACATTACGGTCAGATCCTAAGACAAAAATCTTGATGCGAGCGTATGGGCGGCCAACTAAGGTCCAGTCTGGCCAATTTCCTCGTTTTTCGGAGGCCCATTTGGTGACTGACGAACAAATCCCAGAAGAGGGGACTAATTACATGATTTGCGATCCATCTCACGGGAAAAACTGGGTTATTATCTGGGTACGGGTTGCCAAGGATGGAAAATGCTATGTTTACCGAGAATGGCCGAGCCAAGTGGAACCAGTGAAAGGTTTTGGATTTCTTGGAGAGTGGGCCGTGAGCGGAAAGAAGGTAGACGGTGATAAAGGACCAGCACAGGAACCATTAGGCTTTTCCTTGAATAGGTACAAGGAATTGATTGAAGATGCCGAGAAGGATGAAGAAATTTTTCTGCGGATCATGGATAGTCGATTTGGATCTGCTCCTACTCCTACAAAATCTGGAATGACTACCCTCATTGATCAAATGAGCGATATTGGCCTCCATTTTGAGCCAAGTATTGGTGTAAGGATCGAAGAAGGTGTTACTATGATCAATGATCTACTTGACTGGGATGATGAAGAGGAAATATCGGCCATCAATTGCCCCAGATTATATGTTCATAAGGATTGCAAGAACCTTAGATTTGCATTGGCAACATGGACGGGTAAGGACGGGCGGCATGGTGCCTGCAAAGATTTCACTGATGTTTTACGCTATTTTTGCCTATCTGGACCAACCTATTTGGACCCAAATGATGCGATTATAAGCCAAGGTGGGGCTTATTAAGTATAGCTTACTACAGCTTACTACAGCTTACTACAGCTTTGTATAGCTTTGTATAGCTTTGTATAGCTTTTATTGCTCCACGCATTGCTCCACATTGCTCCACATTGCTCCACATTGCTCTACACCTTATTCCACCTTATTCCACCTTATTCCACCTTATTCCACCTATTGACCCAAAAGGTTGGAACTGGTTGGAACTGGTTGGAACTGGTTAAATATATTTTATGACATAGGAAAATTATTAATTATCTTGCTTTTTGTATCCCGATAAATAAGATTTATACCATGACTACTTCTACTTTTCATAACCCAATTGAATGCCCCTATCAGTGGGAGTCTGGATATCCAGAAGGTGTTTCCATCGCATGTGGCGGCACTGAGCGGCCCCAGAAAATTGCAGGCAAGTGGTACATCTATGTTTGGATCTCCACTTTACAATTCCACCAATATTACTGCTTCAATGATGATTTGTTCTACTCGGACAAATACTTTGAGGAAAACATCCGCAACCTATGACCATATACGATCACCTCATATTACTCGGTCCTGCAATAGCAGTGACCATCTTTTTATTCACCATAGCAAAGGGCATTTTTAATGACTGACATACCACACCTACCAAATTCCCCAGAGGAAGAGATTGCATATGCCAAGCAGCAATCTTTTATTGAAGAGTGGGAAAAGGATATCGCTAGGCAATCGACACAAAAAAAGCATGTGGCGAAAAACAAAAGTTTTATCGACATGACTTTAACTGAACTTAATGAGATTATAAAAAATGAAGACTGAGATTTTAAAACGAGTATGTGAAATTTTAGCAGTGCCTATCTTGGTTGGTCAAAAAGATGAGTTTGTTATGAAGATTTGCAAAGACATTGCTAACGGAAATGTAGTTCTGATAGATAGTAAAAATCATAGCATTTGCTCATTGCATCCCACTAAGCAAGAACTATAGTGATGGGATATGACCGAGGGAACCGAAGACAAACCTACACTGGGATGGGGTGGCCGCAGGCCTAATCAAGATGGCAGGCCGCCCCTACCAGATCACCTAAGACGAGTGCCGTTGCGTACCCGTGTTTTACCAGAAACGATTGATTATCTTTCCACAGATGAACAAGGCATGGGCAAGGCCATCGACAAACTTGTCCGACTACGCAAGCGAAAAAAATGAGTTGACGGGTTAACCGTCTGACACTATTTCCTGCAATGGCAGGAATATATGAACCTAAAACGGCCTTATTGAGGCGAAGGGAGGTCATGGATTGGTTGGGACTTGCGGACCATGAAATGACTAACCTCATTAAGAATGGTGTAATTAAGCCCAAGTACTTTCGTGAAGGTGCAAGGGCTTTTTTCGTAAAACGAGAGATTGAGAAAACCATGTTGGAACCAGCGGAGGTGCCAGCATGAGATATCAATATGATTCTGAAAAGAATAAGGCCCAGAATGAGCCAGATGTTGCTCAGTTACAATCTGAGCTTACCGACATCTTGGAGGATGCTGGCCGAAATCTTCGCAGGCGAGATGACTTTGATGATGTCCGCTATGCTCGCTGGGAAGGTCAGTCACCAGATGATGGCCGCAAGCATGAAGAATACTTAGGGCATAAGCCTACACCATGGGAGGGTGCCAGCGATATTCATATGCGATTGGCCGATAGGTTAATCAATGAGCATGTGCATATGGCACTGGAGAGTTTTTTCCGTGCAAATATGTCAGTCTCTGGAATAGAGACAAGTGATCAGAAAAAGGCAGCCTACTGGAGAGATTGCTTGGCTTATTTCTTGGAGCAAAGGATGCTGCCAGAACTTCGCAGGGAAGTAGAGATCCTTGCACAGGAAATGTTTTCTGGATCTCCTGCAATTGGAATCTTGGGTGTTTATTGGCAGCAGGAAACCATCATGCGGATGAAAAAGTTTACCGTACAAGATGTTGTACAGATGGTTGCCGAGCAGGGTGGAGATGAACAAGCTGCCCAGCAAATTTTAGCAATCTTGCAAGATCCAGATATGGAGCAGGATGCTATGGGTTTGCTCATGCAGCACTTTGCTGGAGTTAAAGAAAAAGTATTATCTAAAGCATTAGAAGAGTTTAGGGCTACAGGTTCAATGGAGGTGCCTACACCAACTATTCATGAAAACCGTCCGAGATTCGTTGCCCACCGTCTTTACGAAGATGTTTTTGTCGATGCAAACTGCACCGAGTTAGATCGAGCTAGAGTGATTATGCGTAGGGAGTGGCTAAGTGAAACTGAGCTACGGGATAAGATTTTGTCGGAAGGATTTGATGAGGAATTTGTTGAGCAGGTTCTGGAAAAATCGGAAGGCCAGTCTGGGGTAGCAGAATACGATTACCGAAATCCCATTCAGCTTGGAGTCCATACAATGGGCAAGGGTGTAGAAGGTGACTTCAATGACCTTTATGAAATCTTTTATGCTTACCATAGGGTCTATGATGAAGATACAAATGTTCCTGCCATCTACTGCACTGCATTTTCGTCACATGTTCCAGACCTCTATGGTAAGCATGAGATTTTAAAATATGGCCACAATCAAATGCCGTTTGTCCTGTTTGCACGGGAGCGGTTATCACGGTCCATATTTGATTCTAGAGGAATCTCTGAACTGGTTGCTACTAATCAATATGAAGCAAAGGTGCAAAGAGATCTTAGAAATGATGCAAGCCAGATTGGTGTCATACCTCCCTTATTGGTAAATGCCAGACGGGGCGGCTTAAACCTGCTAGTGGCTCCTGCATCACAGATTACCATATCTCGTCCAGATGATGTCGGCTGGCTCCAACCTCCTCCTCTTTCGCAAAGCTCGATGGAGGCCGAGCAGGCTGCGATAATGGATGCAGAAAGGTACTTTGGGAACCCAGAGAAGCCAGAGGCTCGACAATTGTATCAACAGTGCATGGTGAACCGTTGGCTGGATTCTTGGAGAGAAGCATTCTCACAAGCATTATCTTTGTGCCAGCAATACTTGGACCCATCTTTTGTTGCCAGAATTACTGGCGGTCCAGTTGAAGAGATTGCCATGAAACAAGAAGATATCGAAGGCAGGTTTGATTTATCCCTAAGGTTCTCAGTCGATACTTTGAATCCAGAGTTCATGGAAAAGAAACTGGATGCGGTTACTAAGCTTACTCAGTTCGATGTCACTGGTGCCTTAGATAGAAATAAGCTGCTCGAGATTATTGCAGAATCAATTGATCCAATGTTGGCAAAGCAGGTTATTATGGACAAGCAAACTGCTGCCCAGAAAGAAATTGATGATGAGCAAAATAGCTGGGTCAAGATTATGAACGAAATTGAACCTCAACCAAAAGAGGGAGTAAACTTCCAGCTTCGTTCGCAGACCGCCCAGCAGATTATGCAGCAATCACAGGAGTTTCAAAAGAAAGCATCCGAGAGTCCGCTTGTAAAACAACTGGCCGACAATCGTATGAAATATCTTCAATTCGGCATTCAGCAACAAGAGAATGCACAGATTGGCCGAGTGGGTGTTAAACCAGTAATGGGGGGAGGTTACTAATGTTTTGTTTCTGCAAAAAGAAAAAAGCAACGATAGTAAAATATCCAGAACCCATGAGTGCAGATCGAGTTGAAAAAGTGTTTGCCGAGCAGGGCAGGGACTCAATGTTGTGGCAGGCATTAGATTCAGTCTTAGACAACATGCTGCTCGATGCAGTTAATGATGTTTCGGACCCAAAAAATGATGTCACTAAATTCGCTCATGCGGCTGGCCGAGTGGATGCCATATCTGGAATTAAATCTCGAATTGAAGAATATAAAAAATGAATACAGACAAATTTAAATTACTCACTGCACATTATGAATCTGCATGTAAAAGCACAGATTTTTTAAAAGATTATTGGAATAAGGTAAGTGGCATTTATGTAAATGCTGGCTACTCTGTTTTCCAAGCTGGATTGCTATCGAATAATTTTGATGATCATTTGGATCTTCAGTTTGCTAGAAGAAAAATAAATCCAAGCAGAAAAAATATTCTCGATGCAGGCTGCGGAATTGGAACCTCTTTGAAGCACATGGCCGCCAAAAGGCCAGATGCCAGTTTCGCAGGATTAAACATATCTGACTCTCAGATTAAAGAAGCAAACAAAGATCTGCCTAAGAATGTTGAAATCGGTGAAGGTAGTTACGATAACATGCCATTCGAGAATGATACATTTGACTTAGCAATCTTTGATCAGTCGATTGGATACCGCCCATTGATAGATACTTACTCAGAAGTAAGCAGAGTTTTGAAAAACGGTGGAAAAGCAATCGTTAGCGACATGTGTCAGATTGATGATCCAGACCCAGAGTATTCGATGCAAATAAGATCCCTGCAACAGAACTGGTATTACATGTGTTACCCAGTGGAATACCATTTGGCTGCGGCCCGTGCGGCAGGATTAAAACCAACCTATTTACTGGATAACATGAATGTGCTGCTCGATTACTCAAAGTGGCAGGATTTGGTAAATGATAAGCTGCATGAGTTTCACGGGAATTGCCCGTATGCACCTATCAAGGTTTCTGAATTTCATTTTGAAAAAAATGCCTAAGAAAAAGAAAAAGGTTAACGAGACTCCAGAGCAGAAAGTCAAAAATGCTCACCGTTCATTCTTGGAATACTGGGTCGAGGAGTCAGATATTGACGAAAACCGAATCGCAGAAATTGCCCGTGAAGACACTAACGAGTGGCTTGAGGAATATGTGGTAGATTTCGAATGCGATATAGATCTGGAGGATGATGACGATGCCGAGGACTAAGAAGAAGAGAGGCACGGACGGTAAAGCCTGCTGGAAAGGATACCGATTTGCAGGGACCAAAAAGGGAAAAGACAAGTGCGTAAAAGTTAGAAAGAAAAGATAATGCCTTACACAAGAAAAAAGAAAGTTAAGAAAGCAACTACTAAGGGTAAAAGAAAAGGCTGCTAGTGAAGTCTTTTGTTTTCGCGAGTGATCTGCATGGAGACATGCAAGATCCAGATGCGGTTGCGGCCCTCTATAAATTCACAGAGGAGTTTAAGCCAGATGTTCGAATATTCGGAGGTGACCTATTTGATTTCTCTCCATTGATGAGGGGAGCAGATCCAGCAGAAAAAAATGCCAGCATGGAGGCCGATGTTGAAGCAGGTATGGAGTTTCTCAATAATTGGGAACCTCACTATTTCCTTCTTGGCAACCATGATGACAGGTTGTGGCAAACGGCAGAAAAGCATTCTGTCGGAATCGTACGGGATACCGCGCGTTCTGGAATCAAGGATATCACTGGCAAATGCAAAAAGTTAAAATGCAAGATGCTACCTTACAATGTGGACAAGGGTGTTCTTGAACTAGGGATAATGACATTCGTTCATGGCTACTTTCACGGTGCCGTTTCCGCTTGCAAGCAACATGCACTGACTTTCGCAAAGCAGGGTGGATGTTGTGTTCATGGTCATATTCATTCAATTCAAATGTTTACAATTCCAAGGCACAAGGGAGGGGCAGCGTATTCGGCTGGCTGCCTTACGCAAACAGAAATGGGATGGAACCGTGCAAAGGTAAATCGATTGGCCCATGAGACAGGCTGGGTTTACGGTTATTACTCAAACAAAAGTTGGCAGGTCTATGTAGCCAGAAAATTCGATGGAGAATATATATGGCAATAAATTGGGCTAAGAAATTAGAGCAGGTAAAGACTGTAAACGAGAATAAACCAAAGGGTGATGACTGGTTCACAACAAGAGACTTTCGTAAGGAAACTGGATTCGGAATCACTAGATGCCATCAGTTGCTAAAGGAACTGATTAAGAGTGGTAAGCTAGAAGTTTATAAAGGATCACAATGGAATGAGGAGCAAAAGCAATTAACCAGAAGCATCTGGTATAGGTTCCTTTGATGCAACTCCATGCACTTAGGAAATGCCTCTTGGCAAAATGTTAACTGAGCGTTCAGTTTAGATTAACATTTAACCCGTCCGTTGCGGTCCAACGAGTAAGTATTCCACCGTCAGAGAATTTAAACCTATGGCAGATTCAACAGGGGTCGCTCCCGTACAAGCAGAAGAAAATCAAGTAAAAGAAGATTCTGGACTAGTCAGTTTCGGAGATATTGCCGAGGCCGCTGGAGTAGAGTCATCGTTCTTTGAGAGTGCATCACCAGAACCAGAGGAACCAACTGAAGTTGAGGAGACTGAAGAGGTAGAAGAGATAGAGGAAACTGAGGAACCTCAAGCCACTGAGCTTTCAGAGGTAGAGGAGCCACAGGAGCCGCCAGCAGAGGAATCTGATGGAGTCAAAAAACGCATTGGTAAATTAATCGAAGCTAGGAATAAAGCCGAAGCTGAGACTGAGGGACTAAAGGCAAAGATTGCAGAACTTGAATCATCGTCTGATTCGCAGCCTGCTCCAGACCCAAAAGGAATGGATAGGTTTGAGGGAATTAAGGATCACAAGGAACTGCAAGCCAGAGAAACAGAAGCCGAGCATTTGCGTGAATGGTTATTGGAAAATCCAGATGGAGGAGAATACACCGACATTACTGGAGCAGAGCATGATGTTGATTATGAGCAGGCAAGAAAGCTTATGGTTGAGACTGATCGTGATCTTAGAAAAAACATTCCACTAGCAGCACAAAGACTACAACAGAGAGAAAAAAACAGGCAGGCGGCCATGCAAACATTTGATTGGATGAAAGATAAATCCAGTCAAGAAATGCAAGAAGTCCAGCAGGTACTTAATTCAAATCAATTTATTAAGGATTACTACGAAAGAGATCCATATGGAGTTCTTACCGTAGCTTACGCAATTGAAGGAATTAAGGCAATCAATGCAAAGAAATCTCATCAAACGACTAAACAGGCAGTAGCACCAAAGGCACCAGTGCCTTCCCGTGCGACATCTGTAACTCGTAAGAAAACTACCAACAAAAAGTCACTCCTACAACAAGCAGCTTCTGGGCAGGTAGAGGATGCCTCCGCATACATCGAATCATTGTTATAAAATTATAGGAGAAAAATTATCATGGCTGGAATAGTAGAACGGGATCAATCCCTTAAAAAAGAATCACTCGCTGACCTCATGACCATCGTAGACAGAAAGTCCTGTCCTTTCATGAGTGCGGTTAAAAAAGGTGCTGCACCAAAAAATTCATTTGTTGAATGGCCGCTTGACAAGCATAAAGACAACTTAGTCCGCACTGCAACATACACATCTGGAGTTAGCGACAATCTTCCAATTGACGGTGAAGATATTAGCGCAAGCGATTTTGAAAATTATGATGATCGCACTAAGTGTTCAGTGTATCTTCAGTATGCTCGCAGAGTGCCTAAAGTCTCTCGTTTAGCTAACATGACTTCCGATATCGCTGGAGTCGGTTACAAAAAAGAGATGGCAAACAGTATCGCTAAAGCACTCGTAAGTGCAAAACGAGATATTGAAGCGACTCTATGTTCATCACAGGAAACTGCACAGGAAACTTCCAATTCACCATATCAGACCCGTGGTCTTGGTAAGTGGATTAATTCTTCTGCACAAGCAACTCTTCCAGTACCTGCGGACTTCCGCACTCCTGCTGGATCAATCAAAACTGTTGGTGCTGCTGCTGCACAGGAAGAAGATCTTCGTGACATCCTTCAAAGCATCTATGAGCAAACTGGTGAATCCGACAAAACCTTTTATGGTCTTTGTGGTACGCAAGTTAAGAAAACCATTTCTAACTTCACCTTGTTTACACCTCGTACAAACAACCTTGTCGTTTCTAACAGAGATACTGACGAAGGTCGTTTGAGTGCTGCGGTTGATATCATAGACAGCGACTTCGGTACAATCACGCTTAACCTGTCAAGTTTTCTTGAGCAGGATGCAAGAACTTCTAGTGCATATGATGCCAGTGAGGGACAAAACACATTGTTCATTCTTAATATGGCCCAGCTTGAAGTAGCATTCGCTGAAGAGACTAGCGTTCGTGAACTTCCAGACTTAGGGGGTGGACCTCGTTCGATTATCGAATCTGTATTTTCCTTGAAATCCTACTCTGGTGGGTTGGATCACGGTAAATACAAATTAAGCTAATTTAGTTTCATTCATTCGGTCTAGCAATGCTTGGTACGGAAGAAATAGTTATAGGTAAGGAAAACCTTACGGGAGACATCTGGGGTAGTCTTGCGGATATCTTTCGTACCGAGCTTGCTGGTGCCGAGAGTGAACAAAAGAAGCTTATGGAGGCCGAGAAAAGGGTCTCTGGTGGAGAACGGAAAAACCTTCCATTTGGAAGATTACGAATGAAAGTTTGTCCAGAGGTATATCACTTCTGGGGAGGCAAGCTGGGTTACGAATGTTGGAAAGATAAAAGTTTTTTAAACTGGTTAGAAAAGCGGTTTGGGGATTTAGTCACCATCAATAGTAAGTCAGCAAAACTAGCGATATAGAGGTGCGTAGCATCCCTTATTCTAGGATTGAGCGAGGCATCGCAGCAATCGCTGGGATAGATCCTAGCAACCTTCTTGATCATGAGAAGGTAATGATTAGCGAATATGTAAATGATGCCAGCAAGTATGTCTGGGACTATTACCCTTGGCCAGAAGCTACTGTAACTGAAATTAGATACTTTCGCCCAGAGTACGATGAGAGTGTAGACTATGTAATCGGAGATGAAGTATTCTACAAAGGTAGGTACTGGAGGAAGTGGGCAAATAATGAGGGTGAAGAAAGTGATTGGCAGGAGCAACAGGAAAACTACGAAGATCAAAATGGAAGATGGTCGGAAGGTCAAAATCCACGAGATGAATTTATATGGCATGAGATAGGTGACTTTGATCTAAACGAAGAATGGAGAGAAGATGGGGTTTATTATGTTGGTGCTAAGATTGAGTATGAAGAAAAGACATACCTTTGCATTAAGCAATTAAATGGGACTACTCCGAGCGGATTAAGAGGAGTCAATTATTCTGTAGATGAAATAACTCCAAAAGATGGAACTTATTTCATGGAAATTGAGACTAAATTTGAGCGTGTTATTGATTACGAGCAGGCAGGCAAGAATGTCATTGGCACCATGATTTCCGCTCACACTGAAGATCCACGGTATGAAGATACAACCCCATTGAACTGGGTAGAGGGTGCCGAGGGCATTTATGTAGAGACTCCAGAGACAGTTAACTTTATCTGGATGCGTTACCGTAAAGAAGCACCAGAATATTCTGAGAATACTCCAGAAAATCCTGTTTTAAATTTCTTGGCTCCTGCAATAAAAGCATATGCTTATCGTTCGTTTTTAGTGGCAGATGGTCAGCATGAGAAAGCACAATTGCAAGACCTGCAAGCCCTTGATTTGCTAGTTCGTGAGGTCGATAAATTAAATCACCAACAGGACCGAGGGCAGGCTGGAACTATATTCTCTGAACCGTACAGGAGGGTTACTGTAAAAGGTAATGTATATACAGAACCCACAGATGAGAAAATAGCTACACTTTACCATAGAGGAGTCGATGTTGATATAGCATTCGACTTAAAAAAAAAAGTAGAATTTAGCGTATTTAGATTAAAGACAGGAACCAGTACCAGTGAATTTAAACTCTTTACCATACATGCCAATATTAGAGGGCAAATTGGAAGCGAAAAACTTACACTTGTTGAGCGCAATATATCGCAGAGTTTTTCTTTCGGGGCTGGGTCTAGTGGGTTTCGTATTCATAATAAAAATGTCAGCACTGGAATTACTTTTAAATTGGTCGCTGGTACTGCAACATGGACATCAGATCTTCTTTGGGAAAATGCAGATGTTCTATGGGATTCACCAGACCAGCAGGACACTTACACTGCACAGGTGCATAATAGGAATGCATCATCATCATTTGGATTCAACCTGTCAGCAGGATCAGCAGGATATGAATCTACGCTTCAATGGCAAAATGCAGATGTTGACTGGGGTAATGCTGGAGGGACTTTGCATGAGGGTCTCACAAGTTCACAATTTAATTTATCAACTAATCAAATCACATTTACAAAAATACAAAGTTTGTGGTCTACCAATACTAGTCGCTGGCAGGTCTCAATTCTAAACTGGGGAGGATAAAAAAATGGCAACCTTGCAAGGAAAAGCAATCAAGGACACTTATAAAGATCTACTACAAGTGTCTACTAATAATAACACTGGAGTGACCAGTTCAATGTCAACAGTGGAAGATGGGGAAGGTACTTCATCTGCACTTAAAATTTCTACTACTGGTGTTCAAGTAGCTGGGACTTTAGATGTCACTGGAAATGTCACTGGAGTCCCTCATGTAGACTACAGAGGTAATTATTCTGGATCTACTGCATATGTGGCAGATGATGTAGTTTTCTTTAATGGATCTTCATATATTGCCAAGCAATCATCTACTGGCAATGCACCAACAAATACTACCTATTGGGGATTGCTTGCCCAAAAAGGAACAGATGGAACCAATGGAACTAATGGAACTAATGGAACCAATGGAACCAATGGAACCAATGGAACTAATGGTACAGATGGAGATGGGTTCACTGGAGGTAATTACAATTCCTCGACTGGTGTGGTTACTTTCACATCTAATGATGGATTAGGATTTTCTACTGGAGATCTTCGTGGAGCATCTGGATCTGGTGGATCACTTACTACTGATTCAGTAAATTCATCTCACATTAGTGACACAGATAAAATCTTGAAAGTAGAAGATGATGCGTCCACTAAATTAGTAGAAATTGGAGATGCTAGTAATGTTGGCACACCAACAAGTTTGCCAGAGTTTAAGGTTGTAACCGCAGAAAGTTATAATGAAGGGGCAACAGGTATACATCCAGCAATTCATGTTGATCCAAATAATACTGAATACGGAGACAGCACAAATAGATCGTATGTGGGTATAAGGTCATTAGCTAGACCCCCAAAAAGCATATTTCGTAATGATGAAGAACCAAGGTTAAATGTTTGGACAAAAGGTGGTGCTTACTTTTGGAGCGGAATAGGTGAAGGATTTGCTAGTGTTGGAATTATGAATACTAATTACCAAACTGGTACTGATGGTATTACTGCACTTACACTAAACGGCCACAACTACCCACTACTTCAATTCGCACTTGGTAAACGAGCAACCGCAGAAGATATATCAGATTCACAAGTCGTTACGACTGGTCTTAGTGTTGGAGATTACATTACTGATGTACTTAATCTCCCCCCCGAATCCAATAGTACAAATGGAGGAACTTCACCAGATAAATTTGGTGCAACTAATTTTGGATTTACTGATGGTAGGCAAAAATTAGATCTATTTAGTGTTGGTTATTCTGAGTTTCAGTGCGGAATGTATTTTGGCTGGAATGGGCAAACTGGATCTGCGAGCAATGTAGCTTTGCATGTTCATCAAGGAGTCATGCAGACTCGACTAGGCAAGCAACCAGACCTTGGTAATAACACTTCAAGTGGTAGGTGGAATCAAGTGTATGCAACTAACACTTCAGTTTCAACATCTGATGTTCGCTTGAAACAAGATATTGAATCTCTTGATGAAGCAGAAAAACGAGTTGGGGTTGCATTGAAAGGCTTGGTTAAAAAGTACAAATGGAAAAGTGCAGTAAAAGCAAAAGGTGACAATGCGAGATATCATGTTGGTGTGATTGCTCAAGAGGTCGAGCAAGCATTTATTGATGAAGGTCTTGATGGTTTTAATTATGGAATACTTTGCAGAACAACAGAGTGGTTAAATCCAGACCCACAAGAAAAAGTTGTTGAAAATGATGAGAAAAAAATTGTTCAAGCAGATGATCGTACCAGTTCAGTAGAAAAAGAAGGCTGGACTAAGCAAGTGACATTAAGTGTTCGTTACGAAGAGCTTTTAGCTTTCGTAATTTCAGCACTGTAAGAAAGGAAAAAAATGAGTCAAGCAACTGATTATTTAGAAACAAAGATTTTAACTGCAATGCTGGGAGGTGGAAATGCTACATTTTCATCAAAACCATACATTGGTTTGCTAAAGTCAGCACCAAGCGACTCTAGTGGAGGAACAGAAGTATCTGGAACTAATTACGCAAGGGTGCAAGTAGGATCAACTGGACAAGGTGATTTCTCAGTAGGTTCTACTGGATCTGCGAGCAACTCTGGAGCATTTACATTCAATGATGCTCAGTCTAACTGGGGAACAGTCACACATGTGGGTCTTTACGATTCTGCAACATCTGGAAACCTGCTTGTCTATGGAGCATTAAACACTTCTGCTGACATCCAGAATGGTGACATCTTCAAGATCCCCACAAGCGGATTCACAGTTTCAGTAGACTAAAATGTTTGTTGAGGTTAGGCAATTCCACTCTTCATCTGAGGGGTGGGATTGTGTGATGCTATGAGCGGAGGAATTACAGAAGAGTCCAGCCTAAAGACCAATACTGGTTTTGCCTTAAAGCTAATTGGTGGAGTTATTTTTTGCGTGTGGTCTGGTGCTTCAATTATGGCGCAAATAAGTGCATTAGAACTTGAAATAGAAAGACTCAAGCATTCTGTTGAACGCAATAGCTTCTTTGTTGAAAATTGGCCCAAGGGAACCATTGGAGCATTACCAGACGATATGGAACAATTCATGCGTATTAAAGTTTTAGAGAAACAAACTTTAAAACATGAGGAGTTACTAGAAGACATGAGGTTTGGGAGGGTAGAGTGAAATGGGTGAGGTCTTGCTTATGCTTCTTACGGGTGGAGGCAGCACTGCTATGGGTGCAATGCTCAAAGGTGTGTTTGGCTTTATATTTGAAAATAAAAGGCAAAAGCATGAGCTTGAACTCGCGCGCGAAAGTCGAGCAAATGATAATTTCATTAGACTCCAAAAGCAGCTTTCTGAAAACGGTGATTCAGAGTCTGTTTCTTACACTCGCAGGTTTATT
>Ga0208793_1000194_pt1 | contig 41647 bp, 51 predicted proteins | sample 17_taG_FD_184092 | JGI IMG/M metagenome (GOLD analysis project Ga0208793, IMG submission 184092) | Marine viral communities from the Subarctic Pacific Ocean - 17_ETSP_OMZ_AT15314 metaG (SPAdes) (version 2) | ecosystem: Environmental > Aquatic > Marine > Oceanic | place: Pacific Ocean | collected... | reverse complement strand
TACGTAATCTCGGAACAATTGTTACGTCCGGTGACATCACTATCACATTCCTATCATAAGGGGGACGGCTATGGCGCATAGACACCTCAACCTCTTCGACGGTAACCAGTCTAATTTCACTAATAGGGATCGTTCTAACCTTGGCGGCTGGACGGTTGATTCCAGTGATACTAGTGCGAAGCGTCTAGATAAGCGTGGTTTTTATGCTACGTATAACCCCAACGACAGAGCTACCTTCATAAAGAACTCTTTGGGAGTATACACTACAGCTACTGCGGCGAAGATGGAAGTTCACTCTCCGTGGATGAGCGTGGAGCCTGGCACGTTATACATGTTTAGCCTTATGATGTTCGCACAATTTGGTGGCTTTAATGTTGTTCTGGAGGCCCAAGGTAACAGTGTTGCTGCGGACTCTGGTGCCACTACGATATCTACTTCTAGCGCTGTAGAGTTTTCAGAAAATACTGGGGGTAAGGCTGGCTTAGATGTTTCTAACGGGGCGAGAACCGGCGACTCTTCATATCAGTTCATTAAATTAATTGTTAGAGCGACTAATAAGGATGGCGGCAATCTGTCGGCGGATCGTTTTATGTGGTTGTTTGATCCGGTATTTGGTGAGTACGGATTGAATAAGTCAGGCGCAGTTACTAGGCTAGTGTATGATGACTTCCCGGCGTTTATGAAGTTAGACGACACAAACATTAACGATCTTGTCAAAAATAGTCAGCCTCAGTTACCGTTGTTCAGATTCACTGAGACAATGTGTTTTGTGTTAGACCACGTTGACGATGAAGCTGCTGATTATGTGTACGTTCGTGCAACTGAGGGTACTGAAAGTAAATCGAAGTTAGTTGATCCTGCGACTGCACCAGCTTCGGCACTTCCTTGGCTAGCTTCGGTGACCGGTACCACGCTGCTTACGTCCTCTTCGGGTTTCACGCCTTGGTTGGGTTTAGAAGAGTATGATGGCCCAGACTCCGGCACTACTCCGGGCGAGTGGGATGACTGGGAGGCGCTGCCCGACTGGTCACAACTACAGGCGCTCAATCCCGACTTTTTTGATACTGTACAAGGCTACCGAGATCAGATTGCTACAGGAGTTTCAGGCATTAATGGTGGGCGACCTGATGCCTTAGTTGCTTACACAAGAACGCTTTTAGACGCTGCTGCCCCTGATGCAGAAATTGTTGTATTTGTTCACAGCGATTTTGAGAATTCTTTCAAGGGTAAAATGTTAGTTGATCCTTCTGTGGACCCTGATCCGACCGGATCGCTTATTGTCGATGCGTTGAATGCTAGCGGTTCAGCGGGCAGTCAAATCCGTAAAGTTTCAGCGGTGTATGACTCGGGGGTAGGCTCGTTTGATATGTCAAAGGTTTTGTATCCGGCTACGTACTCTAATGCGGCTGCTAAGGGTTTGGCAGAAATGGATACGTCATTTATTGATGACAAAGACGGGTTTGCCCGTCATCTTTTGATGAACGACGACGAGTCAGCGAGTGTGCCCGAAGTTGCTGGTGGTATTGGTTCTGCTCACTTTTCTACTGGTACTCAGTACTTTTATGGGCAACAGGATGGGTCGCCGTTTGATTCAGGCTCTGTCGTAACTGATGCGTCGGTGAGCTTAGACCTTGGTGGTTTAAGTACCGGGCTTGATGTGGTTGTTGAACTTTCAGATGTAACTTTCCCTGAAGCGGCTGTAGACACGGCAGGGGATGGTGGCAACACTCCCGCCGACTGGCTGTTCAGAGAAAAGCGTTTAATTATTTGCGGTGCCGACACTGACACTGGTACCCCTGGTAACGATTGGGCGCTTTATATGGTGTCAGGTTTGACTTCTGGCTCAGACTCTGATGTGCGTCTTTTGTTTATTGACGGCTATCGCACCCAGAACGCAAATAATTATGCGTATTCAAGCCCTCTTGATAAGTCGTCGCTTGCCAAACAGGGAACATTTTATGTTAGAGTTTCGGTGACTTCTGGGGGCGCAGTGTCGTTCTTTGCTCAGCCCGATGACCACGACGACTGGGGTTCAAATACTTTGGGAACCTCTACTATTACTGGTGCCTCTGTATCTGCTGGGGCCACTGCAACTGTTCAGTTGTTGGGGCACACTGATGTATCATCTTCTGTGTGGTCGTATGCTCCGGCGTTATCTTGTGGAGTTAAACACGCTAAAGTCTTTGCTGCACCGATATCATTTGCGAATGATGGTGTTACGTCGTCGTCAAACATTGCCTATATTGACGGTCGTGGGACAACTTCTCACGCAATGTTTGGGTACAACAATCCTTTGTTGGATATGGATTTTAGAGAACTGTCTGTATATGATTCGACCTTTGATTGTACACTCACTGTTGATGGTGCTTCCTCTAACTTGAATACGACTGTAAACTCGTCCCCGCTGGCCGATAACGACTATCGTGTCATGGCAATCAAAAGCAATCTTGACGGCAACGGCAATCCAACTCTTTGGTACTTTGGTGCTGCCCCTTCTGCGGGCGACACACTAGCCGCTGCGCTAACTGCGTCTACGTCATACGATGTTAAATCTTATGCAGTTGATGCAGCTACTGGTGCTGAAACGAGCACTGCCCACACAATCGCTGCGGACGGATCGGGCGACCTCACATTGGATACCACGATTCAGTCAGGTTACTACAGTGGTAAAACATTATCAAAGATTGAAGTCTGGGATTCAACAGACGGATCAGCCTCAGGAACTAGGGTAGCCTACTACCTCCCTACGACGATTAGCGGATCAGCGACAAGCGGAATTGACGACGACTCAATCACTTGGACACTGACAAGAAACTTCCCAGCATCTGCGGTGGCTTACGTTCCAGCGCAGTCATTAACCAAAGACGCTATTCACATGTATGAGGGTAGCCCATACCTTAACAATACTCCGACCGTAGAGGTGTACGATAAGTTCTCGGTCGCTTTGCAGGTTCGTAGGTTCTGGAATGATACCGGTGTAACTATGGACATTTTCAGATTAGAAAATGCTGACGGCTACGGTCTACGGGTGTACTACGATGGTGTCAGCATTAAGGTTGACTTTACGGACGGTACAGAAACAGAGTCTGTTTCTTACACTGAGGTACCTGCGTTTGGTGAGTGGCATGTTGTCGTAGTTAGGCGTGATCCTGAGGCTGGGCTTGTTTTGAACGTGGACGGCGTGGATGTACAGACTGCCACGATTAGTGCGACCCAAACTTTCGCTGATCCGGTTAACCTTGGTCGGATTGGTCAGGGCGCTGGTAACACTTTCAATTCTCGGTTTGCGTTGTCGCACTTTGCAATATTTGATAGGTATGTAGAAGACAATGAAATTACGCTCTTAAACAGCGAAATTTCGTAGTACAATATCTTGTAGGAGGCTTAATTATGACTATTTCAACCACAGCACGGCTTGGTATTACACGCTGGACTTCAGGCGCTGATGCGTTTACTCGTGCAGATATGGATGACTCACACAACGAATTAGAGTCCAGAGTTGCTGGTTTTGATAACGGCGGTAGTCAGCCGACTGGGAGTTCGGTTAAGGCCGGTTTCTTCCACTACACCACGACTGATTCTGCCGTTGGTCAGTTGTCGTACTGTAACGGCGACACTTATTTCGATATTGCTGCGCCGGGTGCGGCTGTTTCGTTAGATGGTGCTTTGGCTAGTGGTACCGCCACAACTTTTGCTCGTTCTGATCATAAGCACTCTTTGGATGACAGTATTGTTACGACAGCTAAGATTAACGATGCTGCTGTGACTACGGTGAAGATTGCGGACTCAAATGTTACTAATGCTAAGGTTGCTTCTGGTTTGTCTGCGGATAAGTTGACGACTGGTGTCCTTCCTGATGCTCGTATTGCTTCTGGTGCTATTGCTACGGTTAAGTTGGCTAATGGCGCTGTTACGAACGCTAAGTTGGCTTCGACTGGTTTGGATGCTACGAAGTTTACGACGGGCACGCTTGACTCCGCTCGTATTGCATCAAACTCTATTACTAACGCACAGATTTCACATATGGCTGCTAACTCGGTTAAGGTTAGGAACGCTGGTTCTACTGGCGATCCCGGCGATCTTGCAATTGCTGCTAACCGTGTTTTGGGTCGTGATGGCTCAAATAATCTGAGTAGCACGCAAATCAAAACAGACATGATCGCTACTTCTGCTGTTTCTTACGCTAAGATGCAAAACATTTCTAGTGGTTACAGTATTTTAGGTAAGACAGGTACAGGGGCTGGTAATGTTGCTGAAATCACAGCAGGGACAGATTCTGTTCTGCGTCGTGATGGTTCTGGTAACTTGGGGTTTGGTAAGATTGACGGTAATCATATCACTAGTAACTCTATTACTGCCACGCAGATTAATGCTAACGCTGTTGGTTCATCTGAGTTGGCTAACAGTGCTGTTGATACTGCTGCGATTCAAAACTCCGCTGTTACTGGTGCAAAAATTCTAAACGATACTATTGCTTTAGGGACGAAAACCACTGGCGCATATGTTCGCCGTATTATTGCTGGAACGAGTATCGGTGTGTCAAGTAACGATACCGAGACTTCTTCAGTGACTATCGAGCATGGAAACACTTCTAACCTAAACGGCTTCTACGGCGGCAACAATAACGCTAATGTTATTGAAGATATTACTGTTGACTCTAACGGTCATGTCACTGGTGTAGGTACCCGTGACATGGATACTTTTTTCTTACGTAAGGGCAATTCCTACGGCGATTCAAGTGCTAACAATGGTCGGAGAATTTACGTCCAGTCAGGAACCCCTGCTGTTGGCTCGTCTGGTAACCTATGGTTCCAGATTTAAAGGAACATTATGGCGATTTACGGAAGTAACGGCAGCAGTTGGCGACCAGTAGCAAGCGGAGATTTAAAAGCATCTAACGGTTCGTCTTGGAAAACAGTGAAGAAAGCCTATCGTAGTACAGGTTCCTTTTGGGACGAAGTTTACGTTGGCTCCGATCCACAAACCTACTATTTTGTAAGTAGCGGCACGAAAGCGGCCCGTGGGACGGTATGGAAAACAAATTCAAATCAGGGCGGCGCAGCCTATCCTCAAATTAGCCGATATGAGACTAGCTATGGTGTTTTTCCTTGGTATGGTCTTATCAACTTTTACTTGGACACGTCGGGCGTTTCTTTAGCGACGAGAATGGCGGAACGCCCTATAGTTAAGTCAGCCTACTTCAATGTTATGCGATGGGGTTCGGGCGGGTTTGGTTCGGGCTACGGGAACTTTTACCTTGGCAGGTACCAAGGAAATTACTATGCAAACACACCTAGTAATACACTTTGCGACTTTTCTGCTTATGTTGGTAAAAACTATAATCAGACACCAAGCGGGCGGGTAGGTACGACTGTTTACTACAACGACGGATATCTCACGAGGTCTGAGTTTATTGGTGGCGACCCCATAGGTTTCCCTAATCAGGGAAATATTGCGGGCAATGGTTTGGAGCTTGGAGGTCACCGCCAAAGCTTAGTCAGTCACTTAACTGGCGGAGCGTTGTGTATGTCACACACCCTGTCTAACCACGGTGGAAGCCGAGGGCTTGGCAGTCTGTACGCTGCAAGCTATGCAGAACAGGCAAACTATTGGAACTTTTGGCCTGCCGGTGCAATGGTCTACGGTGTACACATTGGCCCTACGTTGATTGTTACGTTAGATTACGTTTAAGACTCCGAAAGGGGGGAATACGAGAGGGGTATACAATGTGGGTACAATTTTTAAACATGACTGTGCCCGCTTTGGTTGGTTCGGCGGTCACGTTTAGCGGAATTATTTTTTCAAACCGTCGAAAAACTCAAAAGCTAAACTTAGATATGGATGCTGCACAAGATATTGTCTGGCTAGACTTAGTGAAGCAAAGTCGTATAGAATACGCATTACAGAGAAAAGAAAACAATCGGCTAAGGTATATAAGCCATCATCTGCAAGAGGAGATTTCGGTCTTAGAGCAAAAAAATGCTGATATGCAAGCAGAATTGTTGAGGCTACGTTCACTATATGATTAGGAGAGTTACATGTCAGAAGATGTTGTGCCGTGGAGTGAGCGTAGCGATGATGAGTCAGTAGATGATTTGCTAGGTCTGCTTGCTGACGCCTTAGAAGAAACTAAATCTCCCACAAAGCACGGAACCCCTAGTGAAGTGGTGGACGAGTTAGTTTCCAACGTTTTTGATTCCCGAGGCGAGACCGGCATTTTAGGTCATTTTATTTTTGCTGGCGAAGTTATTGATGAAGACGGTACTGCTCACTTAATGGTTGTCACGTCAGACAACATGCCTGAGTGGGTGGCCCGTGGCATGATTATGGCTGCGGATGATTACATTGCCGGGGGTGCGATTGATGACTGCGGCTAGGGCTGACTTTTTTTGCACTCCGGGTTCCGATTTTACAGGCACAATTACTGTACAGAATCCAGATTTAGCTGTGGCATCGTTACAGTACTGGGGATCACGTATGCAGGTGCGTAGGTCATATAGATCAGATTCTGCTCTCATCGAACTATCTACCACGAATGGTAGGATTCAGCATGACTCAGAAACTGCTAAAATAACATTAAGTTTATCGGCTAGCGAAACAAGTGGCTTAGAACTTGGTGATCATGTGTACGACCTTGAGGTTTATTCAACTGGCTCCAAGCCTGCTATTGTGAGGCTAATTAAGGGCACGTTTAGTGTGGAGTAAAAATGGCAGACTATACTGTAACTGTTGAAGATACGGCGGGCAACATTGTCACGGCCCAAGACATCGTTAATGCTATCACCATTTCGGAAACTGATGCTAACGCAGTTACTGTTGTTGCATCTACGTTCATTAATGATGCTGGTGCATCGTCTAACTTATTTTATGCTGCCTCTCCCCCTGCCGACTCTTTAGGTGACGAAGGAGCTTTTTATATTGACACTTCTTCGGGTAATCTTTGGGGACCGAAGGGCGAAACGTCGTGGGGGAACGATCCTTTACCGTTGATCCCTAAACGGTTTACTTTCACACAGGCGTCTGCTGCTAGTTCTTGGTCAATTGCGCATACTTTGGATGGTTTCCCGTCTGTAACTGTTGTAGATTCTGCGGGGACAGTGGTGGTTGGTACGGTATCATATAATAGTACAAGCAGTGTGACAGTTTCGTTTGAATCTGCATTTGCGGGTAAAGCGTACCTAACATAAGTTTGGAGAGGCAATGGCTCAAAAATTCTTAACTAATCTTGATCTAAATAAGAATGAGTTGCAGAACGCTAAGATTCAGAATCTTGGCACTGCTCCTAGTTCTCCTGAAGATGGTCAAGTTTACTTTGATACGGGCGACAACGCTCTAAAGATTTATGACGGTACCTCGTGGATTAACCTTCACGAAGGTGACATTTCTGGCGTTACTGCGGGCACTGGGTTGTCTGGCGGTGGTACCAGTGGTACGGTTACAGTAAACTTAGCGGACACTGCTGTTTCGGCAGGCTCGTATGGCTCTGCCACTTCTATTCCTACATTTACGGTGGATGCACAAGGCCGCTTGACTGCGGTTAGCACAGCCTCCATTTCAACCAACCTTGCGTTCACAGATGACAACACCACGTCTGCTAGTGTTGCCCTTAATGGCGGCACACTGAGCATTCTTGGCGGCACTGGTGTCAGCACGTCTGCTAACGATTCTTCTGATTCACTTACGGTTTCAATTGGTCAGGCGGTAGGCACTACTGCTGATGTTACGTTCAACTCTGTTACTGCTGATCTGACAGGTGACGTTACGGGTAACGCAGATACAGCGACTGCTCTTGAAACTGCTCGCACCCTCGGCGGAGTCTCGTTTGACGGCACAGCGAACATCGACCTTCCAGGCGTAAACACGTCGGGCAATCAAGACACTTCAGGCAATGCGGCTACGGCCACTGCGCTTGAAACGGCCCGCACTATCGGACTTTCTGGTGATGTTACTGCCTCGGGCGTAGCTTTTGATGGAACAGGTAACATCACTTTAACTACAGCGATGGCAAATAATAGTGTCGATCTTGGGACGCATACTACCGGAGATTATGTTCAGAATCTTGTTGCTGGAACCGGTGTATCTGTTTCGGTTACTTCTGGTGAAGGCCAGACTCCTACTGTGGCGATTGGTCAGGCTGTAGGGACTAGCGACAATGTAACTTTCAATGATCTTACGGTATCTGGCGATCTGACGGTCAGCGGTACGACGACAACTATTAACACTGCTACCCTTTCTGTTGAAGACTCTCTTATCATTTTAGCTAGTGGTAACGATGCTGCTGATTCGGTGGACATTGGTTTTTACGGCCTTTACGACACCTCGGGTTCACAAGACCTATACGCTGGCCTTTTCCGTGACGCTTCAGACGGTAAGTTCCGTTTGTTTAAGGATTCGCAGGCGGCTCCGACCGGTACCGTGGATATCGGCGGTACGGGCTATTCGATTGCTTCGCTTGTCGCCAATATTGAGGGTGACATTACTGGGAACGCTGGTACGGCTACGGCGCTGGAAACTGCTCGCACTATTGGCGGTGTATCGTTTGATGGGACAGCTAATATTGATCTGCCTGGCGTCAATACGTCGGGTAATCAGGATACGTCAGGCAACGCAGCTAGCGCTACTGCCCTAGAGACTGCCCGCACAATTAACGGTGTTTCTTTTGACGGTACAGCAAATATTACTGTAACTGCGGCAGCGGGTACACTCACTGGTACGGAGCTAAACTCTTCGGTTGTTACTTCTTCGTTGACCTCTCTCGGTACCATTGCTACAGGTGTGTGGGCTGCTACGGATGTTGCTGTTGCCCACGGCGGTACGGGCGCTTCTGATGCGGCTGGAGCTAAAACCAATCTAGGGTTTATGACCCGGTATGCGGCGACAATTGGAAATAACTCCGACGCTGCAATCGCCGTGACACACAGCCTCGGGTCTGAGGATGTAATTGTCGAAGTCTACGACGCCGCCACTAAAGAAACTGTTATTTGTGATGTTGACCGTACAAGTGCTAACGAGGTCACATTGACGTTCTCCTCAGCCCCCGACACTAACGCTCTCCGGGTCGTTATTATTGGCTGATAAGATGTCACGGGAAAACAAACCGTGGCGCTACGGGTCCATGCGACAGTGAGGATCAGTAGTTACTCCGCCGTGCAGGCGATTACCCGACAAGGGGTGGGGCTGGTTGTAGAATCCGCCCCACCTCTTGTGCTAGAATAAGGGTAGTACTACTGATGTGCTTGAGGGCACACTGTTCTAAGGATCGGTTGAGGCCGTGGCAAGAAAATTCAAGACTCCTATAACTATTGACGATTTAGGCTCTGCTTCTTCGCAGGCGCTGGCTGCTAATGTAGATGGTGATTCACAGAATCGTATCAATATTGATGCGGGCGGTAAGATTACTTGGGGTTCTGGTTCTGCCACTGGCGACACAACACTTTACAGGGCTACCGCTGATACTCTGAAGACGGATGATGCTTTCACTGCCACGTCTTTGGCTGTTACGGGCCAGTTTACTTTCCCTACGTCGGATGGTTCTGCGGATCAGGTTATTACGACTAATGGTTCTGGTACGTTAACTTGGTCTGATGTTTCTGCGAATGCGTCGGTGTCTGAGACCCCTCCGTCGTCTCCGGCGACTGGTCAAATTTGGTACGAGTCGGACACGGGCAAAACATTTGTTTATTATGATTCGTTTTGGATTGAGGTTGGTGCATCGCCACCTTCGTCTCCTTTTATTACGGATTTGGATGAAGATACGAAGATTCAGGTTGAGGAGTCTTCGGATGAGGATAAGATTCGTTTTGATACTGCTGGTTCGGAGCGGATGATTATTGATGCGTCGGGCAATGTCGGTATCGGTACAACCTCTCCTGCTTACAAATTAGATGTGGCCGGAGACATACACATCAGCAACGCAGACCCGTATTTGATCTTTACTGACACGGACACGAACGCAGAATCTCGGATTTCCGCATCTTCTAGTGTCGGATCATTGATTATTGATGCTGACTTCAGCAATGAACAGGCTGGTACGAATATCGTCTTTAAGAGCGACGGCGTTGAGCGTATGCGTATCAACGATTCTGGCAATGTCGGTATCGGTACAGCGTCACCTAGCGCAGAGTTGGATATCAAGGGTGCATCTAATCCTGAGATTCGTTTCCAGTCAACGGACAGTAGCGACCCGTTTATCTATTTTGGCGATCAGGTTGATGCTGTTCGTGGCGGTATCGGTTTTGATACTTCTGCTAACCAGTTGCAGTTGCGAGGCTACAACAACAGCACTCGGATAGCGATTGACTCCTCTGGCAATGTCGGTATCGGCACCACGTCGCCTAGCGATTTGTTGCATATTGACGCTGGTACTTCTGGAGCCATAAAAATTGGTACAACTGGTGGGCGTATTGCTGCATTAACCGCTAATGATTCAGAACCATACTTGTCTGTTGGGTCAACTTCGTCTCATTCTTTTGCAATAATGACTAATGGCTCTCGGCGCTTAATTGTTAATTCGTCTGGCAATGTCGGAATTGGTGATAGTTCACCGTCGTACACGTTAGATGTTAACGGTACGGTTCGCTCTGTTGGCAAGTTGACGGCGGCAAACGGTATCGACGGATTGACGTTAGCTAACGACGGCATCGCTGGCGACAACTACAACATTACTGGCGTCAACCAGATGACGATCAACGACGAGGGCGAGGGCATCGCCTGGCCGAACGTCACGATGTATCAGGAGCCAGGAGACACAGACCGCCTGACGTTGACAGGCCACTTCGCACCATCCGCTTCCAACACTTACGACCTTGGTACGTCGTCGGATTTTTGGCGGAATGCCTACATTGCTGGCAACATCTACATGGGCGCAAACGACTACATTGATTACGACGACTCAACTAACTACTTTAAGTTGATTGCTGACGGGTCCGTCCGTCACGAGTTTTACCCTGGCCGCATCAAGGTGCTCAACACCGGTTGGTGTACGCTGGGTGCGGACAGTACTTGGGGTCGCCTTGAAACTGACCGTGGCAAGTTCTACATCAACAAAGAAATTTGGGTTGATGAAGGCAAGGTGTCGTCATACAACGAAAACTTGTCGCTACAAGACTCCGGTACGACGGTTATGACGTTGGACGCTGCGGCGAACGTAAACGGTTCGGCGCTGATCTATCAGGGACAGGTAGACAGCTACACGGACGCAGGTAAGAAAGCAGGGTTGCGTATCGTTAGCCGTTCTTCTTCCAGCGAGGCGACGGGCGGGCTGACTGGTTTTCTTTGTCAGACTACGTACAGCACTGATCGTCACGTGCATGGCCGAGTATTTTGGAGTAGCGGCGACGTAATGACTTGGCGTAACTATGAGAACACGGCGTGGACCGGACATCAAGCGGCGTTCTATACGGTCAGTTCAAGTGCCGAAACGAAGGAGCGTATTCGCACCGGCAGGGACGAGCGTGGCGTGTTGGACTACGCTGTACCAGGTCCCCGCAAAATGGCGTTCAAGCAGGCACGCAAGTTGCGTCCGGTGATCTTTGATGACGCCGTTCAGGAAACTCTGTATGAGTGGGACGGATGCCCTGATGGGCTTCATGAAACTCGTGACGAATGCACTGAAGCCAAGTGTGACGGAAAAGACAACATGATCAAGAAGTTGCACGTGTGCGACGACTACCTGTGTGGGGGAACTAACGAAGAGCCATGTTGGCTGATTGAGCGGCATGTTGACCGTCCCGGCTTGATTGCTGAGGAAGTTAAGGAAATCTATCCGAAGGCTGTTTCACGAGACGCCCACGGCGGTCACCTTGGTATTGATTACGCTGTCATTACAACCGAACTTATTAATACGGTAACCCATCTGTTAGAGGATAGAGACGAGATGCGAGATCGAGCGGCGGCAGCTATTCACGCTCGTCGTAGGGCTGAGAGAAGTGTGGCTGACCTAGTGGCTCGTATTGAAGTATTGGAGAATAACTAATGGCTATCAATTTTCCTGATTCCCCATCCGTAAACGACACCCACACAGTCAGCAACCGTACATGGCAATGGAACGGAACATACTGGTCTATCGTGGTCAGTAGCGCTTCTGGTGCCATAGCGACGACAGAGTACGTGGACTCAACTGTTGAAACTGGTGTGCGTTGGAACGAGGCTGTAGACTTAGCGACTGCGGCTGTGCTTCCTAATTCTCCCACGTATGACAATGGTTCTTCTGGTGTTGGGGCTACGCTTACGGCTGGCTCTAATGCACGTATCGCTGTTGATGGTGTGAATGGTACGGTGGGTGATAGGGTTCTTGTTAAGAATCAGGCGGCTGCGGCTCAGAATGGTATTTATGCGGTCACAACTCAGGGTGATGGTTCAACTGCGTATGTGTTAACTCGTGCGACCGATAATGACTCAAGTCTTTATGCTGGTGATGCTACGTGGGTTTTGGGCGGATCGTCTAACGCTAATCAGGGTTTTATCCTTACGTCTGAGGGTAGTGGTACTAATGAGGTGCATACGCTCGGTACGGATTCTTTGACGTATACACAGTTTTCGGGTGTCAGTTCTGTTACTGCTGGAACAAATTTGACGAAGACAGGTAACACGATTAACCTTGATGCTTCTTTGACTGGTTTGTCGGCTGTTACGTCTACTGCGTTTACGGGCGGTTTGACTGGTGATGTCACTGGCGATTTGACTGGTAATGTTAGCGGTAACGTGACTGGTAACGTGACTGGTAATCTCACAGGCGGTGTGACTGGCGATGTGACTGGTAATCTCACAGGCGACGTGACTGGCGATGTGACTGGCGATGTTACCGGTGATGTTACGGGCACATCATCCCTTGCGACAAGTGTGACTGTTACTGCTAATAACTCTACTGATGAAACAGTTTATATCACATTTGTTGACGGTGACACGGGTACGCAGGGTGTCGAAACCGACACGGGGTTGACTTACAATCCGAGTACTGGAGTTATTGGAACTACTTCTGTGACGGGTAATCTGACTGGTAACGTGACCGGCAACGTCACGGGCGACGTGACAGGCGATCTAACTGGTAATGCAACCGGCAACCTTACGGGTAATGTCACGGGCAACGTGACTGGTGATGTGACTGGTGCCCTTACTGGCAACGTTACGGGTAACGTGACGGGCGATGTGACGGGTGATGTGACTGGTGCTCTTACTGGTAACGTGACTGGCGATGTGACGGGTGATGTAACTGGCAACGTGACGGGTAACGTGACGGGTGATGTGACTGGTGCTCTTACTGGCAACGTTACTGGCGATGTGACGGGTGATGTCGCAGGGGACTTAACTGGAGATGTTTTTGCATCCAACGGAACAAGTAAGATTTTAGATAACGGAACTGACGGCACAGACGCTCAACTTACGGGTAGTGTTGTCGGTGATGTTACTGGTGACGTGACAGGAAATATCACATCTTCTGGAACATCTACGTTCTCAGGCACAGTAAACCTTAACGGTGCAACGGTTTCCAATGCGGCGTTTAACTTAACGGGCGATCTGACAGGCAATGCAGACACTGCAACGTCGGTGAATCAGATGACAATTACTGCAAACAACTCTACTGATGAGACAGTTTACTTAACTTTTGTAGATGGGGCGACAGGCAGTCAAGGGTTAGAAACCGACACGGGCTTGTCGTATAATCCTAGCACGGGTGTTCTCACTACCACGACTCTGGCAGGAAACATCACCGGGGACGTAACTTCAGGTAATCTTCAGTTTGGTATTGCAGGGGATAATGAAATTGATACGTCTTCAGGTAATCTCACACTTGATTCTGCTGGGGGTACCGTTGCAATTGACGATAATGCTACGATTGCTGGAGATTTGACGTTAACTTCAACAGACGCTGGTTCTTCAGCCGGACCCATTATTGAGCTTTACCGCAACTCTTCGTCTCCTACCGCCGCTGACTATCTTGGACAGATTCAGTATTCCGGTGAGAACTCAAACGGCGGAACAGAAATTTACGCTAAAGTTACTGGTAAAATTCTTGATGCTACACACACCACTGAAGACGGGTTGATTGAGACAGCGATCAAGGGTGGCGGCTCCTTCACAATTGTTAGTAGACAAAGGGCCGACGAACTACAGTTAATTAATGGTGTGGGTCTTTCAGTAGCTGGTGATGTGACAGTCTCGGGAAACCTAACAGTTGACGGCACCACATCGACCATTAATTCTACCACGATTACTGTAGATGACAAAAACATTGAACTAGGTTCTGTTGCCAGTCCCAGTGACACAACTGCGGACGGTGGTGGTATCACTCTTAAGGGCGCAACGGATAAAACTTTCAACTGGGTAAATGCTACTGATTCGTGGACTTCATCAGAACATATTGATCTTGCATCGGGTAAAGCATTCTACATCAACAATACTTCTGTTCTGTCGGCTTCAGCGCTTGGTACGGCTGTTGCAGTTTCGCTGCTTTCGACTACTGCCTCTTCTTCGGAGGGCCGCATTGCGTGGGATGCCACGAATGACAAGATTATTGTTGGCGATGGCTCTACACAGCGTGAGTTTGCGTCCTCTACCTTAAAGACCAACGCACAGACTTCAAGTTGGACACTCAGCTTGGTTGACAAGGATAAGCTTGTGGAAATAGGTGCAGGCGGCGCTAACACTGTGACGGTTCCGCCTAACTCTTCAGTTGCTTTTCCGATAGGCACTCAAATTACTGTGTTACAGACTGGTGCTGGGCAGACCACGCTTACTGCGGGGGCGGGTGTTACTGTTAACGGGACGCCAGGACTTAAGTTGCGTGACCAGTGGTCATCTGCTACACTAATAAAAAGAGGCACAGATACGTGGGTTGCTGTTGGCGACCTTTCTGACTAAGGTGTAGAGGTATGGCTGTAGGCAAAGATGTAGGGCAAGGCGGTAAGCTGCCCGAGAGCACTGTAACTAAATCTCCGGGGCAGTCTGGCGGAGGTACGCCTCTCATTGGCAACTCAACTGCCAACGACGTGACGTTTGGTATTACTGCGTCCTACACAGGTAAAGGCAACACAGCAGATATCCGGGCCTGGACTAACACTACTGGACCTGCCGGTTCTGACACTGCGGGCAAGGGTGGCCCTTCCGCTACTTCTGCGGGTGCGGCTAACGTAGCGCAGGGGGTAGAGCAGGACTGTACGTTTGACGTTGTTACCTCTCACACTTCTGCGCAAGATGAGGTGAGGGCAGGTTTTGCTTACACGTTCATGCGGTCCACTATTGCGGAAGACGGCACTACAGAGACTGAAGAAATCGGTGATTTCATTCCAGTCAAAAAGCCCTCCACTTTGAACACTATTAGTGCTACTACTGGTGATGACGCTAGTACTACTGTTTCTTGGACAGCACATACTGTAGGTAACTTCGGCGCATCGGATTCCAGTTCAGACTACTATGATGAAAGTTACGACAACTATATCAAGTTGGAGGTTACCCCTGCGGGTGGCAGCGCTTCAACAACAACTATTACAAACTCTCCTACGTCTTCGTCTAAGGTTCTCTCTGGCTTGACTAATGGTACTGAGTACAGTATCCGAGGTAGGTTAGAAAACGATCATATTGTTGGAAACTGGTCGAATACTGTAACGGTCACCCCTGTGGCTCCACCTTACTTCCCCCCGTTCTTTCCGCCCTTTTTCCCACCGTTCTTCCCGCCGTTCTTCCCCCCGTTCTTCCCGCCGTTCTTTCCCCCGTTCTTCCCGCCTTACTTCCCGCCGTTCTTCCCACCGTTCTTCCCGCCTTACTTCCCGCCCTTTTTCCCACCGTTCTTCCCGCCTTACTTCCCCCCGTTCTTCCCGCCCTTCTTCCCGCCTTACTTCCCCCCGTTCTTCCCGCCCTTCTTCCCACCGTTCTTCCCACCGTTCTTCCCGCCTTACTTCCCACCGTACTTTCCCCCGGCGTTCAAGTAAGGATTGACTTCGCCGGGAGTGTGCGTTAGAATAACGGTATGGAAGAAGTTTCAATTATCCCTTCAGGGTACTTTGGTGACAGTTCTAACAACATCGTTGTGTTTGAAAATTTTATTGACCCTGACGATCTAAGTCTGGTTCAGGCTTTCTTACCCACGATTGATGAATGGGACAACGGTAAAGATACGGAGTACGACGAGAACGGTGTATGCATTTATGATGCTGCCTATTGGAATGATCGTATGTGCAGTGGTGGGATTATAGGACGAAAGAATCCTGTGGTGTACCAGACTATTGAAAAATATATTGAAAAGATGGCCGGTAAAGTGCAGGAGTTTTTCAACGTTAAAGTGTCATCACGTAACCCTGTTTTGATGCGATGGTTTGAGGGTATTGAGCAACAGCCGCACGCTGACAAAGAGCTAAATTGCGGAAGCCCCAATCCTTTTCCCACGTATGACCTCAACTCTCTAATTTATTACAACGACGATTTTACTGGTGGGGAACTGTACTTCCCTGACCACGATATTGAAATTACCCCAAAGCCAGGTTTGGCAGTAATGTTCGTAGGTGATCGAAACTATCTTCATGGGGTCCGCACGGTAACGAGTGGTGAACGCTGGACCACGCCGTCGTTTTATACTGTTGTGGAGAACTATAACGAGGGGGCCTGGTGAAAGAGCGAGATGGTGTAGTAGTTGTACCTGATTTTTTAGCTCCTGACACTGTTGCGCTGTTTACCGAAGAAATATCCAAGCTCCCTCGTCACGATATTGAAGACCACTTATACGATAAGTGTGTTCAGATGGGTGAGAGCGATGTCTTGAGTCCCTTGATGGGAGACTTAAGATCAAATGTTAAAGAGTTTATTGAAGACTACTATTCATGTGTGGTCGGGCATGAAGAACTAGCCTCGCTAGTTAGTGGGCTTCCCGGATGGGAGTTACAGCTTCACGCTGACACCCTTCAAGATACGGCCTTGAACTTAGGAACTTACGGAGGCTACCCCTCCCGTGACATTTCCACGCTTCTGTATTTTAACGATCACGGCACCGATTTTACTGGTGGTGATCTTTTTATGCCGAATCAAGATTTGTTTATTTTTCCAAAAGCAGGGACACTGGTTGCGTTCCCAACAAGCGAAAAGTATCTGCATCAAGTGGCTAAAATTCAGTCTGGTGAGCGATTAAACATCACTACGTTTTGGCATGTCCTAGAAAGATTTGACTCTACCCGATACGTCTGATACGATAACAGCATGAGTTACGGTAACTATAGCGCAGCATCCGAGTTTGACTATGAATATATTGGTAATCCACAGTTGGGGATTGTTGTTTACAAAAACTGTTTAGATGGAGTAGACTACGTTCCTGACCGTTTACATGCTGCGCTCGATGATAGTTCACACGATTACTTTAAGTGGCACGAGTCGTTAGTGGGTGAGGGCGTAAAAATGCCTGAGTACCGGGATTGTACCGACTTTAAGATGGCTGAGGAGTACATCCCTAATACGCCGCCTTCATTTTCGGAGATCAACAATGTGTACACAGATGTTGCGGGCCGGATTAAGTCTGGATTGAATCACTATCAGAGCATGTACAACATTACTATGCGCTACATGGAGGCAATCAACTTTGTTCGGTACGGGCCAGGGGAGCACTTCGCAGTGCATACTGACCACGGATTTTCTTACATTTGTACGGTATCTAACATTGTGTACTTTAATGACGGGTACGAGGGTGGGGAGCTACACTTTCCGCTGCTGGACATTTCGTATAAGCCTGAAGCGGGTGATTCAATATTTTTCCCTTCAACGTACATCTACGCTCATGCATCTCTGCCGGTGACATCAGGGTTCAAATACGCTGCGGTAACAATGTTTGACTACAACGATGACTCACATCAGCATGGTGGGTTCTCACGAGACTTCGGGCAGTCTTCTGAGCAACCTGCTCAGCCTGCCTTCCCTGAGGGCGGTCAGACACAGCCTGAAAGTAGCCCGACACAGGTAGCCGCCTTTGATGAAGAGCAGTTACGCAAAATTATTTACGATGAGATTCACAAGTACGCTGTTGCTAGTTGGGAAGCCAATCAGGGCTACACACAAGATCAGATGAGGAAACAATGAGCAAACTAACTCTTTTGCGTACCCATCAAGGTTCGCCGGAGATTCAACAGTCACGGCTTATGCGTGGCTGGATGGACGACACTTACAATAAACACGCTTACCGCTGCTTGCCTTTGTCTATGGCAAATGTGAACGGTTGGGAAATTTTGTTACCGTGTGATGTTGTCGTAAAGTGGGATGGGGGTGACACTGTTCCCACACTTGTCTCGGGCGGAGAGTACAACAACCGTATGGTTGCGGACTGCAATAAGATAGGCATGGTCGATTTTCCGTTGGGTTGGGCATTCAATACTGACGAGGGCTATCATACGTGGGTAACTGGGTCCCCTAACTATTTTGTAGAGGGCGCTGTCCCGCTGTCTTCAATCATCCCTAGCGACTGGTGGCCGGATGAAGTTCCAACGGCTTGGAAACTGACGGAGCCAGGTAAAGAGGTTGTGTTTCCTAAGGGTATGCCGTTCGCATTCTTTTTCGTTTTTGATACAAACCTTATGCCTGCTATTGAGTGTAATGTTGAGAATTTATGGGATAAGCCCGATTTGATGGAAAGCCGTATGCGCTACAGCGAGGCCAAGATGAAGAAGATGCAGGAAGCGCCGTGGACTTGGATGAACGGAATCCGTACAGGGTTAGACGAGCAAGGCAATCAGATTGGCCCACGCTACGAGGGGTCCGTGAAATTAGACGTACCAGAAGTGCCGGAGGTATCATGGCATACGCAATGAATGTACACACCCCTCTGGGTATTGAGAAGTTCTTGTTGGATTTACCCACGGAAGATAACTGTGGGAGCGCCCACATGCTTAAGGGTAGTTTAGATTTTACTTCGTTCAACAAAATGAATGAGACTTATGTTTTATCTGCATTTACTGAGGTCCCATTTAGCTGCTTGGTTAGAGTACAGTGTACACCTAGTGATGAAACGTTGACCGGGGTTGTTGAGATTGGTGATAGTGACACAGGCGAAATCATGTTCTCGTGCCCTATCGACGGACAAGTTTCTAGCAATCCGCATCCTTGGATTGATCAACATGCTGCTTGGAGCGAAAAATATAAATGGAGGGACCAATGAGCGTTTATGATGTGCAGATGAAGTCAATTGATGGCAAAGCAGACTTCATGCAACAATTTGATGGTAAGGTGACGCTGGTCGTGAACATTGTGTCAAAGTTGGGGTATACTCCCCAGTGCAGCACCTTCTGGTCTTTTGGACGCACGACACGCCAGTTGTGGCAGTTACAGAAAGTTCATGACGAGTTTAAAGATCGTGGGTTTAGCGTTGTTGGCTTCCCCTGCAATCAGTTCGGGCAGATGGAGCCTGGTGAAAACGAGGAGATTTCTGAGTGGGTAAAGCAGACGTATCCATTTGTTAATTTTCCGCTGTCTGAAAAAATTGAAGTTAACGGTAAGGGCGGAAGTCTAGTGTACTCTGCTTTACTGGGTAACGTGACCCGTGTTAAGGATGCGTCTCCTGCCGACACTTCAGAGGCGGCATATTTAGGCTGGAACAAGTCGGGTGGTGCAGTCGCCCGTATTCCGCACAGTTGGGAAAAGTTTGTTGTCAGCAGGAGCGGTGAGATGATTACTCGTTTCAATTGGCAGAGCGATCCGCTAGACGACGTTCCTCTAACTACTGGTGAAAGTTGGACAATCCGAGAGTGCATTGACGAGGTACTGGACTACTAAACGGTATAATAGTAGTAGCGAAAGGTACTTTTATGCGTTTAAGAAACAGTGTGCAGAAAATTGCGCTTGAAGATAAGTTGAGTCGGCTTCGTCCATTTTTAGAACAGTCTATGCGGCTGGAGGGTATTGATCCTGACGAGTATCCAGATGTTCAGGATTTAATTGATACAATTCCGGGCATGATGCCCATCATTAATGATGGCGATCCAGTTAGATTCAGAGGAGGTTATAGGCTGTGGGCGTCGGTGCCACGTACCGACCATCCCGATCATTGGATGAATGCGCTGTGCTCTTCTACAGAGACGCATATGCCTATGACCGTAGACGAGTTATATGGTAGAGAAGACTACAAGTCTACTGTTCTGGACCACACGGGTTCTGATTTTCTGAGAATGATTGAAAAGCATTTAACTCTGTTACACCACGAAGGGCTGGCTCATATCATTTATACGCAAGTTGACTCTGATGTGGGTGCAGGAATTATTGAAAAGTTACAGATGACTCATCCGTACACTGCTGCCTGCTCTTTGCATGAGTTCTTTAAACTTTTACTGGAGTGGCAGTGGGCTTTGCTGTACGCAGATAACACCGAGCCGGTTGCTCAGTTAGCAAGTGACGTGTTGGAGTATTTTGAATTGCATGTTGACGAAGAGGATTCTAACGAAATTGTTCGGGATTTGATGGCTCTTCCCGATATGCAGGTGGCACAATATGTGAGAACGGGGGAGTGTTCTCTGAATCAAGTTACCCCCGACATGCCTTTGTCTTTCAGGCTCTGGGCGGCAACGAAGAATCTGATGGAAGAGCCTCGCCCGATACTTGCGCAACTATACATTGATTGTGTATCATATAAGAACATCGAGAAAGATTTAGGAAGATTGTGAGAAACCTATGGCTGTAACAGTTTCCGATGCCCAGCGGCAAAAAGCTAAAGAAAAAGCAATGGATTTTTTAAATCAAAACATTGTGTCTATGGCGATGATGCTGAACATTGATCCGAGCACACTAACGTCAAGCTATGTTATTCCGGTGTCCGAGAATGACACTGATTACCCTGCGTATCGTTCGCTTTTGACGATGGTAGGCAACTTGGAAGCCTTGGAATCATGAAGAAGTATGTCGTCGTTGATAGCTCCGTGGAGCGAGAGGCCGCAGCAGACGGTGTAGATATTAACGCCTTTGGGGAGTCTGACCAAGGCCCAGAGCCGACAGACGCTTCTCGGGTGTCTGAAGAGCCTGTAAAGTTCGATTCGTCCACGACTGCGTGGAATGTGCCTTCGGGCGAGGGCTTCCTTTGTCATTTCTACTCCGGTGACACTGATCCGTTAAGGACTTCTTTACCGTTGTCCGCTGAGAGCTTAGACGAGTTTGCCGATGAGTAGGGTTGGGAATGCAAGTTCACCGGCTTATAATGCTGTAGCAGATTTGGCGCATGTGGAGCGAGAGTTAATTACGGTGATGTACTCTCTCGGCATGAATACAGAAACTATTTCGTCTTCTTCGTTTGATGAGATCGTTGCTGGTATTAAATCAACCTTCCCTTTCATTCGTTTAGAGCAGGGCCACACATTAGCTTCTAACGATGCATTGAAGGAAATTAACGTGTTATTGATGGTGAATGTGCGGCGACTGTGGCATCGCTGGCAGCTAGCGGAGAGTATTGTTAATGGATAAGATTCTAGGTAATAAGTTTTTAATTGCGAACGCACTGACTTACGAGTTTTCCAAAAACGCATCTCAGGAGCTTGACTACGATTTCTTTTCGGTGCATGATGATATTGTCCGGGCGGTTAACGCTGACTGGCGCTCTAAGAATCTTGACCGTCGTTCAATTGCGGTCGGCACCGACTTTTATATGCATGTGTGGGACTTGCTATCAGGCAAAGTTGCGGGCTGGAAAGAGATGGTTTACATTTCCACTGGTATCTACTCGCAGATGGTTGTCGATTTGATTAAACCGACTTCGGCGTTAGTTGCGTCACCCGATAGAAACTTTGACTTTGTTTCAGATTTAAACAGAAGGGGGTGTGCTTTAACTTTCTTAAATAACGATTGTTTACAGGCTTTTGAGGCGCATGTTCTCACACACCCTGAATACAAGTTCACTGGAGATTACACTGTAATTGAGTATGCCGAATTAGAAGCAATGACAGAGCCACAGTTTGATTTCGTTCACATGCACTCACCTGACCTTACTCTTAATCCTGCGCTGATCGGGAAGATTGTTGATATTACAAATTCCGGTGGGGCGCTGTATCTTTCAGGCGTGAACGAAATGATGCGTCTCTACTCTCCTGACTACTACATTGAGCCGTTGTACGACTTGTACGAGGCGCTTGATGAACGCACAGACATTACAAGCTACCATATCCCTCATGCAATTGGGTTCCAAATTTTAGTAAAGAAGTAACATGACCGACGACAATGTTCAGCCCGACGATTGGCGTAGTGGGGACCCCCATCCCGACACACCTGTTATTGATGATGCTGCTCTCAAGGAAATTGGTGAGTTTGAGGTAGAGGACTTGGGCGGCGGTGTTATGGTGTTCAGAAAGGCCGTTACAGGAGATACAGAAGAAGTATTCAAGTATATTGATGCACAGTCCGAGGTATCTCATCAGAACAGGTGGGAGTATATTGTTGGTGAGGACGGGGAAAAGTATGGCATCAACGAAGATGGTTTTAGATATCGGCCTGAAGATATTCCTGCAACACCCGTTCGGTTACTTCACCCTGTAACAAAAGACACGCCGGATGTCCCACGTGAGTTTTTTCACGGCATGGAGGACACGATTTACAAAGCGCTTCTGCGTTATATCGACTACTTCCCGCTGCTTGTTGGGTGCGTGTGGTGGAAAAATCGGGGGCACATTCTTCGTTATGCCGATGAAGGTATCTTGGGCGCTCACTGCGATAATGATACAAACTATAAAGTAACCGAGGGCGTGCGTTATATGCCTCGTGGGCAGATGGCCGCACGGCAGACTTGTGGATGCCTAGTGTATCTAAACGACTCTGTTGAGAGTGAAGACGAGTTAGACGGTACAAACTTTACTGGCGGAATGCTAGAGTTCTTTCATCTGGGTATTGAGTACAAGCCCAAGAAAGGCGACATCGTATTTTTCCCAACGAATTACATGGCGTCCCATCAGGTAAGCCGAATGGACGCTGGGGTACGTTATACTTATCTATCTTTCTTTGGTCAAGGCTCTCCGCACCAAGAAGGAAACATCAATATCGTAGAGCCAGACGACAGCTTTCAGTGGTGTCCCGCAATGTGGATGAATAACATTTACGATGATTATGAGCGGTACTGCAAGTCTGACTATTCTCGCTTTTCTACGGGCGAGGAACAGAACATCGGGATCAATCCCGTGTATCAGGGGCGGTGTGTGGCCCAGTACGGGGATACTCACGAGGCCGAAGAACTTGACGGGGCGGCTAACTGTGGTACGGAGGGTGCGCCGATTGAGCCATGATTGATGTAATTGATTGCTGTTACAGCGATGTAATTAACGATTCTGCATACTTTGCCGATAAGTTTCTACACGATGGGGTTTTTGGGTTGCGTGGATTACACGCTACCGAAGAAGAACAGTTAAACATTATTGTGGCGTTAGGTGACGAGATCGGGTGGGTTCCACGGACTGCTGACTTTGATCGGTCTTGTCTTCGCCGGTATGTTGAAGATCATTCGCACACGTTTGACTATGGAGAGCATACCGGCAGTGATCTTTCCGTGAATTGGCATTTAGAGCATGTTGAGGCATCATTAGAGAATTCTACAGTGGCAGGGTTCTGGAACATGCTTAAGTTTGATTGTTCGACGGATGTGGGGGCGACATACTTTAAAGATAACTCTAAGTTAGTTGAGGACTTGCCCGCAGAGGTGGTAAAGTTCTTACGGAAGTGTGTGATTTCTGACCAAGATATTGTGGACAGGAAGGGTCATAGGGCTTCTATCAATTTACGTCACGCAGTTGAGCGCCACCCGTTTAAAGATGCAGAAGTCATTAGAGTCTGTCAGGGGTATGTGTCTCTAGTTTCTTTTGACGGGCGTGATCCTTCACCTAGTGAGATAGATGAGCTTGAAGCGCATGTTGATACTATTCAAGTAGAAATTATGCGGGACCTTAAACGTAGACTGACTTGGAATTGGCAAGTGGGGGATATGCTTGTGAGCGATTTGTTTACGATGTCACACGCTGTTTCTGGTGGCTTTAAGCAGAGTGAGCGAAAGTTTTTAGGCTACTTTTGCAGCCACCCAGCCATTGACAGTGCTTCTCTGTTTCAGTAGACTACGTGTATGTTTGTTTCGTACAATGATCCCGAGCCAGAAGATTTAGGCGGCGGTGTAGTTGTTTTCCGCAATGCCGTTTCGTGCGAGTGGGAGAAACTTTATGATGAGGTTTCTCTGCTTGTTGACGAAGAGTATGCCGGAATGTACACAGAGGTCACCAACCCTGAAACGGGCGAGATTGCTTACGAGAACAAAAGTGGATATCTGTTTGGGTTAGACACATACGAGTCTATGCCCCGCCGTGGTTCTTCTCTTCACCTAAACCCACGAGAAGATGTAAGACACTTGCTACGTGCGCTGGAAGATGCTAAAGACGCTTGTTTACTTAAGTATTTTACTTGTTACCCTTTGGCGTACAATTGCGTTTGGTGGAAGGTGAAGGGGCATGTGGTGTCCTATGGTGACGGTGTTTATCTAGGATCACACTCAGATATCAGTGCTGAGTATGTGTACGGAGTTCACCGGACATCGCAGGAGTTAGCTTTACGTAATGTTGTGTCTAATGTGACATATCTAAACTCTTCTGTGCCTGAGTCAGAGTTGAACGCTAGAAACTTTACAGAAGGTGCCCACAATTTCAACTATTTAAATATCGACCCTATTGTCCCTGAGGCGGGCACGATTATATTCTTCCCTTCTAACTATGTGGCGGCTCACGAAGTTTGCCCGGTGGGGAAGGGGCGTAGGATGTCGTATTTGGGTTGGTACTCTCAGGGTACCCCTAATTCCGCTGTCCGGGAAGACGTTATTGATCCTTTGGTAAATCCTGAAGGGGCTGAATCCAGTACGAATGTGTGGATGCCCACGTTGCGTGAAGATTACCGGGCCTTTTTAGAAGAGCGTGGCTATGACGAGCGCTCAGAGCAATACAGAACTACTTTGTTAAACTCGGAGGGGTAATGATTCAAGCAGAGCATGTTGGTATGGGCGTTGTGATTTGCCGCAACGTATTGGAAGTTGATCCTGACTTTTTTGCGAAGTATTGTGGTTGGCTTACGGGTGAGTCGGAGCAGACTTTTAAGTTTGAGAAAGATCATGCCGTTAATCAGACAGGGTTCAAGTTTAGCCTTGAGGATATCGGGATGGCCCCACAGCGCTTCTTGGAAACTCGTGGGGCTAGCCGTGCAACTGAAGTTCCTCAGGAGTACTTAGACTTTGTGGACTCGTGTGAGGATGCACTGTATCGGGCACTTGTAGAGTACTGCACGATCTTCCCGGATGCGGCTACAACGGCTTGGTGGCGACCGAAGGGGCATGTGGCGGTGTACGACGCAGGGCAGCACATTGGTCCCCACTGTGACGATCAGGTACCGTTTGAATGGGGTGAATCTCCACCTAATCAGGTTTCGATGCACAACAGTACCAGCATTAATCTTTATCTAAACAACTGTGGGACGGATTATACTGGCGGAGAAATTAACTTCCCTCATGCAGATTATGCGTTTACGCCGGAAGCTGGGTCGGTCGCTATTTACCCCTCCAGTTATGTCGGAAGGCATGAAGTGTATCCTGTAGAGTCAGGGAGACGAGTTGCCTTTTTAAGCATGGCCTGCTATGGTGTGGATACCCCGAACAACGAGATTGTCGGGCAAGAAGGCGCTAGGATTTGGATGCCCAATCTGATTGCTGACAGTCAGGCGGGGTCAACAGAAGGACGCCGTTCGTAGATTGAGAAGTCTACATTTGCGTTCATGTTTGGTTCTGCGGGATCAAAGTTTGCGCCAATTACAAGACGTGTCTCCGGTGACTGTTGGCGTTCTGTCCAGTGTAGGACGTAGGACGGAAAAATAACGTACATTCCCGATTGCGGCTGTACGTGTGTGTTTCTGTGTACTGTGTTACACCAAGTGGCTGATAGGATGAGTTTGGCAGATTTCTCATCGGCTATAGGGTAGTAGACTGCCGACCAGTAGTCTTCGGGGTGAATGTGAAAGTTGGCGTGGTGAGAGTGAGGTCCGACACTCTTCCCGTGCTGTAAGTTTAGTGCCCACTGGTTCTTCAGAATTAAGTCATTGTTTTCTGCGCCATACTGAACTAGACGAGTCATGCGAGTTAGTAGCTCGTTTATCTCCGGGGTGTCGGGTAACAGAATGTCTTGGTCGTCCCACGGCTCCTCTTCATCGCCACAGGGTTCACCGTACTGTGTGATTTGATGGGAGATTAACTCGTTGTCGATGTCATCAAGATGTCCTTGGAAGAAGGGGATATTGACTAGTGATTTTTTATCCATTACTAAGTTCCTTTCGGGTACCTTTTGAGTTGAACGATCTTAGCACAGGGAGAAGTAAGTCTCCACTGAGTTCATGATTTGTAACATATTCTTCGTAGTCTACAAAAAAGTCGTGCATCCAGACTTGACCGCTGTAAATGTTACTGCTGTCCTCTACTATGTTGACTCCATATTCCGGGGCAGATGAACCTTGTCCAAAGTATGATAAGTACGCATAGCGGTTGCCTGCGGTAATTGGGTTGACTTCGTGAGCACAAACAAAGTTTGCGGGAAACAGGAGTACGTCTCCGGCCTTAGGCGAGTACGTCACGTTGGCGTAGGGGAAAACAATGTCGCCTCCTTCATAGTCGTCGTTCAAGTATGCAATCGCAGCCAAAACGTGTTTGACGCCTAGTTGAAAGTCTGGCTCGTAGTGGGGCTGGTAGTTGATGTCATTGTCAGCGTGTAGTCCAAGTGCCGATCCCGCCTTGTACGAAAGTACGTGTCCTTTTGTTTTCCACCAGAGGCAGGGAACAATCATAGGAAACTCTGTGGCGTACTGTAACAGTGCGTTGTAGACTTCTGTTTCTATGGTTTTAAAATAGCTTTGTTCCCACTCGTGTTGAAGGTCATTAAAGTTATTTATCCTGACACAGTTTGCTTCAATTTCTTCTGGTGTGAAGCGGTGTCCACTTAAGTTGGTGGCGTGTAGCACATTACCGGCGTCGTCATAAATGTATGTGTAGTGTTTCGCTAAGGCTTCGGCTCTTAGGGCCTCAATGGTAGGGAAGATGTTTGAATCAATGGATACTGCGTCTGCAATCCTGACGATTCCCATTCCTAAGTGCTCAGACATTGCCGTGGTTCATTTCTTTTTGGTGCCTTTCGATAGCGTCGTTTATGGGATAGTATGGCTCACCTAATCCGCTGGTTATGTTGGTCTTGGTGTGCATAAACAGAAAGAGATAGGCTTTATTACCTGCTGTTATTTCTGAAACGGCGTGCGTTACGGTACACGGTAACATCACGATACTTCCGGCTTTAGGGGACAGAAAAAAATCAGCGTGTTTATTGTAGTCCGTGCCTAGTGCGTCTAATTCTTCCGGTGAACGGGCATGGAAGGAAAGGTCGCCCCCTTCGTAATCATCGTTTAAGTAAAGCAATGCAGTCCAATCCATTGTGTTTATAGGATTTTCAATGTTTTTGTCAATGTGTGCGCCCATAGCGCCACCAGTTCTGTACTCTCGTAAGCAGTAGTTGCGTGTAATATAGGCGGGCATCGTGTTGCCGGTTATCCCTGCCCAAACATCCAGAGCTTTAATGTAGTCTGGTTCAATTAAGTTGATTATCTTGTCAGCTAGGTTGTGCGCTTTACTAAAATCTGGAGTTGTTTGTTTCCGGGGCCAGTGTTGATTTTCGTTTAGGTCCCAGTCGAAATGCTTTGCTCGCCCTCTGTGGCTTTCATGGGTATGCTCTACAATCTGTTTCCAGCCGTCTTCGGTGCGTACTGGACCGCCGTCGTACCATTCTTCCCACGCTGGGATAACTGGATACAAATCGGCGTTAGTGTCGTGTTCTTCAATTACACGCATAAACTCGGCAGCGTTAGGTAGCGCATCTTCAATGTAGATAACACCGTAATCAAGTTCATTTACTCTCATAGAAAAATTCCCCTGCCTCTAACGCAAACGGTGGACGATCCTTATGCCACACGTTAACAACTAGCACCTGACGAATTCCTGATAGGACCGGTGTAGTTTCGTGCATTCTCCTGCCTACATCAAACGATACTACTCTGTTAGGCACATATGCAATACGTTCTCGATCATCCTTAGGAGACAGGTACGCTTCTACTGATTCTTGCTCTAAGATATTGTCAGGGAAGCCCTCAATGCTGGCTTTATGAACTTCTAACATTCCGCCTTCAGGCGCTTCAGTGAATCCGTACCACACACTTCCCGCAATCGGAGCGTTGAATCTTTTATACTTTGCGTAAAGAAATGTGTCTTCATCGACGTGGTGTGCGAGGTACTGCGGGGGTACACATGATCTTGTCCAGTACTCAAATCCAATAACGTCGTCTAAACTAAAGTTTCTTATCGCAGGGTTTTCCCAGATAGCCTGAATTACTTGCTTCTTTAGAGTGTCGGCAGGAGAGTTCCACCAGCCGTCCCAAAACATGTACGGCGCAAAACACGATGACGCTTCGGTGTGGTACATCATGCCGTGAGAGTCCCCAATATTATTGCGGTCCTCAAAGGTGTCCATGAGGGGAGGGAAGAAGCTCTCATCTTCTTTGATGGCTTGAATCAAGTCTGGGTCGGTGAGGAAGTTATCTTGGACGTACATGTCTATATTTTAGTCAAATATGTGGGTTGGTGCAATTGCTTGCCTACACAATTTGTGGTAGAGTAGTACCATGAAACGAGACGAAGAATCAGTAAAGCGTGTTGTGGTGGCAGAAGGATTTGCCGTTCCAGTAGACGAGAAGCAGTTTGAGCACATGGTATCCACGTCGGCAAAGCCGGTGCTTGTAGATTTCTGGGCTGAATGGTGTGGACCGTGTAAGGCTATGGCACCTGTTCTGGATGAGTTTGCCGCAAAGTATGCAGATGAGATTCAGGTCATTAAAGTTGAAGCGGAGAAAGCACCGTTGCTCATGGAGCGGTTCGACATTACCAGCATCCCTACTTTGATGGTCTTTGTGGACGGTAAAGCAGAGTACAGCTTGGTAGGCGGGAGGCCGCTTGGGATGTTAGAGAAAGAACTGGGTGCGTACATCTGGGTGGAGACAAAGGACGCCTGATGCCTGACCTGTGGGATGATCTGCCGCCTGAGATGATGGGAGACCGCCCCCCGGCTGACTGCTTGTCTAAAGAGGTAGTGGCTCCTGCTGAGGTTAAGAAAAAAGAGCGTGGCGAGGATGCCGAGGGAAAGCTGCGACAAGTTTTTGGATCACCTGAAGTTAAGTAAGGTGTTGATTTAAAAAGTTTGGTCTTGACAGACTGCGCCGAGGCTACTATACTAGCCAGTATCAACAACGACAAACAAAAGGAGATCAAGTTGATTACTAAGAAGGCAATTATTCAGGCAGCAACCGAGGTGGCGGATCGTTCCCCGTCTTCCCGGAATCGTTCATCGAAGATGGTGACTTATCGTCATCCTCGTGGCCTGATTGGCAACACTCTTCACACTGCCGGTCTTTCACCCCGTGAGATCAAGTCTCTTCAGGGTAGCCGGAAGTACGACCGTTTCTTGAATCCTGCGGCTACCGCTTGGGTTCGTGAGGCGAACACTCGTGCGAACAAGGGTATGGCGTGGGGCGAGGTGGTCTCGTCCGTTCGCTGATCCTTCCGTCGTCTGAGCGACGTTTAAATAGAACTTAAGCTCAGAGCGTTCCCCACTCTAGGGTGGGGAGGTGGCGTTGAGGCGTGTGAATGGCATTTCACAGCGTAAGACTTTGCCAGTCTTTTCTCTGAAGGCTGTACGGCTTAGCATGTATCTGTTGTATTCGTACAAATACAACGGCTGGGGAGTTACCAGTCCTCTAGAGGTGTAAGGGGTCGCACCCCAACTGGCTACCACAACACCACAAAAATGGTATAATATTCTAAGTTAGTTCTTTAATCAACCAGATACGGACGACGAGGTGTTAACAATGAAGGTTTTTCTAGGTGTTTTTGTGCTCGCCCTGTTTATGGGATCGGCTGCTGTGGAAGCGGAACCGTACCCGTGGCACGAAGGGATTCTCAATCGACCGGCTACGGTTACTGAGACGGCGGTCAGGGTCAATCCCCCGCCTCCTCGTGTTACACCGCCCCCTGAGACGGCTCCTCCGGCCACACAGCCGCCCGTAACGGCTCCTCCGGCCACACAGGCCCCTGAGACGGCTCCTGAACAGCCTGCGCCCGCTGAGAGGATTCCTGCCCCCTCTGGACCCCCTTCGATCATTCCTGGCGACTGTGAGTCAGTCAGACGAGTGTTTAACTATTACGATCCGAGTGGAAACTCTGCCGCATTTTTTGTGGACGGTGGAATTGCCTACAGGGAGACTCGTTGCGGTACAGATACTTTAAATGAAAGTTCTGGAGACACGGGTGTTGTGCAACTTAACCCAGTGCATAACCGAGCAGGTTACTTCGGGGGACGCTATTTCGGTGACGGCGGCTGGCTGATGGCTCTCCACGGACTGCGTACCCGGCAAAACACTCTGAGTTCTGAGTGGGCTAATGCGGCTATTACTTTGCGTAAAGTCTGTGGTAACGGCCCGTGGGCCACAGGTGGAAACTATAGTTGCTTGTATCGCAATCTGTGACTTGACCGCACACGATAAAGTGTGCTATCATTAGCATCGGAGCGGTGACAGAGCGGCCGAATGTACTTGTCTTGAAAACAAGCGAGGTGAAAGCCTCCGTGGGTTCAAATCCCACTCGCTCCGCCATACCCGTGGAACTACCTGGGAGTAGAGGCAGGCTGTAAACCTGCTGCCGTTGGCTAGGGAGGTTCGATTCCTTCCCACGGGACACAAGTGTAGTATTGACCTGCACAGGTGAGTGTGGTACAATAGCGGCATGAGCAACGCTGACCCTAATACTCCGTATGATTATGCTAGTGAGCCTGACTGGGTGTACACTAAGCCTGATAAGCCTAGTGGCTGGAATCACTACTTCTTTCACGGTGACTTTTGGAGAGAGGATGAAGATGATATACATGCAGACATTGATTAAGTGGTTGAGGCTACTCTTCTATAAGAAGTCAGCCTTTGATGGATATACATTTGATCTTGACGAATACACACCCATCACTGAAGAAGACTACGAAAGCGTGACGGCGTTATCGTCGCCCGCAGTTACATCACCCCGCCGTCGATCAAAAGGGAGCACTTCCAAATGACCGAAACCGATATTTCCAAGTCCCAAGTAGAGACTATGATCCAACAGATTGAATCCATGCTTATTGACGTATCCGGGCATAACAACGTCCCCGCTGCCGATATGCGTGACGGATTGTTAGACCTGTTGAATATGGCAAACGCTTTAGAAGACGAATGACCTATGATTTGCGAGTTTACCGCAGGAACAGAGCACTGGTACGTTGACACCGACAAGACCTACGTGAAGATTTTTGACAACATTGACCAACGTGTTATCAAAGAAAACCACAACTTAGGTTTACTAGCCCAGTTGGAAGGTAACCGTATTGCGGCCTACGAGGGCACCTATGCAATGATCGGCGTTTCCCCCACGATTACCACGACTCACTTCTTCCTAGAAGGAGGCAAAGAGGCAAATCGTATCATATGGCGACCCGGAATGACAGAAGAACTTGAGGAAGAAGTTGAGGTAGACAATGCCTATTTATAAGGACTTTGACCGTGACCTACATAACCGGCACGACGTACAAGGCCGGGAAACCGTGAAGAACTATGTGAGCGCACACAAAGATGGGCTTATCGCTAAAGATAACCCTGACGAATACGGGGTAGACTTACTGTTCTACAAATACGATAGACTCGTAGGTTACGGTGAAGTAGAAGTACGGACGAACTGGAAAGCTACAGTTTTCCCGTTCAAAAGCCTGCATGTGCCTGAACGTAAGAAGAAACTGTTAGACAACGATCTACCTACCCTGTTCTTCTCCGTCAACGAGAAACACACCCAAATGTTTGTGTGCAAAGCAGAAACCGTGCTCAACGCCCCGCTAGTCGAAGTATCCAACAAATACGTACAAAAGGGTGAACTGTTCTACGACGTAAAGACCACAGACCTCTACCTGACAGAAACATGAGATAAAATGGACCCCCTATGGCTCCCCCCAATGTACTGTCCCGACTGCGAAGTCTACTGGGAACAACTAGAAGGAACCCCCTGCTGGATATGCAAACAGCCCGGAGAATACCAGAAACGACTAGTATCCCCCCGGACACGACTTATCAGGACACATGACTGACTATGCCCCTATCAGGTAACCTCAGCCTCAAGTACTGCTCCGTAAGCAGGTGCGGCAATTCAGCACAATACCACGTCCAATTCACAGACAAAGAAAACAACTATACATCAAGTGTACAGCCCTACTGTAGTGACCACACCAAAATCGGATGGTACCTACCCCCCAAAGGGAAACAGAAAGGCAAATGGGTAGGAGGATGGATACCGTCCAACATACACACAATACACGACAACTACGGCGACGAACTCACCGTATCACAAGTCAAAAACTCGACAGCAAGGTTCTAACAAATGGATAACATTCTATTCGCAGGCATCGTATGGCTCATCCTGTCAGGAGCCGCAACAGCACTCTGGTCACTATCCGCAATAGTAACCACACTCACCGACAAACTACTCTCAACATACAAAAGAAGGAACCCCAAATGACCAAAAATTTAGGATGGCTCATAGCCGCCCCAATCATCGCAGCAGGACTCATCACCCTCGCAATCCACCAAACAATCACCCAAATCACCCGACTACACGAACACGCCCAAACAGGACAACACCCCAAATAGAAACCCCGCAAATCCTACCACGATCACAAACACCCCCAAGCAACACACAACAAAAAGCCCTAAAGGACAAACCAATGCTACCCCAAGACTACATGATAGGCATAGCCTTCACCATTATAGCCATAACCCTAGTATTAGCGTTAGACTCATACACAAGTTGACACCCACCCACCCTCTACAGTAAACTACAACCATAACACCCTACTAGTATTAAACCCAAACAACAAAACCCATACTAGAAGGACCCTAACTGTGGACAACAACACAAACCCACTCACACGCATAACCAAAAACATCCGAACACCTATACAACCCCCAAACACCCCACAACCCCCCATTGACCCCCACCAAAACCCCCCAGAACCCGCTAAACACTGGTCTGATGACGCTTTGTGTAAGGGTAAGACGGATCAGATGTTCCCTAAGGAGCATAAGGATTTGTCGTATATTTCGGAGGCTCGTCGTATGTGTAGGCAGTGTCCTGTGCGTAAGGATTGTTTGGAGTATGCTTTGTCGTTTCCGGCTTCGGATCAGCATGGGGTTTGGGCTGGGTTGACTCCTCGGCAGTTGGATTCTGAGGCTAAGCGTCGTGGGGTTCGGGTTGAGCGTTTTACTTTGGCTCAGGTTTGGTCGCATTTGAATCGGGGTTGAGTGTCCGGCCGGTGGGGATTGTGTCAAGTTGTTTGTGTGTTTTGTGTTTGTTTGTATAGTGGTTGTAGATACGTGGTAGTATAGTTGTATGGATTCTAATAAGCTTTCTAAGGAGTTTTTGGCGGAGAGGGATGCCCGTATTTTTGGGTTGCGTAAGTCTGGGTTGTCGAATCAGGATATTGGGAAGCGGTTTAATATGTCGGCTTCGGCTGTGGCGGCGGCTACGAGGCGTCAGTTGGGTCGGTTGAATTCTGAGGCGTGGTTGTCGTATCCTGATGTGTTGCGTTTGGAGTTGGAGCGGTTGGATGAGATGCAGAAGTCTGTGTGGCCTTTGACTCAGTTTAGGCGTGAGGTGTTGGATGATGGTTCTGAGGTGATGTTGGAGCCGGATCAGAATGCTGTGCGTACTGTGTTGGGTATTATGGATAGGCGTGCTAAGTTGTTGGGTATGAATGTTGAGCGGTCTGAGGTTGCGATTTCTGGTTTGGAGGGGGCGTCGTCTGTTGAGGTTACGTCGTCGTTGGCTGGGGTTGGTGGTGAGGTGTCGGTTGCGGGTGATGCTAAGGGTGAGGCTTTGGCGTTGTTGGAGTTGATGTCTTCGTCGGGTGTGTTGGATTCTGGTGTTGTTAATAATATTTTGGATAGTGTTGATCGTGATGATGATGTGGTTGATGCTGTGATTGTTGAGGAGGACAGTGATGTCTAGTGATTATTTGAAACAAACTTTGTTGGCGGATGAGGTGCGGAAGGCTGAGGTTGCTGGTGCGGTCGATGCTGTGCTGGAGGGTGATGTAGCCCCGGCGTTGGTGGATGATGAGCCTCGTGACCGTCAGGTGTTGATTCGTGTTGGGGAAACTCAGCGGTCTCAGTGGCAGGCGGCGGCTGAGTCTGATGGGGCTTCTGTGTCTGAGTGGTTGAGGCAGATGGCTGATGCACGGTGGCGTGAGATTTATACGTGTACGCATCCGTTGGAGCGGCGGCAGGTGTATCCTTGGTCTGAGATTTGTTTGGATTGTGGTACGAAGCTGCGGTAGGGACACCATTGAGGGTATTTGGGTGGGTTAGTCCCGGTCTTGAGTGGGCTGGGGTTGGCGAGTCCCGCAGGTTTAGCGGTGTGGGCCTGTGGGGCGGGGCTGGTTTACCTTGATGGTTGGGAATGAGAAAGGGGACCTTAGCAACTTTACTGCTAGGGTCCCCTCTCTGTGTTAATTGGTGTGTTGTTAGATGTTTACCAGCGTGCTCGTGCTGCTGCGATTTCTCGTTCTAGGTCGTCGGTCCATAGGGAGCGGTCTCGTGGGACGCTGATGCCGTTGATGTAGAGTAGCTTCTTGCGGGCTTTTCGACGGTCTTTGAGCCGGGTAATGATTTTCTTTGTCATGTGTTGGTTCACCTCCTTGGGGTGTGGTTTAGCTTATTAGCCAAACTCTATTCTAGCGGGACTGGTCGGGTATGTATAGTGCGGGTTGGGTGAAGGTAGTCACAGGCGGGGGTGTGTATGTGGGCACGTAGGGACACCATTGGCCTTTTAGTGTAGTTTGGGGTATTATATAAATATGAATGATTTATTTGATGTGGCTGGTCCGGGGCGTCCACCGAAGCGTGCTGATGTAGAAAGTAAAAACGTGGGCATGTCGTTTAAGGTTGACCCTCGTTTAAAGAATTTGTTGATGGATATCGCTGATGGTTATGGGATTTCGATGACAGAGTTGTTGTTGATGATGGCGATGAAGGAAGCGGGCGTAGAGTACTTAGAGGACTTGGAGTGACTGATCCTAACGAGAATGTCAGTTTGCATTTGCGTATGCCTGCTTGGGTGAAGGAGCTTGTGGCTGAGGCTGCTGCTGCGGAGGGTATGGCGATGGCACAGTATTGTGCTCATGTGTTAGCTGGGTGTGCTAGGGACACCATTGGCATTCCTGAACCCCCGCCTGCTGTGGCTGCGTTGCCGACTGTCTCGGATGTGTTGCGCACATACATTGAGGGCAGCAAGATGATCGGGCCGTGTGGTAATGCGTGGCCCTGCGAGTACAGCGAAGAGGCTAGCAAGTTCATCGGTGACGCCGAGTTCTGCGGCTCGTGTAACGTGCGGGTTCATTAGTACCGTCCTGCTGGCGTATGTGACTGCTGAAGTTCGGTGATATCGCAGTCTTTGGGGAGTTCGTGGTCTCTGAGGATCATGAGTGGTCGCCCGTACTGTTGGTCCATGCGATGTTCGACTTCGTGGAATCGTCCATGAAAAATTACTTTGTTCTTTTCTGCGTCTACTAGACAGAAGTCGGAAGGCATTAGCCATTCGATGATCTGTTCGTATACGTACTTAACCCATCTGTAGAGGGTTAGGTATCTTGGTTCTCCTACATGTTTAGCCATTCGTCCATTTCTTTCTGTCCGTCTTTCTCCTGATGATATAGTGCCACGAACGTTTCCACCTTGTCGGCGTTCCGAAAGATAAGAGTTATGTCGTTGTACTTCTTGTTGCGGGGGTTCCGCCCGTTGTGCCATTCGGATAGCGTACATCCGATGATAGCTTGACGGCATGTCTCTTCACCGTACAGCTTGAGAGCGGAGGCGATTTTCTTTTCCCGTGCCTCGTCTAGTTTAGTACCTTCAGTCCTGTTGCACGTGTTCTTCCAGAAGTCGAAGACTGCTTGTACAGTCTCCGCAGGTACACCATTGGTATCTTTTAGATTGAATAAGTTTTGTTCTTCCACTGTTCCTCCTTCCGATAATAGATTTGTAAGATAACATATTGTTTGAACGGTTTTCGTCGGGGTTAGCCGTTCAGAACGACGGAAGGGCCGAGGGGAGAGAGGATTCCCCCGGCCCTTCCTGTCTGTGTGGGCATCAGCGCTGCCGCAGGTACTCCTTCCATCGTGGCAGAACCTGTGGCTTGTAAGCCTGCCCACGCTGGAGACTCTGAAGGAAGGTAATCGCATCCTTTGGGGAGTACTCCATGTGAACGTTGTTCTTCTGTGCGAGGATAGCGCACTCGGTCTCGTCAAAGACGGAGGAGCCTCCTCGTGGACGGTAGACCAACCCATCGGTCACCCAGATGACTGGGGACTTCCGGTTGATGCGTCGGGACACAGCGTATTCGAGTGCGGGCCTGTCGTTGCCGTTGCCTCCACGGAACCGAGGAAGTTTGGCTGTCATCTTGCCCTTGTCTGCGAGGATGAAGCAGTTGTCTCCGTCGTAGCCTGTGGAGTAACCCATGACGGTGCATCCAGGTGCTGCTTCCATCATTTCTCGCACCTGATCTTTGGAGAGTGACATGGAGCCTGAGCAGTCAATGAGTACGACGCCGCCGCTGGACTTGACAAACTTGTCAAACACACGACGGTCAGGGTCGGTGAGCATACGATGCATCCGGCGAGGGTTGCGTCCCATGTTGGATGCCACTCGTTTGCGCCCGATAGCTCCAGGGATGGTAATGGTGAGCGGTAGGGCTTTGACTCTCAGGGGGAGCCATTCACCAATGCCGTTCTTTTCGATGCCTCCGTTTAAAGCTTTGTTAGCTTTATCTTGGATAGCCTTACGGTCAATGGTCTGATCTTTGTCAGCGAGTTCTTTGGCTTCGCCGTCGTCTTGCAGTCCCTCGTTGGTGTCGCCACTGCTGCCTTTAGGGTTGCCGTCCTCGTCGGTCTCTTCGCCACCATCGCTGTCTGCGCTGTCGTCGGAGTCGTCGGAGTCGTCGGAGTTCTCTGGCTCTGGCTCTGGCTCTGGTGGCCTCTGCCGGGGGGCAGGCATCGCTGCGATGGACTCAATAAGCATGGCAAGCTCAATAGTAAAGTTCATACCAACTATTGTGGCGCTCTGCCGGTTTTCGTAAGTTGCCCCGTAGCGAAGTAGCGCTTCCCTGTCGCTGGTCAGGTTGGCACCGTCCATGCTCTTCTTGATCCCTTTGATCTGCTTCTTCTGGAAGGAGACGATCTCTTTAGCGATGTCTCGAAGAACGTCTGCCCACTCTGGAGCGTTGCGCCGGATACCGACGATCAGGGGATTAAGACTACCTGTGTGGACCGATGCTGCCACGGACCAAACGGCCTCCTGCCATGCACCGTTGTCTGCCAGAATTTCTCCGTCAAACTTTTCAGAGCCTGTGACGAGCGATTTCATTGGGAAACCAAGTTCGTTTGCAATGAAGTTGACTCGTGCCTCTTCCGCCGCACGGATTGCTTCTACGCCGGTAACCTCGTTGATGTACGGGGTCAAATCTTGAGGTGAAACTTTCACGTGAATTTGCTCGTGCGCCCGAATGGCTTGAGCGAGCAGTGAGTCGTCAAGTGGGACCCTCATGACTCGTCCTGAGACAGTGATGTAGGGTTCGCCCCGGACGGCACGAACGTTAGCAACGTCCCATCCGCCCGTATTACGAATGTCCTGCCGGGTAAAGATTTCTGGCATTGGCCGGTTCTTTTGGTGAACCTCGTTGATGATGTTGGTCATATCATTCTCCTCTCGTAGATGATGACTCTGATTGTAACACAGGTGGTGAGTGGTTGTCAAGTCGAAGGTGAGGGGAAGGGGGCCAACCAAACCCCCCTCCCCTCGTTGTGCCTGATAGGGAGCGCCAGCACCACTCCGGCGCTCAACCTACCGACTCGGCACGATCTTAGCTGCTCTGAAACTGGTCAATGCGGATTGCCTCAAGGAAGGCATGTGCCCGATCACCGAGAATCAGTTCGGCAGCTTTCTCCTCACCCATCTGGTGAGTAAGCTTGTGCATGGACTGGAACAGTCGCAGTGACATGCGCTGTGAGCCAGCGTCGGCCATACGGTCGGCGTAACCCCTCCAGTGAGTTGGGAGTGTCAGCAGAGCATCAGGATGCGGACGGTCAATGCGGACCCGGACGGGGAACCTGTCGGTCAGTGCCTCTGGCAACTCTTCGATCTGTTCCACGTTGGTCGTCATGATGACCGTGTATCCAGGATTAGGGTAAGTTTTCTCGCCCGTTACTGGGTGCTCCCACTCTGCCGACTCTGCTGAGTCTGTCATGTTGAGAAGGGTAGCGAAGACATCGCCGCCAGCCTTGTCAATCTCGTCTACGACCAGACGACCGCCGCTACGGCGTGCCTTGATGGCCGCACCTTCAATGTATTCAAAGCCGTCCTTGCTGGGAAGGAACCCGCCCGTAACGTCCATGTTGGTCATGTCGTCGGTACAGGTGAGTCGGTGTGACTCCTTACCCGGCGTCTTGTTGACGTGGAGAGCGGAGAAGGTCTTGCCGGTTCCGGGGGGACCGTAAAGGATGATACGGTCTACGCCTGCGCTGAGGACCTGATTAAAGGTGTCCCAGCAAGTTGTCTCGGTGTCGGTTTTGGTGCTCATGGTTGGTGTCCTTTCGGGGTTGGTTGATTACGTTTGTAATTGTAGCAGGTACTCAGACGGCTGTCAAGTCGTGGCTGGGAAAATCAGAAAGTTTTTGATCTGCCACCCATTGTTTCCAGGGTACTACAGCGGGAGAAAAATAGCCTGAAGTGTAATACATGCGAACGAGAGGTTCAGCGCCGAAACTGTCCCATTCGATGCTAGGGCTGTCGTGCTCAACGTCGCCGGGTCGCTGGCTGTCACCGATGATGATGCCGTAGCCGGTGCTACCGCCTTCCAGTTCGGTGAGAGTGTCGAAGATGATTCGGGTGCAGTAAGAGTCGTCAGTGATACGACCTTCCTTGTCTGCCCGCTCTAGGGCGTCGGCTACAATGCTGTTGACGTAGCCTCCTCGCCAGTGGGTGTAGAAGTGAATAGCGGTGTCGCTTCCGTGTTGCTTGATTCGGATGGTTGCTCTATCGCCCATGATGGGCCTCCTTGTGGTTGGTGGTTGATTACGAACGTAAGTGTACTACATCTTGACGCCGCTGTCAAATCGTAGTACTAGATATCCCCGCAGGGACACCATCGGCAGTTTCCATTAGAAGTCAAAAATTGACGACTGGCCTTCCATTTCTTGTTTCAGGTTTTCTTCGCTCTCGGGGGACCCTGAGTGCATCCACTCGGTCCACTCTTCGAACGTCATGCCTACTGTCTCCGGGCCATGCGGGTGACCTACGTCGTGATCCATGATGATCCCCTCGTGGGTAATGGTGACGGTCAGTGTCTCCCCGTCACCAAGGTCTACGGTGCCTTGCCATAGGCTCGTGTGAAGATCGTTCACGTGCAGGGTGGGAGCGTCCATCAGATGTCCACCTTAACCGAACGGGCCAGCGAGATCAGAACCTCACGAAACTCTGGAGGGGTAGCCATTGCCTCAACTGCCGATATACGCTTTTTCTGTCGGTTCCCCGTTTTGACACCGTTACCCACACCGCCAGTAGTGGGCGGCTCGTCGTGACGGAGTGGAATGGAAGTGTCGATTCCCACACCGTATAGCCACGTGCGTTTGCGAGCAGGATGACCGTAGGCGCACTGAGATACTTGGATACTCACTCCGCCGTACTGGTCAGGCTCAGACCACTCACCCCGAACTGGGCGAGGTAGTCCAAACTTTTCGTATGCCAGGGAGTAGGCAGGGTGCTCTAGGACGCCGCCATAAAGGCGCACCTGCTCTAGTGCCCGTGCAAACAACCCGCCGTCCTCAGCGATAGGGGTGCCCCATCGTTTATGATTCACGGATGCAAGCTGACACCAGCGGGCGCAGGGAGGGTGGGCAACAACAGGGTGCGGGCCATCGTATAGGCGTGCGTTCCGATCCTTATCCCACGGATCAATACCTGGCTGGTTGAAATAGTGGCCGTCTGTAATGACGTACAGCGCTGCTATGGGAGCGTTCATCGGCCAACCCCCTCAATGGATGTGATCCACCATTCTTGGGAAGCATTCCCTTCCGCCCACATGTTTGCATCTTCAAAACTGAGGAACGGGCCGACGACCGTGGTGCCGTCAAACATGTTACCCACAAGGACTACGTGCAAGCCATTCAGCGTGTCGCCGTTGGCCTCTGCCTCTTCTACGATCTGGTCATCTTCCATCGCAATGCAGGTGTCGTCGGTGTTGTAGATGAAACACTCGTCGGCATCTAGGATGGTTCCTGTGCCGGGGTGAACGATTAGTGTGGTCTGATCTGCTGGTGCGTACTTCATGTTCGTTCCTTTCGTGGTGGTGAATGACACATTGTACTACACTTCCCTACGGTGTGTCAAATCGTAGGGGAGAAGGGGAGCAGTTTAACCTCATGGCACTCGGGCAGTTATGTGCCCTATGCCTCGTGCTCAGGAGGGCGGGTGAGCAGTTTTGCCTCTTGCTCAGGAGGATGGATCAGGCTGCGGCGAGCAGCATCTCACGGGTGAGGCAAGTCAGGGCCTGAGCCTCGGCAGGGTCCGTGACGACCTTGGTCTGCTTCATGTCCTTGTTCTTGCCCTTGGTGCCTGTGTGGTATTCGTAGCTCTGGACCGCTTGGTACAGGCTGAAGGCGTTCTCACCGAACTTGTCGGCCTCCTCGCCGTAGAAGTACAGGATACCCTCACGACGGCTCTCAGCGTGATTGACGGCCTTAGTGTTGGCATCAGGGTCGGTGATGAGAGGCGCTACAGCCTCCAGAATCCGGTTACGGAGACTGTGTGTCATCTGGAGACCCTTCAGCATCTTGGCGTCCGTGATAAAGGCGTCGAAACGATTCGCTGCCTCTGCCATGATCGCTGCCTTGCTGAACAGCATTTCATCGTGGTTCTTGGAACGCTTCTGGCTCATCTGAAGCTGACCCTGACCCTCTTGGTTGGTGCAGAAGGGGCGGAACGAGAATCCGATGGCACGGGTGGAGAACACGCTGTTCATGCTCGCCGTGTACATGATTGAACGGGTGATGATGTCCCCGTCAGCGAACGTGTACGGCTCGTCAATGTCCTGAGTGAAAACGAGGATTGAACCGTGGTGCCACGTTTTCATGCTGGTCACCGAGTTAGGGAACATTGCCTCAGCAGTGTTCAGGATGGATTCGTATGACCCGCTGTAGAAGCTGGCTCCTGCACCGGCCTTGAGGACGGCCTGAGTGCCGTCTGCGTACTCACGGTAGACGGTGAACGAGTTCTCGTCTACGGTACCGTTGGGAAGGATGGTCCCCGTGGTCTTAGGGATGAACAGTGCATCGGCGTCGATGGCCGCATCTCGGGCGTCTACACCCTTGTTGTAGTCGGTGTTGGTGGAAAGCATGTAACCCATTGTGTGACCTCCTGGTCGCTAGTTGTTATTACTGAAAGAACTTTACTACAGGTTTTGTGTCCTGTCAAGTCTTATCTCAGATTTCTT
>Ga0208793_1000192_pt1 | contig 41765 bp, 47 predicted proteins | sample 17_taG_FD_184092 | JGI IMG/M metagenome (GOLD analysis project Ga0208793, IMG submission 184092) | Marine viral communities from the Subarctic Pacific Ocean - 17_ETSP_OMZ_AT15314 metaG (SPAdes) (version 2) | ecosystem: Environmental > Aquatic > Marine > Oceanic | place: Pacific Ocean | collected... | reverse complement strand
CCGCATATACTCCAAAGCCTGTTTTCGCTCGCCCACCGATTGCACCTCATGGTGAAGCAAAGCCCGCCACTTCATTTACTCAAGAAGTAGGTGCAGGTTATACAATTACTTATGAAGCCTCAAATGATTCTTGGACTTTGAATAAAATGACACCTGCAAGTGGCTTAAAAGGCTTTTGGTCTAAATTAACAGGAAGTGGTGACACTTCACCTTCTCCATTAATGTCTAAAGCAGGTGCTAATTCCTTACATAGATTTTTGACTACACTTGAAGGAATGGATTTGCCCGAAGATTTGAAGGCATCTATTGTTTCCGTTTGTATGAATAAGACAGATAATACGGGTGTTCAAGAATATGTAACGGGTCATGTAGTGGTTTCCGATTTAGAAACCAATATGTTTAATGATATTACTTATGAAGACCCTGTTTCAATTCTTGCCTCCGAATATGTGAGGCCAAAGCCATTAACAGGTTACTCTCCTGTAAATAATGAGATTGGAGATAGAATGGGGAGTAAAGTGTTGCCTCAAACGCACATTCCTTCAAAACAAGTCCCAATTAGTTCACAACATTATACTCCATTTTGAATAGAAGGTATTAGATAGACGAAGAACAGAATGAAAAATAACAAAGGTGAAATGAAATGTCCGATGTAATCAGTAAAGGAAAGAATGCCCTCATGGATGTGGGCGGAGAAGTCATGGGTGTCGGAAAGTCCGTCGCAAGTAAAGAAACCATAAAGGAAACATTTACAATGAGTAATATGACAAAGATTGTTTATGTTGCAGGTGGTATGGCCTTTGGAACTCTTGTTTCGGGCGCAATCATTAAATACATTCCATTTAGCCGAATGGGAACAGTCGGCAGGGGATTGAGAGGACTTACTACTATGACAGTAGGAAGCGGTATTCTCATGTATGGTCAAAAGAATAAACAAAATAATTACGGCCTTGCATTCACCGTTGGTGGAGGAACTATGGCTGTTGTCGGATTTTTGGACTTAGTAGGCATTACAGGAATGTTTAATGGAGTCGCAAATGTTGTTAGAGGTGCTGAAGAAACACTTTCGGGTTATCAAGCAATTGATTCCGTTGAGGTGGATAAGACTTCTTATCAGCCTACTCAAGACTACGGGGCTGAAGGGCGAACTGATGAAGAAATCGCTACTGCCGACACCCCTCAAGTATCAATCGCTTCTCGCATGGAGTCCGACCCAATGGATTCAGTTAGAGAAGAAGCCGCTATGGGACATGGCGTGACTCAATGGTTTGGAAGTGAACATTCATCCTCCGCTTCACCACTTTTTCGTAAAGCCCCATCTATGAGAGCATTTAAGGCTTCAACAGATGTGGGCGGTAACAGAACAACAACAGGCGACAATTCAATGGCTAATGTAATTGGCGGTGCATCAATGGCTGATTCACCCGCTACTACTTCAACGGCTTATGATGTTTCAATGGAAACAAGTCTAACTCCTTCACACACTAAGGAAATCGGAGGCATTCAAGATGCTTTTGATACATACATTTTACCTTCTTATGCTATGCCCTCCGCAGGTGATTCGGGGAGAGGCGTAACTGAATGGTATGCTGAATCCAACCAAACAGGTTTCATTGGGAACTTTATGGCGGGTGCTGAAGGACATGGAAGTGTCTTAGGTCAATAAACAAAAAATGGTGAATAAAATGAATATGAATAAATTAACAAATTGGACTACTACTGAATACGGACAAATTATTGTCGGTGCTTCGGTTTTGACTCTCGGACTTAGCACATTTGGATATGGAATGGGTCTTGAAGAGATGCTCGGCGGAAAAGTCGGACTCGCTATGGGCGCAGTCGGTGTTCTTATCGGTGCATCAACCTTAATCCCTGCGGTTAAGAAAATGATTTGAGGTGATAAAATGATTAATATGAAAGGAATTTGTAATACTGTTGCTAATAAGAAGAGAACTTGCGCCGCTTTGATGGTTATTGGTGGACTACACATGACTCTAAGTGAAAATCAGCCCGTTCTCGGAAGGATTGACCTTCCTACTATTACTCTTATGGGTAAGGATGTTGGAGTTCAAACCGTTCTCGGACTCGGCCTCGCTGTTTGCGGGACTTGCTGTTTAGTCGCTTGTATGTGATATTAGGTGAATACTATGGATATTAAGGGAATGTTATTGAATAAGACCACTATTGGTGGTTCTTTAGTATTGGTTGGTGCAGTTATTACTTTCGGTGCGAACTTTAGAATGCTCAACAAGGTTCTTTTTACTCTCCCTGTTCTTAATGCTGACATTACTCTCATGAGAGTCATGGGTGGAATTACTACTTTACTCGGTGTTGCAGTCCTTACAGGATTTGACCCACTATCAATTGAAGAAGAAGTTCTTTGAAGTTATAACAAGGTTTAGAGAGTATTTACTTTCTTCATATAGTGTGGCCGTGACATTTCCCGTATAAAGAAATAATGAGGGAAAATCATGTTTTATTTTAATTTTATTCTTAATCTTGATTGTCTTGTTACAACATTGGTTACAAGAAATGACGGCAAGAATATACGAGGCTTTAGATAGTCAAAAATCTAATACTAAACTAAGAGCAATATGCTCTAAGAAAAAAATTGGAAGTGAAAAAATATGTCAATGAGAAGTCAAGTATATGAATGGGCGAACCTTGCACCAAGCGGTTCAACATCAAGCCTAAGAAGAGGAACAAACGATATTCCCGTCTATATGGGCGCAAACCGTGAATACGATGTATTTATCGGCGGAATTGGAAACAACATTACCAAACCTGCTGAAACAACCGCAACGCAATTCATCGTTATTGAAGATATTGCATCCACCCCTTATCTCGGTGGCGCAGTTCAAATCCGCATCAACACTACGGATTACTTTCAAAACCCGGATGTTACAGACCAAGCAGGTATCCCGGGACTCGCATCCCCATACCCAAGAGGTTCAGCATCCACCGTTGCGGGAACTGCCGCAGGTGACAACCTTTTGAAGTCTTTTGACCTTTACCCCGATGTCTATGTGCTACCGGGACAAGTGTTTCAAATCCTTTTCTCTTTGAGAACTGCAACAGATGGCTCGGCTACTGAAGTCGTTGCCGCATTCGTTAAATACACTTTGTATGACGGACCTGACGCACTTATCGCAAACAAGTTATTGGAACTCGGTGTGACAATCAACCCAAACAATGTTGATTGGTATAAGCGAACTCTAATTGAACAGCAAACACGCAGTCGTGTGGCCGCACAAGCGCAGGGAGGCGTTTGAGTAGGCTACTCACAACAAAAAAATGAATGGTGATTATTATGAGTATGAGAAGTCAAGTATATGAATGGACAGGAAGCAGGGGAACAGCACTCTCCGCAGACGAAGCAGGTAAGAGAATCTCCGTGTTTATCGGTGGATATGGTAACAACATTACCAAACCTGCTGAAACCACAGCAACACAGTTCGTTGTTATTGAGGATATTGCTACAAGCCCATCCGCTTTCAACGCCGCACACGCAACAGCCGCATATCGTGGCCTAACCACCTCCAATGGTGTTTCAGGACCTCGTGCATATGTGCAAGTTCGCATCAACACCACCGATTACTTCCTTGACCCCGACAATGTTGGGAACGATGGAATCCCGGGTGCCGCATCCCCTTACCCACGAAGCATCAACTTCCAACCATGTTTCAACCTTTACCCCGATGTCTATGTGCTACCGGGGCAAGTGTTTGATGTGTTGGTAACTTTCTTTAACTCGGCGGCTTTCGCTGAAATGAAGTGCTTCACCAAATACACTTTGTATGACGGACCTGATGCTCTTATCGCAAACAAACTCCTTGAGATGGGTATTTCTATCAATCCGGGGAATGTTGATTGGTATAAGCGAACCTTGATTCAGTCGCAAAGCGCACCTGCGCCTACTGCTTGAAGTCCTTAACGGATTTTAACAGACGATTGTAGGGTTTTTTGATGCCGAGATGCCGAAAGGCTATCAATGAAGCATTGAGAATACGCTTATGGAATTGTCAAAAACGGTTTTGCTGAAGGTAATACTTAAGTAGTGTAGTCTTATGGCTATCTATGAGAGGGTTCGGAATGTCTAATACAGGAAAAAGAAAAATCTTGATACCTATTCAACCTCCGCCGCCGATTAAGACCCCCGAACCGCCATATAATGCGCTTAGGGCGGCTATTGACAGGGCTTTATCCTCTCCTTCTAACAGAAGTGCGAAACATTGGGGCATGATTACTGATGATAATTTGGGCTTTAGCCTTTATTATGAATACGATGAAGCAAATAAGCCGTTAGATGTATGCCTTATTCCGATTAACCATGATGTATCTGTTTATGCTAAAGAAATAAAGCAAGCCATCAAGAACTTTTACGGAGATACATTTAGTCCTATTGAATATATGAAGAGGGATTATGAGAACTTTAAGACTTTTACCGATTATGTTTGTAATACCGACCATTATATTAAAATGAAATTAACTATTAAAAACCTAACCACAGGTAAGAATTGGCCTACTTCCGATATTAACACAGAAGGCTGTTATTTCTTTAGAGAGAATGATAAATTGTATGACCTTTGGTTTGATGAATATGAAAGGGTTGAAGAGGACACAAAAGTTCCCTTCATTGAAGGTTTTAATGGACTGAATTACAGACCTCAACAAGAAATACAACAAGAAGTTAAAAATAAAATTAACGAAATGATTAATACAAGGATTGAAGACTTAAAGGTTAAAGACTGCCCTATTTACGGTCAAGAATGGGAATTTGAAATCGCACACAAGGTAAAAATTGAGGATAAAGTATCAGTTATTCATGTTGTTGTTGAAGTGAAGTTATAGATAAAGATTCACATAATTATATTCTTGATGTTTGACATTATCGTTCCGATTTTTAGAATCAAGGAAGAGTTCTTAATACGAGCATTAGACAGCATTTCAAATCAAGAAATAAGAAAAGAATTATATTCTGTATTTGTAGTGGATGGGACACCGAAAGCCTATCAAGACTATGATGCGGAATCCTTAGTGGCTTCTTATGGATTCAATTACCTTCTTCAAAGCCATGAAAGAAAATTAGTAGGTGGTGCAAGGAATCAAGGCGTTTCGGCAGGTTCTAATCCATACTTAGCATTTTTAGACGGTGATGATTATTGGTATGCTTCATATTTGCGTGAAATGGCTGAAGAGATAGCCAACGAAGCCGATGATAAAGTATGTATATGGACTTGTGCTTTAGACTGCGAGTTCCCTGTATTCAGTAGTAAATCGGGAAAATCTATAATCAATAAAGTGTATGGATATTACCCCGAATACTTGTCCTTTTTAGAATCAAATCCTTCTTATGCTTATTATTGGTTATTGGGACATCCCCCTGCCCCAACAGGAACTATTATCAAGAGGAATGTGTTTGAAGAAGCCAACGGATATGACGAAGAATTAGGAATCATAGAGGACACCGATTTATTATTGAGAATTGTTGGCGACCCAAGAAATATAGCGGAGGACAAAAGGAAACATTATAACTTTATTCCTTACATTGGCGGTTATCATTACATCGGTGAAGAGAACACTACAAAGCGTGGAACGCAAAGTGGTGTAACGGAGATTACTAATGACATTCAAGAATACTTCAATGAAAATGGGCGAAAATTCCGTAATAGACATCCACAGCCGCTTGCTGAAGAACTTCCGAAGGGAACGCCAAATGGATTTTTGGAAACAACGAAGGGAGTTATGCGTGAAACCAAATTGACTAACCTTTAGATAACCCTTAGTCCAATGAATAATTATGCCCCGAATTAAAGTAGCAACGCCAATGGGAGAAGTGAGTATTCCCTACAATGAAGAAGCCGTTCTTGATTTGATTAGGAAAGCAAATAAAACAAACAGTCAAGACGATTCATTATCCGATGAAGAAATCCTTTCATTTTTGGATGCGGAGGATTACAGCGAATTAGAAGAGGAATGGCTTTTTTGGGAGGATTCAAAAGTTCCTGTAATGATTTATGATTTCAACAATTGGTTGTCCGAAGCGTTTGATATTTTGGAGGTTAAATCATATTCAAATAGAGGTGAAAAAATCTCCAACATTACTTATCAAAATTTTGAATATCCACACGGCAAAGAGAAGTTCGCTACAAGAGCCACTTATTATTTGAATCACAAAGGAACAGACGCAAAATATGTTTGGAAAATACAACCTCTTGATGGAGTTCATATTGAAGCAACCCTTTTCACTAATTCGCAAGACTCCGCCGCATCACTTGATGAAGTAAGAAAATCATTTGATAATTATATCAAGTCAAAAGGTGTATTGAAGAATAATGTATTCAACGCTAAATATCAATTCTTAAAGAAACCAAAGACTACTTTTGATGATGTAGTGTTATCCAAAGAGCAAAGAGAATTGATTGATAAGAACATCGTTAAATATATCAATAACCTTTCATTTTATCAAGAAAGAGGATTGCCTACAAATCGGGGTGCATTGATTGTAGGACCACCGGGAACAGGAAAGACATTGACTTGCGAAGCAGTTATTAACACTATTGAAGCCACTATTATTTACATTACTGCCGACGACATTCATGAGCAAGGAACAATTGATACGCTTTATACTTTAGCCAACGGATTGTCGCCATCCATAGTGATTGTTGAAGACATTGATACTCTCGGTGGATTAGACCGTAGGGAGATTGGAAACCACCCACTACTCGGAGAATTTTTGAATTGTTTGAACGGTGTTGAAAAGAATGAAGGAGTAATCACTATTGCTACAACAAATTATCCCGAACATTTAGACAAAGCATTGACAAGGGCAGGTCGCTTTGATGTAAAATTAGACTTCGGACTGCCCGATGAAAAATTGCGAAAACATATTTTAGAAAAGTATTTGTCAAGCGTGAAAACAAAGAAAATTGATTTGAAAGAAATAATCAAGAAAACCGAAGGATTTTCGGGTGCATTTTTGAAAGAGATTGTAACGCTTGCGACCATTGAAGCCTTTGAAGAAAGTGGCTACAATTCCGATACAAAAATTAGTCAAAAACACATGGAGAAATCATTAGAAATGCTTATCAAAAATAGAGATGATTACCTTAGTATGAAGTCCGAGTCTAATTCCCCGTTTCATGGATAATGTGAGTCTTTAGATAACTAAACCGATAACAAAGAAGCATCAAGGTGTTTCATCATGGCAAGAAGAGGAAGAAAACCAAAAGCAGTTAAACCAAAAGATTTCGTTTTTTCTAATGATAAGGATTACAACAAGCACCATTCCGCAGGTTCAAAGGGATTCATTTTTTCATCAGCCGCAAAGTTCATGAATCTATTTCCTCAAGGAAAGAAAGAATTTTACATGACACCTATTAAGAAGGGTGAGCGTTTGGGCTACGGAAAATACCGTATTGAAGCACACCATCCTAATAAGCATTCCGATGATAGAGATGCTTATGAAGCAAAAAGAAAAGACAAGGATTTATTTTACAAAAACCCCTTGACTTCGCCTACAAGAATTAAGTATGACGGTATTACACATACGGCAGGTTATCACTTAGTTACGCATGACCGTGATGGGAAGCGTGTTGAATTTATGTTAAAACCTTACAAAGCAGGTGGCGCAAATGTCTTTGGTGAAATGTATTTGCCCGATTTACAACGAAGAAAGGCTAAGACAGGAAAAGACGGCAATAAATTAATGTCATGTTATATTCATGTCGGAAAAATTAATGCCTCCGCATCAAAGCAGGGTCAATTGAAATTTGAAAAGTCTAAGCCAAAAGGTGACTGTGCTAAGTATGGAAACAGTAATGCTACATACGGAAAGCCTCTAAATCCAAAAGAATATGAATTTTCTGCGGAATCTCAAGAAGTATTCCTTTCCGAAGATGATATGATTTACTTTTATGCTATGACGGGTCAAGACATGGATTTGTCCGATTATCAAGCAATTGATTCCGTTGAAGTGGATGCTACTTCTTATCAACCTACTCAAGACTATGGGGCTGAATCTATGGGTAAGTGTTTTTCATGTGGTGAAAATGCAGTTTCCGAAAGTCTTGGTCATTGTCTTGATTGCGGGCAACAATATAATGCTGAAAGTGATTCGGCTACTTATTCCCCAAGTGAAGAACCCGATATGGTTAATTCAATCGCTACTGAACCAACAAACGCTGAAGCCGACCTATTCGGTTCTCAAGGCTACAACGATAAAATGGATGAGTCTATGGGTATGCGTGATGGAACAGAAGGCACTATGGAACAATCTATGAAAGACCGCAGGGATGAAGCCTCCGCTATGGATAAGGGGCATTCCCGTATGCACCGCAAGTATGATGATGTTATGACTATGGATGCCGAAGCAAAGAACCGTTGGGTTAAGGGCAAGAATGGAAAGACCTATGTTATGCGAAAGAAAACGGGTCGCATGGTTACTCATAATGCAGAATCACCGGGTGGTGCATATCCTACTTTAGAAGATTTCAACGGTATGGAATCAGTCGTTGTTGAACCTGCTTTGGGTCATGGTGTTGCTCAATGGTATGCTGAAGGAGATTCGGCTACTTATTCACCTTCAAGTAATCCCGACATGGTAAATGAAATCCAAACCGAGCCTACTAATGCAAACGCTGATTTATTCGGTTCGGAAACACTTGCTGAAATTGAAGGACCTACTGCTGAAGCAACCGCAGGTGGACTACATTCTCCTTCTTCTTTTGATATTTCATGGGAAGATGGAAACGGAATGTCCTCCGCTTCTATGCCTCCAAATGAAATCGCATGGGCTGAAAACAAGGAAACATACTGTGCAGGTTGTAAAGCGGCTGAATCGTCATGTCATTGTGCTGAAGTCTATGGTGCTGACAATCTCGCTGATTATGAGCCAATTGATTCTATTGAAGTGGATGCTACTTCTTATCAACCGACCCAAGACTACGGTTCGGAATTTGAAGGCGAATTTACAGACAATATGAAGAAGGGTGCGGCTTACGGATTGGGCGGCTACGCAGGTTTCGTTGGATTCGGTCTTATTGCATCAAGCGTTGTTCTCGCTCTTGAATTGATTGGAAGAAAAATGGGTGAATGAATATGAACGCTACATTAAAGAATATGCTTTATGGTGCAGGTGTCGCTACAATTTTATTTTATATTTTTGATGAAGAATTACAACCTGTTGTTGATAAAGTAAAAGAAATTGCTGAAAAGATTCATCCATCACTTGCTTTCAATGCTGATGGAATCAATGAAGAAGGTAATGTTCTAATTGGTGGAAACCGTGTTTATCAAATCCCTGTAAATAATGGTGGGACTGACATTCCTGTTATCACCCCTCTTGCATCTCCTGTTTCGGGTGAAGGGCAATATGTAGGACAAATCGCTTATCCTATGGGTGGGGCGCAAAATAACCTAAGTCAATTAATTGATGGGGCTTCTTGGATGAATGCCGCCTCTTATACTAATGCCGCATTCGGACAGAATTATTCGGGTCGGGGATTAGGAAATGAATGATACCACGATTGGCATTGCATCAATTATCGCACTTTTGGGCGGAGTTTCTTTGCTAAAAGGCAAAAAATCAGTAAAAAACGCTGAAGAATCGGAATTGTGGGAAGATGTAGGCAGACTTTACGCTACTGATAATCAATTATTTGAAGTTATTGGGACTGATGAATGTTCTATGTGTAATGGAAAATTAGAGGGTGCATGGAAAAAATTCAAACCAAATCTAAATGACAAATCACCCGTCATTTGCGATGAATGTTTTCGTTCATTAACGCCCGATAATTGGCAACCACTTAACGAATTTGGAAACAAAGGTATGATAAATAGGAAAAAGAATCCTAAAATAAATGTTTTCCGATATGTTGAAGATGTGGGTTGTCGTTGTCCTCGTTGTCAATGGAACATTAAGTATGCTCAATTGTTGAGGGATGGAAAATTAGATATGCAAAGTGATAAGAAAATTGGTAATTCACTTCCTAAAGTATGGATTGAGGATTATGAAAAGGATTATCCCGATTTGACTTATCGGGACACCAAAAAGGGAGATTTCACGGCTTATGATTGGGAATGGATGTCATTTTATCGTTGTGCCTCATGCAACAATAAACGCTATACAGAAGGTGGTGAAAAAATTCCTTTCATGGCAAGACATTTCGCACCACAGACAGGAAGAAAGTATGTCTATTATGAAAAACCATCGGGATATTGTAAATTTTGCGGAGATAAAAAGGTAATAGAGTAAGAATAGATTCTTTATACATAGCGTTTTAGAAAATCAAAACACTATTGAAAAATACGCAGTAGGGCGTTTTAGATTCTTTAGATAGCGTTTCAATCCAAACCTTTATTAACCTGTTCTATCAGTCGGTAAAACATGAGCAACAAGCGAGCCATCCGAACCGACACATTGAACCACCGAGCATTCGTCAAAATTGAGGATGAAGAACTTAACAAGGTTTTGCATCCACATAATTATTACAATGAGAGTCGGCACACCATGATTAAGTTAATGGATGCGAACAGGTATCAAGCAAACCAAATCAGCGTTGAATATAATGGGGAAACAGAAACCATTCTAAACCTTACAAACCGCTTTTACGGTCTTAGTAATACTTATGACTTAATGAAAAATTATCCTAATTTCATTCACCATCAAGTAACTGCTCTCCAAAATTGGGTGTGGGAAGAATACATTTACTCTCAAGTGAAATCAAGTGCTATGCTATCTCTCTTCAAGGATGCACTACAATTGACTAAGGATTTTGAAGCAACCCGATATGATGAGAACGGAAACAGTAATTCATGGGATATTCAAAGAACACTTCAAGAGCCTTTGACGGAGAAATACTCCGAAATTAGCGTAGCAATTTACAATGAATGGGCTACAATTCGTGAGAATACAAAGCCTTCACTTGGTTTGGGCGGATTAGTTAAGCATTGTTTGTTTTACTCTCAACCCGATGTTCATTACAACCGCTTTTACGGGGAAGAAACCGATGAAAATTTGATTGAAAGAATGAAGGATTATTTCTCTATTGATTTTGAAGTCAATGAAATGACTACTGAAAAGCAAACAGAATACATTACTTATTTTGCCGACTATGAGCCTGTCCTCTTTATCCGCATGGCTCAATGGATGCAATTTTTCGCAGACAACCCTTCAATTGAAATCGTTGCACATACTACTACAAGTGCTTACAAATCACATGACGCATTTTACCGATGTAACATGAATGAAGTCGCAAATGCAAACAACAACAAGCAATTCTATATGCCTCTTGAATTGGGTATTGAAGCACCCACTATTGACGAAGCAATTGATAACTTTTCCGTTGTAGTGGAGGAATGGCTTAACATTGGTGTTATTGCCCTCAAAGCAAGCCAAGAATACAACAACACATGGGAAATCAACGCCGCAAAATCCGATGAGTCTTTGAAGACTACTCTCAACGCATTTTTGAAGGAAAAGTATGCTAATACAGGGGCAAAAGACTGCGTTTTGAACCTTATTGCTATCCAACATGGTTTTAGCATGGGCGGTTCTGTTTCATTCCTTCATGAAACGATTGAATATCATGATTTTAATAGAGGAAATGATATAAATTACCACATTTCACACATTGGAACTCTCGGAGATGGAATCATTGACCTATCCGAAATCGGCATTACAGAAGCCGACACCAACGAATTGAGCCGTATGTGGAACAAGAAGCAAGCGGAGGTGCTTAGAAACCACCATTACGGCCAACAACGATTGATTGACCAAATGACAAGCCATCAAAACGAGTTCAACAAAAAGAAAGAATCAACCCGAAGCCGCTTCATGGAACTAATTAACTCATGAATCGTTGTCTTTAGATAACGGAACGGACAAACCATATACATGAGCCGTGTCCTTGACTTTCGGGATTTGCGAGAACGCATTCTTGCGGGTGAAGAGGAAGAGGATTTAGAACCTGTTGAAGAAACCTCTTTTCAAAAAGAAGCCCAAGAAGGTGTTACTCTCATTCCTCTTTGCTTATCCGCAGGTGTATTCTCCGCTATTGCCGTTGATGCTTACCAAACCGCACAAGGAAAGGTTTCTATGTTTGGTGATTCAACAAAGAGAATTGCTTTAATTTTAGGTGGCGTTTTACCATTAGGATTTGCTTTAGGGCGATTGAATAGAGGATTGAATGCTCAAGACGAAAACAAAAAATATGAGCGATTACTTGATGAAGCCGACGCTAAAATTGAAGAGTTAGAAGAAGAGGCTCAAGAAGCGGAAGAAGAAGCGGAAGAAGAGAAACAAGCCGAAAGCAATTCTAATGGGTATCAAATAGATTACTTGTCGGAAACCGATTCAAGCCATCATGTTCCTTCGCTTGGCTTCGGGGTTTCATCATTCGGTCAAGAAGGGGTTATATTTAGACCCCCTGCACAGGCGAGCCTATGGTGAAGAATTAGATAACAAAAACAATAAGTGATTATTATGGCTGAACAATTAGAATTTTACTTTCCTAAAACCAAGTCTAAGCACATGGCTATTCCTACAACGGGTAAGGTTTATCCGTCAAAGGGAGGAACAGTTCGTTATGGAGTCCAAGCGAGCATGAATGGTTCTATGTCATTACCTAAGTATGTCAAAGAAAATCAGTTCTATGATTATGGATTCGGTGTGGATTCCGAAGTAAGAAAATACCCTCAAGAATTTTTAGATGTCTTTTATGATTTTGATTCATACCCAACGGCTGATACTCAAGACGATGAAACCGTTGAAATGGCTTATCAAGTGTGGTATCAAAAGCAAGCGGAAAATGAAGTTCTTAATGCCGAAGTTAGTGTTGGTGAAAAGCAAGTTAAGAGTCGCAAAGACTATGATATTGATAATGAATTGTCGGGCTTCTCAAACATGGAAGTCGGTGATATTGATTTAGAAGACTATGAAGACGAAATTACTGAATCTGTTGAAGATGAAGTTATTGAAGCCATTAGAGAATCCGTTGATTATAATATGCCTATTTCGGATGGAGATAGCGTAACAAGTCATGTTAATGTTGATACGGAACTTGAAATCACAGTTCCTATTTCGGGCGACATAGATTTTGATTGGACTGCTAATGAAACACATGAAGAAGAAGTGGATGAGGATGAATGGAATGCTGAATCATTAGATTTTCACGGAGAAAATTACCAAAATCACTTAAAAGTAATCAAAAAAGCCCCTTATGGCGGTATCGGCTCACTACTCGGCATTGGTGGCGATACAGAACTCGGAGGATTTTCAACAGGTGAATTAACAGGAAGTAGTGCAATTCATGGAGATTTTGATTCCGCAAGTCTAAATTATTCGGGACACCAAAACCTACAAGTTCGGGCTGAAACCTTTGGGGCGTTTTCAATAGACGAAGATGATGAAGGCAAAATCCACATTGAAAATAAGTGTGATGGTTGCGGAAAAGAGTTCCTATTTACTCAAAATTCTAATATAGTCGGAGGAAATAGGGCAGGGGCTATCGTTTATGAAAATTTAGATTGGAAAGACGAATACGGCGAAACAGGCTATGATTATCCCGAATACAGTCCTTATGGCGATTTGCTTTGTAAATCCTGTTGGAAAATCAATAGGGAAGAGGATGAAAATGCTGATTCAAGAGGTCAAGGTCAATATGGTGCTGAAATGGAAGAATGTATTGCTTGCGGGAATGAAACCTTTGATGGAGATAAAGAAGTCTGTATTGACTGCGGAAGTGGAATGAATCTATGGAGTTCCGAAGACAGTCCTTCTCCGAGCAGTCCTTTAGAAGAAGTCCCTGCTACTGTTCCTTCACCTGCCGAACCTACTAATGAATCATTTAATGCTGAAAAGGTTAAAAATGATTTAGATTACATTAAAAAATTAACTGATTCTTTTATGAGCAAAAATCCAACCATCATAGGCGAATATGGTCCTTTTGGATATTATAAGTTATATGAACACCCTGTTCGGGGAGATACGGACTTCCTTTATTTTTATACCCCTGCTATGGGTGGATTGCTTGTTCAGTCAGCCCTGCACCATAAAGACCAAATGAATGATAAAGATGCCGCCATTGTTTCAAATAACTTAGTGAAATTATTAAAACAAGACAATTTATATCATACAGATTTCTTTGGAGATGAAAACCAATTGAATACAAATGGACTTTATGAAGGAACACAAGATGTTTATTTTGCTGAAATGGATGAATTAAGCGAAGACACTTCAATTATTAGAAACCGTGTTGGCGATATGGTCGGCATGGTTGAACTTGACGAAAATGATGAAGACATTGAAAAGGTTGATATTGATATTATAGACGATGATGGAGAAATGGCTTATGAAGGCACATTAGGTGCTGATTATACTAAAGGCTATACCGATACAACCGAAAAGATTCAATATGAAGACAAATACGGACAGCCCAAAGAATCAATAGTGCAAGGGCTATCGGGATATGCAGGTAATTGTCCTTCATGCAGTAAAAGAATAAATTTCCCGATTGATAATAGCGGTCTTTATTGTTATGATTGTCAAGTGTATTTGCGACCATCAAGAGGAAAGGGTATGAATAAAACCTTAGAATATGATGCTGAAACCTTTGAAAGTCAAGGCACTAATACAAAAATGATTCTCGGAATTACTGCATTAGCAGTCGGTTTAGGTCTTTGGAAAGGAAAAGAAATCATGTCATTAAGTGATAAAATTACTGAATCCATCAAGAATATGAGAAAGAAGTAAAGTCTATATACTTGTTATAGCGTGGCTATGATTGAGCAAGATGGAAACGACGACACTTTTCAAGAAAACAAGTAGCGGTTCGCTAAGACAATGGACTATTAATTTGTATGAAACCACCGAAGGATTTTGGGCTTATACTACATCGGATGGTCAAGTAGGCGGTAAAATCAAGACTTCTAAGCCAACCGTAGTTAATGCAGGTAAAGCGAGCCGTTCAATTTTTGAGCAAGCGCAAAGTCAAGTGGAGTCTAAAATCAACAAGAAATTAGATAGTGGCTACAAAGAAACCGAGCAAGAAGCCCTTGACGATGTTTTTATCAGTCCTATGCTTGCGGTTGATTTCAAAAAGCGAGGACATTCAATGCAATACCCTGCTATCGGACAACGCAAATTTGACGGTGTTCGTTGTATTGCTTACAATGATGGTGGAAAAATCGTTCTTGAATCAAGAAAGGGTAAAGCATTTCCTCACATGAACCATTTGCGAGCATCGGTTTTTGACTCACTAAGTAAAGACAATCAAATCCTTGACGGTGAATTATATTCCGATGAATTGGACTTTCAAAGGGTTGTAGGGCTTGTCCGTAAAGAGAGTCTTTCGCAACAAGACATTGACGACCTTAAATACATCAAGTATCGCATATATGATATGTTTAGCACCGATTATTCGGTAACTCAATTACCTTTTGTTGAGCGACACGCTATGGCTGAAAAATTGATTAAAAACGACCCACATTTGATTATCGTTCAAAATTATGTAATCATAGATGAAGATTCTATTCAAGGACTCCATGACCAATTCGTTGATGAAGGTTATGAAGGTATTATGATTCGCAACCCTTATATGCCCTATCACATGGATAAGCGTTCAAGTGGCCTAATGAAGTTCAAATCGTTCAAGGATGGTGAATACCCTATCGTTGGCTATGAAGAAGCCACAGGGAACGATGCAGGGACAGTTATTTGGATTTGCGAAACACCTAACGGAATTGCTTTCAATGCCCGACCAACGGGAACAAGAGAGCAAAGAACCACATGGTTTGAAAACGCTGATAAAATCGTTGGAAAAATGCTTACGGTGAAATACTTTGAATTGACAAATGACGGCATTCCTCGCTTCCCTGTTGGTGTAGCCATTAGGGATTATGAATGAAGTGTTGGCTTTTAGATAACAAGACCAACAAAGGTAAAGCATGGTTGCCCCTCAAGGTTATAACATCACCTGCGACCCCGGTGATTTATACAGTCGCAAATGTTATACTACTAATTCGTCGGGCGTAAAAGAAGAAATCATTGGATATACAAACAATGGCGACCCGATTTCTAAGGGTCAAAGTCAATCGTCATGGATAGCATGGGTCCCGACGCTTACAACGCTTAATCAACAAGGGAATGCTTATCAGCCCTACGGACAGGCAGGGATTCCTTATACAAAGACAGGAAGTGCTATTGGTGCTTATATGCCTTCAAGCGGTGCGGATATGCAAGACTATTACTACTTGAATGAAGTAATGCCGGGTTCTCAAGCAAGAAAAATGTATAATCAAAGAACCTGTTCTCCGCTTTGGAATACTTTTGGGTGCAAGAACGATGGTTCGGACATCAGCACAGCCCCAAATAGCGAAGAATCGGCAAAAAACAAGTCTTTAATCAAGAAAATTTTCGGAAGTGAAAATGAAGTAAGAAATCTATTAATTTTCGGTGGTATTTTCTTTGGTCTTAATGCAATAGTATTAACTGCGGCGTTAATGGGTAATCCTACAAAGGGGTGAAACGATGGAAGAGAAAGAAGTTATAGTTAAAGACGCATCAAAGCCTACTGCTGATGCAAACGAACAGGCGAGGGATGCTTGGCGTGGATGGGTTATCCCTGCTGTTGGTTCAGCCGCTTTCTTTTCGTCTATGTTAATGAACGGTATTAGAAATTATGAGCGATATGGATTCCCTACTCATGTATTTTCATTTAGCGATAAGGTATTATTTGCATTACCTGTTCTTGTTGTAGTCGCCGCATTAGCGGATTTGAAACCGAAGGAGGAAAGCGCATGAAGAAGCAGTTCTTAATCGTTTCGGGTGTAACCTTTGCGGTTTTCTTTACAGAAGCCTTAGTTCATTACAATTATGGTATTTTAGAATCAAAAAATTTACCTTTTAAGTGGAGTAATTTTACTATTCCGACAGGAAAATCTTTGCTTAAATTAGTATCAATTGTTTTAGTGGCTTCAACAGTTAGTGGAGTCTTAATTGAAAAGGTTGAGAAGCAATACAATTAGATAATTAGGCAGTCTATGTATTCTTATGGATGATGAAATTAGCGAAGAAGAAATTCTTTTAAGAATTCGCAAATCGTCATTTATTGAGCAAAGAAAAAGAAGTATAGGTCCTGAATACTATGCAAATAAGAACTTTTGGGACAGAATGTGGGAACAGGAATGGATTAATTTAGAAGAAGTCAAGATGATAGAGAACCTTGAAGAAATAGAAGTTATTCCTATAAATCATCCGACAGTTAAAATTCTTGATGAAACCTTAACAATTTATTCATACTCCGATTTTAATATGTTGCATAATCAAGGTATTTTTAGAGAGCAAGTATTTTTATTAGACCACACAGGAAAATGGAAGAAAAATGTTATCAAAGAATTAAGTGATTATGGATTCAGTCTTAGGGAAATCTATAAGAAAAATATGTTAATAATGGAAGTGGCGGAATGAAAGAAGAAGAATATGAAGAAATGTCGCAAATGGACTTTTTGAATGCGAAGCAATTGACGATTTTATCCGTTATAGTATTATTGGTTATACAAACGATTCCTTTATTTATTAGCCCGACTCCTTTTACTGAATGGATGCTTTTAGGTTATACTGCGGGTGTCTCCACTTGCGCTATTGTTGGTGCAATTCTTGTTCAGCATAATGCGGATAAAATTACGCTCATGTATAGGCGAGCATTTAATAAAGAATTTTATATGACTATTGATACCTTAAATGAAGTTAGAAAGGGTCTTGAAGAAGAAGGAGTTAATGAATCTCTCCCCGAAATTTTAGGATTGATGGGTGCATGGGTGAAAGCACAGGCGAATCCTTTAGAGCCTCCGACAAATGAAGACTTAGGCGTTAAAGAGCCGACCCCTTATGACTCGGAAGAAGAATTGTTTAATTAGATTTCCCGCCCCCTGTTTCTCCAAAAGTGGCTCTTATCAAGGAGAATGTGTAGGTCATGTTTTAGATAGCAAGACCAACAAAGAAGACTCACAGGTGATTACATGGCAAATCAAGACCCACAACCCGAAATCTATACTACTCGGCATACATTTGACGCTTCCACAGTCTTAGTCTCGGCGGGAACGACAAATCTCGTTTCTGTTTATACAAATCAAGCAAACAATGAAGAAGTTCGCATTTATGGTGTTGCAGTTCGCATTGTTGATGAAGATGGAACGAATGTTTCCACTTTGACAGACTTCGCTATGAGTCTTCAAGTAGGACCAAACAATGTTCCTTCTAATCAATTTGATATTGGATGGCTACAACAAAATATCTCCAATGGTGGTGGCGTTCTAATGTTCCCTTCACCTGTTCTTGTTCTCTTCCAACAACCTCTTGCAGTAGTCATTGAGGCTAAGACGGCAATTGCACAGGCGGCTGACCGAAAGCGAACCGTTGTTGTTGATTTAATCGGTGAATTGGCTATTCAAAAAGCACCACCGGGCTATCGCAACCAATGAAGGTTTCATTTAGATAACAAGCCGACTAATAATTAGTCATGGCGGTTAGAAGGCAAGCCTTTGAATGGCGTAATGTCATGCCGATAGGTAAAACCGTTAATCTTAATTCTCATCCTGTTCTTGTTCCTAATAATGTTCACACCGTTCCTTTGCGAGCAGGTATTACTTATGATATTTTCGTAGGTAATGTAGGAAACACCCTTGATATTCCCGGTGAATTAAAAGCCTTTCAATATATTGTTTTAGACGCAGTAGCCGTTAGTCCACCTACGCTACAAGCGCAAATTTATGTAAATACTACTCGTTATTTTCAAAATCCCGACAGGACAGTATCGCAAGGAATATCGGGAAATGTAGTTCCGTTTCCAAACGGCAAAGGAGGAATTATCAATTATGATTATCAAGAAGGATTACAACCTGCGTTATACATTTCACCTTTACAAACATGGGGTGTTGAAGTAACTCCTTTAGAGGATATTCCCGAATATACGGGTGCTGATGTAACGGATGATAATATCGCTTTTTGTTATGTTAAATATCTCTTAATTGATGGTGTTGATGCTCTCGTTGCGAAAGCATTAATTGATGCGGGTTGGGAGTTGTCGGTTCATAATATCCAAAAATATAAAGAAATTGTCCTTAAAAATCATATCTTTGCGGGAACTGCCGAACTTCCCGATAGCATTAGTGAAAGAAAAAGGAGGGTTTAATGATGGGGATTCGGGGCGAATTATATGAATGGGAATTAACGGGTAATGAATTAACTCTCGCTGATATTCCCCCTGCGGGACAGGAGTTCTCCATTTTTACAAGTGGTTATGGTAATGCTCTTAATCAAACAGCATTGGTTTCCGAAGATTCTTTTGTAGTGATAAACCGTATTGCTTGCACACCGGGTGTTTCTCCAAATAACTATGAAGTAGTAGGTGGTATTTTGACAAAGTGGACTCCGAATATGTTTGTTCAAATTGTCATTGACACCACAGGGTATTACCGTGACCCTCAAAACCTTTATCAATCGGGCATTTCGGGAATGGCTTCGCCTTATCCAATGACAGTAAATAGAATTAAGTATTATGATTTATTCCCTCCTATTTATGTTGTTCCCGACCAAACATGGGATGTGCGATTCACACTTTACAATGATTTATTGAAGGCGTATGAAAATGGATTATTTACTAATGTTGATGATAAAATAGTATTGGCTCAAGTGTTCGTTGATTATACACTTTATGATGGGACAGACGCTATTCTCGCTCGCAAATTATTATCTCTCGGAGTTCCCGTAACTATTGACACCGTTCAATGGCTTCGTCAATTGATTTTACAAAATAAGGGATTAGATACGGAAACATTTGACTTTTACTTGAAGGCAGTCCGTGAAATAGCAAAGAAGGCCAAAGAACAGCGTAAATTACAGGGTCTTGCTACAATATCGGATTATGACCCTTCTTGAACCTTTAGATAACAAGACCGATAATGATATAGTATGCAAAACGGCAATTCCACGAATCCTTTTGACCGAAGGAGAGGATATGCAAATCCATACGGCAAGAAATCCCTTCAAACGGGTGCTTCAAATAAAGCCGATAGTGTGGAGGCGACCCCTGTTCCTTACTCTCAACAAAACCGACCCGGTGCAAGCGTTCCTTCAAAGCCTGTTCGTGAAGGTCTTGACCCTACAATTTACAATAGAGAAACCCAAGCCCCTGTTGCAGTCGGAAATACTGAAACCGCTTTGTTCACATCGGTATATCCCTGGTTTCTTGTCCCCCGACCTACTTCGGCCAATGTAATTCAAAGACAAAAATTAGACTTTGCTACAACAAATTTACCGACTAATTCTTACCTTGACGCATTAGTATTAAATGTATCAAGAGCGCAGGGTTCTCAATTCTCGGCTACTGCGGGAACATTACCTGCATCTCCACCTTCAGTTCCCCAAAATATATTAACTGCATCGGGTGAGGCTATTCAAGGTCGGCAACCTTATGTGGCTTCCGAGAATCGTTTCCCGACAGGAAGTGGAGGCACAGTCGCTTCGGTTTCGGGTGCATCAACATTTACACCTGCTTCAAAGGGTGAATTTTACAAAATTAGTGGATTCGGTCATGCTGAAGTTCCTACTGCTACGGCAGGTATTACTTATCAAATTTGGGTTGATAGTAGGCTAATGATGGAATGGAATGATTTTCAATGGTCGCCTGTAACTCCAAAACAAGACCAATGGCACTTTGATGTTCCTTTGTTTGTTGAATCTCAAATTGTTTTTAGAATTATCAATGAAACGGGTGGAAACATTACAACAGGAACTATTGAGGCTTGCTTTAGTGGTTGGTCGGAACAAAAAATGGGCTTCTTAGAAACCGACAAGGTTCAAATAGAAAGCATTTAAGGCTGAATCATTTAGATAACAAGACCAACAATAAGAATGTATGGCTAATACTTTCGGTGGTTCTAATACAGGCAAAGCAGGTCTTAATGTAACTGAAACCGATGGTTCACCCGATGTTTTCGGTGTTACTAAAATTGTTGTTTCTAATGGAACATTAACTGATGATGGCGCAGGTGTTGTTTCAATCTCCACAGGCGGTGGCGGTGGTGGAGGCGGTGTCACTACATTGTCTTTTGGAAGCACAGGATTTACGCCTAATGTTGCTTCTTCGGGTGTTATTACTGTATCGGGAACATTGGCTCTCGGAAGTGGAGGAACGGGTGCTACAACGGCTTCGGCGGCGGCTACTAATTTAGGATTAGGAACTACTGATGATGTGAAATTCAACAGCATAGAAATTGACGGAAATCTAAATCATGACGGTTCAAACATTGGCTTTTTCGCCACTACACCTGCGGCTCAACAACCAACAACTGCCTATAATCCACCCGCACCCCTTCCTCCTGTATGGGATGTGGCAACAGCCGCCACCGTTGATAGTGAATTAAATGGCATTCAAGGTTCTATTGAAGCAATTATTGATTTATTGACTACTTATGGATTGTCTTCTTGAGGTGATTAAATGATTTCGTCGGGGAATAGATTTTCGGGTGGTAAAAAAGAAGTAACTAATACTCCGTTAATACAAAAGGGGAGTAAAGTATTTACAACCGAAGCGGATTGCGAAAAAGAATATACAATTTCTATTCCCAATTTAATTTTCAATGATGATTCAACCTTTGCTTTCGCTGTTTCATTATTTCATCAAGCAAGTGATTTATTTTTAACTGAAGACCCTGTTATCACAGGTATGAACTCCGAAAATGGAACTGTAAATGTAAGACTGAAAGTAAAAAATGAAGGCAAAGGTGCATTTGAAGTAAAATTATTCTATACAGTATTTGGAGGTGCTTAATTTGAGTAATGATTATACAGGAGATAATAGCGGTGACGCATTCCGTTTAGAAATTAAGGAGGAAGACGGATTCCCCGATGTTAAAGGAGTTACTAAAATTATTGTTTCCGATGGTTCGCTTTCGGATTTAGGGGATGGAACAGTTCAATTATCCACAGGTGGTGGAAGTGGGGGTGCAGGTGGATTAACTACTCAAGTTCAGTATAACAAATCGGGCAATTTTGCAGGTAATCCCGGTTTTACTTTTGATGAAACAACGCAAAATGTAACCATAGGAAATGATTTGGATATTGGAGGTAAATTGACGGTTGCAGGTTTAATTGACCCAACAGGATTAGAATTGACTCCACAGGCAAGCAATCCTTCAAATGCAAACACACTTTGGTTGGATAGCAACAATTCAAATAAGTTAAAGCAGGGTGCTATAAACATTATTCAAGCGGGCGACCCAATATCCGATTTAACAAATGATGTAGGTTATATTACTGCGGCCACATCTCCTGTTCAAGCAGTATTTGGAAGGACAGGTTCAATTTTAGCAACGGCAGGTGATTATACTACTGATGAAGTTACCGAAGCCAATAATTTATATTTTACAGATGCAAGAGTAGCGGCAGTTATTGGAACAACAGACATTGATTCTTTGGCTGATATTTCTATTACAGGTATTGCTGATGGTGAAGTATTGATTTACAATTCCGCTACAAGTAATTGGGAAAATGGCGCAATACCCTCCGCCCCTGTTACATCAGTATTTGGTCGGACAGGAACGGTTACGGCTCAATCGGGCGATTATACTACAAGTCAAGTGAATGAAGGGACTAATTTATATTATACTACAACGAGATTTAATACAGATTTTGCGGCGAGCGATATAGGAAGTCTTAACAATGTTTCAGTTCCGACACCTTCTAATGGGGAAGTCTTGACTTACTCATCGGGAGTATGGGGGTCTTCAGCAGTCCCCTCCGCACCTGTTGATTCCGTCAATGGTCAAACAGGGGTCGTTTCATTAGATACCGATAATATATCGGAGGGTTCTTCAAATTTATATTATACAAATGCAAGAGTCAATTCAGTAATAAGTGCTACAAATATAGGGAATTTAGCCGATATTTCTTTAAGCGGGCTTGCTGACGGGGAAGTTCTAATCTATAACTCGGCTACAAGCAATTGGGAAAACGGTGCAATTCCTTCAGCACCCGTAACTTCTGTTAATAGTCAAACAGGAGTAGTAGTCTTAGATTCCGATGATATTTCCGAAGGCACTACTAATTTATATTATGCGACTTCTTTATTCAATACAGACTTTGCCTCAAAAAATACAGATAATTTAACGGAAGGTTCTTCTAATTTATATTTTACAGATGCGAGAGCAAGTGCGGCCTCACCTGTTCAAAGCGTCAATTCAGCAACAGGAACAGTAGTATTGACTACTTCCGATATTGCCGAAGGTTCTAATTTATATTATACATCGGCTCGTTTTGATTCCGCTTTTGGAGGCAAGACTACATCGGATTTGACCGAAGGAACAAATCTTTACTTCACTAATGCGAGGGCTGATGCAAGAATAGCGGCAACAAATATCGGTGGGCTAAATGATGTCACTATTTCTTCTATTCTTGATAATCAAGTATTAGTGTATGATTCCGCTTCAAGTCTATGGAAAAACGAAGCGTTGCCTTCCGCACCTGTTGATTCAGTTAATGGGGCTACGGGCGTTGTAGTATTAGATACTGATGATATTTCCGAAGGGGCTTCAAATAAGTATTATGCAACAAGTCTTTTCAATACTGATTTAGCAACAAAGACTACTGATAATTTAACAGAAGGTTCATCTAATTTTTATTACACCGATGCGAGATTCTTAAATTCATTAAATGGCGCAAATACAGATAATTTGTCGGAGGGGTCTTCTAATCTATATTATACAGATGCGAGAGTCAATACAGTTATTGAAAATACAAACATAGCGGCATTAGGTGATGTAACTATTACTTCAATTATTGACAATCAAGTATTAGTGTATGATTCCGCTTCAAGCCTTTGGAAAAACGAAGCGTTGCCTTCAGCCCCCGTTGATTCCGTTAATGGTGCTACGGGCGTTGTAGTGCTTGATACAGACGATGTTTCGCAGGGAACTACTAATTTATATTATGCTACAAGTCTTTTCAATACAGATTTTGGAAATAAAACAACAAGTGATTTAACCGAAGGCTCTAATTTGTATTATACTTCGGCTCGTTTTGATACAGCGTTTAGCGGAAAAAGCACTACTAATTTATCCGAAGGAACTAATTTATATTATACAGACGCAAGGGTTGATTCAAGAATTGGTGCAACAAATCTTGGTGGATTAAACGATGTAACCATTACAGGGGCGGCAACCAATGATGTTTTAAGTTATAATGGGGCGGCATGGGTTAATGCTTCAAATGTAGTCCGTGATGGCGACAATGTTTCAGTATTAGCAAATGACGCAGGTTATTATTCAAGTGGAGATGATATAGTAGTCGGAACAATAAGACAAAGTATTACCGATGCTATAATATATGCCGACTCAAACGGCGATTTATCCTCCGTTACAGTCGGAAGCGGTTTAACCTTTAGTGGAGGCACTTTAGCCTCAACAGACGCAGGGGGAACGGTTACATCGGTTGCATTAAGTGGAGGGACAACAGGATTAACTGCAACAGGCTCACCAATTACTACAAGCGGGACAATCACACTTGGAGGCACATTAGCCTTAGCGAATGGTGGAACAGGTGCTACAACGGCTTCGGGTGCGAGAACTAATTTAGGATTGGGAACTGCCGCCGTTGAAGATACATCAGCATTTGCGACTGCGGCTCAAGGTGCATTAGCGGATTCAGCAACCCAACCGGGAGACAATGTTTCAACATTAACCAATGATGCAGGTTATACAACAAATGCGGGAACTGTAACTTCAATTGTAGCGGGAACGGGATTAGACGGCGGAACTATTACTTCAAGCGGAACTGTTTCTTTAGCCAATACTGCGGTTTCGGCGGGAAGTTATACAAGGGCTGACATTACGGTTGATGCTCAAGGGAGAATTACTGCCGCCGCCAACGGAACTGCTTTTGGTGTGTCAATTGGAGATACAATAAGTGGTGCGACTCAAGGTTCTGTATTATTTGCGGGTTCATCGGGTGTTCTTGCTCAAGACAATGCTAATTTATTCTTTGATGATAGCACCAACCGATTAGGAGTCGGCACTAATAATCCTTCCGTTTTACTTCATATTCAAGAAAATTCTTTGAATGAAATACTACGGATTGAATCAACAGATGCTACGGCAGGTTCTAACTCCGCTCCCGATGTAGTCATTAAAAGCCCTAAACAGGCCGCTAACGATTACTTAGGAAGTCTATGGTGGTATGGGAACGATGATGGCGGAAACGCCGAAGCATACGCAAGAATAGGGGTAATTTTAGACGACCCTTCCGATGGTGTTGAATCGGGTGCTATGTTTATGCAATCCGATATTGAAGGAAGTCTTAGAACCATGCTTTTCTTAGAAGGCTATACAACAGGCGGAACGGGGCAAGTAGTGACAAATTATAACGCTAAAAATGTCAATTTTAGAACTTTGAATCTCGGAACAAGCGGTGGAGGACCGGGTGGCTACGGTATCGCCCATAATGCTTCTAATGGAAGAATCGGAATTGGAACTTCAGCACCCGCTTCACTTTTACATTTAGTAGGCGTTGATGATGATAACCCCGAATTAAGAATTAGTAGGTCGGGTGTATCAAACCAATACCTTTCTATGCAAAACGAGGATGCTTCGGGTGGATTCATTTCTTCTCATTCGCAAACAAACAATAAAAAGCCACTTTATCTGCAATCTATTCATAATTCAAGTGGTTCAGCCGCAGGTGATAACTCCATTATTATTAGAACGGGTGCTTCTTCAAGTCCGACTACAAGAGTAACCTTAAGTGATACCGCCAACAGGTTCACCGTTGAAAGCGGAACTGTTTTAGCCGCCGATGATAATATAAGAGTAGGTTTTACTTCAGGACCTTCGGAGACTGATTATTCAATATCGGTTTCAAAAAGTTCATCCACAGTATCGGGTGGTCTATTTTCTTCAAGTATTGGTGAAAGTTCTATTACTAATGATAATGCGGGATGGTGGCTTAGTGCGGCGGGAATGAACACAAGTTCTAAATATACCCCTGCGCTCAAGTTCGGTTCAACAGACACCGCATTTACTACGGATAGTCCCAAATACTTAGCAGGTATTGTTGGTCGGGCGACTGAAACCTATTCTTCCGATACAAGAGGTGGTATGGCTATTGATTTCTTAACATTCCCCGATAACGGAGGTGCTACGGGAGGTCCTACAACCCGAATGACTGTTGATGAAAACGGTTTTGTCGGTATTGGAACTACGACACCTGCTGAAGAATTACACATTGAAGGTTCAAGCGACCCGAAAATTAGAGTTCAAGAATCGGGTCAAAACGGTTACACCGAAATTACGGCTTTTACTGATTCTTATGGTGCATTCAAAGTCATTAACTCAACGGCTGACGAATCAACAATTATGGATTTATCGGCTGAAAGTAGCGGAACAGGGGCGCAAACAATTAGATTATTTAGAACAGCGAACTCAAGCGGAACTGCGAGATTTCAAATTTTATCACCGGGAACTACAACGACTTCTTTCAATGTGGATGCGGCCAATGGTAAAGTTACGCAAGATTTCGCTAAAAATGGCGTTTTAACTGCTGATGCTAATGGTGCGCTTCAAATTGCGTCTAATTTATCCGATGTAGCATACCTTGAAACCGTAGCGACAGGAACAGGTGTTTCGGGTGATGGGACAGCAGGTAATCCATTAACTTCAACGACAGGAACAGTTACTTCGGTTGCGACAGGAACAGGCTTAACAGGAGGGACTATTACTTCATCGGGAACGCTCGCTTTGGCTGATACTGCCGTGACCGCAGGTAATTATACAAGTGCCGACATTACGGTGGATGCTCAAGGAAGAATTACTGCCGCTTCAAACGGTTCGGGTGGTGGCGGAGGTGGAGTTACTTCGGTTGCTACATCATCCCCGATTACAGGAGGAACTATCACAGGAACGGGAACTATCGGTATCACCCAAGCAAGCGGAAGTGCTGATGGTTATTTGTCAAGCACAAATTGGAATACTTTCAATCAAAAGTTAGGGAACGGCGACGCTATTTCCTCATTATTTAATGATGCAAATTACATTTCGGGAAACAATTTTCAGCCGCCTGTTAATCCTCCGCCATCTGCCTTGCCCGATTCTCCACCTGTGGGAACGGTGCGACCTGTGGGTTGGGTTGAATTTGATATAGGAATGGGTCCTATGTATTTGCCTGTTTATCAATGAAGTTAATCATTCAAGGTTTTGAACAGGGAGTCTTTCTTGACCTTCGGGTAATGTAGCAGGTTGAGCGATTGCTCTAATCTTATCCATGATGGCTACAAGTGCCTTAGCAGTATCATAACCATTAACGGTTGCTTGCTCGCAAAGGCGGTAAATCAAAGTCAATTCTTGCTCATTAAAGTCAATGTGAAGTTCAGTCATACTAATTACTTAGTCAAAGCCCTATTTATACATTCACTTAGAAGGCACATTTGCGTAGTCGCCTTCGGAAATATCTCCTTCAAGGTAATCTTCGTTATAATCAGCGACTTCATCACCCTCTTCATTCTTTACTAATTTTGTTTCGGATTTGGCTTCGGTTGCCTTCTTTTTAGAAGAACCTTCTTTAGAATTAGAACCGATTAAATCCATCCAAGACAAACCAACAACGGTTAGAATACCAAAAACAACCATACCTACTACTTTTATGACTGAACTCATATCAACAGGCTCGGATTCCGAATCCTTATCGTTGTCTTCGGGTTCAATCATCAATTAAGCATAGGCTCTTTAGTTATCTAAAGACTTCTTCTTTGGAATACGGGTTTCCCATGCGTCAAATAACTTTTGATGAAATCTAACAATTCTCCAAGCGCATTCGTCATTTGGGTGATTGTTTGCATGAGTAAATAACCTTTCAAGTAGTGGATTCAATAGAGGAACAATACGCTTTGGCTTTGGATTATTTTTTGGTATTTTGAACTTCATTCTTGTTCACCAACATTTGAAAAATTGAATGTTCCTCTATCCATAGACTTTCCTTTCTTAAAACGAGGTGGTGCGAACCAACCGACCCATAAATCACTTGCACCTGCAACACCTTTTTGGTATGCCTTAACTCCATTAGTCCAAGAACCTTTAGGCCGTTCATCGGGAACGCAATTCTTAGGGAATACTTCTTTCCCTTCGTTGTCATTAGTGTATAACTTTTGGTGGCGTGGATAACTGTTTGATTGTCCCATAACCAAACAATAACTCAAACAGGTATTTAATCGTTTTCAAACAATTTTTGTTGAATAGACTCATCACCCTTTGAAAAAGTGTCTTGAACCCAATTATGAACTAAGCGGAAAAGGTTATCGGTGTAATCATCCACACCGTATGTTTCAATAATTGAGTCAATTAGTCCGTCATACTTTTCAACAGAACCTTGATGAACTGTCAAAATTAATTTATGATTGCATATCCTATCTTCAATTTCTCCTGTCATTGGATTTTCAGCATCCTTTTCAATAACTGCAATACATTTACCTGCGATTGGTGTTCTTCGGTAACTTTCACCACATTTAGTGCAACGGACTTTTTGTTGTCCGTAAGCCCTTAAATTACCTCTCATATCTCTAATTAAGTGTCTATTGATAAGTCGCCCTGCTTGGTCTTTGTTATCAACGGCTCTAATTTTCTCACCTAATTCAAATTGCATATATGTTTTTTGTTTCATAGAATCCAACGCAGTATAAGGGTTTTCTTTAGGTCCTTCGCAAGCATCCGTAGTCTCATGAGTATAACCGAAACCTTCAAAAGCATTCAGTCCTTTTTCTAATCGCACTTCAACCGTTTCAACACCTAAAGTCTTAGTGGCTTCTTTTGCTGACGGTCTATTCATAGTGCCTTCATAAAAAGAAACGGGATAATTCCACATAGTATCAACATTTAATGCTTCTTTATCAATTTCAGTAGGTTCAATTGTCATAGTTAAAATCAATGGTGCATCCATTAATCCGCCTCTATGTGCTGATAAGAAAGACTTTGAGAAATTTATGAGTCCATCCATCAACATAATAATTGCATCAATATCTCCGTCGCAATTTCTTCTTTTAGCGGCGTGGAAGTATGGGTGTCCGTAATGTCCTTTCACATCACAGAAGCCTATAATTCTTGCTAAAATAGAACCGCTTGTATGCGGTGCAATACCCATTATTAAATGACCTACTAAATCATCAATTGTTTCGCAATTATAAAAAGAATCCATATCGTAAAGTGCAATTAGCATATCATCAACGAATTTTGTAGTATTCAAGAGGTGTTGCGAACAATTTAGCGGAACGACAACATCTTGAGGCATCAATTCTAAGACTTGGTTTTCATTATTGCAGTCATAACCTAAATCTCTTGCTTGTTGAGCCGTAATGCCTATCTCTTTGGGCTTAAAATGGGTCATAGTAATATCCACCATGTCAAAACGCATAGTCCCGTCACGGAATGTGCTAATATCATTTTTCTCTCGGAGAATTCCTTTGATTAAATGCTCATTAATTTTGTCTTTGCTTGTCATACCTTTTACGCCTTTCACATCGGGATTGATAGCGATTTTCTTATGTTTATTTTCTTGACCGAATACTTCTTCAATACCCATATTCTCTTCCGCAGTCTTAATTTGTTGTAATGCACTTTCCCATAAGTCATTAGGGCTGATTTCATGGTATAATTCTTTGTAATCATTTGTAGGGCTGACCCATTCATGTGATTGAAACAAAGTATTTTCTCCGTCTTTAGGACAAACACCTTTGGTGGTGAAATCTCCACATTTATTACAATATCTAATTCCTACTTGGACTGCATCATCTCTTTTAGCGGCATCCGAAACCAAACGCTTGTTTCCTACTTTATGTCCGACTACAAACATAGTATGAATTGGAGGTTTCATTTCTCTCATTTTACTGCCTTCGGGCTTTCCCATTCTTGTTCCTATGCGATAAGTTACTCTTGGGCGAATGTTAAAATGTTCTAAAAAGTCGGATTTTTTGTCCGTTTTCTCTTTATTGTTATACAGGACCGCCCATTCTGTCGGAGGTCTTGACCTATCTCCATAGACTTGAAATCCGTTTGGAACAACACGAACATTGATTCCTAATTTGTAGCAAATAATTCTTGCTTCTTCATTACCTAAATTGCCGAACTTATCCAAGTTATTGATTAGTGTTTGAAATTCTTCATCAGTAATGTCGGAATAAAAACCTACATAATCGGGTGCTAAGGGGACACTTTCATTTTTCACATGATTAGCGGCTTGAGAAAAGTTCTTTGGATAATCAATTCCTTTTTCTTCTAATACTTGCTTATGCCATTCGGGAACATAAGGAGATTCTAAAAGGACATGGTTATTTTCTAAGAACTCTCCAACAGGAACAAGTAATTCTCCTAAATCCCAAATCGTTTCAATGTCATAATCGGGGTCTGTTGGATAGCGCATTGGTATTTCATCATAAGTAATAATCGTTTTAGCCGAACCGTCTTTGAATTGAAGGTAAGGACCATCTATACTATCGCAGGGCGTAGCAACCGTTCCTTTACCCGGTCTTTCATACTTCATTTGAGTTCCAATAACGATGAAACCTGCAAGTGCTTTCATTGAAGCGGGGTGAACTGATGTAGTAGCCAAACCTGCTAATCTTGAGCGACCATACCTTAACCTAAATCCTCCTACTTCCATAGGTTGAGAAAATACAGGGCGACCTGCGAGAACATCGGAAATATATTTTTTATTAGGCTTTACGGAATTATCTCCGCCCGTTTTAGAACCTTTAGCGAATGGTCTTAGCCAATCCCAACCGTCTAAATTAAGTGCATCCACATACTTTAGGATTTTAGGGGCTTTGAGAACTAAACCTTCGCAAACAACCAATAGCATACCTTCACGGACTTTATTCGTTCTAACTCTTGGTAAATCCCTTTGACCTGTAACTTCGTTGCCTACACCTTCTCCATCAATGTAAATAGGACAAGACTTAACAATGGTTTCAATTTCGGGATTAGAGGGTCGGTGTTGTAATCCTCTCGCATAAGCCCCTGTTTCTTCTTTATATCTCTCCACTTCTTCAAAAGACATAACAGGATTAACTAAATCAAAATCTCTTCGGATAATATCAGCAATTAAAACGCTAAGTGCTTGACCCGTTCCACCTGCACTTCTAATAGGTCCTGCAAACGAAGCGGCCAAGCAATAAGTATTATCTGTATTCCTTAGTATTCTTGCCGATACAACGCCTTCTAAGGGTGCTACAAGGATTCCTTCGGTCAATACTGCTAAACCTGCACACATACCATGATAAATAGCCATTTCACTAAGTCTTTGAGAAGGCGTATCGGGACTCCATAAATTACCTTTTTTGCTATCAAATACTTTCATTGTTTCTTTGAAATCAACATCAATGTTATTAGCAAATCCTAATTTGTTTCCTATACCTTCGCATTCATAGCAAGGAGATTCCCAATTGCCTTTTTTCTTAATTCCTGTTCCTCCGCAATCCGAGCAATCCATTAATGTTCCGTAAAGGTATGATTCAGCGCAAACAATTCTCGCAATTTCAATAGCGACTCTTTCACGGTTTCCGTCAAAGTCTTTAGTTAATTTTCTAATCTGTTCAGCAGTATTTCTTTTATGCAAGAAGTCCAATAATTTTTGAGTTCTATCGGCTAAATCATTTGCTTTAGGGATTTCAACATGATTCTTTGGGTCATGTCCTTTACTTCTTGCGACTTCCGCTAATGAATACGCATGGTTCGCTTCTTTATGAAGGCGTTTCAAATACTCTTCATAAGAACCCATAGATAATCATTGTCCGATACCCTATTTAAGTGTTAATGAACGGGGTGGGATTTGAACCCACGAACCATTGAGGACAGGAATTTAAGCCCTGCGTGTTTGACCTACTCCACCACCCGTTCAAGTAAAAAATTATTCAAACAAGTATAAGAACATTACTGAACGATTGAAAAGAGATTTTTTCCTCTCAATACTAATAATCCAACACCGATAACTGATGAAGCGAGTAATGATTTAGCAGGGTTTTTAGGAAACAAATACAGTTCTTGAGCATCTTGAGTAGCCCTAAACAAACATGAAGCGGCGACAAACAAGACTACGCCATCTAAGACACCTAAGCCTTTAGCAAGTCCGTATTCAGCCTTTTGAATCCCCTTCATGAATAAAGATTAATCGCCCGACTATCTAAAGTCATTCTTGCATTTCATCCATTCTATCGCTAAGTAGCAATAGAGCCGAAGCCCATAGACCGACAAAGATACCTAAGTCATGGCTATGAAGCGCATAGATAGCAATAGAGCCAACGATTGATGCGACACTTGAGAAGAGTCCAACCTTTCGCCAATTCATCAAGCAACACCCCTTAGAAGTCTTTCAACCAATTCAGCCTTTTTACCGCTAATCGGAAGTCCCTTTTCCTTTAGAGAAGCCTTTAATTGAGCAACAGTCATTTTCTTGACTTCTTCTTCAACGAGTTCAACAATTTCTTCGGCACTTTCCTTAGCGACTTCAACCACTTCATCAATTGCTTCGTCTAAGTCCGTATCTAATTCGCCATCTTCTTTAACATCATCAAGAACTTCTTCGGCAGTATCTAATGCTTCATCAACCACATCTTCAACGGCTTCGGAGAGTTCAATATCAAGTCCTGTAACCTCTTCAATTTTGTCTTCCACTTTATCAACGAGATTCAGTAGTGCGACCTTGTTTTGGCGCAATTTGTTCAAAATTAGTAGTCCAACACCTGCTAAGAGGATAATAAAAATAGTCAATACTTCGGCTTCAGTCATAATTAGTCCTTTATCCGACTATGTATTTAATGGTTCACTTCCGACACCTTCAACAGAAGTATTCATGCTTCTAAGGAGATTGGGGGTTATAGCAACCATTCGGGGTCATTAATTCCTATTATTTTCGGAGAAGTCGGAATTATTTTCAGTATTTGAAAGAGCAACCAACATAAAGAAACGGAGATGAATAAATGACAAAATTTTCAAATAAAACAATTGCAGACTTTGATAATATCTTTGATTATTTAGAATGGATGGTGGAGTATAGTGGTTATTATTGTATAGAAGAAAGCCACATACATGACATTGAATACTACATTCGCACCATTTTAGAAGAAAAGGAGGAATTAGATAAATTACTCTCAATAGCCGCATGGAGTATGAAGGGTCAGTAATTTGGATTAGCGAATAACTTTCGGCCAACGGACATTACTTCACCGTATTCGGTATTATCAACATCAATTCCTTCATAATTAGTCCAAAAAGGATTAACTCTCGGATTGTAAGACACTTCATAAATCATAGAATACGGATATTCGGATTGACGAGCCAAAGAACGGATAACAACCCGACCTGCTCTAATCCATGCACATACAGTCTTGTTTGCACCGCAATTGATTTTCTTTGCCGTAGTCTTTTGATTCTTTAGAATGCAATCATACATGACTAATTGATATTCGGATGGGTCATAATAATTGACTTCTCCATTAGACAAGTCTTTTACTTGCCACTTCATAAAGTTCTCGCCCTTCGCTAAGTGAAATCGCACTTGATATGTTCGTTCCATGAAGTAGCCTAAGAAGCCATACTACTTAATCATTTAGTAAAGAAATACCAAATTGAGGCCAAACCTGCTGAAATACCTGCAAGGAGAGGAATGTTTCTTTTTGTCTTAGGTTTTTCATTCAGTTCAACAATTTCCCTACGGCGGCGTTCCTTTTTAGCGAGTTCATTGTTTTGCTCACGCCATACATTAGTATTATATCTCGCAACCAATCCTTCAAAATTATCTAAGATGAGTTTTCCTACTTCTTTTTGAGTATTTTGGTTTCCACTACTTGTTAGTGCAACCTTTACATCAACAGATTTTCCCGATAGATAAGGAACTGAATAATCTTCCTCCCACCTTTTCTTACCTGTTTTGGTTTTCAATACTCTCCCATTAACATTTACTTCTTTAATTGTAAAAGAGTATTTCGGGTAATCCTCGCCTTGATACAAAATTCCCTCAAAAGAAACATTTTTGCTTATCACGGTTTTTTTGGGTGAAACGCCGAATAATTCTTCTTTGATACGGCGATTCCTTGAAAAATCATATTGGGAGTCATAACTCAACCAACATTCGGAAGTAACTTCGTAAAGATTACCAACAAAACGCCACATTTTAATTGCATTTGAATTTAATGCTACTTCTTTTCTAAAGGCGGCAAAGGTAATTTCTCCGACTTTATTTTCTGTTGTATTAGAAACAATATCAAAGGTTTTAACTTCGTCATATTTAGGAAAATATCCTTTACTTAACTCCATATCCATGACTAATCCCATACCTTACTCATATTTAACGCTTCTTCAAGAATTCAATGACTTTAGCAATAGTTACGGGACTCATCAATAAACGACCCCTGCTTCTTTGAGATACATAGTAGCGGCGACTCCGCCGCAAGCGATAACGACAGGTCCTAATGTCATACCAACCAAATTTGATTCGCCTTTAACGATGTAAGGAAGTGAATGTAGTGTTTCTAAAGCACCAATTAACATGAGGCTTAAAGAAAGTGTATAACCAATAATGTGAATGGGCTTCTTTTCTTTTGCGTAAAATAATTTCGGATAATTTTTCATAATGTTCACCTATCACCAAACAAAGTGGGACTGTAATGTATTAGAGGGTCTTAATCTCATTTCGGCATTAGAAGTGTTTGATTCTTCTTCTTTTAAGGCATCAACGGCATTTTGGTAATCTTCTTCGGAATCCAAACCATATTCTTTAGCAATTCCTAAGTATGTTTCAAATAATTCAATTGATTCGGGTTCGGGCGTATCAATGACTTTAGCATCAATTGGAGTTCCATTTTTGAATACAACGAGAAGTGGTCTATCCTTACTTTCGGAAGAAACCGTCATAGAAGATTCGCTTTCACGGAAAGTGCCTTCAACGATACCTACGGAATACGCATCATCACCATCGTTACCAACAGGTGCAGTAGGTTCTAAGAAGTTAGTGGCGGTCAATCCAACAGGAGTAGTGTCTTTCAACGAATTAAAATAATAGAGAATACCTATGATACCTCCGATAGTTCCGACAGGCAACAACCAATCCTTCATAAAGAACAGTTATCATTCTTGCTATCTAAATCCACCCCAAGTATTGATGAAGAATCTTCATCCCCCAATCCTCCAAGAACCTTCAATAAATTGAAAGAATGTGTCGTTTTTTGTTCGTTAATTCCTTATCCCACCTCCATATCCCATCTCCGAGAACTTGTTAGCGATGGTATAATCACATTAACTTGTAATTGATATTGAACTTAATAGGACCATATCCACTTTCGTTATTCTTTCTTAGATAAAATAATTGAAATGTAGCGTTTGCTCTTTTTGGTTTATTGTCTTGATACTTTCCGATAGGGACAAAATCAACCGTTTTACCGAAGTCAAAGTCCTCGTCAATACTTCCTGTTGGTGTATCAAAGTGAATATCATATCTTTTTGTAATGTTTTCTAATACAGTTACCTTTTCCGACTTAGCCCTGCCTTTAGCGGTCATATCAGTCATAACATTTACATTACCTTTGAACTTAGAACTTAATGATGGGTTTTTAACATTCAAAGTTAAGAATCGTTTAGAGATAGCATCCATAACTTCTTTTTGATAAGCCTTTGCTACTTTTTCGGGCGGTAATGTTGAAACCATTTTAGGAATATCCACTTGAAACCAAATGTCGGCGTAGTCCTCGTCTTGTTTCTTTTTATTCTTAGGCTTATTAGAATCAGGTCCTTTCAGCACACCTCTTCCTTGAATTTTGCCGTCAAACGATAATAATTCTCCGTAATAGACCATTTCATATTCATAAAGTGGAACGAAATTACACTTCCAATAATTACCTCTCTTTTCAATAATAGGAACTCCCTTGTAGGTTTGTTTTGACATAGTTCTAACTGTTGTCCTCAATTCTTTAGCCGATTTAGTGGCGGAATTGCCGTTATGTATGAGAGTCAAGAAGTCTTCTATTTTGTCTTCGGGTTTTCTAATGACTTTGATTGCTTTTCCTACTTGCGTTTTTAGGTTAATGCCGTTCTTATCGGCATACCTTTTGACAGTCCTTCTTGTAGTCTTTGCTCTCTTAGCGGCCTTTTCAATACCCCAACCATTTCTCGCCATCAAATCTAAGGCAAGATTAACACGGTTAGTGGTATTTTTATCCATAATTAACACTTCTCCTATCCATTATCTAATTGTTCTTATGGTAAAACCAAATCAATTCTCTAATTTTCTCATGAACGATATATTTACCATCTTCAAACACCGTAAATCCCATGTAAAAGAAGTGTAAATACTCTTTCTTTGCTACATAATCCATCATGTCTTGAATTGGTTCATCACTTCTTTCTTCCCAAAGTGAATTAGGGTTTTTGTCATTGTAAATTGCTCTCAAGAATTCATACCTTTCATCCCAAGCCATTTTCTTAATCATAATCAAGAACTTCGGGTAATAGTAGCCTTGAATAAAAGCCCATGAGAAATCTTCATTCATTCCTCATCACCCCAATTTCGTTTGATGAGTAATTCACCGTTTCCTAAGTCCTCAATTAGCATTGAGCCATCGGATAATTTGATTTTCAATAAGGTATCAAATTGCTTACTTCGCTTTTGAGATTTTGCTATTGCTCTTGCTTTCTTTTTATTGACGGTGCAACCTTGACCCATTCCCTTATCAAATTGCTTCAATAATTGACCGTGAAGTTCCAACAGGTCAAAGTCAATCCCATCACGGAGGCTACTCTTAGGAATCAAACCTGTTAATGTGGAGAGGGATTTTTGAAACATTAAAGAACCCGCTTTCACATCGTCGGGGTGTAATACTTCCCTGCCGTGAAGCCGAGCATATCCTCTAATCAACGACAAGAACCCCGCCCATTTGCGGTTATCGGTTTTACTTCTTTTTGCGAATGCGTCTTTGAACTCTTCTGTATTCTGTATTTTGATAAATTCCGATGAAATAATGTTTTGCCAAATACCCAATTGCGGTTCTAATTTAGAAACATACAATAGATATTCTTTGAAGAAAGTTCTTAACAATTTCAGTTCTTCATTTTTGGATTTACTTTGGCTTTTCTTATCCATGTTCGCCATAATTTTCATGCGAATTAAGTCCTCCGCATCGGGGGAATCATTGAGAACAGGTTTAGCGAAAATGATAGTCAATCTTGAAATAATAGGCAAGGTATATTTTCCAAACGCTCTTAACATTTCGGCTTTATCATGTTCTTCTTCCCGCCAATAATTAGGAGGATTGCCGAAGAAACCCATATTGAGCATAGCATGACGGGTAACATCCATTTTACCTTTTTGTAAAGAATAAAAACCATCGGACATGACATTCAGCATTTCACCGAATACATCTTCATCCATTGTTTGAAATTCCGAGAATACAATACGGCTATTGTTCATTTTAGGAAGTAGCCCTAATTCAATAGACGACAAATCATCACTTGACATAGCACCAAACAATGCGGCAAAGGTGGATAACTTACCTGTTCCCGCCATACGGCAACGCACTAAGGGCGCAATTACTTTATCAACAAGGTGATTCTTTCCTTCGCCGGGATTTGTAATCAAACCAAAGTGAATCATGTCGTTTTTGTCAAAGGGACTCAAACAATAGAGCATTACTGCTTCTTTTAATTCACTATCCGCTAAGAACTCCGACCAAATCCCTTCATCATCTGTTAAAATGTCAAGAGGTGATATTCCTTCGGCATGACAAAGTGCTAATAAGGCATCAATCTGTTCCGCCTTTAATTGACTTTTGCTTCCATCGTCGGCTAAATCCATGTCTTCAACAATGAATAACCGTTTCCGATTGAGGTTCGTATATGCACCTTCAATTTTTAGCGGTTTTCCTTCGGCAATTGACAAGCGTAAAAGCCTATCATATTTCGCCAAAGTATCATTACCTAATCCACCTGCGAGGTATTTTGACCCGCAGTTATGTATTACACAGTCGGCACTATTTTCACCATCCGAGAGGGCGAACTCAATCATTGTTTTGTCTTTTCCCGCATCTTTGTTTTTGATACCGACAGGGCTTCGTTTGGTGGCGACACCAATACCTTTAACAGTATTTCCTTCAATGAGGGAATCAATGATGGCCGATACATTCTCTTGTTTTTCAGCAATTGCACCTTCCGATAAGTGATGTGTTCCTTCAACCGTTTCCTTGATAAAGTCAAGAATGGATTGCGGAGTCATGTTATCACCTTCAAGTGGGGTTGCGATTGCATCCCATCAAGAAGCAATACACCAACCGCATTCATAAAACCTTTGGAGGCGACAGGGGGTTGAGGAACGGTTTTTACACCGCCAAAATCACCGAATCCGTCAGCGAGGCCGACTTCATCAAGCGAACCCAACACACCCTGCCGCACAGGGGGTTTCATGTGAGAAGGGTAATCCCACAGGAATGCGACTAAAGGAGTATGTGAACCTTGAAATATACCGTTGGTAAATCTATCAATCAATGATGATTCAGCAACCGAAATCATGCTTCGGGCATTTGGTCTTCGGGGATTGCAGGGATAACAACATCATCGCCGCTTGCGTCAAGTCGGAGAGTCAATTTGTTGAATGTGCGACCCGTCTTTTCCGATGTTTGCTTGGTGCGAACAAAAGAGACTTGAAGAGGGAGAGCGTTACCGTTGGCCGCTTGTCCTTCAATGAATTGAGAGAAGTGGTTGCATTCAAAACCGCTAACCCAAAGAGTCATGCGTCGGCCATCGTTGTTAGTGTCAATGACATTAACTGCGGTGGAGATACCGTATTGTCCTTCAATGCCCTCGTTGTAGCCTTCAACAATGTAACCTTGATAAAGAGTATCAAAGTCTGCTTGCAGACGGTCACGGTTAGGGTATGCAGTAGCCGACGACTCACGAAGAGGGGCTTCTGCCTTTGCTTGTTCCAAAAATGCTTCAATTTCCGATTTGTTATCCTTGCTCATATTTTCACTTCCATATTACGCCCGTTTTTGTTGGGGCAATATAATACTTATCCGAAGGGGTATATGAAGGTTCACATTATTTCCTTTCCCGCTATAACTTTCTTAGTGGGTTGAACATCAAAATCAAAGAAAACGATATTGCGGTTCTCATCTAAACCGTAGTTATTTATGTGCAAATCAGTAATGTTGCCTAAATTATTTTCTTGAAACCATGATTTGAGGTCTTCAATTGCTACATTAGCACCCTCAAACAAACCCTCAACGAGAACTTCATCTATATCGGGAATGTCATATTTATCAATAACCCACATAGCAACAGGAGTATTGTATTCAATTGGTTCTCGGTGGTTGAGATTGTGCAGTTCCTCATTAATTTCATCTTCTAATTGTCTGTTTGCATAACCTACTTGAAAAAAGTCAATGGTCGGTAAATGTTTATTTGGTGTCAATTCCCCATTTGCAGTCTTGACCGCATAGTAATTCATGAAACGAGCCAAATTTTGATTTTCGGTTGTTTCCAAATCAATTATTTTCAATACTTTTCCATTAGGTAAATCATAAGCCATTCCTTGCATACCCATTCCTAAGTAATCGCCAATGTTTTCAGCGTCTTTCTTCTTAGTGGTTGAACTGAAGGCGAGGGATGTCAGCCCGATTAAACCAAAAAAGCCAAAAAACAATTCTTTTTTCATCAATTCCACCAATGCCGACTTTCAAAATCAGCACCGAAGCCATCTTCAACACCGAAAACACTTGAGCCTCTTGCTTTCATTAAAGCCGCAAATCCGATAACGAGTAATCCAATCATAGCCCAATTAGTGCTTACGCCTTGAGATTGTTTGAACATAGTGTCGGCGGCATCCACTTGCATTCCACCTGCGGGTCCTTCAATATCCATAATACCCATGTAGCCCATTTTACCTAATGCTTCTTGAAATTCAAACCAATCAACACCTGCTTCATTCTTCAAAGAACCATCAGCCGCATTTTTGTTATATCCGTTTTCTGTTGAAATACCCATAAATTGTTCTTCTGTCATTTCGGGGTGGCTCATTTTCATAGCCTTCCATAATACTTCACGGTTTGGGAATACTAAAATACGGACACGGTTATGAATGACTTTTTGACCGTTTTTGTCTTGTTGGTGTGGATAAACGACATACTGAACGACATACTCATTGTTATCCCTGCTGTTAAGGAACTCTCCGAGAATATCTGTTGAGGAAAAATACTGCCGACCCGTATAGATTTTGCCGTCTTTTAGTGGGTGGCCGTGTATAGTCCACTTTCTTTGCGATTCATTGAAACCATTTTTCTTGCTGTCTTCTTTAGACTTTTCCGAAGGGTTCACTTCAATTCGGGACTCATCACCATAAGACGGTTCACCCAATTCATAGCGACCATCCACTTCATAAACATAACTCATCCATTCACGGTGCAGGTGTGTTTGGTCGGAATACTTTTTCATTTCAAGGATAGCATCATCCGAGAATTTATCCCATTCCTGTTTCCAAACCTTTTCAGTCATAGTCAAAGGTTATCCTTTTTGCTATCTAAAACCCTACTTCAATAATAAGTAATAGTCAAATTGAAGTCGCCATCATAGCCATAATCAAATACCCTCATTGAATCAATGATTTCTTCAAATTGTTCATTTGGTGTAACATTACTGAATGTAGCGGAGGCATTTCCTTTCTTTACTACATCATGTCCTAATTTGTTTGCTACTTTTACTGCACCTTCTATGGTATTATCAACGACTAATTCATCTCCGCCATCCCAAAGTCCTGTAAAAATAGGTTCAACAATGAAATAATCTGTATTCAATGTTTGGTCTTTCTTGAAGTATTTTATTTCGCCCGTTTTCCAATTTACGGCTTTGACTGCCGCTTTTCCAACGGTTGAATCCAATAGAGCAAGGGCTTTAGCCATTTCTTCATCCTTTTCTCTTTGTAATCGGGCTTCCATTGACTCTTTGAAAATTTTATCAAGCAGTCCTTGTTTGAAATCTTCAAATTGTTCGTCGGTTAATTCTCCTTCGTCTAATTTCTTTTCAAATTCTTCGTTAATATATTCTTCTAAATCTTCAGCGATTTCCGCAAATTCCTTTGCATCCTCAACAATTTCTTCCATTTCAGCGATTTCGGGAACATCATTGGGGTCAATATCGTTTTCTTCAAGGTAATCTTTAGCGTCTTCTAAGGCTTGTTCCGCATCGTCAGCACCCTCTCTTGCTTCTTCACCATCACCCTGTTCCATACCTTCTTCCGCCTTGTCTTTACCTTCTTGGCAATTTTCTTTCATAGCATCAATCATTTCTTGTCCTTCATCGGAAAGAACGGGTTTTCCATCATCGGAGGGTTTTTCACCATCTCCCCCTTCGCCTTCATTATCGGAATCGGAATCGGAATCGGAATCACCATCATTTTCTCCCGATTCATCGGACTTACCTTCATCATCAGTATCATTATCGGATTCATCACCTTCTTCGGATGATTCGCCTTCTTCACCGCTTTCACCTTCATTATCGGAATCGGAATCTTCTTTTTCACCTTCGTTGTCGGAGTCGGAATCGCCGTCGCTTTCTCCACTATCGGAATCGGAATCGGAATCGGAATCGGAATCGGAATCGGAATCGCCTTCCTCTCCGTTTTCACCTTCGTTGTCGGAATCGCTGTCGGAATCCGAATCGGAATCCCCTTCATCTCCATCATCGGAATCGCTGTCGGA
>Ga0208793_1000184_pt1 | contig 43109 bp, 51 predicted proteins | sample 17_taG_FD_184092 | JGI IMG/M metagenome (GOLD analysis project Ga0208793, IMG submission 184092) | Marine viral communities from the Subarctic Pacific Ocean - 17_ETSP_OMZ_AT15314 metaG (SPAdes) (version 2) | ecosystem: Environmental > Aquatic > Marine > Oceanic | place: Pacific Ocean | collected... | reverse complement strand
GTAGTAACTGCACTGTTTGCTGTAGTAACAGCTCCGTTTGCTGTTGTTTGAGCTGCTGCTGCTGCTGTTGTAGCTGCATTAGCAGTTGTAACTGCATTACCTGCTGTTGTATTAGCCGTAGTGGCAGAACTAACAGCACTGTTAGCCGTACTAACTGCAGTATTTGCTGTAGTTACAGCAGTACCGGCAGTAGTATTTGCCGTGTTAGCCGTTGTAACCGCACTAGCGGCATCAGTTGAAGCCGTATTTGCAATAGCAGCGGCAGCAGCCGAAGTTGTAGAAGCAGCATTAGCTGTGGTTACAGCCGCACTAGCATTTGTGTTAGCTGTGTTGGCAATGACTACAACGGAAGCGGCATCAGCTGCGGCGGTAGCTGCATCCGTTTCTGCCTGACTGGCTGCAGCCTGGGCTGCTACAGCAGCATCTGTAGCGGTATTACTACTGGTAACAGACTCTTGGGTTACATAAAGATTCTGAACAAAGTTATCATTCAGATCTTTAGCCCTAATAGCAGATCCTGGAAAGAAAACGCTAACCAAGTCCTCTGATGATGTGCTTCGATAGATACGAATATCAGCCCCACTAGTAGGGGCTGTTACGAACTCAATTGTTGTAGCGCTGGCAAAGGAATATTCAGTTGTAATGGTCTGATCGACGCCGTCAATACTGACATAGACGTCACTGACCTCAATATATGGGAATGTAAAAGAGTAGAGAGTGGTTGAACCATTCCCTACATAGTTATTTTCTGTTGTAGTTGCCATTACTCTTTGTAGTAGTCAGTTAATCCGCCGTAACGGTCAGCATCCTTAGCTTGCTGGTATCCATCGAGAGCTTCTTCGAGTTCTGGGTACTCGTACTTCAATTGATCCATAGCATCGGTTGCATATTTGGACATGGTGTCATGTATCTCAGAATAGAAAAGCTGAGCATCACGGGTTACACGGTGACCCTTCTTTACTTTCTCCTCATAAGCATCAACAGCTTCAATCCAGTCAGGAGCTGTGACAATAGCTTTGAGTTCTTTTTCTAGACCACCACTACCCATCATCTCTTGGAGCTTAGAGATCTGTTCGGGCTTAAGTTTTAGACCTGTACGGCCTAACTCCTCAACAATACGATCAGAATTATATTCAATACGCATCAGAGCAGTCTTAACTGGGTTCTGCTCTTTCTTATTGATCTTAAATGGAAGCAGTGAGTTAATACCACCACTCATAGAGCTGATAGCTTCACCAGTAATGAAGTCACGCTTAGTAGCTGTATCACCTAATACACCCCCAGAGGCATTGTAGAGAGAACGATCCCACTGACTATTAAACTCCTGTGTATAAGGGTTAATCATGTTAGTGAGAGTCCTGCGTAAGCCTGCGGCAGGGATCAAATTGTTAGTTGTATCAGCAAAGAAGGCGACCATACTCTCTCCTACAGTACCTCTAGGACTAATGAACTTAGCCATGTCCTGGAAACCCTGGAAGAAGGTTCTATCGGTGATGTTTAGTGCAATAGCTTGGGTTAAATACCCAACCATCCACTTACCTCGTTCCTGCTTCATCGTGCCTTCAGATACTGCGTAGTGAATGTCAGCTACAGCAGAAAGGATGGGACCAAAGGGCTCCATACGATCTAAGGAGATGAATCTATCCCCAATCTTGATAGAGCGGGGCTGATTAGTTTCTAACCAACGCTCTCTAGCTTGAGGATCCATAGGACCATTACCTACGAGCATCCCATTAGCAGCCATCAAACCAGAAGCAGCAACAAAAGCCGCTCCTAAACGCTGACGCCCTTTAATAATTGCCTTCTCATAAGAGCTGACATTAGGGTCAGTGAGCTTACCTTCCATCTTGGCCAGCTTGCCACCTAGAATAGGGACATAGCTTGCGGTGTACATAGCCACATTGTGGCCAGTACGGACGAAGGGGAAGAAGACACGGAGAGCTGGGAAAGATTCAACCCATTCACCAAACCTCTTAGCAGGTCCTTCTAGATCACCCTGGAAAGTAACCTCCTTAGCAATACGATTAAGCTCTTTATTAAGACTTTCACCTGACTTAGTGAAGTTCAGGTTCCTATTCTTATCTAAAAGATACTTAAAATTGGCTTGTAGATCAGATCCATTGAGGTCAATAGCCTCCTCCATCGTCATGCGGTTATATTCCATCCGCTGAACAGCTACCTTAAAGAACTCGTCAGCAGTGGTAAGCATACGGGTGGGAAGGCCAATACCAGGAAGGTTTGCAATACCCTCGATCATTGACATCACAGTCACACCAGTTTGGAGAGCAATATCTCCAGACTCCTCAGCTTTAAGCCTAAGTTCATCTAAAGCTAGAGATGCTTCTCCCGTGGATACATCAATACCTTTTGCACTCTGATCAGCTGTAGTGTTCCACTTACGCCTAGCCATAGTCATAGCGTCAGACAAAGTTTCACCTAAGGCATAACGACTAGCGGCTGCGGCTTTACGGCTCCTAAGATCTCCACCAGCAGCAGCTGCGAGAGGTCTAAGTACTAAAGCAATAGCGTTAGAAGTAGTATTAATAATATGAGTAGCGGGGCTTGAGAGCATACTGTTATACATGATCTTCAATCCATACTTAGTACCGATCTCACTTAGGGTTGAGATGCCTTGTGCAAGCTTGTAAGGCTGATCACCTAGTAGTTCTAGTTGAGCAGCTACCTGTAGGGATTGCTTACGTGCTTTAGGGTTATTACCTTTTAAGCCCTCAACCATCTTATTGATCATCTTCTCTGAGTTATCAAAAGCCTTGACTAGGGCTTCTGGGTCAGGATTCCGGGAATACAAGCCTTTGACTTGACTACCGTCGACACCAAACTCAGCGGGTAACTCAATACCACCAGCAGATAGACGCTTAGAGTTGAGGTTAGCTGAAATCTTATAAGCCTTCATATAGGCTTTAAGAGTGTCAGTCATCTGCTCAACCTTATCTAGGTTGTTTAGACCTTTAGCTGTAGCATCATTAGCATTAAATGCAGTCTGTGCTAAGCGGGAGGAAAGCTCCTGCATCACCATACGGCTCTGAACGATGCCTGTACGGGATAAGTAACCCTCTGCATTTAAGTCAAGCTTAGATACATCAGCAGCTACAAAGTCAAAGTTATCACCAAGCTTTGATAGAGCATCTTGGACGATATCTAGCTCAGACATATTGGCCTCAGCAGCTAGCTCAGACAAATCAATCTTGCTACCTACAACCATCTCCTCAAGTAATTCAGCAGTTCTTGTAGGACCTGCAGAACCCAGACGAGCTACCTGATTATCAGTCAGCATCCTCTGAGTACCCGTGTTGGGTGAGATCTGTTGTTCTCCCCTTAAGGTCTGAGTAGCAGCCCTCTGAGGGTCTACTGGTGTTGACTGGGGAGCACGTGTAGAGATTGATTTAAGGTTGGCACCTTGCGTTCTCTTCAGTTGATCTAGGCCACCTGTTTTGATGTAATTACCATCATCAAGACGAAATACACCTTCCTGGTCAAAGATCTTGCCAAGAGAAATAGCCTCATCACCATTAGCAACTAAGCGGCTAATTTCAAAGGTAGGGCGACCTGAATCTGGTGAAATACTAGATGTAAGGAAGGCATCCTCACGGGTAAGGATATCGTAGTATTTACCAATAAAGCCGGCTACAGCTTCAGGATCATCTACTTCATCTAATACAGCACCATCTACATTAACCATAGAACCACTAGTAGGCTGCTCTCCTGTAAATGGGTTGGCAATAGCAGTAGCATCAGGGTTAGTAGGATCTAGATCCATAAGCCTATTAACAGCTTCTGGTGAGAACTCAGGAGCTGAAATCTGACGTGTACCTGGAGTAAATAGCTGAGGCACAACAGCAGCAACATCATCCCAAGTAGAAGGAATAGCCTCTGCTTGTAATGCTTGGAGTTGATCTAATGCTTGGGCATCAAACTGACGGAGATCTAATTCACGCTGGAGAGGTACTTCCTTAGCTGAATCGATCTGTTCCTGGATTGGCTTAGTGGAATCGAGAGGCACCATAGTACGGCGTCCATCGGGTCTGTACTTGACGATGCCATACATCATGCCTTCACCGTTAGTCTCACTTAGGCCAGCTCTCATGTAGAGCTTTTCACGGATGCTCGATACCTCAAATCTATCGGCAGGGATTGCTGGGATGGTCCCCTGATTAATACCAGTGCGAACAATATTCTCTTGAGACTGGCGATCTTTTGCCTCCCAATCTGCCTTGACTTCAGCAGGGTCTACATCGGGGTTCTGTCTCTGCCACTCTTCTAAGCCATACTTTTCACTCCACTCAGCATTAACCTTTTTGATATTAGAATCAAAAGAGCTGTTCTGAGAGGCAGACGGTCCTTTTGAGCCATAGCCATCAGCAGCAGCCTCAGCCTGGATAATAGTTCCAGGTTTCTGATCCTTAGCAATCTCACCAAACTGCTTATAGAGTTTAGTCCCGTAGTTACCTAGCTCGCCACCATTACTCTCCCAATCAATACGGACTACCTTCTGACCTGCCATTGGGTTGCCCTGAGGAGCTAAACCAAAGATTACTTGCATGGCATCTTCAATCTGCTCATTAGATGGGTTTTCTATACCCTCGCCAATGAGCGTGTTTATGGCATCTTGACGATAAGTCAAATCACCAACTATATCGCGACTAAATTCCGAACTAATATCCCGCTGAACCCAATCAATCTTGGTTCCATTAGGAAGTTCTTTGACTGTGATGTTCCTACCGAAAGCCTCCATAGCGGCTTCTGGGTTGGCATTACGGATTACTTCATCTTGAATATCTGGATCGAACGCAAATACGTCATATTCAGTTTCTAGCTTCTTAAGTTCAGTAGCGTCTAACTTGGAAACATTAGAAACATCAAGATTAAGTACCTCAGGAGCAACGTCATAGGCCATCGTAGGGCGCTCAGGACGAGGTGGAGTATATCCAAGGTTAAGTTCTCCTTGAATAGCCTCAATAGCAGCATTACCTAACTCCTCTTCAGTAGCATTAGGCTTCAGCTTTTTAAGCTTGTTAATAGCACGAGTGCCTTTGATGTAGGCACCAATACCCCCAATAGGAGCACCTAATAGACCACCTTCAAAGGCTGTCTTAAATGCAGCCTCATAGGGATTGTCATCCTCTTCAACTGATAGTGCAGATAACCATGTTGGATACCAATCAGGAGCATTCTCTTTGATCAGGTTGGACAGGTTGCCTTCACCTGATGCAGCTAAGATAAGGTCAGCCTTTACACCTTCTAGGGCTTCACGGCCCATAGTGCCTAGTACTGCCTTAGCCTTACCAGCTTTACCTAATCCCTGTGCTCCAGTCTTAAATAGATTTGCAGTAGCAGAACCTCCACCAGTGCCTGCAAAAGCTACAAAGAACTCTCCAAAGCCTTGGGTGATCTTGCCAACTCCTGTCTGGGCTCCAATATCATCCTTACCTAGATTCCAGCTAGCCCAGCTGTATTTACTAGAGAAGGGATCATCCTTTGGATCGTATCCGACTAGATTAACTTTTGAGGCAAATGTTTTGGCAGTATCACCGACAATCTCTGCCGCTTCCAAAGCACTTTCAGCTGCTCCAACCAAGGAACCATCGAAAGCACGTAATGGCTCAGCTAAGGCACGTTGTATTGCTGGAGCCTCAGCATCTTTCTTAGCCTTGTCAGCCTTACCCTTATCAATCTTATCTCTAATCTCCTCGTAAGTCTTTTGATCACCTTGAAAGGTGTTATCAACTTGATCAGCTACCCAAGCAACAGCGGTATCAATGGGATTACGAACATCACCACCTTTACCAGCTACCCGTTCTGAATCCTGCTCTTCACTGCGTTCATCTGAAAATGAATCTAAGGCTGATCCAAGTAAATCGCCAACCGCACTGATAACTGGCAACTCCCCAGTCTCTTCAGCCATCTGCATGGCTTTATCTGTTTTAGGTGTTGCCGCTTCTTCTTCTTCAACGGGTGCGGGTGCAGCAGCTGCGTCTGCGGCGGCTTTCTCCTCAGCCTCTAAGCGATCTTCTTCTATGAATTTCTGTAGAAGTGTCTGATTCTTTTCAGCCTGAGTAGGCTGGTCTACTGAATAATCGTTTTCTAGGGGATCCATGTAATAGATAAAATAAAACCCCCGCCGTAGCAGGGGTGTTTAATTAGAGATTCCGGTTACCCCAGCGGATGAGATTCTCAGCCACACTCCAACGAGTACCGGTATATTTTTTATTCCAACGGATATAGTTCCATGTAGCCCATTCCAAGTCACCAGACGAGGCATTGGGATCCATAAATATTGCGTAGGAATCTTTGTAGCTTGTTCTTAGTTCATCATGCAAGAACTGGAGTTGCTCTTGCTCGGTGATCTGTTCAATAGGTCTGCCGTAGCGCGCCTCAAGATTGCTCAGTCGCCCTCTGTTCCAAGAAAGTAGTCCACCATTTCGACCAGCATTATCAAGAGCGCCTAGATCCCATGAAGGTCTCTGAGCTGCCCAGTTTGATTCATGATCAATAGCCGAGGCCATATAAGCAGCTCCCCTAATTGGGAAGTACTTAGTAAGTGCCTTCATTCCGGCTGTCTTATTACCAGGAACCACAACATTGCTAGGTGCTGGTGCCTCTAAAGCGAGACGATCCAGTGGTGGCATGTCATACATCATGCGTTGTCCATTAATTAAGTCCTTAGAACTCACACCAAGGGCTGCCGCCCAATCGTTGGTTCTTTTACTTACCTTTTCGCCGTTTAATACAGCAAGACTATCTTTCTCAAGGTCTGGCGGTTCTATGATTCGATCCTGAGATGGATCAAATACAGCTTTAGATATCCCAGACGTTTGGAATACATCAGTAGCAGTCATTCCAGTCACGTCTTGGACGCCTGGCTGCACTGTCAACTGGTCAATACGTCCTTTAGGGTCTAAAGTTACACCAAAGGAATAGCCCCCTCTCCCGACATTAAAATTAATAGAGAATCGATCCTGCTTCAATAAATAAGCAGTTTCCTTCTCCATAATCTGCTGGAATTCAACAGACGTAGGGTCTAGATCTCGGTTATCTCTAAGGACTGTCTGAAGCCTTCTACCTAGCTCAACTTTGAAGCGGGCTTCCTTCATGCGAAGGGCCTGCTTAAAGGCATTACTAGCGAATCTAGCTTGATAATCCTTAGGGATAGGTTTACCATCTGGACTTAGTGAAGTCTTACCATCCTTATCCACGCGAACGGCGTTAGACCTAATACCTGCCTCAGGCTTATAAAGTTTTAGGCCCTCATCAATTTTAGCCTGTACTTTTGCATCAGGTGCATACTTAAGGGCTTCCTTACCCTCAGCAGCTGACATCGTACCTTTACTTACAAAGTCTTTAATCTGAGCTGCTGAATACTCATTCTCAGTACCTCGAGCTCTGGCTACATCTCTAGCAACATCACTGTCGTAGTTGTAACCCTCTTGTACTAGGTTGTCAGCCATCGCACGAGACTGAGGGGTGTTGATCCTCCTAAGGTCTCTTTCTGTCTTCCTGAGAGCTTCTGGGCTAGCATCACCCGACCAATAATTATTTAGGAGAGTTTCAGCTTGACGGTTAAGTTCACCTTTGCCTAGGTTGTATTCAGTACGTGCTGCCTGCCTAGCTTTAATCTTCTGCTCTTGGAATATCTCAGGAAACTGTTTTCCTAAAGTCAAGTTAGGGGTGTCTGGATTAGGTGCATAACGTTCTAAAGCCCTCAGACCATCAGCATTACCTGAGGCTGCTAGAGCTTCAGCAAACTGCTGGGTAGTTTCCCGACTAGATTGGCTAGATCGCCTACCCTTAAATAGACCATTAACAACCTCACCCTCAGCCTGCTGCCAAAGCATACCCACACTTTCGGTAGTTACTCCTTTGGTAGGTACGCCTTGTGTGATTGAAGTAACACTGCTACCAACGTTTGACTCTCTAGCCTCCTTTAGCTCTGTAGCTGCCTGATTAGTAACAGCTGTAAGTGCATTCTGAGCAGCACCTAAAGCGGATTTAGAGAATACATCAGCAACTAACTTAGGGTCAGACAGGTTTAACCCTGAAGCCTTAGCAAACTTCTGTGTGAGTCTTTGAATGTCTTCCCACCCCTGAGCACCGGGGCGGATTAATCCATTAGCTTGAGCCTCAGCAATGAAGGCTGGATATTGGGAACGGGCTGCATAGACGTTTTGCCTAGAATCAGAGGAGCGAGACCAATTGCTATCACCTCGGACTTGTTCAGCAACGAAATAGTCTTCAGCAGTGTTACCAGACTGAATGTCATCAGCTACTTCGTTAAGAACCTGAACTTCAGCTGTACTAGCTGCTGTATTGGCATTACTTACAGCATCTACTTCTGGAGAAACATCACCACCATTAAAGAAGTTATCACCTAGAAGGGCTGAGTTTTGAAACTTTATCTCAGCTTCTTCCTGGGCCTTGATCTTAGCCGCTTCTGCTGCCTCTACTTGTGCCGTTTGGTACTTAACAACAGAACCACCAAAGTCTAGGAGGCTATTGATAGTGCTACTAACTAACGTAGTCCTAGCATTACTAACCTGATTGGATAGCTGTTGCTGTGAAGCATCGAGCCTCATGGCTAAGTTTTGAGCGGTCTGCTCACCCTTTAATACATTAGTATCGTAGGTTTGCTCTGACTTAAGGAGGTTCTGGTCAAAGAGTAAATTATTTGCGAAATCACCCTTAGCAGTAGCTTGAACTATGCCTAGGTTATTCTTAGCGGCTGTTTGATCAATCCTTTGGGATGAACGATCAACCTCTTGTTGTGCTTGGAGTACGGTGTTCTCAGCACGCTGTACGCGCTGAATCTCCCGTGACTTAGTCTCACCATCAGCAACGATAGCCTGCTTAAGCTGTTGTGTTTTCTTTGATTGATCAGCTGCTTGACGTGGATTGAATCCAATAGAACGGGCAGCACCTTGATAGGTAGTACCCTTATTTTCTGATTTGTAAATTCTACTCATGCTGGCTGCGCGTTTCGGAATGGATCAATAAAGTTAGGGATACCAGGCATAGAAGGCATATATGGAAGTTGTGGATCAAAACCAACGTTGTTATCTGCCTTTTGATCAGCATTTTGATTCTGCAAGAAAGCTTGATCCATACCGATAGTTGCCATTTGAATTTGGCTATCTAGCGTTGCATCAGCTTGTGCCTGCTCGAATCCTGATTGCCTTTCAGCATCATTCACCAGTAGTCCGATGGACTGACCTGTTCGACCTGCTGCAAGGATTGAGCCTCTAGCGCCGATACTCTTAGCAAGGGCTGTTTGTTGTGCAAAAGCTGCTTTCTTCTTAGCCTCCTGGATCTTGATCTGCTCTTGCTTATAAATTGCATTAGCAGCTTCACCGTTAAATTTCTTCTGATCAGCAGCTGTTTGTAGATCTCGTTTATATCCAAGTCGGTCTATTTCATACTTACGCATGAGTTGCTCACGCTCCATAGTCACCTGTCGGCGCTGTTGGCTGTACTGATTAGCAATCTGCACATTAGCTTGCTCTACTTGTAGAGCTTGCTGTTGCTGCATTTGCCGCTGTTGTAGAGAATTTTGTATTTGTTGTTGTTGGATCTGGAAAATCTGACTTTGCCTTTGCTGCTGTTGAGCTTGGGCCATCTGGGCTTGCTGCTGCTGCATTTGCTGCATTTGCATAGCCTGTTGCTGTTGCATCTGAACTTGGGACTGATAGGCCTGCATGTTCATCTGAGCCTGAGCCTGAGCTGCCTGTTGACTGGCTGAGTAAACACTTGTACCAATTGATGCTGCAGTAGAGACCGCAGATATAGCTAAAGAAGCTACAGCTACTTCTATTCCTGTACACATAGTTTTACTATCTCTAAATATGGAAGTTGATATGGTCCACAAGGCACTTCTCTAAGAGCCTTAAAACCAAGATGTTTTAGTAGTTTGTGGTGGACATGGTTCCTGGCGTCTGCGTAGTTCCATAGGAGTTGATACTCCCCTTCAACACTTCGCATCCATCTTTTAGCCTCACGTACAAATGTATGAGGCACTTCGGCTATAAGTGGAGTGCAAAGCATCCATACTTGGCCTTCTGTTGGGCTTAATCTGACTATTCCAGCTATGCCTGCTGGCTTCTCATCTACATGAAAATATGTGGGATGATCACAAGCAAGAACACCAAAAGGGACATGGAGCGGTTCAAGACCCATGCCCTCAACTTCGGCTTTATCTTCTGGACGTATATTATTAAGCACCAAGAGACCATCCCTATAGGTGGCCTCACGACGGTATTTAGACAATCGATATACCTCTATTATTGTAGTGACCCTCCCATCGATATGAAGTGATAGAGGAGGGAAGTGGATCTAAAGCTCTAATAGTTAGCTTGGAAAAGTCCCCTCTTGAATAAACTGGGACGCCTTTACTTGACAATTCATCAATAGCTGCACTATTTGCAAAGTAAATATCTGAGTTAGTGACGTTCAGATCAACAGTTCTAGGTTGGTAACCAGTACGATCGATCGTCACGCTATAGCGGCCTGAGTAGTAGAGATCAAGATATACATTTTCAACCATAGGGATATTCCTACGGTCAGCCTTTTTATTCTCGGATACAAAGAAAGTAGGCAGTTCAACCTTCATCATATATTCAAGGCCGAGGATAAAGTCAGTCCCTGCAATCTCTGTATCAACAACAACATAATATCCCGTACTATCCTCCTGTATTTCAGGTGTTCTAAATAGAGTTGAGTTATCGTCTAGGGTTAAAATTATACAGGGTGTGGCAGGAGTACCCTCACCCGAGGGGGCATCAACATAAGATCCCACTGGAAAACGAATGACTCGCTTTTTAGGATCTGTATCGGCCTCAATAGTTACTTGGGATTTGAATAAAGAGTGATCAAGCCTAGGCGTAAATTTAAAACCGAAAGCAGATATAGGAGAAGTTCTGGGATCATCCAGCATCTCAAGCTTTAGCAGTACCGTATCCCCATTGTTATTACAAACAAAATAACCAGTATCATGATCAAAGGCTAGCATCTGCACAGGTGAGGGCATACGCCATTTACTCCAACCAGCTAAACTCCTTTCATTACCGGTATTAAAGAATTTGAATATCCAAAGAAGATCAGACCCATCACCATAAGCAACTAACGAGTTATTAGGACTGGAGGCTGCTATAGTCAAATTAGGTGGGATATATTCAGGAATAATCCTGGTATTTTCAGATACTAAGGGTCGATTATCAATGGAGTCAACGGCCATCTCGTACACCTTGCTGAATGTTTCAGCTTCAGTGGAAAATAGAACTGATACCCCTGTCTCCAAAGGTGGGACATTGGAGGAGTAAGCATAGTTAGAAAGCTCTGCTAATTTTACAGTAGCTGGGCCAAAGGCTGCCTCTGAAGTAGAAAGAAGAAACTGACTATTTTCAGCAAACAATAAAAGCCCTTTAGGAGTTCCTAAAGCTGCCTTCAAAGTTGCTGGCTTGGTTGAGCTAGCTGTCATGTCAATTGGATCAGCATCACTAACAGCAATAGCTGAGCCTACAAAGAAATTAAAGTAATCTCCAGGCTGACTAAGGATGACTGAATCTTGTGATAAGAACCCAAGCCGATTAGAGAAAAAGAACATTCCTGTAATAGACTTACCTACAAATGATGGCTGAGGATTAGTAGCATCATCACCTACTTCACGTGGTGCGTAGCTAAGAACCTCGTCAAACTCTACAGAAAGAGGTCTAACAACAAAAGTACCGTCAGCCTGTCTAATCAACGCTAAAGGCATTGTAAATGGGTTGAGGTCCGTTTTAATGCCTGGCTTGACGGTTTCCTCCCAAGAGCCTTGCCCAGGGATATCACCGGATGCAGGTACAAACCTTACATAATAATCATCAGCATCAGAATCAATAGTATTCCTAACCTTTAAGACAACACCCTCAACACACTGCTCAGGCAAGCTAGAGATATCATTGACTGAGCCTTTAACCCCAGTCAATGCATTATCTGCTGTTCCACCACGGGTTTGGATATTGAACTCCTTACCATCATTACGTTCGATATAAATTGTACTTCCAATAGGGGTGGCAGTGTAATTAGATAGAAGATTAATTTCCTGTACGAGGCCCCCGACAATCTGTCCAACATCTAAAGCCCCATCTTCTACAGTTGCAGCTGTTGTATAAGAGACACTGGCTTCAGAAACATAAGAGTATCCGAAAGCTTCACCTGTCACAGTGATTGTATATGACTTACCATTCATCGTAGTTGTGACAGTATCCCCGACACGCCAATTAGCACCACCATTATTTAAGGTTACGCTTGCGCTGTAAACAGACTTATAATCATAATCGGGGGTTGGTGATGTAGTCCCAATGCTAGTCACTTTAACTACCATTGTTACGCCCCCACTTACTATAAGTCCACCATTACCAACAGCCCAAGGTTGTTGCTTAGACCCTGTTTCACCCGCAACATAACTAACAATAGAAGTACTTAAAGTGTCATATCTGTTCCCGTACTCTGAAGAACCAACTCTTGCAACAATCCTGACCACCAAGTTGCCATTATCTGTCTGACGGTCTGTATAGAGAGTTGAACCCACACCGTATTGACTTGCTGATCCAAAAATAGGAACGTAAAACTTTTGAATTTGAGAAGAAAGAGTATAGCTAAGACCAGTGGGATAGGTCACACCTGGGGTTGTAGTGACATCTGAAGTAGGTGTACAATTAGTTGTAAGCCTAAAACTAAGTCCAGCCTTATCGCCAGAGCCATTTAAGATGAAGTTCTGAGCACCCGCAAATGCACAGCTATCATCATCTGTTTCAAAAGAAGCAGGAGACACACTAATTGATTTAGCTCTGTACCTTTTCTCAGGAGTTACAGTGTCCCCATCCTTAAGAAAGTCAATATTGTAAGTAGTATTGTAAGCAATTTGATTAACGTTTACAAGAGCCTCTTGCTTAAGAGGATCAGAGGTAGACGTATCCATTGATACGATCTTTTCTTTATTAGCTAGAAGGGTGTAGTCATTAATCGTGAGTTGTTCAAAGTGCTTTACATCAGATATATCTAGATAATCAACAGCAGAAGCATCTATTGTCACAGAGGTTTCTAATGCTGTTAAGGTATCAAAAGCTTTTACAACAGTCGTACCAGCACTATTCTTATAGATAGTGATCACATACCGTTCAACCCCATCTCTAAAGATTGGGAACCACTTAGCGTTGGTTGGGATATCAGAAGACAACTTACCGATAAACTGAGTTGGTGGTCGTTTTCTACAACCAAAAGTAGGATCTAGCAGTACGTTTTCAGCCTCTCGAACTTGCCCCGGTAGTTTTAATGGATCTGGTTGCTGACTGACACCACCTAATAAATTAGGTATTACTTGTGAGATTGCTGCCATAATTTAAAACCTTTATACTGTTCCCAATGGACGATAAGCACGCTGCTGGTAAGTATCACCCCCATCAGCATCTTGGAAGATTGTGTAGTTACCCTGTTGGGTGTCATATTCAAGCATGGTTGCTCTAGCAACAGTCTCTTCGCGCTGACCAAATTGGACCGCTTCTTTAGAACCTACAGAGCGGCCTGCAAATACATTGGCAGCACGAATTGTGATGTAGTTCTTATATGCTTCAGGGAGATCATCAAACTCAAACAACCATGTGACATCTAGAAATTGCTCGCCTGAAAAGGCATAACTATGAGAAACTCGGTCATATAGTCTCCCACCACGAATGACAGTCTGTTGACCGTTACCTGGCTTAGCATCAATAGCTAGGACATTAGCAGGGATGGTGATGAAGCCAGAAGTATTTGGTGTGAAGGGATAATTGCGCTCTGTGTTGTACTCCCAACCTTCAGCCAAAACAGCTCTAGTGATCTCATCTAGGGTCAGCTCAGCCATCTCTACGAGTGGGTTACCTGAATCAAGCACTGTTACTGGAGCTTGACCGATATTTGAAAGAATAATGTTTACCGCTGATAGACGGTTTGATTTAGTAGTTGCCATTAATTTACTTAGGAAATGGGAAGTCCAAAGGCCCCGAAGGGCCAAAGGATTTACTTATCAGTCAGCTGCCAAGAAGGCACCTGCCACACCAGTGCGGAGATGATCGCAGCCCATTGCGAGCTTGCCGACGATCAGATCGCCTTGGTACTGGACACGGAACGAGCCGGAGGTCGTTTCGATGGAAGGAGCAATCGACTCAACAACACCAGCAGCTTCCTTGTGGAAGACGAGGCCAGCGAGGTTGTCGATGGAAGGACGGTAGGAACCATTGTTCTCACCGCTGGAAGTTGAATCACCAGGATCAACGCTCAGATCCACTCCATAGAGGGAAGCAAGAACGTTGGACTTGTAGATGCGAATACCAGCGATTGAGTAGAGGCCCTTGCCGCTATTCATGTCACCCTGGCTATTACCGATCTCACGGTTCAGGATGTTGGTATCTACAGAAGAGATCAGGGAATAGTATTGTCTAGGCGACAAAATCGCGCATCTCCCGTCCTGAGGGGCTGAACGCTCATCGAGGACGCTTGCACACTCGAAGAAACCGTCGACGATTGCCTGAGCATCGTTAGTACCGGAGGCACCAATCTTCACCTGGAAGCCGCCATCTTGGCCGGTTACAGGAGCAGCAGCGCCGGAGGCAGCAGCCAAGACGCGAGCAATGCGCTCATCGTAGTGAATGGCTAATGCCTCACCGATTTGCTTGCTTATCTCGCTGCGTGTGGACCACTGAGAAAGAATCTCGTCAAGGCTGTAGACGAACTGGCTGGAGACCAACAGGTCGTCCATGATGATCGTTTTCTCAGCCGACTTCAGTCCAGCATCACCAAGGATTGGGGTCCCAGGTGTGTGGTAGCCACTTTCGAGCTTCCCGCTGAACAAGAATTGCTTTGATTTGCCTCCTCTAAGTGAATAGTTACGGACTAATCCTTTGAAGATAGTTGCATCATTGAACGCATTATACACCTCGCCTGAAAATAATTTAAGCGCGGTTGCGTAGCGGGTATCGTAGTTCTGAGCAGATGTACGTCCGCCGTTAGCAACGTTAGGGCCTACCCAGCCCGTATTGATGTTTGTCATTTAATTAAAAGTAAGTAAGTTCTTATAAGCTATGGATCCTTCAATTTTTAAAAAGCTTTTATTTTAAGGTTTGACTATTTAGGCCATAGTCGGGGCGCTAGCACCCAGAGAGTTGTCCACCGTAGCGGGCTCAAAGGGCTATACCAGGGAAGGGAGTCGAACCCTTCCTACACCATCTGGCAGACACCCAGGCTTTCCATACCTGGGTCCGTAACCATCCTTGGGAGTTTTACAAGGAAATTTAGATAAGCTTACTTAGTCATTAAGTATTGGACACCTCTATAGGTGAGCTTGGTTGTTTTCTGGGCAGCCTTCTGAAGGCGTAACGCTTGCTTTACTTGTAGTTCAGTCATTGGTAAATCCATAACCTCTCCCCCGTTCCATGAAAAGGCGGCTGCGTCCGTATGAAGCGAATAGCACAAACTAAGCGCTTCATGGGATGAACGAACTATGGATTACAAAAGGTCTTTACTACGAGCAAGGCGAGCTTCGACATCTTGACGATAGGCTTCATCTGTCGAATAACGTGGGTCAGCAATAGCACGGCTTAGCTCACCATGTGAGCGGAATATTTTGCTGGTTGATGATGCCTTGCGTCCAGTTACTAGTGGAGCCTCACTTCCAACCTGCCCGGTATAACGGTTATGGAGAGCAGCCACAGCAAACTTAATTGCTACAGGGTCTCCCGAATTAGTGACTTGATTATATTCAGCAATTTCATTTGCAGGTAGAGACTCAGCTGCCCATGCAATCATCTCAGAATATGCATCAGGACCACCGATAGATTCCTGAATGGAATCAATCTCAGACTGTTGTACTCGAGCTGACTGAGCCTGCTGATTATATTGAAGATAGGCCTTAATTAGATCCTTAGAATCCATCGAAGACAATCGATCAACAGCCTCCTCAGATAGGGCACCTTGAGTTGAAAACTCTTTATTCAGCTCATGCATATAGCTGACAGTTTCGGTAACCTCTACAGCTTCTTCTACAGGGGCTTCGTCTTCAGAGACCTCATCTACTTGAGACTCTTCTGTGCCTTCTTCTGTATCTTCTTCTGATGGCTGCCCTAGCTTCTGTTGAAGTTGCTCATAGGCCTTTAGGAGGTCGTCTTGAGATTTGAACTTCCCCCCAATAAGGCTGACGTCATCGTTCTCGCCTTCTGTTTGTTGGAATGCACGATCACGATCCTCCTGTTGCATCTGGGCGATCTTTTCGCCTTGCTCCAAAGCAGATGTCTCAGCAGCAATCTGCTCGGGTGATGGTCCTTCTGAAGGATCGAAGGTGGTGGTAGCCATAATTTAGTTGTATACGGTAGTGACTGATCCGAAGGTGGGCCGGATCTTTTTTTTCTTGGAATATTTACCAGGGGTGGCTTCAGATGTACCACCTACCTTTTGTTTAATTGTGTGTTTTACTTCCTTTGTGGACACACTTCCCGCCAAGTCGACTGCTTCCCAGGCCTCGTTATGAGGGGTTGCTGGATTATCGGCTCTAAAAGAACCGTCACCCTGCCGGGCTCGGCGGCGCTTCGGGGGTTGGTTGTTGCTGTCCGTCATCTGTTTGTTGTCCCATCATTTGTTCGGCCATAGGGCTCTTAGCGAGCTGACCTATTTGACCCATTACTTGTTGTTGTGTTGCTTGTTCCTGTGCCTGCTGCTTCTCTTGAGCTAATTGCTCTTCACCTTTGACTAGGCCAAGGCTGTCAATACCTGAGGAAGCTGCAAGACGCTTAAGGAACTCTTGGGGATTGATATAAGCCTGTAAAGCTTCAGGCCCCATTGCTTGTGCAATAGTCCCTACAAACTCCATCAATGCCTGACGATCCTGACCACGGCCAATACCATTCAGGCCAGCCACTACGGTAGGAAGAACCAAGCCTTTAGGTAGGGATGGGATCTTCTTTGATCGTGTTAATAGCTGTAGCTTGCGTGAGAGATAAGGCTGCAATAGCTCTGCGGTAAGGTTACCGAAGATACCGCCTAACTGCTCGTTAAGCTCTTGCTGGGTGGCTCTAATCTCTTCTGCGGTAGTTCGTTCAGATTGTCGAACAGACAGCACAAGGAACGCATCTGAGAGCCTCTGAGTGAGGTTTGAGATCATGTCCTGAACTGTCTTGAAGTCTGCTGTCTTACCAACTTGAACTACACCAACATCATCAGGACGACCCTGGATAATTGCTCCTGTTGCAGCTTGGGCTAAAGACTGTGGCTTAGTGGTAGCACTAGGACTAACCATAAACACAACCTTTGCAGCAGCTGCTGAACCTTGGACCAAGGACTTCATCAGAGACTCAAGGCTGGTCAGATCACCTAGGAACTCTTCTACTCGTCCCCGTCCATATGCTTCTGAGTCCACCACATTAAAGCGGAGGGGAAGCCAGGGGGATGAACCAATGGGGGAAGAAGACTTGCTTCCTGGTAATACCTTACCGTCACATTCCTGATGCCATTTGTGTTGGCCATCAGAGTGGGTTACATGGGTATAGACAACAGCGTCATCAGTACCATTGCGTCCCTTACCGTCAACCACGCCGAACTTTGGACCATCCTCTCCGACTGCATTGGCATCACGCTCAACAGCAGGCTTCTGGAACTCGGCGGGCAGTAACTCCCGTGCAATTACTTCTTTAGTGACGATCTCTACTACTGTTCCATCGCCATCTCGGTTGATGACATATCTATCTAGGGGGAACGTTTTAAGGGCTTTCTTCCCGGCATACACAAGTGCATTGCCTGTTACTACTAAGTGCTTCATAGCAGCATGAAGGTACACACGGTCATTTGACTCGCTTACCTGCTGCATGATGATCCGCTCCATCTTGGCGAGGGAGAGATCGATCTCAGATCTAACTGTTGCATCCATGTCTGGCATAGAAGCCAGCTCAGCATCGTTAATCTGAAGTTTAAAGAACTTCGTCGTGATGGGGAATAGGCTCTGCATCATCTTGGATGAGAGCACATTTACGCCCTTGCTTCCAACAGACTGCCACGGTGTATGTAAGGGACCACCCTCCGATAACCCTTCTTCAGTAAGAAGATAGGGGATCGTAAGGGAGGCACACCGTCGGCCCATCTCTAGGAATTGTTCCCTGTCCGATGTGAGAAATTGATATCTCGATTGGGCAGAGTCTTTCATTTGTTATTTAGGAATATTTAAACCAGTTGAACCAGTACTACCTTTACCGGCACCAATTGCTTTTGACTTATCCAGAGGGATCCTCAAAGCGTCAGTTCCACCGGAAGCTTGCTGTAGTTCCTTACGTTTTGACTTACGTCTTTTCACTACAGGAGTTTCATCATCCTGACCAGTAAGAGTCGGAGGGGGAGCAGCCTGAGGAGCAAGAACAGGAGCTGGAGGAGGAGGAGGCATCATGGGCACCATTGGCGGTGGAGCCGGTGGAGCAACCGGAGGGGCTGGAGGGGCCGCCACCATTGGAGGGAGTGGAGCTGGTGGTGGGGGTAGGGGTAGAGGTGCTGGAGGAGGTGGAGCAGGTAGTGGTTCAGGGGCCTCATACTTAGGCTGGCTTGGGGGTCTAGGAGAACTACACATTTTCTTTTTTAGCGAGAATATATTCCACTACTGAACGTTGTCCTGATCGATACATTATCAATCGGTCATCATCAGTAGGCGAAGGGTTAGTGGGTGGATACATATTAGACAGTTCATCGCATAATTTATCTAGGGGCGTTCCAGTCCCAAAGACATCATCAGCTTCTAAATCAGCCATATTGCGGTAAATTAACGTTAGATGTTTCAAAGAAGCAAGGCATCCTGGCTCGCTGAGTTTCAACGAGTCCTGGGGCTTTACCTTGATGATAAAGAGAGTCCGACTGTCTCATCCAGAACTCCTTATTAAGGTGCTTGTCTGAGGAGTGGCCTAACTTATCCATAGCCCAAGCAACAGTGGCTCGTCGGAGCTTGTTGAGGGCAGGTGTGGTCTTCTCTCCGATGTCGTGGGCACACATTGCATGGAGAGCCGTATGGGTCTGCTCGTCCCGTGAGATGTCGCTGGCAACTGTACGGATTCCGACGTCTCCACAAAACCTAAAGAAGGGTAGGAGTACGAAAAAGACTGACCGCTCAAGAATTGCCGTCTTGAGGATCGGATGTGACGGATCGCTGAGCCAAGCCTCGCGGATTCTTTCGGCCTCCCTTTCAGCTCCATCGTTAACGCCGTGAACGTCAACGATAAAATTGAGAGCCCGATCATGCTTGTCTTCATCGGCCATGTTGGATTGAAGTGCGGGTAGAACTCCGGGGTCATCAGGTAGGTGGCGCTCAAGACCTTGGGCCAACATCTCTTTCACCGGAAGTTCGAGCGCGCGGAGAGCTAAGCATCGGTAGATTGTTTCCTCCGATCCAGGCTTTAGCTCGCCCGCTGTAACTGCTACTGGGGTCCAGGTTCTTTTCCTAGACAAGATTTGTGTGTACTTAGACATTTATTCTGCACAAGAAAGACAAAAGTTGTCCTCCTCTTCTATTCCAAAAATATCGTGGTAGTCCTCATCAAGGATCGATGTGACATCATCCTTTCGGAGTGTGTCTGGCATCACCTGTAGGGCATAGTAGAGCGAGGTTTGAGGAGAGTTAAACCAATCCTCGATAAAAGCCTGATCGTATGTAACTACGTCGCTCCACGAATTATATGAATAACCGTGGAAGAGGCCGGTATTAGTAAAGAGCTGACAAATACCATCAGCTACTGATTTATATGCATCCCAACCAACCTCACTAGCAATCTCCACATCGCCATAGTCATAACTCTGGACTCCAAAGGTGCCTGAGTCACGATCAATATGACGACTAATAGGAGGTGCTATTTCTGGGCAGGTTGTATAACCGTCGAGGTCTGTGTAGTTGTAGGAGCAGGAGGCTGTGGGAGCGATAGTAAAGGCTCTCGCCATCCCATGAGCACGTGCAATGTTAGCAGCGACATTAATGGCGGAACGCAGCTCAGTAGCAAGGCAGATAGCAGGAGTCCAGTCTTTATTAAGGTCATCTAAATCTCTTAAGGCTTCTCCGAAGGCGGCGTAGCTAACACCTTGACGCCGTAGAAAGTTGGCAAGCCCAAGGATTCCAAGGCCCACTTGCTTATCTTCCTCAGGGGCGAGGTATTCTCCAGTTGCTCCGACACCTGTCTTTGAATGGAGGCCGCACAAGTTGGACATACCTTGAGTGAAAGCGGGGACAAGCCCGTCAATCTCACAGTTACCAACGTTGACGTGTTCAAGGAGACAGGTGCCTCTGGATTTGAGGAAGATCTCGAGGCAAACATTCGAAAAAATTCGCTCACCATTCTGATCATGCTTGACTTTCGAGAGCCAGATGTCGCCTGATTGGATACCTCGTAGGATCTTATTTCTGAGAAGCTCGCTGGTTTCATGCCACCATTTGGGAGTAACTTGTAGACACTTTTTGACCCAAGGAAGTTCTTGACGGGTAGCGTCTACGAACTCCTCTACGTCTTTATGATTGAGGTCTAATGTAATAACGCAAGCGCCATTTTTGTAGTGTCCGCCTCTCCTTAAAGTTTCGTTAAGTCCAGAGTAGATCCTTGCAAACGACACTGGACCTGAAGAGACGAGACCCTTTCCATTCTCTGTACCCCTTGGACGGAGTTTAGATAAATGGACAGCGACTCCAGCGGCATTCCGTAAGGCGTGGCTAACGAATCGCCATGATGCTTCGATTCCATTTGGACCCTCCATAGAGTCTTCTACAACAAACACAGTGCATGACACTGGGAGCCTTGATTCAGGGTTATCGAGCCAGCTCTGAACTCGACCTGTTCTTGCAATGTATTTGGACATTAAACTAAATCTTCTAGGTAAGGTGGTTTGTAGTTAGGGCCTTTCAACACCTTCCCGTCTTCACGACGCAGGGGTTTACCATCGACCAGCTTGGACATATTGGAGCCGTAAACTCTATCTAGAGCTTCATCTAATGGCCATCCTCTAGCAGCTGCATATTGGAAGCAGACATATACAAGGTCAGCTAGTTCTTTGAGTTGGTTGGTGTCAGGTTCAACCTGCGTGTCATACTCTTCAAGTTGAGTAAATGACATACCGCAAGAGTTAGCAAACTCCTCAAACTCTTCAACAATTAGCCTCAGTTGTAAGGTGTGGACGACAGCATTCTCCGTCGCAATAGGCTGGTTCATAACTTTCCTGAACTGGATCGCTTGACCCATCAGATCTGGTGCTTGGAATAACATTGTTTAATTCAGTGGTAACTAATTTGTGGATGTAGGCTTGTGCTTTGAGCAAATCATCGAGTCGTGACTCGCTATCTTTCTTACCTGCTCGGGTGACATATTTGATTACGTTGCCTTCCAGATAGCTAAGCCTCTGGTCAACGATGTAATCCCAAGGCTCAATAGAGCCAGTGCGGTAGTGCTGTGGATTCTGCTTACTCATAGTAAAGCTCGTCAGTGATTTTTTTTAAAAAGGAGTCTTTCCAGTCTTCCCAGATAACGGCATTACATGGGAGCTGTTGATCCCTAAAGCTACGTTCACTGAGTAAGTTGTTTCTTACCCAAAACAGCTCCTTCTCTGTGAGTCTCATTGGTTAATAAGTATGGGTAGTTGATTCTCTGCATCCCAGTTTTCTGCTTGCAGGATGCGGGCCAGTCGAAGATTGCGGAGTGCATCTTTTTCAGTCATGTCAGCTTCTTCGAAAGCCTTGATGACTGCGGGCCAATAGTCGCCGTTTTTCACCTTGTCGAGGATCACACCTGCACGCTTTGGGCCAACTCCGACACATCCGGAATAGCCATCACATGAATCCCCTGTGAGTGCCTGTTCGTACAACTTGCGGTGAGCAGCTTCAGGTGTCTGGGTAAACTCTTCCTTAAGGTTGTAGATACGGCAAGCTATTTGAAGCATATCCTTATCTGGAGAGATAAGTACAAAGTTCTCTAGGCTGCCATTGGTAGCCAAGATCCCCATTACATCATCAGCCTCCAGGCCGGGATACATGACGGAGGGGTAAGTCTCCATACCCCAGTTCTTAAGCTTGAGGTAGCCACAAGGCTTACGCTTTGTCCTGTTCCCTTTGTAGTTAGGGTCGACAGTCTTACGGAAGTTGGTTTGGTCCGTCCATGTAAGAAGGATGTTGTCTGAGTCGAACCGTGTCTTCAGATCCTTTAGACCCTGATTGACAATTGACTTACCGCGACGGAAGTCTCCTGCAATGACGGTGAGATCTTGGCTGTAGTCCATCTCGTACTCAGCGGCCTGAGCTGCTCTGTAGAAGAAGTAGTCGCTATCAATTAAAAGAAGCGGGTTCATGTGGTTGAGTGGAAGTGGTTTTGTAAAAGCGATTGTCATTAGACCAGAAGTCCTCCCAACCTTTAGGGATGCGGCCTCTAATCCAGGAGATTTCCCAGCCAGCAATATCGCCTTTAGGCGTTACAGCTACTGGATAAACGGGCTTATTGACGATGAAGGCATTAGCGCATTTCCAAGAGCCTTGACTCCAGGTCCTGCACTTGACATCAATCTGCAGCTGCCCGCGTTCTGGGTGAATGATGACAATATCTGTCTGCCCCGTACAGCCGACGTTTTGGAAGACCTCGCAGCCTTTCCAGTGAGATAGAAGCTTCACGTATTGCTCAGCTATATCCCCCAGTCGGTTCGGACTAATGACAGTCAGCCCAAGTGGCTCCGTGTTGTGCCTCTGAGTCGAGGGCACATCTAAATTTAAGTTTGTGCTCAATGTCTTTTAAAGAAGCGGTTATTAAGAACTCAGCCTCTGCAACTTGGTTAGGCGAGACTGAAATTTGAAGCTCATCGTGTACGAATGCCAGGGGCCAATAGTCAATGCCTGCTTCGTCTAATAGTTCGTAGGCTCTTATCAGCCAAGATTTACAAATTATTGCTCCTGCGCTTTGCAAAAGATAATTTAAGGAAGCGTGATGTTTACCTTGAAGGCGAATAGGTCTGCCATCCAACCCCTTAAGAGTGTCGGTAGCAGTAGCACGTTCCTGTATGGCCTCTGACAGTTGTTTATAGCCGTCTAATCCATCAAGGATACGTTTCCTAATCTCCTTACCTTTGTGGGCTGCTGATGCCTTAGAGGCCCCAGCTGTAAGCCCTAGTTTTGTATTGCCGCCCCCATATATCAAACAATAGGTACAAGACTTCCCTGTTTTCCTATCTGTTCCGTAGATCTCAGCTAGTGAGGTGTGGATGTCACCTTCAACTACCTCTTTCGAGAACTTGCCATTGTCAAATGGATGTAGATAGTGACCAAGGCATCGAAGCTCCAAACCAGAGGCGTCAGAAGCAACTTGGACACGACCATCTCCGGGACCGAAGAGAGCCCGGTACTCTGACGCCGACGGGACCTGCGCGAGATTCGGCTTAAGATGTGCCTGACGTCCCGTATTGGTGTTAAGTATGCAGGAATGATGGATCCTGCCTCTTTTTTCGAGCTTGAGCCAAGCATTTTTGCCATCAGATAACTGACCGAGATGTTTTTGTAGTTCAAGGATTCGGGAAAATTTAAGGGCTTCAGGTGTTCCGATCTCTTTAAGAACGGTATCGTCAATTTTTGCTCTACCAGATGGGGTTCGCTCTGTAGCTTCCCAACCTCTGAATGTCTCAAAGGCCCACGCTATGTGGTCTCTACTGGTAGGACTAAATTCTTTTAACTTACACATAGCAGCACCTTCAACATAACCTCTCGTGGAGTTACCACGTTTGGGTGTGAAAAGGCCACCATCAACAAACAAGAACGTATCTCGCATCTCGTCTGAGATTTGATCTAGCTCTGTCCTTAGTTTTGATTCGAGTAACTGAGCACCCTGAACATCAAAGGGAAACCCTTCTCTTTCTTGCCACGCCATGAGCAACGCAATTCGATGCTCTGTCTCAATGCAATCTTTGTATTGCTCAAGCTTAGGCTCAAACATACGGCAGACCCGCACTGATACAGCCACATCTTGGCTGCAATACTCGAGCATCTCTGGCGTATATGTAGACCAATCACCGTCGAGCGACTTACCAAACTCGGACTTATGGACAGAGAGTCTGTGCCCCCACGCCTCCAATGAATGCCGGCCGTAAAGTTGGGCCGGCATATTGGCAGGTTTAGTTCTGAAGTCTTTGTCCAGTAAGTCGGTGAAGAAGAGCCTGGAGAGGATGAGTGTGTCAAATAGTTTTCCTTTATAAGTCCAGTCTGGGTTTAATTCCTTGATGGCTTCACAGTCAAAGCCAACCACATTGTGTCCCCATAGCTCATCAGCTTCACCTAGAAACTTAAGGCCACCAGGAATATCTCCGTTGTCCCATCGATACTCTTGATTGGTGTCAAGGTCACGAGCAACGATGCAATGAATGACAGACAACTCACGGAGTAGGCCATCTGTTTCAATGTCGAAGACTAGTCTCATTGACCTGCCTCTTGTAATCCTTGGAGGATGTAGGGGAGTTCTCTACGGATGTTCTTACCACCTACAATTCGATTTGATTCCTCACCCTGGCTATTAACTAGCAGCAAGGTGGGAAACAATTCCAACTCATAGGCAGCTACAAGAGCTGAGTGATTCTCCTTCTTCATTACAACTAGATAGTCATGAACAAGCTGCTCATCACATACATCAGAGATGAATAGTTTTGTTTGAGAACAGGGGAGGCAGTCTTCCTTGGTGAACAGGATTGCTTTAGAAGCCATAGTCTTTGTTTGGCTGAGTGGAAGTGAAGGGGTTTGCTGATGCGGTTTGAAGACGTCCTGTGTCCTGGCCATAGGCAAGGGTTGCGGCTGGGCCTGTACGTCCATTGAATCTGTTCTTCAACACGACAAGCTTTGAGGCGTTATCGCCTGACTGGATGTCACGTTCAAGAGCAATGACTAGATCACTCAGTTGAGCGATTGCCTGACTACCTCGTAGTGAGTTGAGGGTGACTGTTGCTCCATCCTCGAAACCTTTGTCGCCTTGTGGTCGGCGGAGGTGAGAGATAAGCAGCATTCCAATCCCTGTCTCCTCAACAAACGACCTCAATTTGGTCATGGTCAGATCAATGGTCTTACGTTCATCCTGGTTGTCATTACCAGACAGCAAGATGCTCAGGTGATCAAGGATTACCCACTGCACCCCGTTAGCTTTAACGAGATAGCGGATGTCATTTAAAAGGCTGTCAGGATCACAACTGCCGAAACCATCCCTAAGGAAAAGCCGACCAGACCCGAGAGTACTATCAAAGGATCTACGAAAGAGTTCATCATTAATTTGGTTGTCAATGTGTAAGGGTTTGTTTGCGGCAACTGTCATCAGCCTTAGGCCGGTACGCTTAACACTCTCTTCGAGTGCTATGTATCCGACGGTCTGATCTTGGTTGACTAAATGAGTGGCTATTTCGCCACATAGGGTGCTCTTCCCCGTCCCCGAGCCAGCCGTCAGAGTTACTAACTCACCTAGTCGTATTCCTCCGGTGATCTCATTAAGACCATCAAAGGGGTAAGTAGCATCCCTACCATGCAAAGGAGAAGATACGAGATCAAAAAGACTTCTACCATCTATGATTGATTTAGGGACATAAGAGCGTTTGTTCCAGATGGATTGTCTAATCGCATCTGCATCACCAACCTGTATCGCATCTGAGGCGTCTTTGAATTGGCCTAGAGTGGCCATGAATACTTGATCAGACGGAAAGAGGTCGATGCACTCTTCAGTGGCCTTCACGCCTGCCTCATCGTTGTCAAACATCAACACGATTTCATCGAAACCGAGTAGAAAGTTAAGCTGATGCTGCAAGGCTTTACGAGCACTCTGTGCACCATTAGGGACAGAGACTACAGGCCAGTTAGGACGAGCTTGCCAGACACTTAGAGCGTCTAGTTCTCCCTCAGTAATAACAATAGTTTTGCCAGTACCAAAGAGATGTTGGCCAAAGAGTTGGTGCTCTTCGTTCTTACCTGTCCAAGTGAACTTTTTATCAGGACTCCGTTCTTTGTAGGCCACAACGCGACCAGTGGAGGAGTAATAAGGGAACCGTAGAGCCGGTCCCTGTTGCCTGACGTTGAACTTTTTGCAAGTCTCTTCTGTGATCTTGCGTTTACGAAGGGGAGCAAAGTCCCCGTCATACTGAATCATTCGGCGATGTGTGTTTGGTGGATTGGACTGGTATTCGGAGCCCGGTGTCCAGTGACCACAAGAAAAGCAAAAGCCATGACCGTCAGTGTATACACCGAAAGCATCAGAGCTACTGCAATTTGGGCACGGTTCATGGCGGATAAATTCGGATTCATTTTCCAAAGACGTCATCGCAGACGTCTACATATTCGAGGAGAGCATCGAGGATCACCTCAAATTCTTTACCCTCAGCCTCAAGCGATTGCACAAAGCGATCGACTCTGTAGATGAGCGTGTCTTCAAAAGTGGATGAGGTCATACGAGCCAATCAGGGGGAATGTCTGGGAATATGCACCACAAGAAACCGTGCTTATCAGCCCAATCTCCATAGGTGGTTTTACTGTTCTTAGAAATAGTGTTGTTCCTTTGAAATACAAAACGGATATCTTGTTCGGGGTGAGCTTCTTTAACTGCTAACATCTTCCGCCTATCGCTAGGCTTGAAGAAACCTTTTGCCTCTATGATTACGCCATTAGGTAAGAAAAAGTCCGGGGTATATTTGGACTTCGTTATGTAATCAAACTTTTCTACTTCGTAAAGGTAAGGAGTAGCTGTCTTGTCTAGAAACTTTCCCAGCCTCTCTTCGAGGCCGGAGCGGTAGTTCATCTTCAGAAGTCGTAGCTTTCGCTATCTCCTGTGGTCTCCTCTGCCTTGCGGACAGAAGGGTCGGACTGTGAGAAGCCTTTTACAACTCCGAACATGCCAGCAACTTCATCAGGGGACAGGTCGCCTGAATCAACTGCACCGTTACCGGTAGCCAGTTCGATGATTTGTACACCAATTACTCGAACAGACGTGTTGAACACACCCATCGCAAAGGGTTTCTGTTGGAGAATGATGTTGACTTTGGTCCCTTTGCGGACATTTTTTAATACGGCTTGCTCAATAGGAACTCCCGTTGAGTCCACAAACACGGGTTCAGGCTTTGGCTTGCGGCTGCCATCTCCTTGCCCGTAATAGTATTTAATTGTCCCCGCATCACTCCAGGGAGGTAAGCCATCAGCAAGGCGTTTGGAGTCTTTTGATTTGATCCAGTTGATAAGATCAATTCGATCTTCCTCAATTTTTTTTAGTGAGTCAGCAGGGATGGTGAACTCAAAACCCCTGTTGTTGAACTTTCCTCCGTCCTCATCAACACGGATGAAGCCTTCAAGGGTTGTTGTGAACTGGTAGCGGTTGTTAGCCATTTGGTTGTTAGGTGGGTGTCTGGGTAGGTAATCGGTAAATCGATTAATCTTTGGTGGGTATCAGCTATCAGTTTTTGGAGGTAGCTCTCCATACGCGAGGAAGTAGGCATATGTTTCTTCGTCTAAAAGTTCCAACATTTCGGTCAGATTTAGGGCCTGTGATGCCAAAGGACCGGCATCGATTTCGACGTAATCAGAAGAGAAGACGCTCATTAGATTCGAGATGTAGTTGGTTGGTTAAGTGGAAATGCCAAAAGCCCAATAAAAAAGGGGACCGAAGCCCCCTGAGTTCCACTAAGCCCTTTTCTCTGCGTCAGAACCTAAAACCAGCGCGTATACCAATTCCGCCAGATGGGCCAATGGATCTCAGCGGAGGCCGAGTCTCCCGTGGAATGGTATCAGACAGGTAAAAGGGTGTTTTCTGACAAACGCTAGTCCCGCCTAGATAGCGAGAACAGCGGATCTAGTGGCAGCGTCTGTGGCCTTCACGTATCTCAAGCTGGTTGAGATTTGCTTGTGCCCCATCAGCGCCATGATTTGGCGAGGGTGTGTTTGTTCGCCGAGGAAGGTCCCGAAGGAATGCCTCAGTGAATGCCAACAGTGGTCCTCTGTGATGCTGCAGAACTTGCGGACCTTTTTGAAAGCTGCGTACAGCTGATCTTTGTTAGTCCAGTCATCTCTAAAGAGATAGGCCTGAGCTAATCGGTCCTTAACGATTGGTTCTACAAGTGGATGCAAAGTGATGTTGCGACAGTCACCTGCTTTGGTATCGCGTCCGGGCTTACCACCAACCCATATTTGGTTGAGTGCCGGGTCAAAGTCTTCGGACTTCAACTTCAGTAGCTCCCCTTGTCTGACGCCTGTGTAGGCAGAGAAGATGATCGCGTCGGCTAATGCCTTGTTGTCGAAGATGTCCACAGCTGTGAATGCCAGCTGCTGCACTTGCTCCTTAGAGAAGTAGGTCATCCTGTGTTCGCCCTCCTTAGGACGGAGGAACGGAGGCACGTCGATTTCGTGTAAGCCAGCAGCACGGGTGAACCGAACCATCGTCGTGGCGTTACTCACGATGCGGTTAATGGTTGACGTGTTGCGGCCCTCATCCCTGAGGTCAGAGATGAACTCCAGCCACCATGAAGTTTTTTTCACGCGGCTTAGTGGAAGAGACCGACCTGCATAGTCGAGTACGTGTTTGGCGTTGATCTTGGCTGTCTTACAAGCCTTTGAGTGTCGCCATTTAAGACGCCATGTCGAGTCATACGCCTGACCCATCGTCTTGATCGTCTGGGCTGTCATGTGAGATTTGCTCTTTGATAGAAACGACGGCCTTCTCCAAAGTTGAAGTCGGCAGGTTGAGTTGGTTCTCCAGCAGCCTTACGAACTGCTCGCCTTTAGGCGTGAGAAACAAACGCCAGGCCCGGTGGTTATTCGGGTCCTGTTTCCTAATGACCAGCCGTAAGCCAGAGCGATGCTCCAGCCTGTGCCTAGGACCGAGCCAGGTGATGTTCCGACTCGCAGTGGAAGCGGCAATGCTGCAAGCCTTTGATACGTCCTCTTGACGGCATCCGTTGTGGGAAGCAATCCAGAAAAAGATTGAGGCAAGCTGCATTGGGAACTCCTTTTCTCCCGTGGATCGAAGGAGCTCAGTGATTAGGAAGGCCCTAAACGCTTGATCACTCGTGATCTTTGGCATGGTCCGGTGGTCATGTGGAAATAAGATTCCTTAATAGAAATCTATTTCCCAGGTATAGCATTCTTCCAGGTGGTCACCAACTTTAGCGAGTGCTGCGGCCTTGATTTCTTCATCATTCGCCACGTAGGCCATGATGCGTTCAACCAATGTCGCGTTGTCGTCGTAAATACGTTCCATCAGCAGAAAAAGTAGTGGGAATCGTTGACACTGTTGATGTCGAGGGTGTTTTTAATCAAACCATTGGGGACTTGAACGCCAACCTCTTTTGCCCAGTCCTCGAGCACATCACCTTTGTACATTTCGGAGAAATGCAGGCGAATATCGGAGGCCATCTGATCCATGTCACAGGAGCGGCCCAACACACAGTCATGAATGACGGAAAAGGGCTTGTCCCAGTAGGCGAAGGTCAGATGTAAGAGGGCAGCATCGGCGCTATGCACTACGTTTGGCGCAAGTGCTGAGCGGTGGTGAGCACGGTCTGGACCGGCGTAGCCATCACCAATGATTGACTTGACTCGAGCTCCACCCATAAGCCGGGTCTTGACCTCGACTGTGTTGGAGTGACGGAGATCCTGTGTAACCACAAAGCCTGAAGCTGTGGTCCATTGGATGGTTTCCTCTCCTCTATCCATGATTTCCAGGGCTGAACCCTGAAGCCACTTCATCACTTCAATCGCTCCGGGGAAGATTTCGGGGATCGCCCTTCGGAATATTGCGTTGGTGATAGAGGTCAGGTCTGTGCTTTCGAACTCGCGCTTTTCCTCTCTCAGGGCTAGCCTTATGTAGTTGCGGGCTGAGTTTTGAGTCACCCCGTATGGCGTACACATCACAGAGCGTTTTGTGACCTTACGGTTCATCCACTCGTGATACTTTTCAGGTAGATACTCCTTAGCTTTTTCAGCCACAGTTCGATAGCCATCAGCTGGTTTCTCGGTTGGTGTGACGTTGACCAAGGCTCCAGCCTCGTCGCGAGTCATCGCGCAGAGATGTTGGAGACCTGAGCAGGTGGCATCAATACCAATAGGAAGACCGGATGTGGTCTTAGTACCCTCAAGTACACATGCCGAGTATTCGAGCGCTGAGGCTAAGAAGCACCAGGGCTCGTCAGCTTCACGCCATTCATGGTTGTGAATGGGATCAGCAGCAATGCGCTTGATTAGATCTGTATTGGATCGGGTCCATTTAACTCTCGTGGCCATCGTCTCTTTATCCAAGCCCCAGCACGTACTTGCGCTGAAGGCGAGCCAGTACTCGTTAACTGGTCCTTCATCAGCAAACAAAAGAAGAGACTTATCGAAGTCCGTCCCTTGTGGGTTGAGTGCGGAGTTTTGAAAGTAGACACGGCCTCGGTAGTCAAACGATGCGGGTGTCCAGAACTTTTCTTCAGAGGCATATTTTCGAGCTACATACATGACCTCAGTCGTCCTCCAGTTTTTCTGGGGGAGCATTGAGTTGTAGTTTTCAGCCGTTGTCCTTGCTCTTTTGTATACCTTCACCTCATCCTCAGAAGCATCTTCAGTGAGGGTGTTTTCTGGTAGAGGCATCGGAGCATCACAGCGGAATTTTCCAACTGAAATCTTGTGCTCGTAGAAGTGATCAGCTACGGCAAAGACCAAGGGATTCACCTTGTAAGCCTGATGTTGAAGAGTGTTCAACATGGCCAAAGGAATGTCGCCTTGCTTACATGGGCCCAATGAACCAGCTTTACGAATTAGCGGGTTAGATTGCCTCACTGATTCGGTTAGGTAGCCACCTGATTGATCGTTTGACCAGTCAACTGGTGGACAAAGCATCGGCCATTGACAGAACGCAAAAGATTCAGCGGCAGCAATGATGGTGTCACGCTGCTCGAGAAACTCTCGTGTGTATGTCATCACCCGCTTCTTTTTCTTGCCGTGTTGAATTGTCTTTCGTTCAAGCCAGCCCGTGGTTTCAGCTAGGCAGACAATCAACCAAGCTCCAACCTTGTGATTAGTGGTGCGTGTCCACCTTTCCCATTCAATCTTTTCTTTATTGAATGCACGCTTAAAGACGGTTGCTTTTTGCTGTGTACCAGCTGATTTGTGGAAGAAGAACTCAGTTTTCTTATAAAGTTCAGGTTCTTGCTCGGAGTAGTAGATCATCCGAAGCTCTAACTGAACAGCGGCCCCAATCTTTGTGGTCAGTTCTTGCAAACCAGGCTCGGGCTCTTTACCTAATACATCAAGAACAACTTTCATAGTGATTAATGCAAGAGATTGAGGATCGGCGTCAGCTAAATGCTTGTAGACCTCAACTGCATCAACAGCAGCTGAACCACGTCTAAGTGTGAATAACCTTTTTGTGATGCATGTGGCTACAGGATCAAGCAGGGCTTTGACAGCTTTCTGCCCGTAGATCGTGCTGGATGCATAGGATTTGTCCTCTGCTGCTCTGGTTTTGGTCTGTAGGCGGATGCGTGCTTCTTCTTGTGATTGAGTCTCGCGCTGTAGTTGACGACTAACGAGGCTGAGGTCTTCAGGCATGAACTCCCGTGGTTGGTTAGGTGGAAATCAGTAATCAAATAACATTCCTTCTAAGTCATTGAAGGTTAGGTCTCTATAATCCATCTCTTCTTTGATTAGATAGAGCGGATATTTGGCGTCATCCTCATCAGCCCAGTAATAAGCGATTGCTAGTTCGTAGTCTGTTGCTTCGCTTAGGTCCTGGGTTAACTCACTTGTGTTATGGATTCGTTTCATATTTACCAATCAGAATTGTCTTGTAAAAGCACACGCCTGATTTTGCAGCCGGGGTTTAGCTCCTCAACTACACAGCGGGCATTGAATGCGGTGTTTCCATAGATCTCCCACTTAGCTGGTTTGTTGTTTTTATCAACAAAATAAACGTCATAAGTTCTTGGGGGTTTGCTGGTCATTGAATCTTTAGTGGGGGTGTACTTGAGCTGAGAAGGTGACCAGACATAGCCAAGAGAGGCTGGTTGTATGCAATTTTTGGTTGCATTTCTAGATTGGTCCGTTAGGTCTTCGATGAGTCGAGCTTTTAGCGTTTTTGGCAAGTAGCGCATGGCTTAACTCTCGTGTTTTGTGGTTATGTGGAAGTGATGAACATTAAACCTGCGGTCTGTTCTTCCTGTTTTTAGGTTCCTACCAATTTCAAACGCCCTCCGGTAGGAACTGGGCGGTGTTTTTGACTTGTCGGCTCAAAAACGGGGCCATTTCTATGAGCTCTTCGGGCTGAGCTATTTGATCGGGGCGGGTTGCCTGTCGATGCATCAGTTATACACACAAAGTGTAGGTTATGCAAGCCATGCAAAAACGGCAAAAAAGGGACAACCCTAGTGATACCAGCAGCTTTTAACTATTTATGTTTGAAATGAACTATTTAGGTGTGTATATAGTCACGAACTAGTCCAGTGAGTCTAGTAATTTAATAAGCTTTGTGAACCTTATTAAGGTTGGTTCATCGATTTGAGTGTCTTGATTGCTTGAGGGTTTTCTGCAAGAACTGTGTTTCAAGGCGAACTCGATCAGTTCTGCGCACATCGCTGACTTGCTGCGTTTAGTTTTCTTTGCAAGCTTTTCGACCTGATCATCAACTGCCTCAGTAAGCAGCACCTGTGTTCGGTTTGATCTATGTGAAGCCATGTGTCAAACATAGCCCTATAGTTATGCAGTGCTGATAGGTATTTGATCCCAATAGTGCAAGGATTGTCAAATTTGCAATTACTGTCTTACGCGCAGAACTTGCGTGTTGGCCACACCCCTTGCTATCAAACCGATTTCAGTCGCTGCGCCATAGCTGAGGTCTAGATCACGATTGCTGATGTATGGGCCTCTGTCGTTGACTCGGACTATTACACATCGATTTAGGCAGACTTTGAGCCGTGTTCCGAATGGAAGTGTCTTGTGGGCTGCTGTCATGGCGTATTGGTTATAAATCTCACCGTTGGCCGTTAATCTCCCGTGGAATCCTGGCCCGTACCAACTGGTCAGCATGTATAGCGATGTGGCGATGAGTGTATTCATTAGCAATAAGAAACCCCCGCCTGATGGACGAGGGTCAAGTGGTTAGATGGAAGTGATGGGTCAACTTTTTAACGGTGGCTGTATTGAACAGCGAACAGAGCGCTAGTGAGGGTTAAGAAGGTGATGACGGTGATCATGGTGTTTGAGATGGTTGAGTGGAATCAGTAGCCCAGCCAGTGAAGGATCGTTTTACCGTTGTCCCATTCCTGGGGTGTGGCTAATCCGATGAACTCGTCAAGGTCTGCGCTGTGCTCCTCGAATATCTGCTTGATGGCCCAGCTAGGTGCTTGGCCTTCGTCGTTGCAGGTTGCGAGGAACTGTTCTTCGTAGCTCATGGAGGCTGATGATGTGGCTATGTGGAAATGATATCAGACTGAAGCAGCTTTGGCAAGGTATGCGTCAACCTTGGCGCGAGCCTCGTCTTCAGTCTTGGCGTTGGCCTTGCGAAACTTAGGCATTTCGTAGTGCTTGGCGATCAGGTCAACCTTCAACTCCCGTGGATTCCAACGGAACTGGGCGAAGCGGCTGTTCTGATAGATGCCATTGGCCCATGTGTCTTTGGCGTCAAGGCTGGTGTTGATGAACACTGTTTCGTTGCCGCCGAGGTGTGACGTGTTGCGTGAGATGAACATGTTTGGTTGTGTGGCTTGCCCGTATCCTACACCCTCATGTGGTCAAGTGGATGTGAGCTTGTTACATATTGTTGTAATCAGTCCATGTCATCTGTGAACTGGAGAAGGCTGCATTCAAGTCTTGCCTCATTATCCAAGATCCATTCTTTCTCGACAGCTATTACGTCTTTGATTAGATCAAGCTGTTGTTGGCTGCACTCGGTGATGTCGATCAGGTCAGGCAGTGTGTCCACCCTGCTGCATAGGTGCTCCCAGACTTTCGTGGTCTGAGCGACGATGATCTTTTCATAGCGTTGTACCTTGTTCTGGTCCATGCGATAAGGATTCGTATTTGATGTGTGTGTTGATATGCTTAAATATTGATTGGCCACAGATGGGAGAAGATATAGAGAAGAGGCACGGATCAGACACGGTACCGTGCTGAGCCTAAATACCTAGTCAGAATCGGGGGCATCAATTCTCGCTAGATACAATATCTAATGAGATCCCAGTGATGCCAAGGGATTTGGTCTGTAGATCTCACCCCCTGCCCTGCCTAACGTGGTCTTAGGAGGGGGTGGGCCTCCCCTTTTCATAGGGAGGGGGGCCTAGGGGGGTAGACAGGCCTGGGCCCTAGGGGGATAGGCTTCAGAAATTTATGTCAATTTACTCTGAGGTCCAATTATCCCATTTAGGGACCTCAAACTGCCAAAGATGATCTACTTCAGGATGAATAGACATTCCTTCAAAAGGATCTATAACACGTCCCTCCATAGCAGCCCTTATAGATCTAACAAGCACAGGGTTCTTAGCCTTCTGAGCGGCTTCTAGAGCCCTCTGAAGTTGTTCATTAGTCGCCATAAGTCTAAGTAATCATCTTTGTGTTATCTGTCGGGGATTCCTCTTCTTCCATAGCCTCAGAAGCAAAGGATGTATCAGCTACAGGTTCTAGTTTTGGAAGATTGCTTTCATACATCTCCAAAGCCCATGTCTTAAGAGCTTTACCAGTATCAGTAAACTTAGCTACACCTAGAACTCTCCAACACTCTTTAGGGTCATAGTGAAGACGACTAGAGTCCTTATAGAAGGAGACAAAGTAATTAGGGCCTTCCCTAACTCTAAAGTACTCAAAGTTACACTGTCTAGTGTTACCTGGGAAGGATTCTATCTTCATAGTAATAGTAGTGAATATATGTATATGGCATTGTGATGATGGTGATGGTTATTGATATCACTTCTGCCAGCTCTGGGACTACCCAAGTCACCCCAGGGGGGTTCCTCGTGTTGTCTACGAGACCCCAACTGGGGTGTTCATTTGTGTCTTTATTAACAGGGATACAACTTAGTTTTAGGGCCAGTTGGCAACCCCAGGTATTACAACCTTGATGTTCTTGATTTAATTTTGGTCTTTCTAGAAAGCTAGAGAAAGGGATCCTGCGTGTAAAAGTTCACTAACAGGGATCCCAATCTCACCGCATATCCACACCAAAGGGCACCACTCCTCTGGCTTACATGGGCCCAATAGACCTCACCACTCCCAAACACCAGTCGTAGCAACCGAAGCAAGTTGTTTAAAGGACTGACCAAGAGCTAAAGCATCTGTAGCCATCTGAGGTTCATTTTCGAAGGCATACATCATTGCTTTCCATTCATCATTTTTTCGTATTGCTTGAGCTTTGAAAGCACTTTGAGCGAGGCTATCGATAAACCATTGTACTCCTTGACTAAGGGCGTCGATTCGATCATCGTGTTTAATAGCACCCTTTTCTCTGCACATACGGGACATCTGATATCCGAGCATATACTCCAGTCGTTTCTCAGGAGGTGCTTCAGGATTGGAACTATAGTCATATTCAAAGATCTTCGGATCAATAATTAGTTTGTGTTGATTCATCACCGGCTCTAAAGTGTCGATGATTCTTTCTTCTTTACGGACAGTTGCTCGGACTTCTTCTGTAGAGAAGCTAGCTCCCATCTGTTGAATGTGTCTATTAAATAGTTCGCAGATCATTCCATCACCGAAATTAGATTCGACTAGGAGGCGAGATGCTTTGTATTTTTTACCTAGGCGAACGATATCGGAGAGAGTTGCATCGCTATAACCATCTCTGAAGGCTTTCATATCTCTTACGAAGACATACCCATTAGCTTGAGATAGAACAACAGCAACAGTCTCATCTGAGCCACGTCCAGAAGGGTCTACAGAGACGATTGTCTCCTGATAGTCACACATACCCTCATCAATGAACATAGGCCCGTAGAAGCGATCTCCGGGCAGTCCTACGGGGTTTAGATCTTTGATCATGTATCTAGGATCAGCAGACCAGGCATATCGTTCTGCACATTCATTACCTAAGGAGGTAACGATTAGGTCTTGGAACTTAAGGGGGAACTTCTCAGCATCAGACAAGCTAGTGTCGAGCATGAATTGAAGTTGGAAGTTAGAGCGACCCATAGCGGCCTCTCTTTCCATAAGATCTAGGTCACTAAATCTGGTGTCGGTGGGTGTCCCTCTCTCCACTCCTTTCTCAAGGTCTGCAACCAGTTGGGGTGCAAGGAGACCCTCGTATCCGCTATCACTCTTGGGGTAACGGGCCGGCCAGACGAAAGGTCTATAGGACCGCTCAGCCAGTTTTCTGTAGACCGTGAATGTTGTCTGTGGTGTACCAAGGAAGAGAATTCTAGAGTCGTCATCAGGTGTAAGGATTGATTCAGCTTCAGTTACAAGTTGGAGAAGCTTCTGACGTTGCATGTCCGTGGCGGCATTGGATGGTACTTCCACATCGTCAAAAACCATTAAATGGGCACGACTCCCAGTCATCTGTCCTGTAATGCCGACAGACTTGACACTCGGTGCCTGGTGAGGTTTGGCAGGACCAACGTCGAAGGAGATACGTGACCATCGCTGATCGGAGTCTTTGGGTCCAAGGTGGTTCAGCCATGAGATATCAAGGATTAATTTTTGACAGAAAATAGAGAAGTTATCTGCTCTTTCTTTAGAAGCTGAGATAACCATGATCTTTTTATCAGGGTCATTGTAGAGTGTCCAAAGTACGAAGGCAGCTGTAATCCAAGACTTTCCAACTCCTCGGAAGGCACTAATCTGTAATCGTTTGGGTCCATTTTGTAGATAGTCAGCTATAGATAACTGAGCGCGAGTTGGGCGGGGTAGATTTAATTCTTGCCAGACGAGTGTTAGAAAGACTTTAAAGTCACCCTTCATCCTCTGGTCTAGTTCATTTAAGTCCATTCATTATCACTAATTATATCCCTAGAAAGTTTCTAGCAGAATCTACGATAATAGATAGGGGATTAGTTTCAACAGCAGGAGTGGCTTTAACAGGAGGACCTTGTTTAATCTGGGGGATATTTAAGATTGTTTGTTCTGGTTGGGGAGGTAGGACTCCATACGCTTTAAACACTTGTTCAGCAGCTCGACGTCGACGTTCTGTATGAGGAACACCTGGCCTAAAATAGCCCTTACCTTCCTGAGCAGAACCCGTATAGTATTGAGCGTATTCAGCAGGGGAAAGATTCTGTGGAGCTCGTTCTAGGTTTTGAGTCCAGCCGATAAGGGAGCGTCCTTGCTGATCAAACTTGCCTGCATATTCATCAGCAAAGTATTGCAGTTGCCACTCAGGCGAATTAACATCAACCCCTTGAGATAAAGCTTGAGAGCGTTGCAGGTCATAAGGTATACGACGAGTGCCTGTGTATTGAGATAACCCTCTACCAGCTCCGGCTACCTTTTCAACAACATCTAAGTTTTGAAGAGTTGGATCACCTGTTTCAACCATCCAGGAGCCAATTAGACCAGAAGCTTGTTGTGGTGACATCTTGGGGATCTTGCCACCACTCATCTGATTGATTTTATTTGAGGTAAGAGTGTTAAACAAATAGTCAGTGTTCCTGTTCCTCTTGAATTCCATTTTTATAAGACAAAGAAATTATATCTAAGCCCTCAACTTCGGAGGGAGTGGATGTAAACGTAGGAGCCGTGAGCGTCGGCTCTGGGGGCCTGTGAGGGGCGATAGCCTTCTCTAAGGCTGCATCTACCTTGGCATCTATGTAACGCTCTTCTAGGCCCCATAACCAGCCTTTCAGGAAAAAGGCCAGAGGGCCGGGTAATTTCTTATCCAGCCATCTAGCAATGTCCCGAAACTCATTGAGTCGGAACTTAATCATTACTTTTTCTTTTTAGGAAATCCTTTCTTCATTGCTGAATAGGCCTTAGCCGATACAGTTGATTTCTTTTTAGAGCGAGACGTACCAGCCTTCTTACGCTTGTTAATATTGCGGTAAAGACTCATTTTTTCTTTTTACCTTTCTTTTTAGTAGGGGGGCGGCCCACCTTTGATCCATATGTACCTTTACCGTTTGGCATTAGCGTGACACCTTGCCGAAGGAAGTAGCAGTCACTGCATGGGAATCCTTAGTCACAGTAGACAGGATTGCCAAAACATCAGAAACTGTAGAGGCTGTAGTAACAGCAGTCAGGGCGGTTACGGCAGTAGAAGTGAGGACATATGATCCACCTTTTTTACGCTCAGTAGAGAACGTAGTAGCTGGGCGGACGACAGCTGTAAATACTTCAGCAGACATTTAATCTTTAGAGATAAGGTTATCAAGTTTGGATTCGATTCGGACCATATGATCTTCGAACCGAGTGAGGATTAGAGAGACTTCTTCTCTAGGGATATACTTCTCCGCGACACGTAATTCAATTTGATTTACACGGGTATTAATTCGAGAAGCAAACACACCTAATCCTGTTGAAACGGCGATGCCTATAGCAACAGCGGCCTCTAACATATTAATTAAGCTATTTGTGATTGCATAAAGACGTCAACATGCATGGATCCCTTCGCTTGATTGCAGGGACGACAAGCCGTCACCAGATTGTCGGCAGTATCACCCCCACCTTTGGATTTAGGGCGAATATGGTCTACCGTTAAATTTTCAGAGGATCCACAGTACACACACATATAACCATCCCGAGCCTTAATATTTTCTCTGAATAGACGCTTAGCATCGCTAGAACGAAAGCAGAGAAGATCATGCATGAGGCTTCGGGGAGTATCCATTGGCTCATTTAATAAAATTACTTACGGGTTGATTTGCCGTTCTTACCATTCCGGCCTCGGTTTTTTGTTTTGTTTTCAGCCACCATGCGGCCACTCTTGGTGTGGCTCATGTCAGGCCCACCTTTACCAGCGATGCCCCGTTTCTTGCGTTCTTTCCAACGCTCAGCAGCTTCTTTGTTGTGCTTACGTTTAGTAGCTGTATCTCCAGCCTTGGAGCCCATCATCTTTTTGCTGTAGGCGCGATCATATGCACGCTTCTTAGCTGCAGCTTTTGGGCTCTTCTTATAAGCTCGGCTAGATTTAGATCCTCCAGCATGTGCCATTAGATGTGCTCCTGAACATCTTCAAAGTTCAGCTCAGGAATCAGACCAGCAAGGCTGGCCAAGGGGCTACCCTCAAAAGCTACTCCCGTGATGTCATTTTTAGATAACCAATCAATGGCAGCTCTAAGATCAGCAGTGGATGCTTCACCTGATTTGATACGGGTAAGCAACTCTGTAGTTAGTAGTGAATGCAACTCATCAAATAGCTCTTCACCAGCTCTTTTAGTCATTGGTCACTCTCCTAATTTACGAAGGGTGCGAGTCAATAACTCGGTAGCTTTACGGATCTCGGCAACCTTCTCATCTTCCTTGCGAGAAGGCTTTAAGGTATCGATAAGGGATTTAGCTAATTGAGCAATTGAGTTTTCTTTGAGCTTTGAAGAAGCAATAACTTCAGAAGCAACAAAGGCAGCAAGGAAACCAATAGCTTCTAGGCTAAGTTTAACCCCAAGGATTTCAATCATTTTAATAATAAATAAAGTGTAATAATTTATGAGCTAGGTTGTATAAATACGCTTGCTACATTTCGACTCAAAGGGCGTCAATAGCTAGAAAATAACACGGCGGCAGATGTTATATTTAGCTAGACGATCGTCGTAACCGTTCCAACCCCCATTAATACGACGGCAAACAGCATCGAAGCCTTCAGTTTGTGCGATATGCAGTAAGTTATTTTCTATGATCCAGGTCTTAGCACTCATGAAGGGGTAAACATTACTGACGTAATCAACACCCTCCATTACTCTCGTGTCACCAACATCATTACAGAAACGCTGATAGTTGTAGCGACCTGTTAGTTGGAGAACACCAGCACCTTTATAGCGTGGTCCGTCACCTTGCTGATAATTACCTAGATCAGACCTACCTTCGTAGGCCCAACCATCAGCAATCTCCTTCATATATTTGAGATTACAAGTCTCATGAAGGATGTTAGCCATCAACATCCGAGTAGAAACAATACAAGTATCAAACTCAGTTTCTCTTAGAAGACGATTACAGTCATCTGCCTCTTGTTGTGTAAACAAGGAAGCAGAGTATCCTGTGAGTTGTTCAAAGATGTCTAAGGTAATGAGACCTTCAGGGGCCTCTGGGGCGTCCCTGTAGGCATCTATAAAGCAGTCTTGGGTGTAGTCATCAACTGATGCCCAAAGATACTCCCAAGCGGCATCCTGATGGGGTAGAGCAGAATAGTATTTAGCTGCATCAATTAGAAAAGACATCTGTCAATTGTATTTATAATTAAGACCAAGGAAGACCAGATGCTTTAGTAGGAGCTGCTTGCTCGTCAAGTTGTGTTTGAAGTGATGCTTCAATATTAGAAACAGTATCTTCGTTTTCTTCGTTAAGCTTTGCCTTTACCCAGCCCACAACTGTCTCTTCTGTGAGATCAGAAAAAGGTACAAGGGTTTCAGGCTTTTCAAAGCCAACCGAACCGTAAACTCCTGACTTATAAGTGTTGTCAGAAGCATTAACAGTAAAATGAGCGGTAAATACATAACCGTCAGCTGTTTCGCGGTCAAGTGAAGCGATGTTCCAAGTAGTGGTTGTAGCCATGATTGTCTATTTTAAATTAGGAGCCAGCAGTAATAGCTGCATTAAGTGGTGCAAGATCTTCTGTAGTCCAGTAATCTTTGGCGACCATAAGTTCAAGGTGCTCAACATTACGTGCAACTGTTGCTGTTTGATCAGCATTACGTGAATCAAGAGCCATCAGTTCAGTAATAACTGTGACGCTATCAAGAGCTGCACTGTAGTTTTGTGCAATTTGTTCGGCAGTAAGAGTTTCCATAATTAACCTTTAAGTGTTTTGATTTCAGTTTGAAGTTCTTTGACCATAGCAGTCAACTCTTGTATGGCATTAACCAGTACAGGAACAAGGCTTTCGCCTTTATACCTTAAATTGTCAGCATCTTCGGTATCAATAATGACGGGGTTGTCACCTTCTAAAGCAAGAATATCTTGTGCTTTAAAGCCATAACGGACATCACCATGTGGCTCTTCAGTGTCACGATCTACCTTGAACTGATATGCAGTTGGCTTAAGCTGATTAACAAAGTCCAGACCATGAGGTACTGGAGCAAAGTTCATCTTATCGCGTTCATCTGAGGTAACGGTCCAAGATACTTTGACGTAAGCGTTTGTAACGAGTGATGACCCAGCAACAAAGCGATTATCGTGTGTTGTGACAGTGAAAGCAGGTGCCCAGCTACCGTTGACATTAACACCGCCAATTTCTGTATTTGCTCTACCTGTTGTAAGGCTAGCAAGCGCACCGTGACCAATGCCTGTATTTCCTTTACCTATTCCGGTGCAAGCATATAGAGCACCTTGACCCACCGCAGTATTAGCGTGTCCAGTGTTGTTGGATTTGAGAGCATGATGTCCAACAGCTAGGTTGTTATAACCACTGGTGTTATCTTCTAATGCTTTATAACCAAATGCTGCGTTGTTAGAACCAGTGGTGTTATACGCAAGAGCTTCATAACCAGTTGCTGTGTTATTGGAAGCGGTGGTGTTATTAAGGAGAGCATAATCACCAATTGCTGTGTTGTAACTACCAGTGGTGGAGTAAAAGAGAGCGTGACTTCCGATGCCTACGTTTCTAATGCCTGTGGTGGTTTTATAAAGAGCATAAGGTCCGTAAGCTACGTTTTCAGTACCTGTGGTATTGGAAAAGAGAGATTGGTATCCGTTAGCTACGTTTAAACTACCTGTGGTGTTGGAATAAAGAGCTGAAAGACCAACTGCAACATTGCTAACGCCAGTAGTATTGCTGTAAAGGCTATTAGTGCCAAGGGCAGTATTACCACTAGCAGTTGTGTTGTTATACATGGACATACGTCCTACGGATGTATTCTCAATGCCAGTGGTGTTGGAATTAAGAGCACTGAGTCCGGTAGCTACGTTAGAAATACCAGTGGTGTTGAGAGCAAGAGCATTGACTCCGTTAGCTACGTTGGAACTACCAGTGGTGTTGCTAGCGAGAGCACCGGATCCGGTAGCTACGTTGTCACTGCCAGTGGTGTTAAAACGGAGAGTGTCGTATCCGTTAGCTGTGTTCCAAGCTCCAGTGGTGTTTGAATGGAGAGATTTGAATCCGGTAGCTACGTTGTTATTACCAGTGGTGTTGTAATACATAGACCACCGTCCAACAGAAATGTTTTCCCGTCCAGTGGTATTTGAACGTAGAGAGTTTTCTCCAATAGCTATATTGCTATAACCAGTGGTGTTGGAATAGAGAGCTCTTTGTCCGACAGCTACGTTTTGATACCCAGTGGTATTGGCACGGAGAGCTTCGAGTCCGTTGGCTACGTTGTTATTACCAGTGGTATTGGAGTAGAGAGCTTCTCCTCCAGTAGCTGTGTTTCCAGTACCAGTAGTGTTGGTAAAGAGAGCAGATGTTCCGTAAGCTGTGTTGAAATCAGCAGTGGTGTTGTTTTCAAGAGCACGTCTTCCCACTGCTACGTTGCTAGCACCAGTGGTATTGGAGTAGAGAGCAGTTTTTCCAAACGCAGTATTTCCAGTTCCAGTTGTATTGGAATAGAGTGCAGCAGCTCCGGTGGCAGTACTATGCGATCCAGTAGTGTTGGTAAAAAGAGCTTGCCAACCGCTAGCTGTATTTTCAGTACCTGTAGTGTTTGAATAGAGAGCTTGGTATCCAGTAGCTACGTTGTTACTAGCAGTGGTGTTATTACGGAGAGCTTCTCTGCCAAAAGCACTATTATCATCACCAGTTGTGTTGGCCTTGAGAGAATTAAGTCCGACAGACGTATTTCTTTTGCCAGTAGTGTTCAACTCTAAGGCACCATAACCAATGGCAACATTAGAAAGCCCAGTGGTATTTGCATTTAGAGCATCAGTACCAACCGCCGTATTAGTTGAAACGGCACTTCCACCAAGGCCAACTGTTACGCCTTGAATGGTAGTTTTACCCGAGCTCTCGATTCGTAGGCGCTCGGTTGGTGATGACGCACCATCGGCTGTAGTGGAAAAC
>Ga0208793_1000178_pt1 | contig 44142 bp, 50 predicted proteins | sample 17_taG_FD_184092 | JGI IMG/M metagenome (GOLD analysis project Ga0208793, IMG submission 184092) | Marine viral communities from the Subarctic Pacific Ocean - 17_ETSP_OMZ_AT15314 metaG (SPAdes) (version 2) | ecosystem: Environmental > Aquatic > Marine > Oceanic | place: Pacific Ocean | collected... | reverse complement strand
TCCTTCTTGTTCTCATCGCCGTCTTTGTGAGGCATCCGTAGAACTTTAGGTACGCTTCCGAATTCTTTCTCAGCGAGGTCGTTGGAGAACTCTTCAATTTGAGCGATGAAAGTTTCGACCGTTGGGTCTCCTTTTTGAAGACACAAGGTAACTTTGTATTTACCGTCAGAATATTGCTGACCCTCGTCAGGAGTGTTCAGCCATGCGTAAGCAGCGGTGGCGGGGGGAGACACTACGATTTTGGTTGGGCGTTTAGCCATTCGATTGATCCTTTAGATACAAAAAAAAGCCCCCACTGAAATTAATCAGCGAGGGCAAGGTGGCTGCGAAATTGCAGCTAGGGAGAAAGCCAACCGGATGGGTGTACAGTTGGCAAAAGCCGCCGCTTGGTACAGAGGACACACTTTAAAGTTGACCCGCCGATTACGCGAAGAAATACGGGGCTTCTAGCACCTCTTTGGGGTCGAAAGTTCCCTGCGCTGGTGGCTCCGGTAGGTCTGCACCTTGAGCTTTACGTCGGACATACGGGTGGAACTCATCAGCGATCCAATCGCCCTTAAAGATGTCGGCAGCGGTAGACCGGATGCTGTTTCTCATCATGTCTACGTTGGACGGATGAACTGCAAATGAATCGTGTATCGCACACACGTCCGTTACGCCCTGCACTTTGAGATCGACAATCATCCGGTGCATCAAAGCGGCATCCAGCGAGTGGATCACGTTGGGCGATGCTCCGAGGCTTTGCTTGCGGCTGTTGAGACCACCCAACGGGTTCTCGTCCCAAAGAAAATATGACCCCATGACCGTCTTGATGTCCGTCTTACTGACGTTCCAGTACGATTGCTGGATCGTTGTACCGGCTGGTGTGCGCCACTGCATTGCAACACCTTTTTCTGCCAGTGCCGTCGCGACTTGCTGGAAGTAATCCATGATCGGACGGCTGGCGACTACGGTTTTCTCCAATGCGATCACCAGTTTGTCCCGTAGGTACGCCGCGTTCTTCAGAAGATCACCGTCCAGCTTGTCTACGAACCCGTCCGAGATCAACTGGTCTTGTATCCCTCTTGGAGTGACACCATACGACGTGGTCATACACGCTCGTTTGCATTCAGCACGACCCACGTTGCCAACCCAGCGGTGTGCCTCTTCTGTACGCTTGCCCATGCGGATGTCTTCAGCGATCAGAGCGTTCACCACGTCGGCAGTCTCACTGTAGATGTCAAACCGTGCATTTTCAGACGAACAATTAGTCAGCTTTGCGCCAACCGGATCGCGCCCAAGCAGTGACATCAATTGCAGACCATTGTTCGAGCCGTCTTGGTGGACCGGCAGGGTAGACAGGAAGTTCTCAGGGTTGTCACAGCCGGTGGCGGCGGTCCACTCCATGCACGTCTGTAAAAATTCGAGCGGACTGTCGGCAGACGCCCAGAACTGGAAGCCGTCAAAGGGTTGCACTGCGCTGTCTTCGATGAGGTCGTGATGTTCAGCCGCCCAGACTTGCATTTCGTCAAAGGTCACCTTGTCGTTTCCGTAGGTGTTACACAGTCGGACAGCCAACCAGTACAAACCACGCGGACCCAGCGCGACACCATTGGCGAACCGCATGGTCCCACGGGCCAGCCCGTCTCCTTGAGGGTTCCAATCTGGGGTCGTGTAGTAGAATCGGCCCCGTGTGTCCATCTTGATCGGGTGGAACAGTTCGAGACCACGGTGGTCGTTGGACAGATGGAACTTGCGGATCGCACTCTCACGTTTGCTGACGTCACTGGCGTTCTTTTCGTGCAGCTTGGTCAGATTGTATTTCCACTGCGCCCGTTCCTTTTTGGACATGCGGTCCCACTTATCGTCTTCGAGACGGTCGGGCAGGGCGACAGGGTCTGGCTTTGGAAGATACTCAATGATCTCTAAGCCCTGATTGTATATCTCCATCGCCACATCAAGGATTGGCTCGTCAACACAGTACGGCACAGCACCGAGACTGTTGGCGGCGTCGAGCGTGGTCTGGCTGACAGGATCAGTAAGGCTAGCTGTGTGCTTGTGCAGACCCCCACGTATGAAGTCCATTTTGACCATGCAGTAGCCACCCTTGTAGCGACCTAGACGCTCACACCACTTCCACGGTTTGGACGCTATCAGCATTGGTTTGATTGCGGGGGTGACCACCTCGACACGGCTGTGGATGTCTTCGATCATCGCTTGACACTCGTTTGACAGAAAGACTTGTCGTTGTGTCTTGTTACGCATCTGCACGTATTTCAGAATGAAGAAGCCATCAGTATTGGTGACCGCAAGCTGCAACAGTTTGGCCCCAATGTGTCCTCTTTGATCGCGAGACCAATCAAGCGTTTCGATTTCATCGATCTTGCGGGTCCAGTTGCCCCACTGTCGCTGATTGAAATTCTTTGCGCGGCTGATCAGCTTGGCTGCAAGGTCAGGACCGCCGGTCTCTTGCGACGTCTTCTTGCTTGTCGCTTGCCACCGTTGGAACTCAATCTGTTGGCGCACTGCCACACCGATTTCCAAGGTGATCGACGTGGCTGATCGACCGTGACAAAAGTCACCAGTGCGTATCCCCAAGATCGTCTTGACGGTCATCATCGCCAGCTTCTCGGCACTGATGAACGAGATGTGCCACCACCAGACGGCGCGACTACCCTTGCCGCTGTTGACGATCCCTTCGATTGCTGCGTCTTGCGCGTCTTCGATTGCAGGGACTAAGGTTCGCATCATGTCGGCAAAAATCTTCCGACCGGCGGCAGTCTCTGCCAGCTTCAGTTTGGGGTCCAGAAGCGAATCGCGATACTTCTTTATGCCCTCATCGATGCCAGCCATTTCGTGGATAATCTGTATTTCTTCGAGTGTCGCTGCGTTGTCGTAAGCTACTGCGCGATCTTCTGGTGTGTCCAAAAGTGTGTCATTTTTTGTCATTCGTTAAGTCCTTGAATTCAGTAAGTTATTAATCGAAGCTTACTGTAGCCTGTTGATCGGTATCGATTTTTCTTAGGGTTTCAAGGGACTTTGGATCATCAGCCGGTATGGCTTAAATATGATTCACTGTGCGTGTACACAGTGATGACCTTCAGTAATCCCTTGAAGTCGTTGTCTTTTTACGCTCCTTCTGACGTCATGTCGGGTACAGTAAATTTGAAGTGTGTCCGACAGTGCGCCAAAAAAAAACAGTAATCAAGCATCAGTTTAAAAGTATTTTTCGCAAGGTCCGATAGTGCAGCGACCGTTGGACCCAAAGCATCACAAGAAGACTGATAGTGACTAGCGGATGAAGGATCACAAAGAACCAGATGTTGATCTCTTCGTAGGTCATGCCGAGTTCTTTACCCATCACCACCAGTATCTCTATGCAAAGGTAGAACAGGTCGTTTATCATTTGATCATAAGTCATGCGATTGCTCCAATATGTCTACGGCTTGATCTGCCAGTGCTGACGGTGACAGGTGGGCGTACCGTTCTGTCATTGAGGTGTTCGAGTGTCCAAGCAATTTGCTGACACCGTAGAGTGACATCCCGCCCTGCACTAGGCGTGACGCAAAGGTGTGACGTAGCGAGTGCGGGGTGAACCTACCGTACCGCTTGATCATCGACGGTGTGTTGAGACCAGCGCGGGTGATGGCGTCACGAATGGACTTACGGTCACCAGCCATTGGTTCTTTGTCGTGCTTCCAAGACGGGAAGACATACGGGTGGTTGCCGTACTGTGCGTGACGTCGCTGCAAGATTTGACGCAGACGTGATGTCATCTTGAGGTTACCCTCTTTGCCAACCTTGGTGCGGTAGAGGTTAACCGTCTGCCAATTGGCGTAATCGATAGCGGACCACGGGACTTGTGCGACTTCCATGTACCGCGCACCGGTGTCCAACAGAAAGATCACAAGGTCGTATTGGTTCTGGAGCATCTCCTGACGTGCCGTACCTATGCGCTGGGCGTAAGGTCGGTTGTAGACATCACGGTGTGGGTCCAGTTCGCTCAACAGGCGGGTCTCTTCGCCGTCCATCAGATACCGTGTTTTCTGCGTGACCTTTAGTGACAGTTCTTTGAGGTCTGTCGTAGTGTTGACCGCCGCGCCAAAGTCTTTTTGTGCGCGTTTGTAGACCGTGATCCAAAACGACAGTTCCATGTTGATATAACTATTGGAGAGACCTTGAGCCAACCGCTGTGCTTTCAAATCGTTAAGCAGTTGGCGATCCAGTTGATCAATTGAACTGTCTTTGGTTACTCGCGAGTTACTGGACTTTATGCGTGAGGCAAACAGCGAACAGTATCCCTGGGGATCATCCAGTTGATCGATGTAACGCTGTGCGGCTTCACCAATGGTCATCTGTTTGCGGACACCAAGCTGACCATAGTCCGCTTCATGCTTAACGAGTGCTTGAGCCACCCTATGCGCTTCACTCTTTGAGGTGCGCTTAGTGGACTTGCGGTGGTACTTTACGACCTTCCCTTCGCGGTCTACTGACGGGAACTTAGCCCACCAGTAGCTACTTCGTGGTCGCTGGAATAGCGAATAGTTCATTCGTTTGCCTTTCGTTTTGTTCCGTCGTTTATTCTAACAATCAGTTTCTTTAGTGACCTTGCGGTGGTCGGGTGGACGTCACCACACTGACAAGCAACACGGTGATCCATATAGTATGTCCGACAGTCTTGTTCCCAAAAGGAGTAGCGTGGTTCGTCAGTAAGACCGTCGCTGAAGACACACCACGCCTCTTGTTCGTCAGTGAGACCAAACGCGACCGTGAGTGGCGCGGGTTCACTCTTGGACCAACACACAGCAACTTCATGTAGCAAATTGATCGCACCTTGTGTGATACCCGTAGGTCTAGGGAATTGTATAATGTTCATTCTGGTTCCGTTTCGTCATCCGGTAGTGTTTCCCCCGCCGTGACTGCGATGTGTGTATGCGGATCGTAGTACGACAGCATCTTCAACGCGAACTCTTTGGGGTCTTGGTTCAAAGCGATTGCCATACGGACCGTGAGGTTTGGTGGCAGACGTCCCTGACCGTTCTCTAGCTGAGAAATGAACGTGTAGTACTTGAGATTAAGGGCTTCAGCTAAGTCCCGCTGCGTCATCTCTTGTTCGATACGAACTTTCTTGACGTAATCCCCAGCTTTCGCACGTAAAATCCGCGCGTCCTTGGTGTTCCGAGAGTAACTTTGATGTGCCATACGTTTGGTTTCCTGTTTGTCTTCTTAAAGTGTCTTTTGGTGTCGAGATGTTTAACGAAAGGAGTGCGTCGTGACGGGGTGGAGCCATTGGTCCGTTTGCCCAGACTGTCGTTGAGCCACACGCGGCAACTGAAGGTGTGTTCGTTTGATTCATATTGTTTCCTAACTGTTACTAACTGATACTAACCGATTGTTCCTTACTGTACGTTACGTTCGCTTATAGGTTGTCGCCGTTAAGACAAAAAAAATAGACAAACCTAAAGGTACATAAAGTGTACTATACGACTCTATAGAGTCTTTAAGTTTGTCTTTGGTTTTGTTTATTCGGGGGTCGTTTCTTTAGAGTTTCTTTTAGCGATCTTTTAGTGGACTTTAAGTGGTCCTTGGCAAAAGCAAGGGCTAGGTGCACATGTACTCAACTAAAGAGCGAGTAGAGTAGCGAAAGTACGGTAAACACAGCGATAAACGCAAAGGGATAGACCTCGGTTCCTTCGCTGTGTTTGATCTTTAGGTTTGTCTTTGGGTTCATGATGTCTCCCTGTTGCTTCCTATCGGTCCTGACGACGCTAACTGCGTGTCAACTGGTCGAATGTTGGTACATATAGCAGCTTGTCATGCTAAATCAAGAGAAAGCTGATAGATATGCTCAGTTTGCTGTACGCCGTGACGTGACCTATGCGACCTGACGTCATGGTTTGACACAGCGACAGCCTTAGAGAAACCACGAGGGCTGGCTGATCGTATGTTCTTGGTTCGCACACTGGACCCGCCAAGCTTCATCATAGCAGTCGCATAGCCATCACCATGTGTTGCCATGCGTGGCACTGGACTATGCGGTGGCATCACAAAGCCCCCACCGGTCCACAAACAGGTCAGCTTTTTGTACGCATCACGAGGCTCCACGTACTGAGGCCACCGTGGGTGTTCAGCTTGATCTGTAGGTATGTACCCACCGTACTGCCACGGATGGTATCGATAATCCGGCGGTCTCCACAGTGACGCTAGGACACTGCGCGGGTTCTCCACGTACCACGGACAGCCCAGCATATCGAACATCAAGGCCGCTGATCGACAGTGGGCGGCTGCGCGTGTCTGGAACTGGGGGTCTTTGAGACGTTTAGCCTCGAAGTGTCTGGCCCCCGCGACCGACAGGTCTGTACAGACGGGAAAGGCCGACGCCATAGCGACGTGTCGGTTCTTAAAGCGTACATACAGATCGTGGATCATCCTGATGTTGTGTAGGTCTGCGTGGTGATACGTGATGTATCCACCTTTAGTCCCTGGGTATTCTGTATGTGGTTCTTTTGGGTGCTGAATGTCGTATGCGTGGCACTCGTATCCCATGACGGCCCAAGGCCTGAGTGCAGTGCCGGTGTAGTCGTACAATGACAGAACGACAGACGGTTCGTTAGACTTCGAGTAACTGACAGACGGTTCGTGTTGATTCATTTCGGGTTCCCCTGCGATTGGCAGTAGGAGCCTCTAGAAAACACCAAAGGCCCGACGTGATGTCGAGCCTTCGAGCTAGTAGATATCGATTTGCTGGACCTTAGAGGTCGAGCGACTTCTGCAACTTCTGAAGTGAGTCAATGCGTTCCCGCTCTTTTTTCTCTTCGAGTTCGTGGTGCCACTTAATGAAGTTCAATTGTCGCTGGTGGTGCTTGATCGAATGGTACACAAGGTTCGCCACCACGTCACGGTCTGCCTCTTGTGCTGCGTGGTCCTCATCGAATTCCTCACGGAGCCACGCCATCGCTGTGCATATGTCGCTCCACTGATCGTCGTAAGCTTCGTCACCTTCCGGTATACAGTCCTCACGGTAGCCGTGCAGCGCGTCCCAGATCGTTTCGAACCACGACTCTGTGTCGCCTCTTGTAAGTTCGGTGGTCATGCGTTCAGTCCTCTCAAAAGTTGACGTTTTGCTTTCTCAGTTGTCCGGTATCGAATGGTCGAACTGTCCCAATCTTTCTCCACTAAGCCGTCATCTAGCAAAGCCTCATAAGCGCGATAAACGCTGGCTTTGTGCGTGTGTGCGTGGTCCTTTGGATACACCCAGCCAGACGCTTGAAACGTCTGGACCAGTAGGTTGCCTTTTAGGTCAGTCATACTTTAAGTTCCTTTTTGAGGTCTAGTTCATCATCAATACGCATCATGTATTTGTAAACAACATATTGTAGGTCTTGCAGAGATGCCGTGTCGGCAGCGGCTCGAATGTCCCACCGTGTGGCTGGTGGTTCTGATGCGGTTGGCAGACTTCCAGTTTGATCAGCGTGTTGTTCGCCAATTGATTGCCAAAATTCGTTCTTGTCGTTCAGCCACGCCAACAAGCTAGGTTTGTCTGTAGGCACGTCAGTCTGCCATGCGTCTATTTTCCGTGCCTCATACTGGGTGCCGACCCACTGGCCTTTGACGTTGGTGTATAGTTTCATACGTTCAGTCCTTCAGTTTGTGTTTCCCTGGGAGTCACTATTGATCCCCCAGGACTTTGCTTAATGGTCAACTTCGTATTCCTCACCGACCGCCATCGCCGCTGTGATCGCTGCGATGCGTTGGGTCACTGATAGAATTTCGGATTGCCTCGCTTGGTCGAATATCAGGCCGTCAAGTTGGCGTTCAGATTTCAACAGTAAATCTTCAAGGCGTGGAAAATTGTACTGGCGCACGATCATTTGTTTGGCTCAATGATTTCACCACGGACCCGCATGGTTTCAAGCCAATCGACCGCCGCACCTTTAGCGTATTCAGTCAGTGCATTCCGTGTCACATCGTGCGCCTTTGGGACGTCTGCCAGATCGTAAACATCACGGACGCCTTCGAGGTCTACACGGACCTCAATTGTGACTGACACCGTTGACTTGCGGTATTGCGATTGGATGTCAAAATGTGTCGGAATAGGTAGCCCTGCCGGTGCACGACGTGTGCGGTCCCGCCGGTTCGTGTGTGTGTCAAATGTCATTTTCATTTAGTACCTTTCGAGTTGCTGCATGGTTGCACGTTGGTGCATCAGAACGACCGCCGAAACGGTCGCTCGAATAGATCAACGTGGTGCGAGACGTCGGCGCAGTTCGTCGCTGAACGTCATCGATTGGTCGGCATAAAACATTTCGCGTTCCGTGTTGAACGTCGCCATCGCCTCTTTTGCGCGTCGGCAATCGGCAATCACAAAACGCAATTGCCTGACAGTCAGCGTCTCAGCTTCCAAGGTCCACTTTGTGAAATCGGCAGCGGTTGCCCCGCCGGTAATCATTGGGACGCCCCGCGCACTTTTCCGACAATCCAATAGTCGCCACGATTCACTTGCACATACTGTTGACGTGACTTTTCGAGCAGCGCGAGACCTTCACGCAGCCACGCATGACGGTCTGCACGATACAGATGGTGGAAACGCGATTGGCTCAATAGTGACTTGTGTGCCGCCCGAATGAATTCGACGTCGGTGCACCCTACGCCACCGGCGCGTGTTTCTATACGGCAATACTGGCTGTAGATCATGATTTGACTCCTTTGATTACGATTTGATCGAAAAGTACCGAAACGCCGGACACGTCGCGCCACATCTGGACATGCGTGACACGGAACGCCGTACACCCCTCAAATAAGGGCACCAGATAGCCACCATTTAAATCGAGTACTGGACGCCCGTCAGAACCAGCAACACGTTTCTTGCCGCTCTCATGGGCTGTGAGAACCAACGCGCCGTTTTCGATAGTTTGATTGTACGTGACGCCACGAGTCCAATCGGCGTCGATCAAGAATTTACCCTCGACCCATGCGCGCGGCTTCCCGCGATTGGTGCCTACTTTTAGAATCTTTGAAGCGTTCATTTGGTTTCCTTTTTGTTTGCTTTGGGATCAGTCCCACTAGGCCGCGCATTGAGTACAGCGCGACCCGTGCGACCGACCGCTAGTCGTTAAGGAATCCGTAGTGTTTCTTTTTGATCTCTTGAAAGCGTCGGTCCGCATCTTCAAATTGAATAAGACCGGCGCGGACCGCGTGAACAAACGTGTAAATTGGCACGACGGTCATGCATAAAATCAATGCGGTCTCTATTAGAACTTTGCGTATCATAGCGTAGACTCCTATTTGCTGAATCGCGATTTACTGGACACGGATGACGAAACCGGACGTATCAGTCTTTGCGTCACCTTTTGCTTTCAAAAGTACCACGACGCCGGTATCGTCTGCCGGTCTATAATCGTGCGCGTCGCCGTCGATACACGGGAACGATTGACCGGCGATAGTGACACGACGTGACACCATAGACGCTTTATAGACGTCTAATGACGCGACCGCCGCGACGTTACCACCGGCAAACAATACGTTCAAAACGTCCGCGTCGTTGTCTTCTTTTTTACTGAATGTCAGATGATAATTCTGTGGCATCTTACCGGACGCCCACGCGACCGCGCGTTTTGTGATCGCTGTGTAATCGTAAAAGACACAATCGCTAAACAGCGACATGATATTGACCGTGTGACCGTCTATAGTGACCGTGCGACGCTCAAAAGGTAGATCACTAGTCGCATTCAAACGATAAGCGACGTCATAACCTTGTGCGGTCCATTTGGTCCGGTGCGCGATCATTTCGAAAACTAGTACGGCAAGGAATGCGTCGCGCTCTTTAAAATAAGCTTGCGTTTTAGTGATACGCGACGTTTCTTTTTGTGACATATACGCGGGATTGCCGGCAGTATGCAAACATGCATCGCGACAACCGGCAGACGATTGCGGACACACATTGAAACCGGACAGCCATGACGGCGCAAGATGCATAGGCGCGGTCATAACGTCAACTATTTTGCCGTTCTTTGCGACCTTTGGATTACTTTCCGGTTTCGCTAAAATGGTGCAAATAGCATGACCACGCGACCGCAAGTGACGGATCGCGGACGCTTTTGACGTAAAGCCGTTGATTGTGGGACGTGGTGAAATCACAAGAGTCGATTGTGATACTTTGGGTGCAAATGGTGCTGACATTTTGTTTTCCTTTTTGTCATGCGTTTTGTGTACAGTAAGACGCGATCAAGCGAGTCGCGATAACGTAAGACTGCATTGCGTGCTGTGCGATTGTCAAACGAAAAAAACAGTGGTTCGCATATTAGTGTAAACGATTGGAAAACAAGCGGAATTCAGCACCATTTGGCACCGGCGCGATGTCTTTGGGCGCCCAATAGATCACGACCGTGTTTGATTTACATATGGATCGGATCGCACAGCGCCATAAAAACAAGGCGATTGCGCCGGTCGTGTCCGATAGTGTGTCCGATAGTGTGCCAATCGATCACAAAAAGCACCGGCCCCGACCCCCCTTTCCAGATCGATTTGTCTGCGCCAGGATCGGGGGGGCTATGGGGGTTTTCTGTGTGCGCGCGGGGGGAGATATACCCATACGAATCTTCCGCAACTTTTAGAATCCGCTTAGTTCACGCTTAGTTCACGCATGGTCCACGTATGGTCCACGTCAGGTCCACGTCATGTCGCATGGTTAGACAGTTGGTCCCTGCATGTCTAACGGCAGACAATCGTATTTGCCCCAACCGTTGTTCGTTTGGGTCAGCAAGTCCAGTTCGTATGGCACCACTTGCCGACACTCTTGTTCGTCATCAAACAGTATCGAATTGCGTACCATCGCGTGACAGTTTTGTACTTCTGCAGTGATCGTTAAGTCCTCAATCGTTACATTAGCGCAGATCATAATGACACCTATCCACATCGTTTAGTTCCTCTTTATGTTCGTTCAGTTCGTCCGGTTCGTTTAGTTCGTCCAATGACCCACGGGCGTTACGCACCGCCCTTGGGGTATGCTTTCCAAGCAAGCTGGACGTGCGGACCATCAGGAAAATTCTTCCATTTCGCTCCCGCATCGATAGCGACGTCCAGTTCCTTGGCGACCTCAATGATCACGTCCGCGATCTGGTGGTACAAAGGCCAATCCCACCGGACTTCACCCGCGACTACTGCGAAGAAGTCTATGGCGTGACCGGTCAGGTGTCGGCTGTTCATCGTGGTGCTGGCCCCAGAAGCGACTAGTTCCTTCTGCCGCTCCACTGTCCGCATACCTTCTGATATCCCAAAGTCTACCGGTACTCGTTTGATTGACTCTGTGATGACCTCGACGAGGTCGGGGTGCACGCCTTCGAGACGGCCCATAGACCGTTTAGACAACTTGAATGTCATCGTTTAGTTCCTCTTACTGTACTTTAATAGTTCGTTACGAGCGGTCTGTGGACCACACTTCAGTACGCACACCGTTACGCATACGACCACGGGATCGTCCCACCATCGCACCGCCCTCCATGAACTCCATGAAGTCATCGATTTCGTCATCCATGCGTTGCTGTAGGACACCTCTGGCTGCTTCATCGACGTCTTGACCCATAGACCTCATGTAGTGCGCTACGGCTCCACTGAGAGCGTCTAGGCGGTCATCATGACGTAGCGCACCACGGTCTCTTGTGATGTGCGTTAGCTGGTACAACAGGGAGAACGTGTGGTCCTCTGTACGTGCTTCACGTTTCGCTAGGTCTTCGTCCAGTACTAGGCGGTGTTGCGCCATGACCGGCTCCAGTGTGTCGATGATACGGCCTTCTTTTTGACCCTTAGCCCATTCGGACTCCACCACGGTGCAGCCGCCTTGCCATATGTTCGACAAGATCGGTTGGAACGCGGTGACCCACATGCCTTGGCCGTAGTTCGGCTCGACCTCTATACAATTCACATTGTATTTCTTAGCGTCCACAGCGATCCGTGCCATTGCCTCGGCGGGGTCGGACGCAAAGCCACAACACTGTAGGACGTACAGTATCCCATTGAGTGCACCTACGACGGCCCACGCCGTTTCGTCTTTGCCTCTGCCAGAAGGGTCAACGAATAGCACCTTGGACTCATAAGGTTCCCATTCTGTGTCCACAAAGAGCGGTCGCAACATGTGGTCTCCAGAGAAGCCCACGTTTGGAATATCACGGACCAGATTGTGCTTATCGTTGTGTCTCCCCCACTGGACTGTCAGTGGTGCTTTAAGAGGATTACAGGACATCACGATCAGATCGGACTGTCTGAGTGGGTATCGCTCTGCGTCACTAAGGGACGTGTCGAGCATATACTGCAGCGCAAAGGACGCTTTGCCTTTCGCTTCGATGTGCATCAGTTCGTCTTCTGCGAAGCGGCTGTCTGTGGGTCCACCGTGCTTGATTTTGTTGTTGTCGAATAGATCACGCAAGTAGTGCGCCAAGATATTTACTTCACGCCCTGTTTGGTTGTCTGTCAGCACGTAGTTCTTCAGTTTGTCCGCTGTTGGAAACCTGACGGGGATCGTGAAGCACCGGAAGCCCATCTCTTTGACGAGCGTATTGTACACACTCTCCTCGGTCTGTGGTGTCCCAAGGAAGATGATGTCGCCTTTACCCCATTCGGTCTTGGTGATCGGAACGAAATCTGACTGCACGATCTTAACGATCCGACGTCTAGCTTCTTCAGTCAGACTGTTACGTTCCACTTCGATATCGTCAGCGATTAACAACGTGGCCCGTGACCCAGTGATCTGACCGGTGATACCCCGCGCCACGACCGAATACGATTGAGACAAACTGGCTCCAGCGACATCAAACTGTTCTGCCATGTCCCGTCGCGTCGCGCCGTTATCGCGTGGACCTTCAAGTAACCATTGGACTAGTGGCATCGATTGGCAGATACCTTTAGTCTGCGCCACGAACTCTTTGGATTTACTACCGGTAGCTGACACGACCATGATCTTTTCGTCGCGCGGGTTCCGCATGAGACGCCAGATCGCGTAGGCAGACGTGATGTACGACTTGCCCAGCGACCGGAAGCACCTGATGATGTCCTCCCTGGGTCCACTTGTGAGTTCGTCTGGTGACTCAGTGGTGTCCACGCCGTATTGGAGACGATACGCGATCTCGTATTGGGCAGGGGTTGGTTCTGGAAGACCTAAATGTTGCCATGTGAGGTACAGAAAGTTCCGAAAGTCCTCATATGCGGCCCAAACGTGGACAGGAAACGTCGTTTCCCAGTGTGGCTTATCGTTTATCACCAGTTCTTTGAGCATCTTCACGTCTCTTTCTGATTTCTAAAGCTTGTTGCCGAATGACTTCCGCTTGTTGCTTCAGTTCGAACTCTTGTCGCGCCACATCGCACACCGGCTGGACGCGCTGCGACCGGTCGGGGAACTTAATGACCGTCATGACCGGAACGGCATTTCTTTGGAGTACGCATGGAGACTGTCAGCCAGCTTAACGCTGCTTGTCAGGTCAGTCAGGTCAGCCTCTGGTGGGAACGTCTTCAGAAAGTTTACACATGCTGACACCATAGACGGACTGAGGTCTTCTGATGTGTCTTCGACGATGGTGTTCAGCCGTTTTAACAGCTTGTCTCTGAGTGGTCCGGTGTCTTTCACTTCGCTATTCCTTTCATCTTTTCAAAACTACGCAGCCCCGCCATACCCAAGAGCGCAAACAGCAACTCAAACAGCGCGTCAGTCGGAAATACGGGGAGATTTTCTACGGGGTAGTCGTTAGCTACAGCGATCCACTGTGCAGCGGGTGCGCCAATGAACATCCAGAAGACGCCCAGCGCACAGCACCAGCCGACAGCGGGACGCCAGCCAGAGACCCACACAGATCGATGTGCTGCTTCTGTCTTGTTCGTCTCGGCCTGTGCCAAATTAATATCGTTAGCCGCTTTGATCAATTCGAGTTCGATTGTTTGCTTTGCTTTTTGCGCTGCGTCTGCGTCGGGAATAACTTTGTCTACCGTCGAGAGAACTTGAGGTAACAACGACGTAATGATGTTTAACATCTGATGACTCCTATAGGATTGCTAGAAGAACAGCCGCCACAATCGCTAAGATCAAAATGCCAATCAGAACGGATGTCCCAACGACCGCCATGTCTCCACGTATTTCGGCTTGTGCTTCTTGTTGTCTCCGCTTGGCAGCGGCACGGGCTTTCTGTTCTAGCTGGGCATCACGTTGCAACTTTAAGATGTCCTGCCACGCATAGTAACCGAAACGCCCGATGATTAACGCTTTGACTTCTGCAATGTGTTCTGCAGCAAGCTGTTGATTTATAACGATTTCTGTGACTGACTGCCCGTTCTGACGTGCTTTACGCTCTTCAGCTTTAAGTTGCTTAGAGCCTTCGAAGAGATCGTCTATCTGTTTGGCAACGCTTGAGATATCTTTCGCAGTACCCAAGGTTGACTTTAAGAACTCTACTGACTTGGTGATCAGTGCGATGCCCGTTAGTATTTCTGCCACCGCCATAATATATTCCCGCTGTATAAGTTACGCTACAGCGTAAGTGTTCAATTTTTACGCTATGCAGTAATAATCACTATTTATTTGTTGCTAGCCTTTCGATTGCTGCCATGATGCTCTTTGTGTTTTCTTCAATTCGCGCTATTGCCACCGCTTGAACTTGAGTGGAACTTTCGAGTGACCCAACGCGCATTTGCATCGCATCGATGTCTTCTGAGTTTCGATGAATGTCAGACATCATCATGCTTACAGTCCACACTATGGCGGCACCTTGCACGACTAATCCAAAGATCAGCGGTGCGTGAAGTAATTTGTCTCTATGGTCCATTAGTACACCGTTGTTTTGTCTGGATCGATCACCGTGGGTACACAGTACGCGAGACCAAAATGTTCTTGAAATTGCAGTGTTCCAAAGCGACGAACCGTTTCCCGCGCAAAATACAGGCACGTTTCGATCTTGTAGAAATGCATGGGGGGTTCGATTGGGTTTCCCCCAATGAACAACATTAGGGCAAACACATGGGTCATGTTGTTAGCTTGGTGGGGTCGGAAAGGCTACGTCAGGGAAACCCGACTGTGCTGGCAAATCACGCAAGGCTTGTCTGTAGGTGCGCCAATCGTCAGTAATGCGGTCAGCTAATGCCATGCTGTCGGACGCCGCTAGTAGTTCATCACGCCGCGCCCGTACTTGGGTTGACGTTGCAGCCACTGGGTCAGATTGAAAATCAGGCCAGTTTGACATATCTTCAGCATCATCAAAGACTGCGCCATCGCCTGTTGTTTTATTGTACCAGATTTTAGACATGATAAACCCTTAAATTACCTGCTGCTCCGTTGGCTCCCGCCATATCAGTAGCCATTCCAGAACCACCACCACCACCTGGAACAGTACCCGCCACTGGCGATGTTGATGACGAGGCTCCCCCCGCACCAGCGTAAAGAGAATCTCCCGCTGATTTTTGGTATGGAGAAGCAGACATATGGTGGCCTCCACCGCCGCCGCCCCCAAAAACTGCATTTCCTCCTGCTGTTGTTTTTCCACCAACTCCGCCTGACCAGTTGTAAGTACTAAAGGTGCCAGTATAAGCACCCGACCAAGTTGGAATAGCGGCAGGAACAGCAAAGGTGTTTGAAGGAGTGTTTACAGCCGTTACATTAGAACCTGATTGCAAAATCAGCGGTGCGTCTATGTAAACAAACAATAAAGATGAGTCATCTGTTGTTGTATAAACCGCACTGCCATAAGTAGAAGATAACGTAATTGAAGAACTTGAATTAGCTGTAGCATTTCCGCTGCTTGGATTATTAGAACCCACACCACCAGCACCAATTACATAAGTTGCAGCATCAAAGACTTTTGCCTTTCCGTACAGTAATCTAGCGTGGCCTCCTTCTCCACCATAGGAATAAGCAGTAGGAGGGTAACCACTATTATTTCTGCCTCCACCACCACCTCCACCAACAATATACATCCAGACGTAATCATCGTCGCTCAACGACCCTTTGCTCCAAGTTCCGCTAGATGTGTATGTGTTGTTGGGAGAAGCAAAGTTTGGAAATACAACATCGTCTGCGCCAGTACTTATAGTAGCCCAAGCCGCTGTACCCGCTGATGCGTATTGCAGTAGCTGCCCCGCTGCACCCGCCGCTGGAACGTGTTGATTACCCGCGCCTGTTGGGTGGACGTAAGTTGCAGCGTGAGCATTGCTTGCTGCGTCTCTTGCTCTAGTCATTTATAAATTCCTTATGTTTCATAACGGATTACAACAATGCCTGAACCGCCAGCACCACCAGCATATGCAGGGCTAGGGGTATTATTATCGCCAGAGCCACCGCCTCCACCGCCTGTATTTGCTGTGCCAGCAACAGGTGCTTCATCATAATCGCCACCATCACCACCGCCGCCGTTGCCACCAGTACCGTGCTGATTAGTAGCCTCAATCCCGCCACCCCCACCGCCAGCGTAAAATACACCTGAGCCTGTTCGTAGTGAGTTGCTTAGGCCTACACCGCCACTTCCTCCGACTGTAGAGGTTGCATTAGTACCAACTGCACCCGCACCGCCGCCGCCTCCGCCAGAGTTGCCACTAGAAACAGCATTACCACCCGCATTACCTTGGCCTGATGTAGCAGCGCCGCCAGATGCAGATTCAGTCCTAGCTCCGCCGCCGCCAGATCCGCCATTGCCACCGGGCCTATCGGACGCCCCGCCGCCATAACCGCCACCAATCGCTGTTAGCCCAAAAACAGAACTGTCGCTACCAGCTACGCCTTTTGCACCATTACTAGCAATAGCACCGCCAGCACCGCCACCGCCAACAACAACAGGATATGTACCATTAGATTTTGTTACTTGACCTGTAAGCAAGCCACCGGCACCGCCACCGCCACCGCCTCCGTTTGCACAGCCGCCACCGCCGCCTCCACCCACAATCAGATAGTCTATAGTTTTATTTGACCCTACTGTTACAGTGAAATTAGCAGAAGAAAGAAACGAATGAACTGTGTAAATACCGTATGTTGTTATAACCCCGCCTGTTGCAACAAATGGTTCAATATTACCTGAAGCCCCAACGCCAAGAGAAACCCACACGTTAGCATTTGTAGTAGCATCAGTGCAAATAAACGCCTCGCCGCTGGTCGTGTTTACCCACATATGACCAACGGCTGATGGGTTAATAGTAATTGTTGGGTTTCCTGAGTTAAGCGTGTGAGCGAAGCCTACCGCTGGACTCGCCCATGCTGCCGCTGTTGCGCCACCGTTTACTGTAAGAACTTGATTTGCAGAACCAAGTGTGGCTGGTAAAGCTACCTTGCCCGTTGTGCTTATTGTTCCAGTGACTGCAACATTGCCAGCAAACGTGCCGCCTGTACTTGCAGGAACCGTGTCAGCAACTGTAAACGATTTGAACGCCACAACTGCCAAATGGTCGCCAGCCGCTGCCGGTGACGCGCTGTTTAACACAATAGACGTTCCGCTGGTCGCTGTGTAGTCACTGCCGTTATCCAGCACGATACCATTAAGCGTCACAATGAGATTGCCAGCCGTGTAACTCAGCGTTGCAGAATTGTTGTCACTGCCAGTAAATGTGGTCTGACCAGCGGTAGCCGTAAACTCATAGTCCAGCAAACTTACAGCACCCGCGCTTGTCGCAAGTATCCAATTCCCGCCATCATAAACCTTCATGCTTCCTACGGCAGAATCGAAAAATAGTGCACCAGAAACTAACGCATTTCCATCATTGTCAGCACTTGGTTCGCTAGACTTGCTGCCGAGGTAACGGTCATCGAATGTGTCAAATGATGCCGCCGCTGCCGCCGCAGAGTTAGCCGCTGCCGTTGCACTATTTGCAGCCGCCGTTGCATTGGACGCAGCCGCCGACATTGTAGACGCAACACCAGCAACCGTAGCGATATTTGCGATCACACCGGTAGCTGCAAGATCGTCCATGTTCGATACGTTGTCTGTGGTTGCTAACGCGGTGATCTCTGTGGATTTCCCTGCGACCGTGTTGACGTTAGTAATCGCACCGGCAACCGTGTTGACGTTACTGACGGACCCCGCGACGGTGTTTAGGTTCGTGGTGTTCAACGCATTGAGTTGCGTTTTGTCACTACTGGAGAGCCAAGTGTTTTCTAAATAGTTTTTCGTTGCGACGTCTTGTGCGCCTGTTGGGTCTGCTACGTTGGTGATCCGCTCGTTACCGGCGTCGAACAGGTCACTAGCGTTTTTAGACAACACGATCTCTGCGACGTCGTTGGCTTCTTGAGCCAAGTAGAATGCTTGGAGACTATCCTTGTCGAGGATTTCGTCAGACAACACTGAGCCGGTCTGGTAGTCCACTAGCCGTGTGTTTGGTGAGGTGGCACGTTTGATTACCACGACATCACCGGCAGTTGGCCCAGTGTTTAACTGAATTCGCGTACTGGTCGCGAAGGTAAATGCGGTTGTTGCTGTACCGTTGACCGTTACGCTGACATGAGATTGAGACAGGTAGGGAAACGACAAGTCAAACTGCCGGTTCTGTGGATCAGCTAGTCCAGCCTTGTTGGCATCGACATTAAAAACGTCACGGGCATTAGCCATCATTACGTCCTTTCTATTTGTAACCGCCGGTCGCGACGTTGTAGATTTGTTGGTACAATTTGAACGGCAGGAGTTTCTGCGCGGTCTCTAAACGATTGTCTTCGAATGCCAAATTAAAGGTGTCGGTGAGCAGACCCGCTGACGGCCCAAGCACTAGTGACAGTCGTGCGTTTTCTCGGCTGTACCGTGATGCGCCTTCAGACAATCCCGTTTGGGTCGCGATGGCGTCGATGGGTGTCGATAGGTACGTCAGGAATCCTGATCGATCTATCGCGTCATACGCCCATGAACCGGCGTCCCGCTCTTTGATTTCGCCGTAACGCAGCATGTCTTTCGCGCCGACAACGGCAGTACCCAGGGCAAGTGCGAAGGCGAACGAACTGAACGCTTGCATGTCACCATAGTTTGCCATGCGTTGAAACGCAGGGACCATGAACTTCGTCATCACGACAAACCCGTAAGTTTGAAACTGACCGATAATCTTAGCGTACTCGTTAGACATCAGGAACGGTGTGTCACCTTTGGACGGCGTCATGACCGCACGGTTCGCGGCGTTCTCCAAAGCGATCAAAACGTCTTGGTGTGCTGTTTGTCCTTCGCGGCCTTCTTTGAGCCAACGATGCATTCCAAGTTCAAAGACACCCGCATCGTTTTCTTTGGGTGGGTATTTTTTGAACATCTTCTGGATATTACGCATCTCAGTCGATCCGAGACCAGAGGCCGCAAGCTGTGCTATTTTGCCTTTGGCTATTGGATCATTGGCAGAAGCCGCCGCGAGTAAGCTGTCGTAATCCTTTGAGAGACGGGTAAAATTGTTCTGCATTTCGACCATCGCCAACATTTTGAGGCGAGAGTTCCACCACATCATTCCACTGGCATACGAGGTGGTATCGGACAGTCCGCGCATGATCCTATCGACACTGCTTGTGGTGTAGTGCTTGACGGTCCCATAGTCACCAACGCCAGCTTGTAGTCGAGCATCGTCGGCACCGTTCATCGCCATCGTCCGGTTACCGTGACCCATCAGTTCGAGCGCGTAGGCAAGACTTTTGATCTCAGCGTTGCCCATGTTGTTTAGTGTCTGATTGAGTGCCTTTAGATTGCGATAGGACATCGTGCCGAAACCAGTAGTCAATGCCGTGTTTGACAGGTCGGTCAGGCTGGGGATCACAAAGCCAGAACCATAGCGGATGTAGTTAAACTCACGGACTTTTTGCATCGTAAAGTTCAACAGACTTTCGGGATCGGCTGGTAAGTCTAATTGACCAAGCTGACGTCTGACGCCCAGTTCGACGTCCTTGACGGCCTTCAGTCTTTCGTTGTCCAGCTTGTTGGTCTGCTTTTTCGTCGCGCCTTCACGCTGTGCCTTTGCGATCATGTCGAGGTAATCGTCATCGACCGCTTTGATCATTCCTTGTAGTATTTCCGTTTCGCTTCCACCGTAGTGACCAAAGGTTTGTCTGAAGGCCATGCGCTGGGCGATATCGATGTTGGCGCGATACAGACTTTCGTACATGTCGTTCTTGAGAATGCCTAGTTTGTGGGCTTCCCGACGCTGTTCGTTTGTCAGTTTAATCATGCGCTCTTTAAGGCGTGACGATTCCAGCACGTCTGTCGATAGTGCACCGCGTGGTGCTTGAGAACTTGTACGAGACCCAAGAGTGTTCGTCAGTTCGTTGACGTACTGTTCGAGTGGCTGATCGTTCTCTTTGCGTTTGGTCAGACGCTTGGCTTGCTTCAGTTTGCGCTTGGCCTTCCGTGCACCTTTGGCTTGGTCATTCATGGCTGCGCGGCGTAGCTTTTGGACGGTCAAAAGTTGCTTACGCTTTTGAGTAGCGTCCACGACGTTTCGGCGCAGTGGGTCAATCTTAGCGTCTAACTTGTCGAGTTCTTTGTCCAGCTTTTTGATAGCTTGAGTGTTCTTATCGATCTTACCCTGCAAGTAGCTGATACGAGTACTGCGTGGCTGTTTAGCTTTTGCGCGACCTTCTGCATCTGTGCGGATTGGCTTATCGATATTTGCCAGATCGATGTCCGCCGCCGTAAGATTTGCTTCAGCGTCTAGCACTTCTTTTTTAGTCGCGGTTTGACCACGGTAGTTCACCATGTCGAGTAGTGCTTTAGCTTCCCTCACGGTTTCTTCAGCTTGCAGACGTATCTTTTGTCCTGGGCGTCCGGTCTTGACCATCTGTTCGATATCACGCTGACGCTGCTTGGCCTCTGCTTCCAGCTTTCGGACTTCGTCCAGCATACGATCATTCTTGGCCTTGCGATTGTCACGATTCAATTTCCGCTGATCGCGTTTTGCTATTTGTTCTAGCAGAATGTCTTTTGCTTCTTTGACTGACGCTTTGATGATGTCGAAGTTGGTAGACCTAAACTCGGCAGCGGCTCTTACAGCTTCTTTTCGCGATGCAGTCGCTTCTAAATCGGCGTCCTCTTCCATCTTCTGGAGTTTCTTTAGGTCAGTCCGGTAGAGGTCGCCGGTCCACTCGCCCAGTATTTCGTTCTTGGCGGTAGCACCTTGTTCGACCGTATATACGGTTGGTTCACCATCCGAGTTCTTGACCGTGACGTCTTCGACCCCCAGTTTACCAAACTGTTCTTTTGTCATCCCAAAAGTTGCTTCAAGAAACTCTTCTGTCGGATCGTCTGCAAACAGTTGCATGAAGAAGTTTCGAGCCGCAATCGGACTGCGTCGGATCGCCTTACCGTCCCACAATTGTGGCGACACGAACTTGCGACCTAGACGTTCCTTGTCGGTCATCATACCAAGTTCGACCAGTTCGTCTTCCAGACGCAGATTGTAGTCGTGCAAGACATTAGCTTGCTCTTTGGCGCGTTGGATCACCATCATGGCGTTCCCTTTGCCAAACCGGTCGATCAGGTTGTCAATCACGGCGTCATCAATGTCTTCATGTGCCGCTTTTGCAATGATGTCTTCGAACTCAGTTTTGCTAATAGCACTGGTGGTTTCTTCAACAGCTTTGGCCTCACCGGACGCCATTGGTCCCGCCGCGACGTCAGACGCTAGACCTTTAAGATTGGCCCCAAGATCGGCGGCTTTTTCTTTCGCGCTCCGCAAGCGACCAGCGTCAGCACCCGCCATGTCAAAACGTAGCTTTTCGAAAGCCTCGTTGACCGGCCCCAAGATTTCCATTCGGAATGTCATGATGCGGTTCGTTGCGACTTCTTCCATCGATCTGGTCGCCACACCAGCTTCAGCGGCCTCGTCAATCATCCCACCGCGATTGTACAGTTGAGACGTGATGTCTCTGAACGTGCCACTGTTGGACGTCATGCCTCTAATGAGTGGCGATGCGCGACCTACCGTCTTTGTGACGGCAGCAAGACCGGCAGCACCAACGGCTTTGACACCAGCACGGGCCACACCTTGTCCCATCAATGCGCCACGTTTCGCCATCTCGGAAGACTTCACCGCCGCCGCACCAACAGATCGACCGGCGCCCGTCTCTGCGACCGCCTCGTACACCTGTTTGCCGTCGCGGGTGACACGCTTGAGTACGACACTTTCTGACAGTGACTCTCCAAGACCACGGACGCCCATGCTGACTTTGCTGTCAGGACGGAAGACGTAATTCGGGTTCGATGGGTTCAGAAAGCTGTCACCACGTCGTGCCGAAACGAATAGCCCAAGACCACCACCGAGACCGGAAGACAACGCGGTGTTCAATACGCTTTCTTCGATGGTCCGCACGTCGTTCATTAAGTGCAGACCGGCTTCTTGTACGACACTAAATTGTGCACCAGCGGTCGCCCACTTAGCTGGCTTACTGTTCATTAACTTGCCGACTTTACTTGCGGTCCCTAAACGCTTCGCAAGGTTGACCCCAGGTATTAGCGTGGAGATATCAACAATGGACCCAATGCCACCAAGCAGCATTCCAAAGCCACTGCCGTTTTGTAGCTTCGCACGGTCTGCAACTTGTGCGCGGAACGATGCCACACGGGCCTCGTATTGTTGCTGCGAGTACACCATGTCAAACTGACCGTCTTTGACGAAAGCTTCCATGTCGTTGTCTTTGTCGCGGTTCGCGGTCCAGTGGGCATAGACATTAAAGTTTTCGTCGGGCCGGTAGTCAAAAGTGTTGGCGTCACGACCACGGTCGAACCCGTAGCGGATCGTGGAGCCAATCCACGTTTCTTGCATCCACATCTCACCGGCTGTGCCTATGACGCCGAGACCTTGGACGTTGTCTGTAGAGTACCGGCGGGGGATCGATTGGACCGTCTCGACGTTTGTCTGAGTAGTGGTCTGTTGGACCGTTTGTTCTTCAGCCATGTCGGCTCCTGTTTATCTCGATTTGCTGGACTATTTACGGATTTGTGGACGTTTAGATTTACTCACGCCACCAAGGTTTGCCGCAATACGGTCACCCATGTTTCCGAGGTTAATCGAAATGTCTGTCTGCCATTTCTTACCGGCAGCTTTCAGTTCTTCTTGTCGAGCAAAGCCAATCATGGACGCTTGTTCAGTCAGTGTGGCTGACGATAGTGCTTTAATTGCATCAACTTCTCGACCTGACTTTAGTGCTTCGTAGAATGTTGTGCGTTTACTTCCCTCGTTAAAGTCATAAGTGTCCGTAATGACGGTTTCACCAGCATCGTTCATCTTAAAGTTAAATACACCAAGACCTCTGGCAATTCTTGTTTCAGGATCAAATAGCCCTTTCAATAAGGGTTCTTTAAGGATCGTTTCGTTTGTTGTCCCTAAGTCCTCGTATTTGATGTAAGAACGTCCGTCCGCTCTGGCTATACGTATAGCTTCACGCATGGCATCCAATCCACCTTCGTTGAAATCGGCAGACGTTAACTTGCCCCCAGGACGCGCAGCGTTACCTAAGAAGTTCACGAACTCTGATGTCCCAAAGGACTGTACGGCTTTCGTAACGCTTTCAACCGTGTCCAATGCGTAGTCCGCAGCAACGTCAAGTGCTTCACCAACAAACGATCCAATCACTGCACCGGCCCGATTGAAGACCGTACCGTCTTCGATATAGGCGTCCATGAGTGTTCCTTCAGAATCGTAGACTTCACCAGATGTACTGATGGTGACCTCAAAGTCTTCTTCAGCGGTGTCGGTGATAGTGCCAAATGTGTAGTTCGATTTGTCTAGAACTTGACGGTTACGCTCAAGGACCGATTGTACCGTCGATATACGATCCTCTGTGTCTGCTTGTGTTGCCGCTGCGCGTGACGCTCTTTCAGCTTTCTTAAATGCACTAACGGTAGTCATGTTGGTATCGTCCAAGAATGCTTCTTCACTAACCGGCTCCATCGTTGGCACGGCGTTCTTTGGATCGTCGCGACCTTCAGTGTACAGGAAGGTCGATAGATTACCGTCTGTACCAATCACGATCTCATCGCCCTCGACCAGTTCACCGGAGTCTCTCGCAGCGATGTAATCACGGGTGTTGTCGAAGAACATCGCGCTGTCCATATCGACGTCAAGTTCTGCCAGCTTGTCATTCATTGATCCGCTGATCTGCTTGAGAGCGTCGTTCATCTCGCTAGACATCCCAGCGTTCTCAATCGCCGCTCCGAGTTCTTCTGCAAGTGAAGTAACTTCGGGTCCAACAGGTGGTGGTCCAAGTCGTGATACAGTAATTTCACCGTCTTGGTCAGGCACGACAACAGGCACAATGTTGTTGTCTATTGCAGTGTCCACCGGTGCTGGCTTTTCGACGCCCAGCGCGATCTCCAGTTCCGACACTAGTGCTTCCGTTCCGACACTGTCGGGCCTCAGTCGTGGTAGTAACGATCTGGCGACACCACCAGCCGACGCCGGTACGGGCATATCGTCAGGTCTCAAACGTGGACGTAACGAACTCTGCAAGCCATTGTCTGGTTTTGTCGTTGGTCTCAGTCGTGGGCGTAATGATCGCTTGACGCCACCACCTTGGACCTTTGCGCCCTGATTGGGTCTCAATTGTGGTTTCAACGAGGTCTCTGGAGCAGTGACTTTACGTGGCTTGGGCATTCCAAACATCGCGGCGTAACCGCTTTCAGACGCTTCTCTGATCACATAGTCTGGTCTATAATTCGCAAAATGCATCGCTTCCTGTTTCCGACGCAACGCCAACGATTTGTTTTTCGTTCCGTTAGACTTGTCGCGTATCTCAGTGATTGCCTTTTTGACGTCGCCGTTTTTAATGTGTTTCACTAAGTTCGGACCGAGTAACGCAGGGTTGTGCATCACCAGTGACGTTAAGGTCATACGCTGTGGTCCACGCAATGGTGCACCATCCGTCAACTCAGAAATCAGCTTGTCCGCTTGGGCGACTTGGGCCTCGTACAGCGCACGGCTGTCACGGCTGCTAATCCCTTCAGTTCCATTCATCAACGCTTGCATCTGCTTGGGGGTCTTTCCGAGTACACCCGCCGCAAGCGCAAAGTTCTCAGCGTTGTCCAGATTGAATTCGTAGCCAATGACATTACGACCAATCGCGTCTTTTTGTACGTTCTGACTGAAGATGCGGTGGCTTGTAATGAAATCAAAACGATCACGATTGTAGTCACTAGCTACAGTGTCGAATGCTGATGGTCCAATCTTTGAGTACACCTCGTTCTCCAGCATCTCAACGTATTCGCCGTGTGGTAGGTCCAGCATCGTGTCCTCAACCGTGACACCAATAGTTGGGCTGACGAACCCCCCGTCGCGATACGCACCACGATACATTTCGTTTAGCAGACTGTTGTATTTAGTAGGGTCTCCGACGTCGTTAAGTGTGGTGATGTCGATAGGATTTTCAGTGAAATAGTTGAGCATGGTGTCCATTTGAATTTCCTATTTAACTAAGTAGAACGGCTTGGGGCCACCACTGCCATAGCGGGTGGGTTGATACTCACGCGGCGTAAGAGCGAGACGCTCAATGTCTGCCTGAGTCAATTTAGGTGTTCCAATAAATCTCGGCATGACAATCAATTCGTACTCACCAATCGCCACATCTTCACCGTATCCAGTATAGATCGGCTCTAAACGAATTCCTGGTCCAAAGATTGCCACGGCGGCTGCACGATCTAGTGCAAGATCACCTGTGAAAGTCTGGCTGTATTCCCAATTCGCTGAGTTAGACAAAAAGCCACGCTCTTTACCGGACGGGTGATACCGGCTGTCTACTTGTATCGCTTGACCGACTTGAAGTGATACGGGCATTCCGTTTTCGTTAACAACGATCTGTGAGTTATCTCCGAGTCGAGGTATAGGTTTCGCTGTAAGTGTACCTTCAGTGAAGATCGAAAACGCACCATTTTCAATGTTCGATATGTCATTCTCCAAGGTCGCAACGGTGTCTTCGACTTCTCCGGTAGCCGTGTTGAGAACCTCTTTGCCCAGCACGATACCACCAGCCGTGTTGGTCGCTTGCCGTCCAGACTTCACGATGCCATTTTGAACCCACATTTGATTTGACACAGCGTTGAATGCCGCTTGTTGGACATCCTCAGTGCTGTAGTCACGATCTTGCGACATCTGATAGGCCACGTACACTTTACCAGCCGCCCTCAGTTTACGTTGAGTCTCAATGTCAATCCCACTGATTGATGACCATAAACCTGTAAATCGCCACTCATTTAAAAGCTGACGCTGTATCATCGCGCCCATTGCGTCTTCGTTAAACAGTTCAGTGACAGTTTGCTCACGTTCACGTTCATTAGCGGCATCAGGTACTAGGATTTCACCCATGCCTTTGCCGTCTAGTTGCTGCATTGCTTCAATAAAACCTGGATTAAAAGTCTTGGCGGCGGCAGCTTGTGGGGATGCACCGTTCCGCATTTCGATAAACGCCGCCTCTGCACCGAGTTTTGCAGCAAAGTCGTTCTTTGGTAGCAATGAGGCTAGACTTGCGCCGGTCGGATCGGCAATCATCAAGGCTTCCAATGCGTATGATTGCTGTGCTGGATCGCCCGACGTCAGGTGTGACGCAAACTTCTGTTGTACATTCTTAGGGAAATTACCCGCACCGAAAGTCTGAACGTGATTTTTCAAGAACGCCCCAGCTTTTACTGACGCGCCATCGACACCCATTGGTGCATTCCGATTAAGCCAATCTAGGGATGCGGTTTTGTTTTCGGATGGATCATAGGATGGTGCGGGGGGCAATCCATTAGCCACGCTGTTCATTGCGACCTGATTAAAATGGTACTCAGCAAGCTTTGAGCGTTCTGTGTTCAAGTCTTTTTTGAACGCAGCGATCTGCGTCATGGAAATCCCTGGAGTATTCTGCATCTTTGCGACTACGGCAGACCCTCTGTTTCCAATCAGGGCTAGCTTTGCGTATTCGTCCTGCGTGTTTGTCAACGTGGTGTTAAAGTCAGAAGACATCTGAGAGAACGCCTGTTGTCCTGCCATCGTCGTATTGCGCTGAACAGCGTCCATCAACGAGGTCTCTGCTTTCGCGGACATGATGGGGAACTTCTGTGCGATTGATGGCATCTGAGGTGCGCTTGGGTCCATTGGGTCTTGCGCTTGGTAGTTCATATGAGCAATGAATTTAGCGATCCCGTTCTGGCTCATACGTCCGGTCATCGCAGCGTTCACCATGATCCCCAAGTTTCTTGCTTGAAGTTGACCGGTCGTTTCACCAGCCCGTGATGTACCGCCTTGGAGGATCGAATTGAACGTCGCTGCCGTGATCTCAGGCTGTGCCATCTTGTTGTAGATCGACCGGCGATACTCTAGATCAGACGCTGCCTTTTGACGTCTAACAGTTTCTTGCGCGGCGGTGACTCGTTGCGTCTCATAATTGGAAGCCCAAGCGGTCTGGATAGCCATATTAACTGTTGGGTCATCCGTCCCGTCTTGGTAATTGTCTCGCCAGTAAGCTGACGCATTCGCTTCGAAAGTCGAGGGTGCACGTTGCGCTTGCGCGAGGGCAAAGTCGCTATACATCCGTGACCCAATGTTGGAACCAAGGCTAGACTTAAAGGTGTCAACGAAATGCTTATTGCCTTGCTGTTCGACACTTGTTGTTTTCAACGCTTCGCCTACGTCGCGAGACTTTGGGTTCTCCATGTAGTAGTCAGTCGCGGAGACAGTCGCTTGTTTCTTCATGTCCACCGCGTATTCTTGCGCTTCGATCTTTTGGTTCTGAAAGTGAGCGTCTTGGAAAGTAGCAATTGTGTTCCCTAGACTGCCAAAGAACTGATTAAAGGCATTCGTAAGGTCACCACGAAACGGGTCTAGCCCAGCACCTTCGCTCTGTATCTGGGGAACCTGTTGAGCAAAAGATTGCGTTTTGACACCAGCGAGACCACCAGTGGCTCCACGATAGTTGGTCTGTGACCGCGCCATTCTAGCCATTTTATGTCCCTTTAATAGCGTTTAGCTGTGAGTGTTGTGCGTAAGTATTTGCACCAATCTGCAACATGCTTGACGTCTTCTGTAACTTTGCGCTGACCTTCCGCGCATGGGTTTCAGCCAGCGTATTGGTTGTCTGATTTTGAGCCAGCGTCGTGCGGCTAATGTAGTTCTGCTTGGCAGCACCTTTTTGACTTTCCAGTGCCAACAGTGCGTTCTGTGAGGTCTTGTCGAGCCTCGTATAGTTCAACGCATTTCCATACGCTTCTTCAAACAGGATCGTACCAAGACTTGCGTCAGACAACGCTGTTTCGGTTGCCCTCATTGTGCCTAGCGACTCGTTTGCTGCGCGAAGGGCGTCTGACTTTTCGTCAAAATCGCGTGACTGTTCGTCAGCCATTTGCCTGTTGGTCTCAGCATACTCGGCTTTGGTTTGTGCTTGAGCCGCTGCGTATTCTTGCTGTAGCTGCGCGTTGGCTCTAGCTGCCGCTTGGTTAGCTTGTGTGTAGGCAGCATCTTGTGCTTGCTGCGCCATGAACATCTGACCCGCCATCAAACCCGCTGTTATTGGATCGCACATGTCGTTACCCCGCCCGTGTTATTTCGTTGAACAAACCCGTGTAATCTATCGACGTGATGTTCATGGGTTTCTCTGTGTCGTTCAGTATTTGGATTTCCACGGTGTCTGATCGTGACATCACTGGACATCTAAACGATCCTAGTGGTGCAATCGCAGGGACACCAATTAGGTTGGCTCCAGACCCGATGACCCGTCCCGTGAACTGAAAGGTCTTAGCGTCTCGAAAGTCAGCGGTGACTTGCACCTTAAAGTGACCCGTGTCCTTGAAGTTGAACTTCATGTTTTTTAGCTGAAAGCGTCCGGTCGTAATAGTCGTTTGCTGACTACTTGGATCACGCGGGTACAGCTTCGAAAGGATCACGCGAGAGGTGAACGTGGTCCCAACGATAGCTGCACCGCCGCTAAAGTCTCCAACCGCTGTGATCGTGTTGCTAGTCGGGTGTGAGACATTTAGAACTTCACCAACGAGGCCGGTTGTAAAATCTGTAGACAACACGACGGTCGCGGCTGATTGGTGTGGATACGGGGTGGTCCAAGTAGTCAGGCCCGTACCGGCGGCATAGGTTCCCGTCAGTGATACCTGACGATCCATGCTGATCTGATAGGGATGCTTTTCGCTGGACAGCTCGTAGCGCAAGAAGATTTTCTCAAACACAGTCGTGCCGTTGCGCGTCAGGACCATGAACAGTTCACCGTTGATGATCTGCATGAACTTAATGACCGAGCCGGTTCCAAACGTCCATTTGGTCCAAGCTGATTGGGCCTTGGTGTCGTTGTCGTAGTACATCTTGTAACAATAAAGTGCGTTTGGTTCTGACTCGCTGAGAACTAAAATGAGATCATTAGTCGGATCGCCGGTCATTCTTACGATGGGCGCAGGGACATACGACAAGGCGTGAAGTGTAATGTCTTGCGCGACGTTTGACACCGACGTGTCATCGTATTGATACTCAAAGACCACTGCGTCTCTGCCCGACTGAGCCGCAAAGTACAGAGTGTTACCAAGCGTAATCGGGCGGCACTTTGGTTCTGTCAGATAGGTCGTTGCGCGATCCACACTGGCAGTCGATGGGGCCAGCCTCTCGCTTCCGCTGACTTCAAACTGTGCCTTGTCGGATGTCAGAAAGAGTGACTTACGGAACGCTGTAGCGTGGACCAAATTGTTCACCGTGTCTGAGGACACTGTTAGTCCAAACCCGTCAGAGTCTAGCGATTGTGTCGAAAAGTCAGGCCAAAAAGTAAAGTACTTACCGGACTGACTGAAGAACACCGTTTCGCCAGACACAAAGCCCAGCCGGTTGCGGTGGTAAAACAATGCGGTAACCTTCGATCCCACAAAGTCTGGATCAGGGACCGTTTCGATGTCACCAGCGATCCTGCTAGCGTAGGTTCCTTGTTTGAACGTAAAGGTTCCATTAGCGTTTCGAATGAGAAAGTGCGGCATCGTCGTGAGGTTAAACGCATTGTCAGCATAAGGATCGGCACTTTCGACCCAACCGCCTTCGTCGGGATCAAACTTGGCCCAGTAGCCAAACTGTTCGCCGTCCACGTTGGCGCCGACGCGAATGTTGTAATTGGTGGGGGCGGTCAGCGGTAAGTATTCCCGTTTAGACACGACCTCTGTCATGCTCCACGGACCATACGTCGGGTCCGAGCCAGCGTGTGCGATGGTGAACTCTGCGTTACCTTGGATGACGATGGTCTGGTCGAGTACCGTGTGGGTAAACCCAGAGGGCAACGAGATGTTCGAATTGATATTCGATTGGACCTCAGTGCCGCTAATAGAGTTCCCACTGTAAGACCAAATGGTACTGGTTGATCCACCTGTCGTTATGCTGATTGAATAACTAGTCGCATTGTTTGTGGTCCGACAGTTGATCAACGCTTTGTACGGATCGGTGTAGGTACTGGCAGTCATCGCCACGGTTTTCTGCGCGTTGGCGATCACAGTGTAATCTGCAAGTGTCACGAAAGACACATCGTCTCGTTCCGCACCCGTGATGTAGCCCACACCGTCTGGCGTGGTGACGGTCTTTTCGACCCCGTCGAGATCAAACACTTTGATCGTATTGTTATTTACGACGATCATGTATTGTTCGGCAGCGTCACGGGCGTATGCGTAGATCGCCGGTTTGTGACTAGCAGAGATACTCGACATGTTCGAAATGTGTCGGCTCGACGGACGGCTTTCGACACCACCGTTTACCACTGAGACCAATACGTTTTCTGCTTCTTGTACTTGTCCTGGGAGTCTGACGGGGTCGGGTTGTCGGCTGACACCTTGGTATAGCGTTTTGATCGCTTGTTGGACTAGTTTACCCATTGCTATCTCCCCGATATCGGTGAGTTGCGGTAAGTCGCGTAAGACATGTACGAACTGCTAGTCAGTATGTTGTTGTCTTCATTTTCAGCTTCCATGTCCATCAGAGCCGCGTAGCCTTCTTGCTCTTGTCGAGCCGCAAAGCTGTCGAGCAATGTGCTGCCCATCGCGGACTCTTGGAACTTACGGGCCGCACGGAATGCGATGTAGTTCTGAAGTTCAAAGTTCAGCGCATCGAAATCTAGCGAGATCAAAACGTCTACTTTGAGATCACGGTCGAAGGTGTAGACATAGTTGCCGATATCAAACAGCTTACGTTTACCGTCCTGTTTGCGGACCGTCACGTTGACGTCCTTATCGTCGCCCACGGTGTCCACGCGCAGGTACTGGTCAGGCACCATTATTTCGTTGTCACTATTGCGACTAAGCGTAATTCCTAGTTCTGAGTTTTGCTGCCAGCCTTTAGCCAGAACCTCTTTGACCGTCTGGTCCAGTTTGAGTTCGGCGGCTTCAGCGTCGGGCAACCCACTAGCCAAACTGCTCACTGGTGTTTCACCAATGACGTTCAAGATAATGTTGACTGCTTCTATCTTGGTCAGCATGACGTTTCTCCAAATTCAAAAAAAAAGGGACACCCACAGAATTACCCGTGGATGCCCCTTAGATCGTTTAGGCTTTCTTAAATTCGATAGCCATTTCTGGACGCATAGTACCGTGACCGACGAACATTTTGGAGACCATAAAGTCTTCTAAACGACGCACGTCGCGCTCAGTTTCCATGCTGATGTCAAGTAGCTTGACGGTCGCAACAGATTGCGGACACCACATCACACCCACGGTGTTTGCGTAGTTTGCCCGATACTTGCTGTAGACGGTCGTAGTTGACGTTTCGTTGGTAGTCGGAATGTTCCGAGACTTAACGATTGTCACACCGTCGATCAACATAGTGTCAGCACGACCAGCAACACCACCGGTATTCGGCTGACCCGCAAAGTCGCGGTTCAATACGAGATACTGATTGCTAGCGTCTTGAGCGTACTTGATCGCGTCAAAGACTTCAGTGGTCACAGCGAGATATCTCGGCATGTCCTCTGGTACGTCTTTGTTGAACAGTACGATGTTGGCGTTGCGGATCGCTTCGATCCACTCCTTACCGTTGTACACACCAGAGCCGTTAGGTGCGAGACCAGTGTCAACAATCGATGAACCACCAGGAAATGGTGACACAGCCGCTTGACGGGCTGCAAGGATCATCTGACGGAACACGTTCTGGTCAAACACTTTCGCCAGCGCACGGCCCATCTCACCAGAGATGATAGAACGCATGTCGAAGTGCGACAGGATACGGTCGAGGTCTGCAATCGCATAGTGAGACACGAGAATGTCATCTACGTTGATTGTCAGTTCGCTTGTCGTGAAATCATTGCCGAGCATTTCCTGCCCAGGAGTATGATATTCACTCGTTGCTTTCCAAGTTTTCGGAAAGCGGTACGACTTTGCACCACCATTAAGTGATTTCACGGTGTGCTTGTCGAGGGTCACAGTCGCGTTATCGAAAGCGGTGAGAACTTCGCCGCCAAAGATATCAAGATAAAGACTACGGTTGTCTAGTGATCCACCAGACGTCGCGCCTTTACCAAAACGAACTGGACTACTGTTATCGCCAAAGGCCATTTCAGTCTCCATTTGGTTAAGATTAAAAGGTTTCTTTTCGCCTTCGTCTTTTCCAAGAAGATTGTCCGACGTGTCGGGTCAAATTGTAATCAGTGTAGGGCTAGGTCACTTGGAGACTTGCCGGTCTCAGTCAGTAACCTCTGGTTGCCGTCAGCGGGGCAAGTGCATTCGGCAGAAGCACGACCGCAAAGCAAAAAAATAGAGGGCGTTAAGCCCCCTAAGTTTATTTTTTGGGAAATCCCTTTTTCATGTTCGAGTACGATTTAGCACTCACAGTTGATTTTGACTTGGGCCGAGACGTTCCTGCCTTCTTTCGGGCATTCATGTTGGCATATAGACCTTTTTTCTTTGGCATTATTCTAAGTCCCATTGTGCACGTTGCATTTTCATAGCGACCTGTTGCCTAAACGCTGGGTCACTCTGGTAAGCGGGGTTCGACATATCCGCTTTCATCTCGGCTTTGGATCGATAGCCAGACGAACTGGACGTGGTGATACCCGTTCCGTTCAGCAACGAGGGTTCACCTGTTGATTGCTGTTGTCGGGTTCGTAGAGCGTCGATTGCGACTGTCCAATCAGACGATCCGAGCATTTCGTTATAGCGATTTAGTTCTGTTTCTGGGACGTTGTCCTTCGCCCAGTTCGACAACGCATTCCATTCCGCTTCACCGCCAGCATACTCAATTGCTTCCTTGGTGCTGGCCTCTTGCCGGTACACCATGTTATCGACATACGTCTTAACAAGTTCACGTTGCAGACCCACTTTAGCCAATGCGGCGTATGCCTCATCTGACAGATCACCATTGGTCTGTATTTGTGTCTGTAGTTCGCTAGGGTCCAGACCGGCGGTAGTAACGATATCAGCCACAGCCTCGTCGTTGCTTTCAGTTTCGCCAGTAGTCTTAGTGTCTTCTGTAGCCTCAACTTTTTCCGGTTCTTTTGGTTTACCATTGAGACGATAATCAAGTTCTTTTGCGTGATTTTGCCAATCGTATTGACCTGTCTCAGCGTTATAGAACTTGTCATGACCACCTTCTGGTTTTGGCTCCACTGGTAGTTTCTCAACCGGATCGACTTCTGCCACTTCACGATTGTTGAACTTGTCAGCCATCGCTTTGTTGTATTCTGGACTGCCTTCTGTGATCGTTTCTTGTTCTGCCATGCTTACCTCTCTTAGATTGTCGTAAAGTTCGTGCGATTACTGTTGCATTACTTGTTCACCAGCCATACCGCCGACTGCTTGACCGGCAGCACCCGCCATCGCTTGTGCGCCTTGCATCATTGCGGCTTGCTGTTGTTGTTGCTGTTGGATTTCTTGGACTTCTTCCTCGGATCGAACAGCGTCGGGAAGGTTCAGCCCGTGGAACGCTTTGCCCAACAGTTCGCTGAACTTAACGTAAGCCAACGTCTCAGGCGGCATCCCTTGGATAAACTGGAGTGCAGTTTGTACACGCGAAATGTCTTGCTCACGACCGAGTGCTTCGAGACCCGTCAGGATTACCGGCTCGACCATTCCGTCAGGCCACGGCGGTAGCTGTCCGCTGCGTTTCATTTGGAGAACGAGACGCGACATACGGGCTTGCTGCATATCACTGTTTAGCTGGCTGTAGACACCACCCAAAGTTCCTTCGAGTTGTTCGGTCATCTTACGGACTTCGAACGCTGTGGTACGCTCCGAGTCCCTTACGGTCTCCGCGCCCATTAAGAACGCCGCCGACAGTTCGCGTGTTTGTCTTTCAAGTTCGTTAGCACACAACTGCATTCCGCTGTTGTTGGCGAACTGTAGCATCACGACGTCTTCTGGATTACCTACGATGATGTCACCGTTGTTAGCCTTCGCGAACCGACGTCGCAAGTTAAGACCACCGGCAGCATTCGGACGGATCATCGTCACGTTGCGACTAGCCATTGCGGCCCCGTCCAGCATCGACTTAGACAATGCGTCAACCGTGCGTAGGTCTGGCAGATGCTCATCGACCTTGCCGCGACCGTAGTCCTCGCCAATCACACTGGTGTAGCGCAACGCATTGTATGGCAGCGTTTCGTATTTGCCCTCAGACCCAGCGACTTTCTTGCCGTTGATCTCTTGGTAACAAACGAAAACGCCCGTCTTGTCCATCTTGCAGTGCGTGTAGAGCGGCACAGAGTTCTGTGAGAAATCATCAGCCGCCACCAGTTTCCGTGCGGATTCTGGCAGTGCTTCTGGACTGAGGTACTCTTCAGTGATGATCTCTTTGACAGCACCGGTGATATCACGCGACACGCAATATTGGTCTAAACGAAAGACACGAATAGAGTTGTCGGGCTGCATCATTTCGAGGGCATTGCCGGTGACCAAAAGATACTGGAGCGCGAGGTTAGTGCTACGTCGCCATTGTTTTCTTTCGATCTCCGCTTGGATCAACTGTTCGGACAGCACTAGTCCCTGCACGATGTCAGTTCCAATAGCCATCTCACCTTGGGCGATACGTTGCTCTGGTGGTATGTCTAGCTTGAAACTTGGTTTCCCTGGGGGATACATCGCAACCATTAGCCGAGCCGAGAGAGACACAACGGCTCTTGCGCCGAGACCTTGGTACGGTTCGGGCATCGTGCTGTGTTCGTTGTGTCCCTCTGGGGGCATCAAGTAAGGGATGGTCAGTTCAGCACAATCCCGTGCGCGGCGTAAGTACGGATCACGCTTCGCCTTCATCTTGGCGTAACGGGCTTTTGCAGTTTCTGCCATTGTATTACCCTTTATTGGTTCGTGTTGATCCCAGTGCCAACTGACCGTGCGGCATTACCGCTACCCAGTTCGATCCTGAGATTGCTGCGAATGGACTTGCCCTTTTTTTTGTTGGACTTCGCTGTGGAATACGCCTGTGAGTCAGGCAGAATTGCCGCGCTGGGCGTAGGTGCTGTCGGGGCTTTTAGTTCTGGTGGTGGCGGCGGGGGTGGTGGCGCAGGGGGCGGCGGAGGTGGACTTTTAGGGAAACACATTAGCTTAACCTTTTTTGTAGAGCGACGGACGGTTCGTCGAAGCCCAGAGTTTCGTAAAGAGCGATGGTGCGGTCGTGGTGGACACCAGTTGAAACGCCGAGACTGATTGTCAGGACACCAATGTCTTTGGCCCACGCTTCGTATGCCTTGATTAAACGCATCGCAGCGATCCCGCCGCGCTTATCCTGTTGGACAAACAAAGCGAGATCAGCCGCGACACGATCCTCGGAAAACCACTGGGAGAACGCTGTTCCAAGGAAACCACCGACCACGACAAAGTCATTCGTACAGACCAGCGCACAGTAATCTTTTGGATTATCGATAGCGGTGCGTACCAGTTGTTTGACCTTTTCGTGATCGAAATAATATTGACTGAAGCGTGGTGACTCAAAGTGCATGAGTGCAGCAAGAGCCATCACGACCGGTAGATCGTTGTGTGTCATTTGTCTGATCATGGCTCACCGTTCTCATAGTCTTCTTTGATCAGGACAAGACCGTCTATGAATTCGCGGACGGCAGCGTAACGATGCGCCAAGATGACATCCTCATCGAACTGTATGCATCGCCGTGGATGATGTTTGTCCAACGCTTCGATAAACTTGAGTGTTTCTAGCGGTAAGTCATCCATTGGCAGAAGTCTCCGCTTGGTTCCACCGCTCGAAATTCTCTTCGAGAACTTCTTGTGTCCGATAGCTGGCCTTACAGATCGGACACTGTCGTTTGCGGCGTGTGTAATAAACGTCGTTACGGATTACCTGCGACGTGAAGACTACTTTAGTCGCGTGATTGCCACACACATTGCAGCCCACAAGATTCATCATAGGCCCGTTCCTTTCCACAGCTTGAGTTGCGCTTCAGCTTTCGCCAATTCGTGGCGAAGTTCGTCTGCTTCCCTCTTTTTGAGTTCATAAAGTTCTTGGAGCTTCTCAAAGACCACTAAAAGATCGCTGAAAGAGAATTTATGGATGTCACGATCAATCATGTCGTTCACCGTATTGGACATGCGCCAGTGGCACATTCATCGTCCATCAGTTCTTCGAGCGTGTTGTACAGTTCGATGTCTACCGGCAGTAACTTGTCGTTGTACTCATAGTACGTCTCAGCATCGACAACTTCTTGGGGTAAATATTTGTATCCCAAGTCCTCGGCTGTCTTCGACGGATCATTACGAAACAACCAAGATACTCCAACGTATGAGTCCCAGTTCGCAAGTAACCAATCGACAATACCTTCAGCCTCGCTTGGGTCATAAGAGATCGTAACGGAACAGTTCTGTTCGACGTAATGTTCCATCAGCATCTTGTAGCGGCGTAGCTGGTCGATAGCACTTTCGAGATTGACCTGTTTACCGTTGACCGAGTCGAACTTGAGGTCTTTCCACTCGACCGGAAAGGTCACAAGCACAGCGTCTGGGTCCATTGGGTTCGGGATGACCTTGTAGTTTGCAGCTTCAAGCATCCCCAATATCGGGTCGTGTCTACTAAAGTTGACGTTGTTGAAGATATAACGACCCAACGGTTTGTGCACACCTTCTGGACAGTCCATGATCTTGCTGAGAGTTCCACTTGGTTTGACCGTCGTGACATTCTTGGGACGTGGAGTTCCCAGTTCGTCGCTCATTGAGTAAGCAGCTTGAACCACAATGTTTCTGAGACTCTTCAGATCGTAAGCCGACAGGTGACCACTGACGATGCCTGTCAGTCCCACACCGCACAACCTCAAGAAGTCGTTGTTCTGTTGCCAAGCCTCTTGCAGAATGCCGTCGTTAAAGTTCACACACGTTTGTCGATAGTTAGCACGGGCGACGATCTTTGCGGCGTGGTGCAAACCATTGGTATCACCTACGAATTTACTAACGTCAATTTCACAGAGGTTGCATACGCTTTTGTCAGAAAGTAAAATCTCCGCGCACGGATTGCATCCGTCGAACCACGGTGCCCTCGCTCTGGCAGCTTCACCGTTAATAAATCCTGGCTCCGACCCGTTGCTGTCAATCATTAACTGAAAGATCGATGAGAGTTCTTTGCGGCTTGGCTTCTGGTTAAAGATCAAACTGTTGTTCGACTGAGAGCGTTGCGGATTGTCTATCCAATGTTCATTCTTTGCCGTGGCGAACTCTTCCCACTCGGCTGATCCGTACTCAACTAGACAAATTTCTGCGCTGCGACGGCTCGACAAAACTGTGCCTAACCAGTTGACGATATCCAGAATGTCCATCTTCTTGAGCAACTGACCGGCACGTTTAGACATGATCGTGGCGATAGCTGTAAACGCTTTGGCAATCGCAGCGTCACCAGATGATATCCAACCGTACCCCGCCAAGCGATCACCGGCTGGGCGTATTTGACTAAAGTCAAGAACAAGAGTGTCCGCTGGATACTTACCGGCCATCAACTTGCCAACAGCTTTAGCCCATGCCTCTGCAGAGTCACCAACAGCAATCGACCAGACCTTTTTGTCTTCGTCCCAACGCTCGACGTTGTGGTCACAGCCGCCTTTAGCTTTACGCTTGGACCGTTTGACCTCGACGTTCATTGGTTTCGTAAAGCCATTCAACGTGCCAGCCCGTGGTACAAAGCCGACGCCAGCACCTTGCAATAGGAGCCACAAGATATCGACAAGGTCACTGACAGTTTTGGCGTGGGTAAACGAACAGTTAAACATAGATGCTTCACGACGCTTACTGATCTCTGTGCCGCCAAGCCAAAGCGTCCGTCCACTCATAGAAACCTTGCGGTCCATCATTAAGCTTTTGAGAACGGCAAGTTCGTTGTGCATTACGTTGGTGACTTCTTTAGCCCCAGCCGCACGACACCAGAGCCAGCCCTGATGGTCGATCACACGATCAACTGTTTGTTCCCAGCTTTCGAACTTCGTACCGGCGTCATCCAGAGGACGGTTGTATGTGCGGCGCGTGATAATCTGTGCGCGTGTCGATGGTGATTTCATAGGATGTCCTCTAAATATGGTGGGCGATATGTGGTTGGCTTCAAGACTTTGCCGTTGGCACTATAGACAGCACCATCATCACTAAACTTTGTCATGTTCGATGCGTGAACACGCTCGTATGCCTTTGAAAGATTAAGACCAAACGTGGCGGCAAACCCACTGAGGGTGTACTGAACGTCAGCAAGTTCTTTCAGTAGGTGAGCCTTCAGTTCGATGGCTTGCTCGACTGTCACTGGTTCAAAATCAACATCGTCCATCTTGTCGATTGCGTCGAGAACCTCATCGACTTCTTCAGCCAAAAACTTGAAACGCTTATAGCACTCAGCTTTGGTGAACTCGACGTTCAGCGGGTGCCGTGCAGCCTCTGCGAATTCCTTGTAAGTTTCTTCGCGGTTCAACAGTTTATCCAGTGCGATCTTAGTCATTGCTCACGACCTTTGTTGAACTCGACGATGAGCCTTTGGAGATACCACTGCGCTTTTTGGAGGTCCGCTTCCGCACGGCCTTTGAAGGCGTATCGGCTGACGTATTTGATGACGTTGCTGACGCAGACCGCTTCGTTGCCTTTGAGTTTCTCGCAGACTGCAAGACTGTAATCGATGGTTTCGATGCCGTTGCGGAACTTGTAGTGGGCAGGGCTGATGGTTTGTGCCAGATCGTTTCCGTTGGATGCCATAGGCGTACTTCTCCCGTAGTGTAATTGTAATCTTCGAACCGCAATATCCTTGCGAGTTGCATCATGGTGATTGCGTATTTTGTGGTCAGTCGGTTATCGACAAACGCTGCGACCGTGGACTGCCAGAGGTTTTGCTGACTGCCGCTGTCGAGTATCTTCTCGGCTTTCGCTGGGCCAATCCCTGGAATGCCTCGGTAGTTGTCTACGCTGTCACCCGTCAGGGCTTGCTTGTAGATCAACCGGTCAGCCATCCCACGGTTTGTCCTAAGTGGTCTGGTCATGCGGTCGGGGTTGTAGAACTTTGTAGGCAGGGTCATCATGTCTTTGTCGATTGAGATCACGACAGGGTTCGTTAGGTCAGGATGCCCACTGAGAATTCCCAACACGTCATCAGCTTCAAGACCGGCGAAGTGGACTGACTGATGTTTGTCTTTGAGGTACTCAATGACCGCGCTGAGTGCTGGTGGGCTTTCAGAACCTTTACGATTGCCTTTGTATTCGGGGTAGATGTCGTGGCGAAAGTAAACCCGCGACGGACACGACCAGCACATGATGATTTTGTTTGGTTTAACTACCCGTGTCCAGTGTTCGACCAACAAGTCCGCTTCACGGATCGCGGTCTTTGGGTCTCCGATTAGAACGTCATCGAAGCGGTCCATAGTTTTCGCAGCCGCCCGATACGCAATGATATCGGCGTCAATTAACGCAACAGTCATATGATTTCCTTAGTGTGTTTCGAGCCATGATTTGCCGATGTCGTATGACCCAGAGGTCGGACAGCGGAGACCTAATCGTTCCCCTGCAAGGGTGATTGCTTTGGCAAAGAGTTTGCCCAACGTCTCTGCAAGTTGTGGTTCGCACGACAGTTGGACTTCATCGTGCACGTTGGCGCAGTAGTGAAAGCCAACAGGCCGGTCGTTCACCACTAGTCCCTCGCTGACGCAGAGGTCGAAGTGGAAAACCTGCACGGCTTTTTTCATAAGTATCGCCCCGCACGATTGGAGCAAAAAGTTTAACGCCGAGTGTTCACTCTTGGTTGGTACACGACGCTTATCGACACCCAAGATGTATCCCTTTTGGGATTTCTTAACGACGATGTCTGAAAGTTTACCGAGACCCACGACACCTTCACCGATACGCTTACGTGCTTCCTTACCTTTCAGCGGACTACCGGCGTCCTTTAAGATTTCAGAAAGTTTGCGGTCGGACGCACCGTAGAGGTATGCATATGTGAGACGTTTTACGTCATTTCGATTTTCAATTTGTACCAGCTTGCCGGTCATCGAATGGACGTCGGTTCCTTTGTCTTTGTCACCCAGTAATAGCTGATCGCGATACCGACCTTCATCGAACAAGCCGAGGTATGACGCAAGCATTCGCAGTTCAAGCGCGTCTGCGTCGATCCCTACGAGTAGGTGACCAACGTCTGGCTTCCAGACCTCACGCATCCGTGGGTCTTTCTTATCGATATTCCCCATGTTCGGGCCGAAATGTGAGCATCTGGACGTGGTTGTCCCAAGAGTATTGACCTTGCCGTGGACATAACCACGTCTGGAGACACACTTGAGCCACCCGCTGTCACCTTCACTGATCTGAGAAAGTTGCTTTTGGCACCGAAAGTATCTGCTTAACGCTTTGGCTTCTGGGTACTTGAGGATCGACAAAACGCCTTCATCAATCTGAGGACTACCGGCGGGGGTGAAGACTTTGGGTTTCCAGTTGTACTTTGCGATTAGGCGTTCAGCGATCTGCTTACGGCTACCAGGATTAAAGATTTCTATACGATCCTTGAGACGCTTGCCGGTCTTTTCGCTCCACCTTTCGTGCGTGATGGGCGGGAAGATTTCTTGCAGTTCCGCTTCGATCTCCACCATCTCGCCACGCATCTCCACCGCCAACGCTTGTGCCGCTTCGACGTCTAAGCGAAACCCGTGTTGTTCTTGCAGATGGATGACCCAAGCGAAGTCATGCTCCAATTGAATCGCAGCACCCAACGTGTAATCGATCAGCGTCTGCAAGTGCTGATAGACCTTGGTCGTTACGGCGACGTCTTGATCACAATACGCTCCCATCTCTGGCGTGAAGCGAGACCAATCGTCGTAGTCTCCTTTCGGGAAACCAAGTTGTTCACCCCATGCCGCGAGGCCGTGACGTCTGCCGGTGGGCTGGACTAGACGTGAGACAATAAGACTGTCCCAGATCAAGTTGCGATCCATCACGTCATCACCGTAGATCATCGCGAGTGCTGGGTAATCGAACCCAACGCCGTTGTGGAATACAACACGATCAGCGGTGCGTAGTCGGGCGAGGCCGTGTCTGATCGGTGGGTAATCAGGGTGATCGGCGTAGCACGTCACCGTGCCATCAAGTGTGCCAATCGAAATGCAGTGCACTTTGGTCATCTGATGGAGTAGTCCATCTGTTTCAATGTCGGCTATCAGAATATCCGGTAGATTCATTTTGTTTACATATCCTCAATGTCATCGAAGTTGTCTGGATTTGCTTCATACAGAGTTGCTGTATCGTGGTCGTATACAAGGTGACCCATTGGTCCCGTGATGCCCACGTATCTGTTCTTTAGACACGCGACCTTCAGTATGTCTTCACCACCGGAAGCGTCACGACTTACCGCGACCACGGTGTCTGCGAGTTGGGCCACCGATTGTGATCCACGCAGGGACGAAAGTGTTGGTTCGGCTCCGTCTTCGAACCCCTTGTCACCACCTGATCTGCGTAGGTGGCTAATGAGTATGATCGAACAGCCATACTGTTCACTGAACTGACGCAGCTTCGACATTGTGTAGTCGATCTGTTGTCTCTCGGACCCCGTGTTGGAGACCATAAAGTCTGCCCCACTGAGTAAGATCGACAGGTGATCTAGCACCACGAACTTTGCGCCCAGCGCGACCACCATGTATCTCATTTTTGCTAACAAATGGTCACTGTCTGCCGAGCCGAAATGATCGAACAGCGTTACCAATCCGTGTCCAAGCGAAGAGTCAAATGCGTCTTTGCGCTGGGCCTCAGTCAGATCGTTGGGTAGGTGCAATGGTTTCTTTGCAGCAAGCGACATGAACCGTAGTGCTGTGCGACTGACGCTCTCTTCGAGCGCAATGTATGCGACGGGTTGCTGTTGGTTTACCGCCAGATCGTAGGCCAACTGAGCCGAGATCGTACTTTTACCAACGCCTGACCCAGCCGTGAGAACCAAGAGTTCACGGTCACGCAGACCATAAAGTATTTTATTCCAAGCTGGAAACGGGTACGGCGCACCCATGTCGATATCTTTGTTGATGTCATCCCAAAGTTCCTTTGCGTTAACGACACCGTCAGGTCGTTGGGTTTTCGCTTCGTAGACACAAGTGATAAGTTCCTTCACGCGACCAGCGATCAGCATCTCACCGGCATCTTTCAGCGGCGTGGTGGCGATCTTAGCTTTCCCTGGGGTTATCAGATCGGCACACTTTTGTGCTGCTTCCGCACCCGCTTGGTCGTTGTCGAACATGAAGACCACCTCTTGGTAACCTTCGAGGAACTCAATGTTACGAGTGATCGCTTTGGGACTGCTTTGTGCACCACTCGGGATCGACACGACAGGCCACGCTGGGTTTACTTGGTGGTACGCGAGGCAATCGATCTCGCCCTCGGTCACGACGATACGTTTACCACCTTTGTTGGTCCAAAGATGCTGACCGAATAGCTGCACCTCAGTCATATCGCCTGTCGTATAGAATTGCTTTTTAGCCGCTCTGATCTTCTGGCCTACAAGCTGACCGGCTTGGTCGCGATACGGTGCTACGTGAACCGGCTTGCCGTTCTGTTCAGCAAGTTGGTAACTGAATTTTCTGCAAGTCTCTTCACGTATCTTGCGGTTCTTAAGTGCCGAATAGTAACCACTGGTAATCAGGTTGCTCACTGGCTGTTTCCTTTTTGGTCGTATGGTCTCTCCGAGCGACGTGTAGCGCGAACAGGAGAAACAAAAAGTGTGGTCCGTGTAGACACTCAGAGCATCACTCGAACCACACGCACTGCATGGCTGGTGGGCCTCAACCAAGGCCACGTTGCTGCGCCTCATAGACAGACGCCGAGCGGTTCAGCACGTACTCCACGTACCGTTGACCGGTCGGATCGATCTTCCGTTGTCTAATGAACGAGTAACCGATTATCTCCATGTCTTTGATCCTTCGAGGCAACGCACGAATGCGGTACATGCTCCGCGCTTCCATGTCGTTGATCCGATAAGTGATCCGAAAGTGACGTTTTAATGTGTCGATTTGCGACATGTTTAGTCCTTTGAGTTTGCGTAGTGGATTACGATTGCTGGTGCCTCATCTGGTTCAGCGTATCGTTTGCTAATTGTCAGACAGTTCACCTGATCGTCATCCCACCAGATTCCAGAATGTGTAGTGAGGCTGTCGAGTATACCTTTGGCGTAGTTATCGACGTCGCCCCGTGGATACGCACGTTTGCCAGTGCGTGGCTTTGGCACCACGGCTTCGACCACCACGTCTATAGGTCCGCTCATTGGTTCTGCGACGTGGTTCTCTAAAGCCTTTTGCATTTCTAAACGAAAAGCTTGGTAGGTCTTGCCGTAGTAAGTTCCCCAACGAGACACGCGAGGCCGTGACGCTGGGACCGGCGTGACTGCGAGATGTATTGTCAACGCAGCCGCTCCGAGGTGACGCACTGCGCTAGATGTCGAACTCGTCATCGTCATCGTCCGTGGACTGTTCGCTTGCAGCGATGTCCGCAAAGTCATCATTGCCAGCGTTACGTTTGTCGCAAAGCATCACATTGCGTAGCTGCCCTGACACACCTTTGTTGCCGCCATTTTCGTAAGGATTCAATGCAAACGACGCTCGAACCAGATCGCCTGACATTGGGACCATACCGTCTGGTAGCGGCTTCTTGGTGTCATCAATAAATCCTGGCTGGTACTTGGACTTACATGTGATCGTCCAGTGACCGTGAAATTCTTCCTTCTTGTTCTCATCGCCGTCTTTGTGAGGCATCCGTAGAACTTTAGGTACGCTTCCGAATTCTTTCTCAGCGAGGTCGTTGGAGAACTCTTCAATTTGAGCGATGAAAGTTTCGACCGTTGGGT
>Ga0208793_1000174_pt1 | contig 44783 bp, 32 predicted proteins | sample 17_taG_FD_184092 | JGI IMG/M metagenome (GOLD analysis project Ga0208793, IMG submission 184092) | Marine viral communities from the Subarctic Pacific Ocean - 17_ETSP_OMZ_AT15314 metaG (SPAdes) (version 2) | ecosystem: Environmental > Aquatic > Marine > Oceanic | place: Pacific Ocean | collected... | reverse complement strand
TCGGCAACGATATCAGCGGCAGTTGCCAACATGAAATCTTCACCTACAACTTTGACACCATTAGTATCTTCTTTAATGGAACCAATACCACGAGAAGAAACACCAAGCATCACACCTTCATCAAGAAGCGATTTTGCAATCTTACCCATCGGAGTATCAAGCAGTTGTGCTTTACCTACAAAATTATTTCCTTCCTGACGGAGAGAAACAATCTTATGGGAAACACGATCTAAATTGACAGTAGGACCATCGGGATGTCCAAGTTCTCCAAGAGCACGTCCTTTATTGACGAATGATTCGTTATATCTTCCAACTTCTTTTGCAAGAGTTGAAACGGGATACATTCTTCCATTGCGATTTTTAATTTCGCCCTGAAGGAAAGTCCCCTCAATATACATTTTTTTACTAGAACCTTTGCCTTCGGTGACAAATTTGACGCTAGAAATTTCTTCCGTGATTAGTTTCATCAGGCTACTCCGGTAATTTGAACTTGTTGGACATATACACCCGAAGCAGTTCCAACTGCTGCTACTTGGAAAACATCTCTCAATTCACCTTCACCATCAGTGATTGGTCCTACACTGGCAGTGTTGTGGGCAAGAGTAAGTCTAGTGCTAAAATATCCAGGATCTCCGTTGGAATTTCTGCTGAAAGATCCATTGAGAACTGAAAGAACTGTAAGTCCTATTCCTGAAGTACCACCATTAGCACCAGCAGGAACAATTCCGGTCAGTTGAACTTTATCTCCAACTTCGAATGGACTCCCACTTCCTGCAGGAAAATCAATAGTTGTAGTAGTACCAGTTGTGACACCAACAACTTTTTGCGATTTTGGTCTTCCAATACTCAGTGTTGCCGAAGTGCCTGTTGGAATATAATAGTCAAATCTGGATGAAGTAGGATCAATCCCAGTTACAACATGTGCATCTCCACCAAAAGCAGTTATTCTAACAGTATCGGTAAAGTGAGTCATGATACCAGATGTTGCTGTTGCTGCAGAAGCAGCAAAGGATACTCCGCTTCCTACCGGTTTATGTGCCATTATTCTTGATCCTCAGATGATGATTGGTCCTCAGGTTCTACTTCACCGAACATAGAAGATGCAACTTCTGGTTTGAGATTATCAATCCTTTCAGTTGCTTTTGTATATAAAAGATCTTTAATTTTATCACTGACTTCTGCTGCTGAAGAATCAACAGCAATCAAATCTACAATTTCTTCCATAAAAATTAATATAAGTCCTATTCAGTTATTTATATCTCTGCTTTTTTAGTATCTTTTTGCATCTCTGCATCAGTGACACCACCATCAATTTCTGGTTCCATCGGTACATCGCCCATTGCTCCAACATCCCCACCTTCTGCAGGTAATGGTTCTCCTGTTATAGGATCAATGGCATTGGGGTCTGGAATAATTCCATCTTCAATTTCTTTTTGAATTTGTTCATCAATTTCAATAATTTCAGCATCAGTTTGACGAAGAACTTTCTTGCGAACATACTCATTTGAGTAGAATTTGCCGATGTAAGGTTCAATCGTTGCAAGCGTTCCTAAACGCTCATTCATCATTTCGGTTTCTTTTAATTCTGCGAACTGATTATCATAAAGGAAATCATATTGAATATGATCACTAATTTGATCCCAATCTTCTGGAGTACAAATATTTTTTAGAATTAATTGAGTTCTCAACATGTCATTAAACATGTTTGCAAAACGCTTTCTCAGTCTTCCAACAAACTTAGAAAACTTAAGTTCATCACGAAGAATTTCTGAAGAACGACCAAGATTAAATCCACCATCGGCAGCAATTCTTGATTCTGGAACTCCAAGTGCTCTATAAAGTTTCTTTTGGAAATACTCAATATCAGCAAGTTCTCCTAAATTTTGACCACCAGGAAGAGTTGTGATTTCAGTTCCACGACCACCTTCTCTACGAGGCAACCAGAAGTCTTCCATCATACTCATAAATTTACGATCATCACGGATTTCTCCGGTGTTCGCATCATAAACGAGTTTATTTCTATAACGAGACATGACCTCTTTAAGGTATTGCTCTGCTTTTACTTTAGGAAGATTGCCAACATCAATATAAAAAATACGACGTTCTGGTGCTCTTGATAATCTATAGATGACCAAAGAATCCTCAATCATTCTGAGTTGATTGAGTGCCTTGATTGCCTTGTGGAGATAAGAAAGAACTGTTCCTTTGTTACGATCTACAAGTCCTGATGTAACATAAGTGACAGAATCTTTTGCAATCTTGACTCCTTTACCACCACCTCCTCCAGATAGGGAATTTGATGGATAACTTGGTTTTGGTGTATAAACAAAATATTCTTCAATTTCTGGAGACAATGCATTTGATGCATCTTCATCTCTATTTGATCTCAAAGTTATAGCAGTGTTCTTATCAGGTTTTTTCTCCTGACGAACAAACTTCATCTTCATTGGATCAATATATCTTAAATCTTTGATTCCTTCTTCCGGTTTTTTGACATCAATTACCTTCAAGTAATAGATTCTTCCGTCAACATACCAATTTCTAAAAATTTCATGAGACTTTGAATCAAAGTCCATTATTTCTTTGATTGTCTTAAATTCTTCTCTAATTGCTTTTTTTAATTTATCACTAGCATTTAGATTGCTGAGTTCAATTTCAATCGGTGAGTCATACAAATCACTCACAATTGCTTCACTAATAACATCTTCAATGGCACCATCCGCTTCTGGATGAAGTGCCATTTCACGATATCTTTTTATTAGTTCTGACTCATTTCTGTATGCACCTTCAATATCTACATAAGAACCATAAAAACTACTTGCAACAAAGTTATCAACCCCGTCCTCGTTATTAGCAGGAACGGGGGAAACTATGGAAGCAGATTTTTTTTCTTTGTCCCCAATAGAAAAACCAAAAAGTTTGGCCATATTATAGTAGTTTTACTCTGTTTGACTATTTAGCTGATGTTTTCACCACCTGCTGATGAGGAAGTTCCTTTATATGCTTCCCACCACTGAACTTGCATTTCTACCGTAAATTCTTCAATAGTATCAGTTGTTTCATAACTTACGTCAATTGTAGAAATATTAGTGGGGAAAATATCCCAGAACTTATAGGATCTGAGGACGGAACCATCACGATCCAATTGCTTCACAGTAGCATCTTTTTGATATGCTTCCGGATCTACAACACCTGTTGCATCCGACATTTTGTTAATTGTATTCATCCATTTTTCAAAGGCAGAACGAAGGGCAAAATCAGTATCGTTGATGACAGTGATTGTCCAAGTTTCAAAAGTTCTGTCTCCGGCAATCTTTAAGATACGTCCTCTGAATGGAACATCGATAGGAGCAATAGTAGATGCAGGAAGAGCAGCTGCTTTCACAAGGAATCTTGCTTTCTGTAAGACATCATTATCAATTGCAACAGCATCCGGGAATGCTAATTCTACTTCAAATAGATTTGGTCTTGCTCCACCACCAGATAATCTACTTTTGAAATCACTAATTGTTCTTAGTGGAGTGGTGTTTAGTTGCTGACGACTAGGCATTTTTCTTTAAACCTCGTTTGTAATTAAGTAGAATTAAACAGAACCAATAACTTCTTCGAATGAGACACCTGTGCGTGTGGCAACAAATGTCAGACCAATGAAGTTAATCGATCTTGCTGGTTTGACAAAGATGTCTGCTACAAACTCATTATTATCTATAATAGCAGCAGTGTTGTTTGTCTCATCGCAGACAACAACGTAATCTTGAATACCTCTCTTTGCCGTTACATCACGGAGGAAAGGTTCAACAATATTCACGAAATTAGTTCTCGTGATTTCATCATTGAATTCAAACAATTGATCTCTAGCAGCAGCCTCGATGGCATTTTCCAGATAGATGAATAAGCGACGAACATTAATGCGATCAAATGCCGAAGACTTGGCAAGTGCTGTCTTGTCTCCGAAAAGAATGATTCCTGAACCAGCCTGGAATACGACTGGGTTAATTCTGTTGGAATACAGAACATCTCTTTGCTCTTTTGATGGGTTGTATGTAAGTTTAACTGCATTAAGAATGGCACCTCTAGCAGTTCCTGCCGGAGAGAACCAGGGGAAACTATTAATGTCAGTTCTGACGCATGTTCCGGCAATATCGCCGTTTAGAGGCACATAGCGGAAAGTGTCTGCAAATCTATCATACATGTACTTGTATCCACTATCAAATACAGCATAGGATGATGATGTTAATGGAGAGTAGAAACTCAGAACATTATTAGTGATTTCAACATCATTATTAACGGTTACTGAACCAGCAGAAGAGTCATTAATGAATGCACCTCTATAAGGTGAAATAAATGCGACTGCATCTTTTCTGATGTCAGCAACTGCAATAACTTGTTGAGCAAGATTTTGCGCTTCTGTCTTACTATGATTTCCTGAACCCATCAATAAGAAATCTACGGCATAAGCATCATTGTTTTGGAATAATTGATATCCTGTTGACAACTTAGAAACAGTTGCTTTTAAACTATCAACTGTTCCGATTCCAGAAGAACCATTATAATCTTTGCCGCTTACCAAAGTCAGATCTTGTCTTCCAGTTGCACCAAATATAATTCCTTTGGCATTCTGATCCCAACCAAAATCACCCTGTGGTGTGAAGTCACCACTAAATCCGGTCGTTGTTAATCCAACAGGAGCACCACCACCAAAAATGAAGTTTGAGTTAGTTTTTAGATATTTTCTCCAATAAGCAGGAGAACCAGCAGAGAATTCTGCATCCTTTGCTTTGGAAAGATTTAGATGTTTTTCAAGAACAGTTCCGGCATTTCCGGTAATTTTTCCATCTCCATCAAGAACTACAACATGAACCTCATCAAATCTTGATCCTCTTGCCGAAGCATAATCTGAAGTCCCTGGTCTATCAGCAATAACATTCCACTGAATAGTTGCTACACTGGTTCCAACACCAACATTATTTGTTGAAGTTGCAAGAGTCTGCTGATCAAACCAATCTGCTCGTGCATTAACGTGTGTGTGTATGCCAGCTGCTCCGGAGCTATTGACAATTGTAATATTATTGGATGTACCAAACCGATAAATTCCGTTCTGCTGATAATCAACAGCGGTTTCTGTTCCTGCAGCAGAGACATGAGATACGACTTTAACGTATGCTTGTGCCCCCTCTACTTGAGTAACAATTCCTTTCAGAACTCCGTCAAGGGTTGTTCCTGCACCAACACCAGGAAGAACGCTGTCAATTGCCTGCGTTACACCAAATCCCACCGTAGCAATTCCTGTAGCAGGAAGTTCTAAAATTTGGTCTGCTTTACAATCAAGAATAGCAACTCTAATTCCATTTGCCCAAGAACCGGGGTTTTTGCTAGCGACAATTACATTAGGAACGACATTCTCGTCATAACCCAATTCTTCGTAATGATCTGTATTCTTAATTTTAATGCTTGTATCGGTATTACTGCTATCTACAGCATTCTTCAGATCGTCGTCATCTGCTCTTACAACTCTTAATGATCCACCATATGCTAGGAATGATGAAGCAACCATCCAGGTTTCATATTGCTTATCGGAACCATATGGTTGACCAAAATTATTCAGTAAATCATTTTCATTACCAATAAGAGTTGGCAATTCTACTGGTCCCTGTGCAAAAGCACCAACCATTCCGCCTGTCTTATTGCTGGAAGAGTCAATTCTTCCTTGAGTAAGGTCTACCTCTCTTACGACAATACCGGGAGATGCTAAATTTAGCGGCATCTTAAGTTCCTCTCTCAGTCCTAGTTTATTCTAAAAATATTTATTAAAACGGGTATTTTCATTGGGGAAACAATGCATGAACACTACCAATCTGGATATTCCCACACACTTTTTAAACCTTTATCTTTTCTTTTTTTCGATATTCTATTTTTCGTACATTCCTTACATTCATAAGAATATGCCGATGGCAAAGTTCCCCTACCTTTTCTTATCAAATAAAAACCTTCCATCAAATCTTTCTTCTGACCACAAACTCTACATTTTCTTTCGTAAAAAAGAAGGTGTTCAAGTTCTAGCTGATCGTCAAAATTCATTACATATAATCCCACATATATGATCTATCTCCGTATTCATCAGTGTGCCAACGATCACCATTATTATCTACAAAACTACCACTATCCTCAAATCCATCAGATATAAATCCAAATGGAGCCATGTCCTGTTCTATCTGATCTCTTTGATCTTCGTACAATCTTTTTCTTACATCCTGATCGGTCATTTCTTTAAAATACTCTTGTTGCACTAACCAAGAAAAAATAACAAGGCACATTGCAAGGTCATCATTACATCCTTCCTCTGCTTCAAAAGAATTGTGTTTTTGAGAGAATGTAGTTAGTTCTGAAATAATATCATAATCTACTGTAAGTAACTTATCATCCTCTAAAAGTGTCTTTAAATTAGAGCATCCTAATTTTTTAACTGCGGCAGTCATTCTTACACCGAGTTGAGTTTTCTTTCCAGAAAATCCCTGTCCGACAATCTGACCATTTCTTCCTCTCATGGAAGCCATTAAAATATTTTGATACTCTAAATCGTATTGAAGAATACTTGCAACCTGATCTCCAATGTCATTTACTTCTATCATTAAGTATGCTTGATTATATGCTTTAGCAACATCAAGAATAATATTTGGAAACAACATTGGTTTTATTTCGTTGTTTCTGTATTTGGCAATAGCTTTATATGGAAATTCTGTTGTATCAAAGACTATGAATGCAGAGTAATCATTTCCAAGTCCTCTTGCGACATCAACAGTAATTATATAATTATGTTCCTTTATTGGATTCTCATAGATATCAAGACCAGCATTTCTTTTTATCGGATCTTCATATACAAGGTTTCTAAGTTTTGATGGATTGATTAGTGTATTAACAGAACCTAAGAATTCGCATTCAAACTCAACTTTGAACTGTTGTTCAGATGTGTTTGCAATCGTAGTATCCTTCCATTCGGCATCCCTACCGGGAACTTCACTCCAATGGACATCAGTCGGGATATATTCGTTCTTGCCCCTCTCAGCATCGTGCCACATACGGTAGAAGTGATTCATACCATGTGGTGTAGATACGATAATTACCTTGGTGTTTTTACCAGAAGTAATAGTAGGATAAACAGATGCAAAGAAAGAATCTGCAACATGGTTTGGAACGAATGCAAATTCATCAAGAAACAGAATATTAAATGACATTCCTCGGACAGCACTTGCAGATGTAGATGCTGCTAAAATTTTACTTCCGTTTTCTAATTCAATATTACCTTTATTCCAAACTAATACACCCTGTTGCATCCACTTAGGAAGATTCTCATATGCTGTTGCAAGTCTTGCTAAAAGTTCTCTGGCAGTTGCTGCTTTGTTTGCAAGAATACCAATATTGACACTATCATTGAAAATAAGATAATGAAGAAGATATGAAATAACAGTTGTAGATTTACCAGTCTGTCGTGGCATCTTGCAGATATTAAATCTGTTATTATGAAAATTATTAATTAATTTTCTTTGAAAATGATATGGATGAAACTGTGTCAATCCTTCATCCAAAGAAATAATTTTTATATAATTATTTGCAAAATATACGGGATCTTCTTTACATTTGAGAAATTCAATAATTTGATCTTCTGTAAACTCAATCGGCGTATTTGCTTTTTTTAGGTTGGGATTACCTAAGTATACACTATCAGTCATAATTTAAATATAGAACTATTTTTCGGAATTACTATCTAAAAATCCTTTCTTTAACATTTTTGATAAGTCTGAGGTAGAACCAATAAACACTGCATTGTTTGTGACACTGCTAGTTTTACTTGTTGATTCTTCATCTACCTCTTTTACCTTTTTCTGTAGGTCCATCAATTTATCAGTCGTATCGGCAACTGATTTAATAAGTTGACCTGCAACTTCATATGCTCTGGGACTTCCACCTTCGCTAGCAAGTTCCATTATACCATTCAAAGTTTCCTGACCTTTTTCAATCAAAGAATATAAATTTGCTCGGGTATAATCATAATCCTTTTTAATATCCTCTGGTTTTGATGCAGATTTTGGAGAAACAACATCAAGAGATTTGGGTGTTTTATCTACCTCAACAATGCTGCTCTCAACATTAAGTGCTTCATCCAAATTGTCATAGTTATTTTTCATATCAAATTATAAATCAATTTGTCTTGTAGGACTTAGATCTTTGGCATCACTATGATGACTCCAGGTTTCAGAGAAACCAAAATCATCATCTGGTCCTGCATTTAATGGATCTGGAGTAAGTGTATATCTGACTTCGCGTTTTGCTGTTTGAGTATTTGTAGTGGAATGTTGATCGACAATAACTTTTTTGATAAGTCCATCTGTGGTTTCGGCAACAGGACCAAACAGATAAGTTTTTGCAGTGAAACTTAAAGTATATATTAATGCTCTTCTACTCTCAAAAGATCCTTCATAATCATCTTGGAAAGAAATATTTTCTAGCACTATGGGTATGTCTCTTTTTTCTCCAATAGAACTTACTAGATCTACTGTTAAATTAAATGATGGTTGAAAAAATGGAAGTATCTGTTCAATAATTTGTAGGGCATCATCATTCAATTTGCTAAAAACACTTAACTCAAATCCAATGTTATAAGGAACAGGCATAAAAACTTTTTTCAAATTTGTCCCATCTGATGCCTTGAATGTTTGTGTTATTCCCGATTTTCTTGTAGGATCATATTGAATATTTGTCATCTCAAATGACATTCTTGGCAAAGTTATGGCAATTGATTTTGATAACTCTGCCTGTTCTTGAATTTTTGCCAAATACTTTTGTTGTGGTCCATATGCCAAACCAACCTTAATATCATCAAGAATCGTTCCATCAGATTTTTTGTGTTTAATATTAATGTTATTAAACAAAGTTCCGAAAGAAATAATTGTCTTTCGTATTATTTCATGGTAATAATAAGTTCCTAACATTAATATTCTCCGAAGGGATTACTTTCACTAAAATCTAATAATGAATCTGCTTCCAATTCAATTTCCTCATTGGAATCAGAGGGTTGATCATGACTATCAAGATCATGAGTCTTTATAGTATATGTAGCAGTTGATATAGATCCAACGATAGTTTCACCTTCAAAGAACTCGCCCGTATTAAGTGATACTCTCAGTTTGGTTTCTCCAATAACTGTTACGGTTCCTGCAGTAGAAACTTGAACACCAGAATCAAAGTCTTTGACAATAGCAGTGACTCCAGAACTTTGACCCGTGATCGTTTCGTTGTAGTAGAAAGTTCCAATACCAGAAGTAGGTCCAGAGAACTCAAGACTTATTGGACCGGATGTATATCCAATACCAGAGTTTAGAATTCTTACTGTATTAATTCCGGCACCAGCACTAGCAGAAGATGTAAATATTGGATTAAGAACGGCAGTGTTGATTCCTGATGGAGGAGTAGCAACATTAACATTTGGAGTAAATGAGTATCCAGTTCCGGCAACACCAACAAAAACTTGCTGAACACCAAAGGTGGTAGAGATGGAGCATGTTGCAGCTGCACCAGAACCCCCACCACCAGCGATTGTAATAATTGGTGCCACTGTATATCCAGCACCAGCATTTGTCATTTCAAGTCTAAAGATTGAAGTAATATTAGATCTCTGAGTTGTAATGGCAACCGCAGATGCTTTATGCCCCCCTTGCGGTGCATCTGAGAAAGTAATTGTTGGTGCTGAAGTAAATCCAGAACCATCATTATTTAAGAATATCTCAGTAACACGACCACTTGATACTCCAACAGTTGCCTGTGCAGTTTCGCCAACTCCAACAAGATCAATTGTTGTGATGTAACCTTCATCTTTCAGTTGATTGTCAACTTCGGCAATACTGGTGTCAATAAACTCATTTTCATATTCAAACAATTCACAACTCAAATCATACGTATAAAGTTTGCCAAGTTGATAGAATGGTTTTTCATGTTCTACTCTTTTTATTTCAAACAATCTTTCTCCAAGAGGAAAATAAATCAAATCTCCTTCTTTTGGTCTTGTAATTAAATCTCCAAAAGTATATTCCGTAATTTGACCCTCTCTAATACCAGAAGAAATTCCTTCAAGAAAGGGAGCAATAAACTCCTCGAATCTTTCTCTTGATATTGTCAAATTTACTTCATTTTTTAATCTTAAACCAAACTTCGTCATTATGTCGCTGTCTGGCGTATAACCATCAATATTATTTAAATATGCTTCTATAAGAAAACTATCATCAAATTTTGATGATTGAATTTCTTTAATAATATTATCGGTTTTAAATATTTTTCTTGGGAGATAGTATACCTCTATGCCATGAATTTGTATGTGCTCATTAACCAAATCCTGCATGAGCGATTGCTCACCAGTACTACCTTGCAAAAAATAAGAATTTAATACCATGATAACTATCCGATTAAATCAAGAGGTGGCAGTTCATATTCTGAAGACATTCTTTGCTTTATGTCATCTAATTCTCTTAAAGCATCATCATATAATTCTCTTCCGTTAAGTTCTAATCCACCTGGAAGTTTTGCACCTCTAAATTTTAATAAATTTTGTCCCCATTGTTTTTTTATGAGAGCAGTTAAATATTTCTTCAAAAAACTATCATTATATACATTAGTAAATGTATTAGGATCTAAAATTCTATAACAATCAAGAATCAAAAAAGTATCTTTCTTTTCCGATTTCCAATCAATATCCAAATATAATCTATTTTGTCTTTTATTGAATCTAATTTGTTTATCAGTGCTCAATAAAAATTCAATATCCTCCAAATAAGTTTTAACCATTGAATATTGAAGAAGTTCTATTGAATTGAACTGATATATATCATTCAAAAATAACTGATATTTAATATTAAACATTCCGTTTGATATAGTGCTACTATCAAACCTAAACACCTTTTCAATTCCGATGACTGAATCTGGGACTTGAATGAAATTAGAATTTTCGTAAAAATAATTAGTTGTTGTGGGCATACCACTTACTGTAGTAGTTATTCCGGATGTTGTTACAATACCTACAGTATTAGTTCCGTCAACTTGAGCAGTTCCTCTGTTAATATCATCCTCTGTGAGTTTATATTTGAGATACATTCTCTCAACACCATCAAAATGACGTTCCTGAAAATATTGAAGAGCATCATCAACTAAGTCATCTAGTTGATCATCATCTATATTGATTTCCAATACTGGAGCTCCCAACTGCCTCAGTGAGTAATCAACTAATTCCTGTCTGCTTGCTGGTTTTGCCATCAGTATGTACCTCCATCGATGAGTCCGGCATCAAGTGTTCCTGTAACATTTACATTAGTAGAGAATGTTGCAACACCAACAACATTCAATCCTCCAGCAGTAATTCTTACATCATCATTAAAAATAGAAACATTACCAAAGGTTGATACTCCGGCAATGTTGAGTTGGTCTAGATTTGCACCACCAACAACATCTAATCTGTTGTTGGCATCTATTAAAGAACTGAAGGTCGCGACACCGGCAACGTTGAGATCATCTACTTGAGTATCACCATCAACATCAAGAGTGCTATTGATATCTACAGCATTCAAGAATGTAGAAACACCGGCAACAACCAGTTCATCAACATCCAATTGCCCATCAATATCTAAACCACCATTAGCATCAATAGTAGTAAATGTGGCAATACCGACAACATTGAGTTGGTCTAGATTTGCGCCACCGACAACATCAAGACGATTGTTTGCATCAACAAGTGATGAGAATGTGGCAACACCGGCAACATTTAGATCATCTAATTGAGTATCACCATCGACATCTAATGTACTATTAATATCAACAGCAGCACTAAATGTGGATACACCAGCAACAACTAATTCATCTAAATCTGATTGACCATCAACATCAATACCACCAGTACTAATATCTAATTGTGTAGCACTAGTAATTCCAGTAACATTAAGTTGATTTATACTTCCAACAAATGTTACATTACCTGTGAGTGTAGATACACCAGCAACATTTAATTGGTCTAAATTGGCACCACCAACAACATCTAATCTATTGTTTGCATCAACGAGAGAATTAAATGTAGATACACCAGCAACAACCAGTTCATCTGCATCTAATTGACCATCTATGTCCAATCCGGCATTAATATCAACAGCAGAATTGAAGGTAGATACTCCAGCAACAACTAACTCATCTACATCTAACTGCCCGTCAATGTCTATTATGCCGTTGATATCAACAGCACCAAGAGTAGTAATTCCAGCAACATTTAATTGGTCTAAATTAGCACCACCAAAAACATCAAGACGATTATTTGCATCAACAAGAGAACTAAAAGTCGCAACACCAGCAACATTAAGGTCATCTACTTGAGTATCTCCATCTACATCTAATTTTACACCAACTGATAATGTAGCACCATCAAAAGTAAAATTTGAATCGTCTTCAAGTTCTCCACCAGTTCCGACAATTACTACACGATTATCTGTAAGATCCTCTACTTTGAATGTATTTGCCTGACCACCAGCATTTATATCAACAGCAGCACTAAATGTAGATACACCAGCAACTACAAGTTCATCTAAGTCAGTTTGCCCATCAACATCCAATCCTGCATCAATGTCAACCGCAGAATTAAAAGTAGAAACACCGGCAACAACTAACTCATCTACATCTAATTGACCATCAATGTCTATTATGCCATTAATATCGACAGCACCGAGTGTAGTAATGCCGGATACATTTAGTTGGTCTAGATTAGCACCACCGACTACATCAAGACGATTATTGGCATCAATAAGACCAGCAAATGTTGATACACCAGAAACATTTAAGAGATCGGTTTCGGTGCGTCCAGTGACATCGACACCTTCAGCAGTAGTGGCAAATTTCTCATTGCCATTATAATATAATTTTACATCCTGATTAACAGTAGCTTTAAGATATGCCTCACTATCATCTGCTCTTTTCAGTATGAGTGAATCACTACGAATTTTAAGATCATTAGTAGAATTTTTTATATGACTATTGTTGCCAGTTCCATGAAATATCTCAAGATCATCACTATTTCCAAATTTTAATCTAGCATCATCAGAAAACTCTAAATCATTTTCAGAAGCATCAAATGTTATATTCTGACCAGCAGCAGCACCCTGGAAAACTACGTCAGCATTATTGAATGTAGTGACACCAGCAATTACTACTTCATCTAAATCAGTTTGTCCATCTACATCTAATCCAGCATTAATATCAACCGCATCATTAAATGTTGATACGCCAGAAACGACTTGAAGTCCTGCGGCATATGTTGCAATGCCAATGAAAGTTGATACACCACTAATCTTTAAATCAGTGAATGTGTTTGGAGCAACTTCAATTGCTGCTTCAATAGTTGCTGTGGTAGTAGCATCTAAAGAAACAATATTTTGAAGTTCTCTTCCACTACTGATTACTTGTGTAGCACCTATATTGAGAGATGCTACACTCGTAATACCAGAGACATTTAATCCTCTTAAAATATCAACGGCAGCATTAATATCAATTTCATTTGAGAAAGTTGCAATACCAACAACATTTAATCCGGCAGCAAAATTTACATTCTTTCCTACTGCAAAACCACCACTGACAATTACTGCACCAGTTACAGTTGATTCTGATTGAGTGCTTCCCGAAAATGTTACTATTCCTACTGAATTTGTTCCACCACTAAATTCATATCCTTCTGTTGAATCAAGAGTACGACTCATGAAGAATTTATTATCTGTGGCATCCCAGATTAATAAATTGCCATCTGTCTGAGATGATGAATCAACGTCAGTTAGATTGAGTAATCTTGATGGTGGCGCAGAAGCATTGGATAATACGCGAATTACGTTTTGTGATCCAATTCTATCGTTTATGCTTGGCATTACCTAGTGACTCCGGCTCTTACTAATGCTGACCCTTCAACAGCTTTATATTCTTTTCCGGCACTAGTTATCTTTACATCATATACATATCTTCCCGCTTTTAACGCCACTGTTTGAGAAGATGTTAGAGATATTGAAATAATCCCATTAACATCGTCAGTGACTGTAGAAGCAAAGGAAACGGCACTTGCACTAGTGTAACTTTTTCTCAACATGCCTTCTGTCGCAGCACCGGTTAAAACCAATGGGGTGTTTGTTCTGGTATCTTCTAACTGAAAAGAAGTATCAAAGTCGAAACCTTGTTCAATCGTGATGTTAGATACAAATACTGCCATTATTCAAAAAATTATGCTATCTTATCTTTAGATATTTATATTCTCAGAATTCATCAATAAATTTCTGAGAAGAGATTTTATCTCGTTAATGTCATTTTTCATTTCAGAGATTTCTCTTTTTTGGAGATTTCTTTGTTCCAAAGAACTTACATACTGATTGTATGCCATAGAATCGCAATTGATTATGGCACCACTTTTCTCATCTCGGTATAAGTTTTGATATCCATCTACTCTAATCATCTTATTGCTATAGTCCTCAATTCTTTAATTCTTGGTGGATATGCTTGATTTGTTCCAGACATTACAATCTTAATCGTATATCCCGAGAACAATGGAAGTTCATTTGCAGTAAATTCATACTCTAAGAATTGATTACTCATGCTTCCAGGAACAAATCTGTCGGGCAATCCACTATTATTAGCATCATTAATGACAGCATATCCATCCTCATCAGTATATGTTAAATTATCATATCCTGGGAATAATTCAAATGTCTGACTAATTTCTCCAGAATCTGCTTTTATTAAGTTATAAAGAACTCTAAAGTCTGCGGACTCGTCTCTATATGCACTTAAAATAACTTTTAACGATGTTGCCGGATTTGATAAATCTACAGTATTAGAAACATATACAGCAGCATGTGGATCATCAAAAATAGAATTTACTCTTCCATCAGATGGATAATCGGAAATTGGTTTATCAAAACGACTTGACCTAAATTCTGTAGATGCAATGTCAAGATTTATCATAGGAGAAAGATTTACATCATTGGAATTTAAAGTTATTCCAGTAGTAAATGATTTACTTCTTGGAAGATTTTGAAGATAAGTTGTTTCATTTATTTTGGAACAAAGCAATTTTGGAGTAACGAAATTATTTAATACGTTTATTCCAACAGGAACGAATCCTTCATCATTAAAAGATCCTTCCGAACCATTAACACTAGTTCCACTAATAGTTCTTATAGTTCCTGTCACAGATGTAGTTGATCCGGGAGTAATAATATTGTATGTTGGAATTATGGAAGTATATAGAATGTTTTCCGATGCACTAGAATTTGCTCCTCCTGTAGATGCCTCATTAGAGAAATTAAGCTGTGGCATTCCTGTCGGTGTGCCGTCAGTATCTCTATCAATACCATTTGTTGAAACATCAATAGCAACATGGTAATGATCTAATCCAATTGGATCGGCAACATTGTGAGTTTTATTAATTCTTCTTAAAGAAATTCCATTAAGTTCATATTTATAGACTATAGAATCTTTATCATGCAGTTCTGTAATGGTAGAATCAATTGATCTTCCGTCAGCAGCAATTAGAAGTTGTCCAGAACCCAAACTAGTATAAGAAATAATTTCATTGCCAATCTTCACATATCCAGGATTTGATGCACTAACATCGACACCTTCGAATGTTGTAAAGTTACTAGTGCTTGCAACACTAATTGTTGACACTTCACTAACTGACACTGCAGCAGATAATGTTGTGGGTTCAATACTAGATTGAATATCACTAAGTGTTACTTTGTTTGTATTAGAATACATTCCATGATTGAAATGATCAACTTTTACATAATTACCAGAGTTGACTCCACCACTTCCAGAGACAGATGTTATAGTTGTTGATGGTAATGCAGTTAGTACTCCATTATCTGCAAAGTAACTGACTCCTGCACCTACAGTAAATGCCTTACCAGAAGAACCAAATTCGCCCTGAATATTGGAAAGATATAATGTATCAACATCAGTTGATACTCCAGCAACAGTTATTCTTGCTTCTTTACCAGTCTGTTTAGAAACAGTTGATGTTACAATTCCAACTACATCACCGACTTTGTAACCGGCACCTGTTCCTGTAGTAACAACAGAAATGCCAGTGATTGATCCTGTATTAGCATTAATACCAGTAATATTAAGTTTCAATCCAGACCCACTACCAATAACGTTGAAAGTATCGACGGAAGTATCTGTAACATATCCAGATCCACCTGTAATAGTTGTCACAGTCGCATTCGTAACGGAACTTCCTCTACCCACAATGATAGCAGATCCTCCAGTATTATTATTACCAGCAAGTTTTCTACCTGTGGTCAGTATACCGAGTGTAGTGGAATCTCCGCCAGAAATAATATCCGTTTTAATAGAACCAGTTTTTGGTAAAGTTCTAATAGGATCAATACTTAATTTTGAAATATATCCATTACTCTTGTCCAAATCTGGATTATAGAAGAATGCAGTTCCTGTTTGAGAACTAAATTGTGCCTTGTAAAGTCTAAACTTAAGATCCTGGAATTGATTTGGAGTCCAAATAGATCCATTTTGGGACTTAAATAAACTCCCTAAAGCAAATTGCTTTGAATATACTGCACTTTCTGCATTAGAATTTGGTGGAAGAGAAGATTCAGATACAGATTTTTCTCCCATAGTGGCAGTCCATACTTCATATTCATCACTAGTTTCTGCCAAGAGAACAACAGCATATTCTTTTCCGGGTGGTAAGAAGATTGGTTCGGGGAATGTTACTTTTGTAGCAACATCTCCAGTATCGGACACCTGAATATTTTTAACAATATTTCCCGCAGAATCCACAGTTGTTGGTTTTATTGTAACAGTTTTTCCTAAAACAGTTCTAGTTGGGAATCCTAATTCTGTGGTTCTAATTTGAACTTTAACTGGAGCATTTCCTCCATCTATTTTGGCAAAGAAAATATCAACAGCAGTTAAGAATGCTCCATTTATATCATCACTAGTATCAATATCTGATGGTGCTTCAACATTTCCTCCAACTACAAATGTTTGTGCCAACGGATCACCATACTCTTCAACTACAGTATTAGTAATTTGATTTATACCGAGACCGAGAGAAGCAGAAGCATTTGTTTGTAGATTGATTACATTTGTAGTTGTAAGATTTTGTGTATTTGTAGTTACTTCGTTCTGCCATTGATTCAAAGTTCCCATAGAAGTATAATTTGTTTCTGCAAAAGAAACTGAATTACTTCCAGGAAGACCAGGATCATTTGTGACATTGGATGTAATTTTAAAAGTTTTTGTTCCTGTCTGCAATCTTACTGAGGGAACTGGAATCTGGTGTGGATTTCTGAGGAAGAAAGATCCTATTAAATCCCCATAGTTGTCGGAAATTAATCTAAGATCTTTTACATACGCAATTGCGCCACTAGTTTGACCAACTAATTTCATTCCCCGTATAATATAACCAGAATATAATCCCTGTGCTTCTTCGGATAAAGAAGATGTATCAACATTTAGAATCTTGGAAGATTGACTATATGTTGAAGGTATAGATTCTGAGGTTACATATGGATTTACATTAAATACTGATGATGGATTATTAAATGATCCGTACTTATGATTTGGTGTAGCAACTCTGAATGAAATAGATGGACCAATTCCACCTGCACCAATAGCAGATCCAACTACTGTCTCTCCAATTACGAAAGAACCATTAGATGTTCCGTAAGTTGCTAGAGATGGGCTATTTGCAATTTCAATCAATTTGGGAATAAAATCAACTCCGCTATTGCCATCAACAAATTGATAGAATCTTGTAGATGGTTTAATATTACTGACTTCAAATTCAGTATTTCTGGATCTCATGAATACTTCATCACCTGCCGATATCAATTCATTTCTAGTATCAACATCGTCAAAACTTATAGTATCAACACTAACACTTTGAGAATTACTTGTGCTACTAGCACTTAAATTAGACCTCTGACTCTGAACTTGACTCCTTATTCTTCTATTAAGAAGTACTCCTCTGCCAGTCCGCGCTGTTCCGCCGTCGCGAGTGAAATTGAAATTAGCAACCCCTAAATTTAAATTTACTGAACTTGTTAGATTTTGTGTAAGAGTTCTAGATTGATTAGATGTAATATTAATATTTCTATCGGGGAGTTGAATAGTTCTTACCCAATTATCAACAGCAGGACTTAACTGAATATCTCCAGTATATACAATGACATTAAATGGATTTACATTTTCTACTGTTGTTGCTATTGGTTGTTCAATCCAACCTATTTCATCATATTTTAAAGTTACTGAATTTCCAGTTTTCTGAACATTAGGATCTAATAGTTCAAAATTATCCGACAAATCTATAACTTGAGGAGTTAATAGTTGAGTAGGTGCAATCTGAGATTTAATTGAATTTCTACTGATAATTGGTGACAATTCTTCTGCTGTTGGATTAACTTCTATTGAAGATAGTACGTTGTCTATTAATGAATAATTTTTAAAATCGTCAACAAAAAATCCACTCTTAAATCTATTTTTTCCTTCCGCATCTTGAATTTGTAGAGTCTGTGCATTTAATTCAAGAAGAGATAATGAGGTTAGTTTTTCCAAATTTTGGACTCTATCTTCAATAAATCCAATATCTCTCATAGTAAATCTTCTATTATCAATCAAACTGATCGATGCCTTTTGTGGATTATACAGATATGCTGGAAGATTAATAGTGGCAATTTCTAATAAAGCATCATTTTTTGTTGGTGCTTTTGGATATTTTGCAGATATGCCCTTTTCGACTATAAAAGTTCCATATCTATCAATGTATAGTTTATCAATTCGTGGAAGATAAAAATCATATCCTATAATAGATCCTTCTCCAGGTGCCATTAAAAGTTTTGGAACAGAATCAAAATCTCTAGAAGCGAAATCAAATGGAGATATTTTAGTTGATCCTCCTGAAGTTGCCGGGTCAAATACAGAAACTCTTGGACGGAAATCAAGTGTATCTGATGCTCTTACTTTATATGATCCAATATTGGGTATATCTTTTTCAAATCTTTCTTCATCATAACTTAAAACTGTGAACGCATCTCCATTATCATCAGATGGAACTGAATAATAATCAAATACAATTAATAATCTATGAGTTGGTTCTGGAACACCTCCATTTCTAATAATTCTAGAATAGTCGTAATATTGTTCTTTTTGACCTTTATCCAATTTATATAATTGGGTTACATTTTTATAACTTCCTAATGTAATAGTTTCAATTTCTGTAATTATATTAGATTCTTCAAAAGTAACTGTTTCGCCAACATTAAAACTATCGTCTGTTAGATAAACTATTTCCAAATTATTTGCTGATGGTGAAGAAACCACTCTAGCAACTGCATTACTTGAACCTCCTACAATATTTTCGCCAATTATTGCATTTGTTTGAACACTAGCAGTGGAGGTAAATTGTATTTTATCTAAAGTTGGATTTGCAGATCCCAAAGATTCGTAAATTGATATAACTTTTGCAACATCTGGATAGTTTAGAGAAATTTCTTCATCCTGAACTCTTAATCCATATTGAGTATTAAAACTAAGTCCATCATTATTTGTTGTATTAATACCAACACCAGATTCTTTATACTTGGATCTAGTTACAGTAAGTTGTTGACTTCTTGTATATTCTTTTATCTTGCTTTGAACACCAAATTTATTGAGAGTTGTATTTACGACAACATTAGATTGACTTCCCCTCAATCCTTTAATTGTTACAACATTATTTACTAAATCGAAAGTATCACTAGTAACTGTTCCTGCTATACCAGTTGAGTAATGAACGCTATATCTTTCCTGATCAAAAGTTGCAAATGACGCACTGGTTATTCCGGAAACACTGGAAAGATCAAATGTCATTTCTCCAGCAGCACTTGTCTCTTCTCCTGTAATCTGTTCAACAACTGTGAAGGTTGAGTTTAAAAGATTGACGGAAGAAATATTGGAATCTGGCAACTCAGTATAAAGATATCCATCATCTACGTTTATAATTGGACCACGAGCGAATGGTGTAACTAAAATACTTCCAGTTCCAGAAGGCAACTTACCATAATAAACACCAGTAATTCCAGCACCAGCATTAACATTAATTGGACTTAGTTCTATAGAAAGTTTATCTGCAGAGATAGAAGAAACTCTATTGACAGTTTCGGTGCTAATTCCTGGTTGTTGATATGAAATAAGAGTATCAGTTCTTATTCCACTGAATACTTTTCCTGTTACTGTGACTGTCGTAACACCAGTATTTCCCAAATTGCCTACTAATGGAATTGATATTTGTGATATTCCATTAGGCATACTAAATTTTTCAAGAATTGAATCTGCCGTAAATAATGGGAATCCACCACCAGCTGCTTGCCTTACTGATTTAATATTTTGAGTTCCATATTGTATGAAATCGAGAATTGTTCTTGAGAAATCAACTCCATTAACAGTTATTTGCTCTCCTTTAGCAAAAGTACCAGAAGTTTGTCTCAATAAAAGACCCACAGAACCGCCTGTAGCAGCATCAACAAGAAATCCACTAGCACCACTACTCTTACCCTTAATATAAGATCCATCGGGCATGTCAGTGGCATCTACACTCTGATTGAGCGACAGTTTGGTGTATGTTTGAATATCATACAATCTCAAATCATATTTTGTTTCTACACCAGAATATGCAGCATCTGTAAGATTGAAAGTATATACTCTAGCATCACCTATTACTGCTTCTGTATCACCTACTTTCCTATTCAATAGTTGGATTGTTTTTTTATTTTGAGGAACACCAGTGACATTATTTACTTTAAGCAGATTCCCCATTTGAAATGGAACCGTAACATTGGATATGGATTCAGTATCTCTTGGTTTATCAACATCTATTATAGTAGTTCCAATTTTTTCAACATCATATCCCCTAACATATGCTTTTCCTGGAGAGATTTTTATGCACATTAAATCATTAGAAGGAATATTTTTTCCTTCAGTCTGCTCGTTAGAGAAAAATAGACCGTTATTGCCAAGTCTATTATTTAATGAGTTATGAATTGATGGATCAAATGGTCTTACTGCATAATCGCCAGATTCATCATACGTTCTTTCTGCAATATAATCACGAATTTGATTATATTGAGTTTTTGTAGTAATTTTTTGAATTTTGCCGTCTTTTATTCGTAAAAGTTCAACAAAATTTGTATCATTAGTATCACTTATTAATTTTTTAGTTAAAGTTAAACCAATTTTAAATCTATCAGCACCTGGTGCAGCAAAATTTGTAAATCCTTTAGCATTATCATATAATGAATCATCATCTTTTGATCCAATGATCAATTCGTCAATTTTTAAACCAACTCTATATGATGGAGTATTTGTATAATTATCTAAAAGTATAGTTTCCTGAGAAACATTGACAAAATATCCTCTAATAAAATAAATACCTTTACCAATAGATGCTGCAGAACCAATTGCAGTAGCATCAGAAGAAATTAAAGATGCGAATTCAGTTTCAGCAGGAATAGTTGTATTTCCATAAGTTATATTTTCTGTACAACTTAAAGATTCTCCATCTAAAAACGGTATGAATTCAAACTCATTATTAGAATCAAGATATTTTACATATAGAGTTAGGTATTCAAAATTATTTTCATCTGCATATTCTACACGTTGAATTTTAGCAGTAGTGCCTGATTGCTGACCAATTATTTTTTTGCCTACAAAATTTTCAATATACAATGCAACATCAATTCCGCCACTGGTAGCATTCAGTTTTACTGCATAAAACTGACCATCATAAGATATATTTCCTGGAACAACTACAGATCCCTCTTTAAATATATGACTACCAAAAGACTCCATCTGACCTTGCAGAAGAGATTGTAAGGTAGTTAATTCTCTCGCTTGAACTGGAAATCCCGGTTTAAATAAAACCTTATAAAAATTCTTTTCAGAATCATAGTCATCATAGTATGGATTAATATTTAAATTTGTTTTTTGTGACATTGTTCTTTAGAATTCCAGAATAATTTTAACGTCTTCTTTTTGGCGAGAATCTCTTTGAATGAGAGGTCTATTATCAATGTAAATGATTTCCCCTGTCTTTTTATTTATCTCCGGATTTGCAAGTCCATTTGTAAAATTAATTCCTAAATCAATTTCTTTAGAATTTACGGTTGTTTTAATTCCAGAAAATCCAGTATCAATTGATCCTGTAAATGGAGAAATATTATTACCTGAAGATTCAAAAGATAATATTTTACTATTACTACTAACATTATCAATGTCAGTATGGTCTTTTGTATTTCCAAAGTATAGTGATCTATCTTGAAAATATTTTAATACTTTAGTTTCATCGTCATATGATGCAACATATCCTTTAGCAGCACCTCCACTTACTGATTGTGACATTGCCGCACCTACAACTGGAGTTGATGTAACTGAATTTAATCTTACTGCAAATAAAGATGAATATTGGTTGGCAGTATATATTGTAGTAGATGAATATTGTTGCGGATTTTTTAATATTCCAACTTGAGTAAATTTGGTATCAATTGGAAAATCTTTATTTGAATCATCAAATCTGGCATATATTAGTATTTTATCCGTACCTAATTCCGTATAGATGTCATAACCATGACCTCTTGATGGTGGAATAATTGGTATTAAATTTGCAGGATCTGCTAATGTTCCGGAAGGTTGAAGAGAACCCAAATCAACTATTCCATAAGTATATCCAAAACCACCAGCAGTCACAGTAGCAGAAGTTATTGTTCCAGAAGAATCTACATCAATTAATACTTTGGCACCACTTCCATCACCATTAATTGCCACAATTCCAGAGGTGTAATTAGATCCACCATTAGCAACATATACTTTTTTAATTTGATTTAAGTTTATATCAGAATCACCTGCCTCTCTAATACTTTGAATTTGAGTGTCTGTTGTTGTTGACCAATCATTGGGAACTACAACATATTCGGTAGAATCAAATTTTATGATATCACTAGGAGATACTGAAAAAAGATATTTCCAAATATATCCATCACCACTAGTTCCAGCTGCTGATGGTTCTAAATCGGTAAAGGTTGGTTCATCCTTTGATACATTTCCTTTTAAGTTAGAACCTGAAGAACCATTATCAATACAAATATAAACTCTAAAGTCGCTGTTAATTACATAATAATTTGTATCATATAGTCTACTTAAATTGGAATTGGGGGCAGGATTTGAAATACTATAATCATGCCTATACATGTCATATCTGGTATTAGAAGCCCAATTAACCTTTCTTATAAGTCTTCTAACATTAGATGTTGTTACTTTTTTTCCAAATAAAGCAGTATCTCTATATTGTGAAGTAAACTGCAAATTATCTGTTGGCGTTGGAGTATTACTATTCCATTCAGCATCTGAAGTAGTCCTACCAAAACCAGACACTGGATTAGCTGGATTTGGCAATCCTAAAAATACATAATAAGAATTACTCGTATTTGCTACAGAGTCTACAAAATTATTTGCATTTGATATTCTAAATTGATCTGTTACTACCGCAGCCATATTAATAGTTTTTTATATATTTATAATGGAATTGTCATTATATATTTTTTGGAAGTGCTCCTCCATCCCTTAGTCCAGTACCTCTTCTCTGAATTGTCGGGAAAGTTGTTAATCCAACATCGACAATATTTCCGGTTACTGCTATAGAAACTGGGGAACTAGATCTACTTATTCCAGCAAATCTTCCCCATGAGAATCTGCCAACAGGATTGCTTGAATTTGATGTTGTTGCAATACCAACAACTGGAGTTCCAGAATCGACATAACAAATAATTGACCCAGCAAGACCGACGTTAGATATTTCTTGAATGAAATATATATTATCTACGAAAGTTGCACCAACACCTACAACAGATAAATCATTATTGGCAACTGAAGTTACACCATTTCCAACTGAAGTATCATAGATGTAAATTGGATATCCAACAGCAAGACCATTATAATTTGATATTCCATCCAATCTATGCAAGTTAAATTGAATTGCCAGTGTTCCTATTCCCTGAGCATTTACAGTGGTAATTCCAGTAACAATACCACTAAAACCTTGAATTACATCAATACTAGATATATTCTCATAAGTCGGACTTGGAAGAGATACAATAACTTGTGGAGCAATAGTATATCCAAGTCCTGGATTATTGACCAAAATTGATGAAACTGTACCAGCAGAAATAGTTGCGGTTGCAGTTGCAGTTGTTCCGACTCCAACTCCAACTTCTGGCGGTGCAGTAATTGAAATAGTTGGAATTGAAGTATATCCACTACCACCAGATGCAATTGTATATCCAGTGATAGTTCCTGCAGTTGAGACAGTAGCTGTTATAGCAGCTGCAACTGGATCTGTAGAACCACTTACAATTAAACCACTAAAATCACTGGCAGAATCATAATCAAACAACTCCAAATTTTCTACAAATACTTCAGTATCGCTGCTTTCTACCGTATTGATAATTTTAGCAGTCGGGAATACTTGTGCTTCTATAGAGTCTCTGGATTTATAAACAATTTCTCCATTAATAACTTTGTCTATTTTTTGTTTTGTCCATGCAAGTGGTTTGTAATTTATTTCATCAATTCCATTACCAGAATATAGGTTTGTTTCAAATTTATCGGAGAATGATAAGTCAAATACAGTTCTCTTGTCTTGTGATATTGTGCCATTAATTGCATTATTTTTGTAAACTTGTACCAAATCTCCTCGTTTGATGGTTTGATTGATACTTGTGACCAATTGATCATCATCATTTCTAGTTCCTCTATAGAAGAAAATATCAATATTATCTTCTGGTTTAGGTGCTTCAATAAAACTGAATGAAGTTCCTCCATCAAAGAAATATGCAACTCCAGGATCTTGAATAATTCCGTTAATTACAACTAATAATGCATTAGCAAGATTTACTTGTGTTCCTTCCTGTGCTTCAAAACTTATAAGTTCATCGTTGTAGAAAAGTGGGAATCTAGTTCTATTGGAATCTTGGAAATTTTTAATTGAATCTATGTAATCAAATTCGCCAAATTGCCATGCTCCGATTGAATCGTTATATACATCATCAACTGTCAGCAAAAATTCAGAAATTGTTGATGAAAGAGTACTATGTGTGACTAAACCAACTGGTCTAATAATATCTCCTTTTCTGAATCCATGTCCATTTCTTGCAATTTTAAAGTTTGAAACTTCGAATGTATCGGAACCTATTCCACTTGTTGTTGCAGCACCTACTTCAACATCAACTAATAAACTAACACCAGTTCTTGTAGTATTACCGAATCCCAATCTAGAAACTCCTTCTATCTCAAGACCTTCATAAGTTGGTTCCGAAACAATTATTTCAGGATTTGAATATCCAGATCCCCCATTTCCAACTACGATAAGAGATAAACTTCCACCGGCTCCAACTAGAGCAGTTGCTGATACTACTGCAGCAGCACCGGTATGTCCGCTTTCATGGACACTCACACCTATTGCTACTATTCCATTATATCCAGACCCAAAAGAACCACCAGTTAATGCTGTAGTAAATCCTGCTATAGAACCACCTGCACCAACTACGGCACTCACAGCAGCACCAACTAGAGGTGCATATCCAAGTCCACCAGAAGATCCTAGGGAAACAATTACTCCCCCTCTTGGTAATTGATTTGCATTATAATCAGTATTTGACAAATACTTAGTTCCATCCGTAGAAGTTATTCCACTGAAAGTAACACTTGTTACACCCACAGTACCTTCATCATTCAATGAAAAATTATTATCTGGATTATTGAGTGTCGAAGGCGTTTGAAAAATGCCATTTATAAACAAAATGCCATTACCACCAGTACTTCCAATTCCAGTAGTATTTGCTCCACCAACAGTTAATGTGAATGTTGCTCCTATTCCTGTAAATTGATCGGAAATATCATCATATATTTGATTGGTATCGTAATTATTTCTCAGATAAACTCTGCCAGTAAAATCTGATCTTGCTGGATCAAGATTACTTGAATTTTTTTCTGTTGAAGTATTTCCTCTCGGAGGATCTACAAAGTGAATGTTTCTACCCGAAATGTTATATGAACCTCTATAAATTCTAACTTCATCTCCAGCAGAATGAGATGTTGCTGAAGAACCAACTACTCCTCTCTTAACTTCAACCAAAGATGACTGACCTATTCCCGTTATTGGTCCAACTGCTGTAGTTCCAACACCAACACTCAAAATCTTCATATATTCATCATTAATTTTTATCAAATCTGTCGAAGTTATTGAAGAAATTCCACTTAAACTGAAAAATGTGGATGTGGTTCCAATCTGACCCCCAGGATTTCCTGATAGTGTATATGCAATTGGAGTAAACTTCAGTGGATATTGTGCTATATTATCTAATGTTATTAGTGTTTTTTCATTACCTAATAACATTGATAATTCATGAGCATTTCCTTCACCAGATGATCCAAAGGATACATTTACACCCGCTTCCGCATTAGCTCTAGTTGTGGCAAGTTTAAATTCGTCATCATTTTCTCTAATTGCATATACGACCGATGGTAGAGGTGTTCCAGTACCATATGTCATTGCAGTTGATCCAACTCCAACAAATGTTGATTGTGGAGTATATGAAAGAGCTTCACCAGTTCTGAAGAAGTGATCGTCAATTGTAAATACACCAGTACTAAGATTTAATTGTAAAGAGTTGGTTGGATCGAAAGTTTTTCCAAAAATTGGAATTCCGTTAGATTGTGCTATAAAATCAGTCCTGTCAATTCTATTTCCATTTAGAGCATTATAGAATCCGACATTTAAAGATTGTGTTATATTACCATATTGATGAATAGGTGGAGTATTACTTGAATCTAAGTCTGTATAAAGTATTTCATTAAGAGAAGACACTTGTAAAGATGATGTCATTGAAGCATCTGGATAGAATTTGAGTATGAAGTTTTCTCCAGAATATTCCACACCAAATGTTCCCATCCCACTCTGTGCATCAGTTACTCCTATTCCTCCAGCAGAAAGGAAAGATGACTGCTGAACATAATTATCAAGGGCATTATCCTGCAAAGCTAATACATTATGAACTGCCTTTGTAGATCCCATACTCACTTCAACCAAAGATTTAACTGAGTTGAATAAGTTTCTATCAAAACTTATGACTGTTGTTGCAGCAGCAGAAACTGTAGTTTCATATGCGGATTTAATTATTGCACTTCTTTCAGATCCTTCTGGTTGAGATGGTAAAATAAATCTATGTGTTCCTACTCCTACTGAGGTAGTTCCAAATCCAACGATTTTAGATCTCAGTTGAACATCATTTGCAGTATCATTAGTATAACTTAGATTTAAAACACCAGAACTAATATCAGCACCAAAAGAACCGATAAAATTGAAAGATGAAGCGTTTTCATTAGTATCAAAATAATACTCGGATAAGAAAGTATCTGTGCCATTGTGAGTAATATATAATTCTACAAAATTAAGTTCGTTTGTATTGGATTGAATAATTTGTGCATTAACATGCAATGATGTAAATTTATCCGTAGCAACTCCAATAATAGAACTGGTTATTCCAGAACCACCAGAAGTCACGACGCCACTAAAACCGGTTAGATTTATAAATCCGATAGATGTGGTTCCAACACCAGAAATTGAAGATCCGAAAGTATTTTTAATAAATTTAAAATCATAATCAATATTATCTGGATCATTAGGTGTAAATTTAAATATATTCTCATCTGTTACAGAAAAACTCCCATAATCTTCACCCACTACAGAAGTTAAAGCTGATCCAATATTAGCAATATTTCCTTTTTCTAATAAGAAATTGCCTCCACTGTTATCACTGATAATAGTCAATTCTGATAATTGAACTTGAGTATTATCAGTATTAGTTACTCTAACCAAAACATCATCAAAAGAATCTGAATTATTAAAGGTAAAAAGATTTTTACTATCACTATCGGTAAAATTATTTAAATTTGAAAATGTATTACTAATATCATCAATTTTTAAAACTACATTACTTTTTGATAAGGTAAAATCAGTTAATTTTTTATTTTGTAATTTTAAGAACTTGGATTGAGAACCAATAACATCAATGTCAAGTACATTATCAAAATTATAAATGGTGTCTACTCTAAGCTCTTCTAAAAGATCACGTATTACGGTGAATGCTGTTGTACTGCCAATACCAACATTTGCTGTTGAAGATATTCCAAGATCTCCAAAATTCTTAAGACCACTAGTATGGACAAGACTATTGACGGGGGTTCTAAATTCTCTCCACTCGATAGGACTCTTAACTGTATATGAAAGATTTTGATAATAATCGTTATCCGGAATTACCTGATCATCAGAACTTAGTTTTCCAATGTTATTGTCCCATCCTATTCTTTTTTTATTGGAGAAACTAACTTCAAATCTGCCATTATTTCTTACAATATGATCTATAGTAGCAATATTTGAACTTACTTGTCCTGTAAGAATATCACCAACAATCACATTTTCATTATCATCTCCAGAAATTTTTATAGATCCTGGATTGAGTCCAGAAACTATTAAGTTAGAATTTTCTCCATTGATAGATAATTTTTCTCCTAAACTAAATTCGGATATTTCTTGAATAATGCCAAAAGTTGGATAATCAGATTTTTTAATTATATTTCCAAGAGAATCTTGAATTGTCTTGGCAGTTCCTGTATTAGTTGTAAATTCACCCAGATCAATTGTAACTTCGTCTTGAGTAATACCACCAACAAATTTAGAGTTTTTATATTCACTGACAGTGAAGAATTTATATCCATAGTCTTCAGAGTTAAATCCAGAACCTGCAGTACCAACTTTTTGAATTCCCTCAATGAAAACTTTTTCTCCAACACTAAATGAACTAGTGCTAAATCCGAGAGCCGGTGTTGTTATTCTACAAACAAATCTAGTATCTGTTTCTTGAATAACTCTTTGAACACTAATTCCATTTGTGTTCTCTACAGTAAATAATTCTGTCGATTTATCGGGAAGACCTTTGGGTAATTGAAGAACATTAACTGAGTTAATAGAGTTTCCGACAACACTTGCTGCTAAAATTCCCCTATCGATTGACTGCCCAGTATCAGCGTCTACTATCACTATTCTTGGGGGTTCCGTATAATTTTTTCCTCCATTAATAACTGTAACTATTCCAATAGTGTTGGAATTTTTAATCGTAATTATTGCTGGTATATTTGCTTTTGGTTGTAAAGTTCTATCAGAAGAATATTCAAATCCTTCATTAATTATTCTCACATTTTTTGTATTACCAACAGATTTGGAAGACGCAATCAAATTGGCATCTTTTGCTGTGGTATTTGAAGAACCAACATAATTTGGTAATTTTTTATATCCAGACCCTCCAGAAATAATATTAATTTTTTCAATTGGTCCATCTGCATTTAATGAAGTTGTAGAATACTCTAAAGTAGAGCATTCGGATGATTCATAAGATAATTTTTCTGGAATTTTATTAAGTGCAACATTAAATGTTGTTTCTCCAATTCCCGAAATAGGATATGTAGAATTGTAAGAACTTTTAATATATGATATTTCCGAATAATTATTAACCTCGGCATCTGCAGTGCTAATATATCCAGATTTTTCTAAGTTATAATATAGTTTTTCTGGTAAAATATTGGTGGAATTGTCAGTGTTATAATTAAGAGTCAACTTAGCATTAGGACTAATACCAACAGTTCCTACACCTGCAATAGTTATTCCACTAGTTGAACCAGTAGAAACAAATTCATTATTAAATTGGTTGTCGCAATAAATTTTTAATAGGTATCCATCTAAAGTGGAATCTGACAGATCAAAAACTAAACTATTATTTTTGACTACTTCAATTTTTGGATTTATTGGAGAAATTGTTTGTGTACCGCCGCCAGTGTTTGCAATACTCACTACAGTAGGAGGATTCAATGTAGAGTTAATATATGTCTCGGAAAGTTGAATAATATCGTCATTTATTCTATAGACATAGTAAGACCCGGTAGATAGTCCGGAAGCAGGTAAAGATGCAGCATAACTTACTTTTTGACCTGTTTCTAATTTGTGAGAATTGATTGTAATCTGATTAGTTACAGAATTAATATTTGAAGGATCGATAGTAATCGGATTTATAATGAGACTATCAGTAAGAGTGTCTCTCTTTACAATTACTGATGTATCTGTTCCTATTCCTCCAAAAATTTTAGGTTGAACATTTAAAGTAATTTTATCTCCAGAAGACAATTTATGATAAGTTTGCCCAGGATCTACCGTATTCAGACCAACAGTTGAAATTGAAACAACTGAGTTAATTCTTTGAACTTTTGATTTCTTTTGTACATTGATACTTTCAAATAAATATTCGTCACTATCAATTCCGTTATTGCGGAAAAATACCTCCTTAAACTCATTTCCAATTCCTGTTTTAATACCAATCGAATTTATTGTTTTTCTTACAACATATACTGTGGTAGTAACTCCTGATATTGGTAAGTTGTATGGAGTACTTAAAGATGTGTTGGAAATTGAAATTGCTCCACCAGATGGAACAATTAAATTGACCGGTTGATTGGTTATAAATGGATGATTTTCAATATAAACTCTTTGTGTTAGAACATCTCTAGTGACAGAAGAATCTCCAAATTCAAAAGTCATTGAACTTGATATTCCAACAGCAGTACCAACACCTACAGATTCTTTAGGATTAAAGTATGCTTTATCATTTACTAAAGACTCAAAATAATTTACATTCTTTGGTATTGTGAAAAAATCTGGAATATATTCAATTTTTGTAGTGGCAGTATGGGAAGTTCCAACTAAACCTCTCTTAACTCTGAGAACATTAAGATTAGGAAATATATTTAATACTTGTAAAGTTTCAGATCCAATTCCAACACTGCTGCCAATCGAAACGGAATTTGGAATTTGAGATACGTATATCTCTGTAGTTGCTGCTCCAGGAGATGCATCAGACCCAACTATTGGTGAAGAAAGATTGGAATAGAAAGAACTAATTCCAATTTGAAAATTATTATTTAATTGAGATAAATCACTACTAAATCCAGAAATAGTTACATATTCTTTATCTCTAAGATTGTGTTGAGGTAAAATTGAAACTTTTACTCCATTTTCTCCATCCCAAGTAAAGACAGCATTATCATAAGTTTCTACTGAAGTTTGTATATCATATACATTTTTTCCTAATATTGAAGTTATTTTTGCAATAACTCCATTACCATTAGTTTCAGTGCTGTCAAAATTTAAGGAATCATTTACTTTATACCCAACACCTGAATTTAAAATATCAATTTTTTCTATTGGTCCCTCTGTAATAGACTCAATAACTGATTTTTGTCTTGAAATTTCATTGGTTTCAATCAAAAAATTATTATCTACAAACGGATCAGATACTCTATATGGGAAAGTATTTCTGAGTAAATTGGAATTTTGAAAATCAAATTCTTGATTTAATAGTTTATTTTCATCTAAAGTATTTGTTCTATATTTGTCTCCAATAAAATATGGGAATTGTGGTTTCCCATTGTTATCAATAGTGGCAAAATATGCATAAACGCCATTAGGAAAATCTATCGTTTTTGTAAATCTACCATTGTGCCTGTCCAAATTTCCAGAATTTGTGTATTCATAATCTTCAATAAAAAATCCATCGTCAAATCCGGAAGGTCTATCAATAATTCTAGAAGAATTTTTAATATATCCCGATTCTAAACGTATTGGACCAGAACTTGTATCCAATACATCGGAGTTTGCATATGGTCCATATATTGGATTTCCATCATATGCCCAACCAATTATTCCAGAAACTTTACTCTGAACATCTTTAAATGTAGATCTCAATTCAGTGTAATATCCAGAAATAGAATATTGTAATTTATTTTTAGTTTCTTTTAATATTTCATTTCCATACTTATTAACATTATTAACACTTAACGATCTAATTTCAGTATCAAAAATAACACCAGATCCACTAGGAATGACTCTAATAGAAGTGGAGGCGCTAGAGTATCCTATACCAACATTAATAATTTTGACATCTGTTATTTTTCCGGATGTTGATATAACTGGTCTTAATAAAGCACCAGATCCAGATCCACTGGAATCTATAACCTCTAAGTTAGGAACAGAAAAATATTCTGATCCCCCAAACTGAATATTTACAGCATTAATAATTCCACCAACTATAATAGGTTTTAACTGTGCATTCTTTCCATTTTTTAAAGTAATTAAAGGTTTCTTTTCAAAATTAATGGCACTTGATCCATATCCAGTTCCTGCCTCATAGATATACGCATCAATAATGCTGCCCTTTACTAAAGGAGTTACTGATAATGTTCTATTGGATACAGTTGTTCCGACACCTACAGATGTGAATTCAATAGAAACAGAAATATCAGGATAAGCAAAATTTTGATATCCAACTCCCGTTGATGATAATTTGACAAAATTGTTTCTTTCATAATTTAGTGGAGATGTTCCACCAACTCCAGCATTAGCGACTTTAAATGAATCATTATCAATTTTTATAATTTGATAATGAACTGATGTCGTTGTTATTCCTGTTGAAGTTGTTAAACCAGTAATTGATGTTCCATCAGTGGAATAAAGAATTAAATCTCCATCAGCAAATCCATGATTTTTAAAACTAATCAAACTATTTGATGTAGTTATTCCTGTTGGAGAAACTATTAGTTTTCTATTAGTATATCCACTTCCGCCATTAATTACATCAACAGAAGAAATTGTTTTAGTTTTTTCCTTTGTTTTAAATTTATGAATACCGGTGGTGTAAAGAGTACTGAGACCTACAACGTTACTATTTGAAGAGTAATCATCATATGATTCAAATAATCGAATTGTCGTATTATTATCAATTTTTACAAAGTAAGAACCATCATCAACTAAAGATGAAGTTCCTATTCCAACTCCAATTCCGGTATTTCTGTTAGAATCGTAAATTACTTCTTGACCATCTGAAAAATTATGGTCTGTTAAGAAAGTTATTTGATTTGTATTATTGTCTATTCCACCACCTGATGATATTAATTGTCCATCAAAATTTACTTCTCTAACTCTTTTACTAACTATTGCTTTAAGATCAGCTCCAGTACCATTTCCACCAATTACTTCAATTGAGGTGACATTATCAATATCAAAATTTTGACTATCAACATCGACACTTTCAATAGACCCCTGAATTACTGGACGACATAATGCAGTTGTCCCCAAACCAGTAGAAACTAATAATTGCGGCAAATTAATCACATCGTAATTACTGCCACCATTTAATACTTTTATAGAATCTAAAGGTCCATAATAAATTTTATCTTCAGATTTATAATTTGCAATTTCAACACCATTAATTAACATACCAGTAGTTCCTGGTATAGTTAATTCTCCTTTTCCATTTTTATTATTTGGAGGGATATTGAATTTTTTAAGAAGTTTTTGTGCTCCTATCTCTCCAACTCTATGTTCAAATAAAGTAAAAGTATGCTTATTCATTCCAGAACTTGGAACTGAAAAAGTTACAAATTCAGTGGATCCTATAAAAGATGAAGAATTGTACAACCTAATAGTTTTTTTATCGGATGCTAAAACTTCAACAAAATAAGATCCTTCAACTAGTCCTTCTAGAGGATCTACATCTGGTTTGTATAATATTCTATCTCCAGTAAGAAATGGTGCATTTTCGGAGAAAGTAATAGTTGTGTAATTATTTGATTGATTAATATTTCCTAAACTTATTTCCGAATCTATAAACGCAGAATTGATATTTTTAGTTATTTCATATGTAAAGAATGTGGTAAGTCCCGTTGTTGAAGAAGGTAGCGAATTGGATGCAACATATCCAAAATTTTCTGTACTATCAGTATATACGTTTTGAATATCTCCTAAGATGACAGAATTTCCATATTCTATGGGCACACCTGTACTTCTTGCTTTATTGATTTTTCTTCTTAAACTGTACTCTACATTGGAACTTGGACTGAAAGTAAAGTTGTCTAAACTAATTGATTTGTTGTCTGGAGAAATATCAACTACATGGGTAATACTTGAAGGTAATGTGGGAAATACTACTTTTCCTAGACTATTGCCACTACTTTCTATAATTTCTACACTATCCCCTTCTTTTAAACTAGATTTGTCAATTTCACTTTTTAGTGTTAATGATAAATTAACACCAAAATCTTTTATTTCATAAGATGAACTAGTATTGTATATCCAGGAATTTGCAAAAATTTCTTTATATGTTCCTTTGCCGATACTTGGGTTTGCAATTAAATCGCCAATATTATTTACAGAAATTGTATCGCCTTCAGAAATATCCAAATCTTCAGATATCTGAATAAAATTGGATAGTACTCCAGTTAATCTTATTTCTACTCTTTTGTCAGAATCTCCATTTTCATATCCAAAATAAATTTCATCTGATCTGATATTACTTGCAGAGGAAATTGTTGATGCAACTCCGGTACATCCGATAAATTGATTAATAGTTTTGTCAGAATAAGTTACACTATTGATACCAGAAATAATCATTCCGGTTTGTGCAAAACCAATTGTAGAGTCTACGGTAATTACAGAAGCACCTATGGCAACAGTTTCAATATTTTTTGTACTAGGTGTAATGTTAAAATTTCCCTGAATTGTTGAAGATTCATCATATCCAATAAAAAGAGATAATTTAAAATACTGCTTATTATTTCTGATAAAAGGTTCTATTTCAGATATTGCTGCTGTGGTTCCAGAATCTGTGGATTTGGTTATTGTTTGTCCTACTAATTTTGAAGGATCTCCACTAATTACTTCGGCAATTGCAACTTCTCTTCTGAGATACTCGGCAGAAGATGGTTTAATTAAATAATTCTCTAAATTTACTACTCTTGGTGTTGCTCCATATAAAACATTAAATAAGATTCTAAATGATTCGTCAGTTCCTTTTGATTGATAGAAAGATTTTGCTTCTTTTATAAAATTTCCAGCATTTAATTCTTTCGCAAAATCAACGTCCTCTAATCCAGGCGCAAAAGTATATTTTAATTTTTTATAAAAATCTCTTAAAAATAAAGAACTTAAATTATATACTTTCGCATCTTTAATATGATTTTCTTTTGAGGTATCAGAAAATATAAGTTCCTCTTGATTTAACTCGCTATGATATGAAGTGATGCCACTAAATCCACGTTGACATCCGGTGAATGAATTTGTAGTGATTCCGGTATAGGTTATAACCTCATTATTAATCTTAAATAATCCATACTGTCCAGGGAATCCTTTAGTGCTATTTACGGCGATTGTAGTGTCCGTAGAAGAGATTCCTGAAGTAACATGGGTACTATCAACTATAACTTCTGGAGTTAAGTTGTCTAATTTTAGATATTGATCTAAATTATCGACAATATCAACTGGTCCACCTTGATATTCTTGAGAAATATAATATTGCTTTAAAAATTCTACTGTTTTTGGATTTTCATCCAAAATGAACTCAGGCAGTTGATGGTCAATAATTTGTTGAATCTTAACTTTAGATTCAAATCCAGTCTGTATCATACTACTCTCTTATTAGATTCCCGTTTAAGTAACTTGATGTGTAATAGTCTCTAGTAAATACCGTTCCCGATATTTCGTCTCCTGATGAAATAACATCCTTCACCATATTTATTGAACTTGCTGAGATGTTAAAATTAAGATACAAATCTTTTAATCCAACCACATCATTTGACTCCGGAAAAGCCTGAATTTCAATAATATTGTTTTGTTTTTCTGTTGAAGTAATTTTTATGGTGCCAATATTGATTTCGCCTTTAATATAATCAACAGTTCCTGCCGATTTTACAACAACTCTTGTCGATTCATTGCTGACTGGTTTTACAATTGACAAAATTCCTGTCATTCCGTCAGAATTAGGAATATCTGTTAAATAAACAACGTCAGGATCAGATGCAATTCTAAATCCGGTTGATTTAATGTTATATCCGGTTAAATTTACATGAAATCTATTTCCATAGCACAATTCATACTGTGCAAATTGATTTATAACTGCTTTTAAGTCTCTTCTAATCCTAACTTTGGTAATATTAGAGGTTATAGAGGTATTAGTGTTGTCAATAATTTGTTGAATTTTACTATATCTAAATCTTCCACCAAATTTGTTAATTTCTAAAGAATTTGAATAATTTTTGAGGGTATTCAACACTCTTGTCCTTAAAGTTTCGGCAGTTGATATTCTTGAATAGTCATAATAAACTGAAGAATCAATTTCAACGTATAAAATTTTAAGATCTGTGATTTTTTGGTTTATTCCAGAGACAGTATATTGTTTTAATTGGGATAAAATTCTAGATTTATTGAAATCAGAGACAAAAGTTCCATTTTTTGGTTTAATACTAATATTTACAGTACCAAATTGTGGAGGAGTCATCTCTTCTCCACCAATCACAGCAACAGATTCCGTGTCTGGATAAATGCTCTTAATAATTGCCTCATAATCACGACCCGTTACTGCTCTAGATTGTGCAGAATATATTTTTGGGGCATAATATCTAACTGAATCCACAGATTCAATTTCAGATCCATTCTGAGATGCTTGATTTAATGTGATTGTTATATTGGAGGGATTAATATTATTGTTTTCTGAAGTTAAAAAACTTCCGGCCATAGAGAAATTGGATACTCCATTACCCTCAGTGCCATTTGATATAATATAATTGACAGTAATTATATTACCATCGGAATTTTGATCGGTTCCAAGTTTTTTTCCTATTAATCCATCACCAAAAAGTAATTGATATTTTTCATCTTGTATCTCTTGAAGAAGATAAATTTGAGAACTTGGTGTTACATTAACGATATTATCAACTAAGGAATACTCAATCCCAATTCCTACATCATTTTCTTTTTTGATATAAACTTTTAAGCTAGAAGTATCAACGAATGAATTATCAATAATAAATTTCTGATCAAGAGAACCATCATATAAGAATTGTTTGGTTAAATATGTGCCCTCATAAATTTCAATATTATCAAAAGTTGCAACTCCGTTGACAAAACCTCTAGTAAGGTCCTCGGGTATTGAAAATACGTATGAAGTATTGGCAGAATTACCAGTACATACAAGACCTCTCTGAAGCGTCACCTGAGCAGATGAATCTCCACTAGGTCTTTGTATTGAAAATGATATTTGTGCCCTTGCAGAGGTTCTAGAGCGGGGTACATAACCAATATTTCTTGCTAATGAAACAACATTTTCTCTGAGAGTGGCAGAATCCAAAAAGGATTCATTCACAATCATATTTGAGTTGAATGCTGTGATATATGTGTTATATGCTAAAGTGTCTATTAAGACGGAAAAGTTAGATCCATCAAAATCAAAATCGGTGAAAGTCGAATTTGCACGAAGATAATCCTTGATGGATGTTTTTATTTGATCAAAATCTAGATTTGTATACTTAGTAAAAGGCATATTATCTCGTTGCCTCTAATAGGAAAGAAAATTCTTGAGTTGGAAACTCTTGTCCGATGATATCAAAAATGATTGTGGCATTAAATGTATTCCTGTCCGGAAAAGGTTCAACCTGAACCTCTACATTATTAATTCTTGGTTCAAAGTTTTCAAGTGCAATCTCTATTTGATTTTGAATTACTGACGCAGTACCAAAATCAACAAATTCGAAGAGACTATTTCTGACATCAGATCCTAATAAGGAATTAAAAAATCTTTCAGTGGGGATAGTTTCTACTATATTTCTTACAGACCTACGAATCGCATTCTCATTTTTTAATATTTGTAGATCTTTGGTGATAGGATGTGCATCAAAAGACAAACTAATATCTTTAAATGCTCTTGATATCCTTTGAATGGCCATTGACAAGGAGTTTTTCTTTATTTATAACTTAATAATTAGGAATTTGATCTTGGTTTTTATGTTCTTTAGCAGTTTTCCAGAAATAATTGTCATCATTACCAAGTCCATCGCGGTCATGACCATTTTCTACCTGATAATAAACAGTCGAAACTTTGAAATCTGGAATCTTTGGTGTCTCTGGTGTCAGACTATTATCAAAAATACGAGTTCTATTATTTGGATAGAGACAGAACTGTCCATTATCAAGTTCAATTAAGTTATGAGACTTGTGTTCTGATGGATTTTCACTGGTTGAATAATCAACTGCATCAGCATCTTGATGATAATTATCGATCGTGCAAACATAAGTGCCTGTTTGAGTTCCATAATCACGAGTATAAACTTCAAAATGCATTGAACCAATGAATTGCTTTTGAATTGTCGTAATACCATAATCCATACAATTCCAAAATTGTAAATTATGAAGTGTCATATCAGGAGTTGGTTTCTCCGGAGACGAGACAAACGCGCTTATAGGCAACTTATCATACATTGCGGCATACTCTGGTAAGTATGTTTCAAAATAAAAAGCACGCCCAGGTATCGATTTAACCGACACCCAGACGCCCTTTACAAATTCACCATGACCACTTTGATGATCGGTGAGATATTCTTTTCTTACCCATACTTCATAAGCAGGTAAATTTGAGATCAAACAAGACATGAAGAAAGTTTAATAGTTAATACTATCTATTATTTTCCCTGACCTCTGTATTTCTTACGAGCCGCGTTACGCGATGTTGCAGAATACGTCGTGTTCTTACCATTACCTTGACGAGTTTTTTTCGGTTTTGATTCGATGTTTCTTTCACCATTTAAACCAACCTTTGATCGCACTGCCATAAGACTCCTTACTCCTCAATAATAATTTCGGTTTTAATGTTACTTGGTTGACCTGTCTCATAAAATTCTATGGACAGGTCTTCTATTTTATCAAAAAATTCTGTAGTATCTAATCGATCATAAAGAATTTTATCATCTACAAGAATTCTATGAAATTCCTGACGTGCCATCTTAGATTACTCGCATCTTTTCGTGTCCAACGCGAACACGAGGATCACACCAAATCTCGAAACCTGCCTCCTTTGCATCAAGGCAGAATGAGACATCCTCTCCACACATATCCTGTACTTCGCCACTCTCGAAGACTTGCATCTTTGGTGCAAACCATGGATACTTCATCTCATTATTCTCCCAGACTCCGTGCTTGATGAGTAACCATCCAAATCCGGCATAATCTACGGTGAATGGAGATCTGCGCTTTGAAATACTCTCAACCGTTTCATGATTCATCACACCGCCATTGTTGCGGAAATCATCCTCTTCCATCCAATGTGCCACTGAAGTCGTTCTGCCATCTTCTGTGGCATACCATCCGGATGCAATGTCTTGATCCATTAGAACCAATTGCCAAAACTTCTCAGTGTTGAAAATAATATCACTATCAATCCATAACTGATAATCATACTTTAATTTTCCGTCCCAGGGCAATTGATCCGGACCACGCAATACATTTGCTCCAAGACACTTGCACCTTGCAAAGTTGACCATGGACGAGTAGTCTTGCGAAATCTGGATGCTTGCTCCTGATTGTACTAAGTCAAAACAAAGTTGTACGAAATTCTTTAGATATGCATAAGAACATCCTCTTCCAGGAAGACAAAAGACAATTGCCTTTCCTCTTACCATTTCCTTTGCTTTATCGTAATCCCACTCTGCTGTTTTTTTGACCGGCGTTTTTGCCTTTACCGTGAATCCCTTTGCCATAAGAATAACAATTTACTTTCGAATCATACAACATTATATAGTGATTGTCAAGGACTCTTTTCTTCTGCTAAAACAATCTCATTTCCATCCACTAACCACCTTAAAGTAGTTCCCTCATACCATTGCATCTCATTCAAAATTACTTCGGGCACCGTTACATAATAATCCCCGGTTACAGGATCGACCTCTACTTCACTAAAAATTTTCTCGGAATTTTTTTGCATATACACAAACCTTACACTTGATTTTATATAGCGAAAAAAAATTTTATACGCCTTGGAATTTTATCGCCCTCTTGGAAACCTTTGTAGGTTAGGGGAGTCATGGGTTTTTATAAACGCCCCCCCTTAAACGGGGGGACTGCTGTATTCACGAACGACTGATTATGCGACTGTTGTGAACTTAGTGTTGTTGAAGTTGGCAACAGAAAACTGCTGACGATTAACCAATTTATATGTACCTAACTCAGTGGAGTAGACATAACCCTCACCATCGATTCTGTCATAACCGATGTATGCCTCAGGACCTACATTTCGGCACTGGTTCATCAACTCTTCTTTCAAAACTATCATCAACCCGTAGAGGTGCATGAGTGACTCATTACCCATGAAGTCCTCATTCGTCATAGGATATCCTTCGCGAATTGACTTATTCACATTTTGCTTAATCTGTGCCGCTTCTCTATCACTTACGAACACGGTCTTATCATACACTTGACGAATCAAGTCTATGACGGGAGGCATCTCAAACTGATCCAATCCGTCATCATAATACCCGCTCCAAATGTATGCCTTAGGGAATACGAACTTACAATAGACTGTATCGGTAATCATAAACCTTAGCGGTTCTGCCACGGCATCACGTAGATCAGATTCTGCCGTGTAGAGAGTATGCGGCGCAACGATGATTTCCTCTTCTACGATGTCATCGAACTTATAGGTGATTGTGTTCGGTGTGTATTCATCAGTGCCACCGAATCCGATGAAGTCCCCTTGAATAATACCCCCGACCCGTGGTAGATAGTCGAAGCACTTATGCAGAATTGTTGCAACCTGTCCCGTGTGGTTTGCATCAATGTCCTGATGCGATTCGTTGATTTTGATCTTTACTTTGTTGAATACGGATTTGGTCCCCACAAAGAACTGACCCGATGCAGGATTAGTCCCCCAAACGATTGCCGGAGCACCATCAATCTTCACTGATAAATCACCCTTCAGTTTGAGAGATACTAAAAACGAAGTATCTCCGGTGAGGATTGTATCTTCGGGATGTTCGATGTGAAGGTTTTTTGTCATGTTGTGAATTAGGATTTTGAAGGATTGGAGGGAGATTTGGGTTAGATAGGGAATGAAATATTTGCTGCCTCAGGGTTGCAATAGTAGCGATTCTTCGATTCTACGTGACCCTTGTAAGAAGAGAGCGCCCCGGCATGGATGTAAGCAGGGAGCGCCGTGCCATCGCTGGAAACCCACAGGGTGCGACGGGTTGAAAGGGAGGTGGCAATGCGGAACATGATCAGAGAAGAATCAGGATAAGAACGATTGAATAGAAGCGGGCATAGCAGCGTGCCCACTCCTTCTTAGTTTTGATCATGCGAGGCGCATACCGTTACGGAACTCAGTGGTGTGGAATTCGGTGCCAGTCCAGAGACGGACGAACCAGGTCCAATTCTTCTGAAAGACGCTTTCACCAGAATAACCGAACGCATCGCACAGGGCGTTGAGACGTGATTTGGTGGTATTGGACTGGAAACCGCCATCGTAGAGTTTCATTGAATCTTCATCAACCTCAGCGATCAGGTTGCCGTGTAGGTAGATTTTGGAGATGCCGTCCTCTGTCAAAACGCTGGTGTTCCCTGATGACCAGTTCTGGTTTGCCTGGACTGCGGCGTTCATTTGGGTTTCGATTTTACGCATGAGAAGAGAGAAGGTTTAGAGCGTGTGGCGGGTGCTGTCCCCTCCACTTCTATACAATACACGATTTTGAGGGTCGTGCCAAAATCGTGTGGCACTAGTCCGACTGTCACATCTGATCGATTTGGCGTTGAATCGTTTCGTTCCTTTCGTTGATGACTTCCATCATGTCAGAATCCAACAGATCGATGAGGAGGTTGGCACCCAACAAAATAACAATGGCAGAGAGACAAATACGCATGAGTTTGTGTTACTTAAGGTTTGCTTTGTTGATGACTGTAACCCATTCAGTCGGGGGTGATAGTTTGTTGGATACTTTTACCCAACGACCTTTGAACTTAACGACGGTGAATTTCATAGATTTGAATTAGTTACCAAAGAACTCATCATGACAATCAGCAACGAAATCTATCAGTTCGTCGGTACAATCAAGACCGAAACGATCACATACGAAATCGACACACATGTCAAGCGGTGGCATCATCTCCAGCATGTACTGAGAGAGGTCTGAGGCGATCATCTCTTTGAGTTGGCGCATGTCGCTCTGCATGGCATAGGTGCAAGGGTCGGTGTAGGTCTGCATTTGGTTGATTTCTTTCACCCTTCTACAATACACGATTTTGGACCCTGTGCCGAAACCTTGTGACACTTTGACCAACTGTCCACGGGCAGCTGACCTGAGTGTTACTTAGTCTCTCAATTATCAGGGAATTGTGCAAGTTTGGCATCGGCAAGTGCTGCTATCATAGTCCAGACCTTTTCTCCACTAATAACATTTTCGGCACAAATATATTCTACTGAATCCTCAACGATTTCAAGGACTTCAATTGCTTGCATTTCAAGTTCGGTCATGGTAGTGTCAGATAGGGTGAATGAGTAAGTGTTACTTAGTAGTCTGTATTTCCTTCAATATATTCTTCTACGTTGAACTTCTTATCATCTTCATATTCTTCTTTGTATTCAATCACATCATAAATCTCCCCTGGCATGTCATTAATCTCAGAGAAGATGTCAGTGTCGAAAGTGTCGTAATCCATTTTGAAGAGAATTGTTTGACTTGAAACTACAATACACGATTTCGGTGCCCTGTGCCCATATAGTAGACAGTTTCACGATTGGCACACTTTGAACCAGTGTCTTGTGCCAATCAAATTAGTGTCACACTAGTAGTTGCTAATTAACTCTTCCATGCTAACTTGAACATTCTCATCACCTTCTAGACCTAGAACTTCATTCCAGTCATAGGATTGCAGGTCTAGATCTTCATAACACTCAATGTCTAGTGTAACACTCACAATGCGTTTCTGTGCGTACATGTGTATCTCGTGTGATGTTTACGTATTATATCATGCGTAATGTTTGTATGCAAGTTCCTGATAGTCCATGCTATCGCGTGCATACTCATCATCTAGATCATATGTGTATTGTGTATCATGATGTATGTGCATCTCGTCGAGCATATACATCTCGTCGCGAGTATCATGACATGATGTCTCGTAGCCCCACATGTAGAATGTCTCGTAGTCGTTCATGGTTCTCTTCGAGATATCTAGTGTATGATTATATCATGTAATCTCGTTTTATGTCAAGTGTAAGATCTCGACGAGATTTATAATCAATATATTTATACTATAAGATGTCTTTATGTAACATTTTATGTCTCGTCGAGAAAAATTCGCGTCCCGTGGGTTGACAAACCGCGCTCTCCATGATACGCTCGCTAAACTTGCATAAGATCTGATGTTTAGAAGATATTATACTCATAGTTTTCCACAGATAAACAACTAATATCAGGGTTTATCCACACAAATAATACACTTTTCCACAACCTTGTTAAAAAAGAGTTTTATATTTATAATCATATTTAAAACCTATTTTTTAATGTATTCTGTATCAATGGATACACTTTTACTCGGATTCCAATCCCGAAGGGGTGAGGGACGCGAAGTGTCCCAATGTCTCACCACTCCTGCCACAATAAAGACATTCGTCAACAGATAAGTCAGTAATATACCCGTTCTTAGAATACAAATAATATTATCATATCTCTCAGTCTTTTCATCATTAAAACTACCCAGAGTATACTTCCATACCTTAACTATCTCATTCACCAAGCATTCATTATCATTCACCATTTGTAGATAGGACACTCACTTACTTTGAACTTAACCTTATGTTCTAACCAACAACCACAGTGTTTACATCTATTATGTCTCATACTATAATACTCACACGTCTTACATATATCCAATCGTTCTTTTTTTAATTCATCATTTGCGAATACTTCTCCCTCCGTGACTCCTATATTGAGCACACTATCCTTGACCACTTCGAATGTAAACTTGGCAAGATTCTTTCCTTGTTCCTTAATTGTAGGAAACTCTTCCTTATTATTATCCATTGTAATTTGCCAGATAAAACCAACCTGTTGCAATATACTTTGTACCTTCTAATACTAACCCTCCTCTATGGCAATGTGTCATACCTGCGGGCCATATTAGTAACTTTCCCTTCTCAGGTTGTATCCTTTTCTTATAATATAGGAACTCTGTTTCTCCACCCTGATAATCATCATTCAAATAGATCATCCATACAAGGCATCGATTGGCATGTTCTAATCCTGAGTTTTCATCGTGCCAGACATGATAACCACCACCGGCAGGAGTTTTCTGTATCTTCTGTGAGAGTGAATACATTGGTACAGTCTTTAGATGACCAAAGACATTTACATATTCATTAAAACATGATTGTAATGTCTCATTCAGTAATTGTGAATGATTATCCTTCATTGCAGGATTCATCTCTGCCAAATCTAATGCCCAATCAAATCGTCCGGCATTACTGTTCTCAAATTGATTATCTTCACAGAAGACTGCATCAATATCCTGATAATAATCAAAAGACTTAATAATACTATCACAAAACTTGGAATCATATACATTAGAATATGTTCCTATAAAATCATTGTATTCACCTTTGAGTTCAATTGTTTCCATTCAAATACTCCTTCAGTTCTGGGTTCTTTTCAATAATCTTTGATTTTAAATAATCATAGTGTTCATCATACCACTGTTC